>Ga0078972_1000865_pt1 | contig 117934 bp, 120 predicted proteins | sample YelNatPaOPGAMG01_FD_67568 | JGI IMG/M metagenome (GOLD analysis project Ga0078972, IMG submission 67568) | Hot spring thermophilic microbial communities from Obsidian Pool, Yellowstone National Park, USA - OP-RAMG-01 (SPADES assembly) (version 2) | ecosystem: Environmental > Aquatic > Thermal... | reverse complement strand
GCCCTGGGAGGACCATCTGGCCCCGCATCTTCTCGACAAGTGGCTTGCAGGGCTTGAGGAGAAAGGACCATCTTGCCCCTGGGCTTGTCCTGAGAGGGGGCTGGAGGATCCATACGGGATTCCTGGGAACCGGAGGTTGCTCTACCCTACAGATTTTGTCAGAATAACTGCGAAGGCTTCTCTGGCCGTAAAGGCTTGCCCTTCGAGGGGCCCTTGCTGGAGGGATCGATGAAGGAGAGAGATCTCGGCTCACAGTCCAGAACCTTTTGCGGGCCCGATGAATGCGAGGTGCCCATGGAGGAGGAGGACATCCTCGAGGCCATGAGGGACATACCCGGCTACCTGGACATAACTCCAGGTGATTTCAAGGAGCTCTACAAGCTCGCTTGCCGTCATGCTGTGAGGAGGTTTCTCCAGAGGGTGAAGGTCAGGGAGATAATGACCAGGGAGGTCCTCACCGTCCCAGCTGAGATGCCCCTTTGGGAAGTTGCCCAGTCAATGGCTGCGAGGGGAGTCTCGGGTGTCCCCGTTGTGGAGAGGTCGGGGAAGGTGGTTGGGGTCATATCCGAAAAGGATTTTCTCAGAGTGATGGGGGCCAAGGAGTATCCCAATTTCATGGCTGTGATAGCCAGGTGCCTCAAGGAAAAAGGGTGCGTAGTGGCTCCCATTCAGCAAAGCACAGCTGGGGATATCATGTCGAGACCTCCGGTTGTGGTCTCCGAGGATGCACCTGTAGTGGAGGTGGTGAGGATCTTGAGGGAGAGGACGATAAACAGGGTCCCAGTTGTGGATTCAGAGGGAAAGATCGTGGGGATAGTGTCCAGAGGCGATATTCTCAAGGCCCCGTTTCTGAGAGGCCAGCTGTGAGGGTCTGGGACAAGATCAAGGGATCGGGCAAGAGTCCTCCACGGGTGACCACCCGAGAGGTGATCTGGTCCTGGATAGGGGGTTTCTTGGGTATAGGGCTCCTGGGCTTGCTTTGGGAAGGGCAGTTGGTTCGTGGAGAGGGATTTATGCTCATTGGGTCTTTGGGGGCTTCAGCGGTGCTTCTCTACGGGGCTCCGAGAAGCCCCCTTGCCCAGCCCAGGAATGTGATAGGAGGTCATGTGATATCGGCCCTGGTTGGGGTCACAAGCTACAAGTTGTTTCAGGGGCAAGCATGGCTTGCATCGGCTGTAGCCGTATCGACATCCATCGCTTTAATGCATTTGAGCCGCACTCTCCATCCCCCAGGGGGTGCCACAGCTCTCATAGCGGTCGTAGGGGGAGAGAAGATTCACAGTCTGGGCTTTCTCTATGTGTTGGCGCCTGTGGGGGTCGGGGCCACAGTCCTGGTTTTCGTTGCCATCATAGTGAACAACATCCCCAAAGATAGAAGGTACCCGGAATTCTGGCTCTAGTTGTCCCCTTGACCTGGAACGAAGGAGGGTTTTCCCTGCCCCCACCCTGGGGACTATGGTGTATACTAGACCTTGATGGCTTGCCCCTCGCGGCATTGCCTCCTCCACTCTGGATATGGGCGTTAGCCCAAGAGGTTCACGAAATGGCTGATCTCATGGAAAAAGCTATCGCGGTGAATGGGCATTTCCGGGCTGTTGCTGCCATCACCACTAGAGTTGTCGAATCTCTCAGAAAGAGACACGATCTCTCTCCAGGAGCGAGCGTTGCCCTGGGAAGGACCATCACAGGGGCTTTTCTCTTGGCGAGCGAGCTCAAGGGGGACGAAAAGGTGATGGTCCAGATAATCGGGGAAGGGGCCCTCGGCGAGATAGTCGCAGAGGCCTGCCCTTCGGGAGAAGGCCGTGGCTATGTGAAGAATCCCAGAGCCGAGGTCCCCATCTCCGACGGGAAGATCCAGCTCAGCCAAGCCCTCTACCCACCAGGGACTGTCACTGTGATAAAGGACCTGGGCCTGAGGGAGCCTTACAGGGGGGTGGCTCCCCTTGTCTCCGGGGAGATAGGAAAGGACCTGGCCAATTATCTCTGGATCTCGGAGCAGATCCCCTCGGCTGTGGCCCTTGGGGTTTACATCGAACCAGATCTCTCGGTAGGGGCAGCTGGGGGATACTTGGTTCAGACGATGCCTGGCGCGACAGATGATGAAATTGAACTCGTGGAGAAGAACATCCTCCAGTTGCCTCCCCCAACCGAGCTCATCAGAAGTGGGAACACCCCGAGGCAGATGGTGGAAGAGGTCCTAAGGGGCCACGAGCTCAAGTGGCTTGGAAGCCAAAGGCTTCGTTTCAAGTGCAGATGCTCCAAGGGCAGGATATCCGAGGCGCTAGTGGCCTTGGGAGAAAAGGAGCTCGAGGATCTCATCTTCAAGGAAGGAGAGGTGGAGATCACCTGCGAGTTCTGCAGAAAAGGATACCATTTTTCCCGGGAGGAACTTCAGAACCTCCTTTGGAGGGCAGTGAAGAGAGGGAAGACCAATGACACTCAGGACGAAAGGAGGAGCAAGGGATGACAACCCCCAGACATTGCCCAGGCTTCGAGGCTTTCAAGAACTTGAAAGCATTCGTGTGTCGCTGCCCCAACTGTGGAGCCGAAAAGGAGATCTTCTCGGATGAGTTCGACAAGCCTCATTTTTGTGGCGAGTGTAAAAGCCAGATAGACTTCACCAAGTGTCAGATAGAGGTGAGTGGCCAAACAACTTTCCCGAGATGAACCCGAAGGGATCTGGGGTCCCATATTCTTTGGGCTTCGAGACAGGAAGCCTATGGCCCAATCGAACCGGGGGGAGAGGTTCTTCTCGATCACCTAGCCACCATCTATTATGGGGAGGACCTCCAAATCCTCTCCCGCCTCCGGCACGTGGGAGAGATCCACTCTTTTTCCCCTTGAGAGGACCATCATGATGTCCTCTCCATCTATGCCAAGATCCCCCAATATCTCCCGAAGGGTTTTGTCCCCATTTGCAGGGAGCTCGACACAACTCCTCCTCCCCTTCTCGTACCTCCACAGATGCCCCCTCAGCCAAAGCCGGAAACAGGAATTCATGGCTCCAGGCTCCAGCTCAAACCGAGCTCCACGAGCCTTTCCTTGGTGGGTATGCCCTCCCTGTCCCATCCCCTGAGCTCATAGTATTGGGAGAGCATCTTGCCCAGATGGGGGAGAACCCCCTTCGCCCTACCATCGGGCCTCGGATGAGTGAGGAACCTGGGGGGCAGAGAGTCATCCTTTCGGCTAACCCCCAGCCTGCAATTGTACATCCGTTTGAGATTGAAGAGCCTCTCGCCCACTTGCAGAAGTTCACCTTGATCCACTTCCCATCCCGTGGCGAGCTCCAACCACTTGGCAATCTGACTGGGGCCCACCCTGCCGATCATGAGAAACTTGCACAGGCCCAGTGGATTGAAGACCGCCATGAAATTCTGGAGGTCGAAGGCTATCTTGGCCTTGCCCTCATCCGCGTGGGGATCGGGAGGCTCGTAGTAACCCATATCCGGAAGGGGTATGCCTCTGCCCAGAAAATAACTCAAAGACTCGAGATGGCACGCCCCCCTGTTCGCTGTGGCGTAATTGACAGCCATGCACGTGAAGGCCCTGGGGTCGTGATAGGCCATCTCCAGCCCCTTGACATCGGTCCTGAATTCATGGGCCAAGGGACCCAAAATCCTCGCAGCCTCTCTAGTCCCCCTACCCAAGATCTCCCCAATCCCCTCACCATTGGCTATTTTATGCAAGAGGGTCAGGATCGCTTTCGGGTCACCGAAACGGGGTTCCACCCCTCCAAGATCTTCGGGACGGAGCACCCCCCTCTGGCAGCATTCCATTGCAAAGGCTATTGCGGAGCTCGCCGAGATTGTGTCGATCCCATATCTGTTGCACCTTTCGTTGGCCACGGCTATGAGCTCGTAGTTGGCATTCAAGAGATTCGCACCGAACCCGGCAATGGTCTCGTACTCGGGCTGGTGGGAGAGAACGTCCCCAAAAGGACCTCCCTCTATGCGGATAGATTTCCCACACCTTATGGGGCAGGCAAAGCATGCATAGTGACCGGAGAAGTACTTGGGCAGGTTGGTCCTTCCAGATATGGCCTTCGCACCTTCAGGCCAGGAGCCCCCTGTCCAGTTGGCAATGGGTAGGTCACCGTGGGCCTCGACGGCTTCCACGCCTCCAGGGGTTCCGAAGGTCATGAGTGACTTGGCGCTTTTCTGGATGGATGGGATGGAGCCCTTAACCGAGGCAATGAGGGCCTCCGGGTGGCGGATTGGGATCCTCTTCCTTCCCCTCACCACTATGGCCTTGAGGTTCTTGGATCCCATGGAGGCCCCGAATCCGCACCTGCCGGCTGCTCTGGCATGGCGGCCCTCGAAGATCACCGAGGCCATGGGGATCAGTCTCTCCCCGCATGGACCTATGGCACAGACAAAGGCCCTCCTGTCCGTCTCCCTCTTCAAGGCCTCATCGGTCTCGAACGTGTCGAGACCCCACAGGTGAGAGGCGTCCCTGATCTCCACCCTCCCATCTGTGATCAGGAGGTACACTGGATTTTCGGCCTTGCCCCTTATGAGGAGGCCATCTACGCCAGTGGACTTGAGAGCTGCCCCGAAAAAGCCACCGGCTGTGGACTCTCCCCAAATTCCAGTGAGGGGGGATCTACCACATATGACAGTCCGGCAGGCCGTGGGCACCTTAGTCCCCGTAAGGAGGCCTCCTGCGATGATGAGGGGGGAGTCGGGCTCCAACGGCCCCAATCCCCCATCGAGCATCTCGAGGAGGATCTTGGCCCCCAGACCGCTCCCGCCAAAATATTTTCTCGCATCCTCTGGGGGGACCTCCAAAAGTCTGACCTCTCTTCTTGCGAGATCCACATCCCACATAAATCCCCAAAAGCCGAAATTCATCCCACGAGCTCCTTCTCTCCTCTCACCTCATATCTGGCACTCGTTTTTCTCTCAGTGTTTCGTCTATGATCTCCTGAGCTTCCACCTTGATCCTCTCGAGATGTTCTCGGCTGAGGAAGCTCTCTGCATACAGCTTGTACACGTCCTCTGTCCCGGATGGTCTCGCTGCAAACCATCCCGCTTGAGTGACCACCTTTATGCCTCCTATTTCGGCCCCATCAGCCGGGGCTTTATCGAGCACTGCCAAGATTTCAGCCCCTGCAAGCTCCCTGGCCTTTACCATGTCTGCCCGGAGACCCGAGAGGGCCCTTTTTTCAGATGGGGAGATGGGCCTGTCCACCCTCTCATAGAAAAATCGACCGAAGTTGGCCTCCATCTCCTCATACAAGGCCTCCAATGTCCTTCCTTCCCTGCTCAGGATTTCCACAGCGAGAAGGCCCATGATTATCCCGTCTTTGTCCGTTGTCCAAGCCCGTCCATCCTTGCGCAAGAAGGAAGCTCCTGCGCTCTCCTCTCCACAGAAGGCGTAGTCCCCAAGGAGAAGTCCCCTGACGAACCACTTGAATCCCACCCCCACCTCCGCCACCTTCCTTCCCAGGGAATTGGCGATCTTGTCAAGCATCGATGTGGTCACGACGGTCTTCCCCAGGGCCGACTCCCTCTTCCATCGGGTGCGGCTCCTCAGCAGATACCATGCTGCCAGGGGAAGGTATCTGTTGGGATTCCAAAGCCCTTCAAGGGGGGTCACTATGCCGTGTCTGTCGCCGTCGGGGTCATTTCCCATGGCTATGTGAAACTTCTCCTTCAAGGCCACAAGGCCAGCCATGGCCTGGGGGGAGGAGCAGTCCATCCTCACCCTGCCATCCTTGTCAGGGGGCATGAAGGAAAAGGAGGGATCAATCTCTCTATTGACGATCTCCAAATCCACGCCGTGCACTTCCGCTATCCTTGTCCACACTGGCAAGGTCGATCCGCCCAAGGGATCCACACCGATCCTCAAGCCTGCTCCCTTGATGGCCTCCATATCCACAACTTCCCCCAGATCCATCACGTACGGGCCTATGAGATCTGCCTCGAGAACCGTGGGTGATTTGATGGCCTGGGGGAAATGGAGCCTCTTCACTTCCTTCCTCCCCGCTTCGAGGATCCCGTTTGCCCTCTGCTCGATCTCCCTCGTCACCTCGCTTTCCGCAGGACCGCCGTGGGGAGGATTGTACTTGAATCCCCCATCCTCGGGTGGGTTGTGAGAGGGGGTCACGACCACTCCATCTGCCAAATGGTGAGTCCGTCCCCTGTTGTACCTGAGGATCGCGTGGGATATCACAGGGGTTGGAGCTATCCAGGGCCTTTCCTGCAATATCACCTGAATCCCATTTGCAGCGAAGACCTCGAGAGCGCTTTTGAAGGCCGGCTCGGAGAGGGCATGAGTGTCTCTTGCGAGAAAGAGGGGCCCGTCTATGGACCTCGTCCTCCGAAAGTCGCAGATAGCCTGGGCTATGGCCAGGATGTGGGCTTCGTTGAAGGTGAGTCTCAACGAAGATCCCCTATGGCCCGATGTGCCGAAACTCACCCTCTGTGAGGGCTCGAGGAAATCAGGTACGTTATCGTAGTAAGCTCGAACGAGAGAGTCGAGATCTACTGAGGGAAAAGATTGTTTGCGAGTCCCATTGGATCTGTCCATCTCCCATTTCCCTCCTCGAGAGAATGCGAGAATTTACTCTACCAGAACGTCGCATCCTCTGTCACCTTCTCGGGGACTGAGCCCATCCAGGGACCTCGAGCTTCCCTTTCCCGGAAAGGGCCGCCAGTACTCGGAATGCCCAACTCGGGAAGTACCACATGCTGCCACCTTCAAACTGCAAGTCGTCCTCCAGTCCGAGGGACAAATGGTCTTCCCCTTCGGGGAGAGGGCCCTTCCATGTCCCTATTGACACGATGGTGCCAGGTGGATTTAGTATTGGAGAAAGGCTCGCCATGCTAGTCGATCACTATAGAAGGGTCATAGACTATCTTCGAATCTCCGTCACGGACAGATGCAACTTGAGGTGCATCTATTGCATGCCCGATGAGGGAATAGAGTTCCTGCCCCACTGCGAGATCCTCAGTTACGAGGAGATCATCAGGGTTGTCTCCATTGGAGCGAGGCTCGGCATCCGCAAGGTGAGGATCACAGGGGGAGAGCCCCTGGTGCGAAGAGATCTCGAGAGGTTGATCTCTGGTCTTTCGAGAATCGAGGGTCTAGAGGACATAAGCATGACCACAAATGGTCTTCTCCTAGCGGAGAAGGCCCACGAGCTGAGAAGATGCGGGCTAAAAAGGGTGAACATAAGCCTCGATTCGCTGGATCCCGACAAGTATAGGTCCATAACGAGGGGAGGAGACCTGGGGAAGGTTTGGGCTGGAGTCGAAGCTGCTTTGGAGGTGGGTCTCTGTCCCGTGAAGATAAATGTAGTTGCAATGGACTCCCAGGAGCCGGAAGAGGTCGTGGCATTCGGGGATTTGGCTTTTCATTGGCCTTTGGAGGTCAGGTTCATAGAGAGGATGCCCCTTGGGGCCTCAAGTAGAGGAGCCAGTGGTGGATTTCTCTCCGCAGAGACGGTTCTCGGGATATTGAGCTCCCGCTTCCATCTAGTGGAGGAGACCTCGAGGGGGGGCAATGGGCCAGCCACCTCTTACAGGATCAAAGGAGGGAAGGGATCCATAGGCATAATAGCTCCGATGACACGCCATTTCTGTCAGGATTGCAACCGCCTGAGACTCACCCCCGATGGCAAACTCAAACCATGCCTTTTTTCCCCTGATGAAATAGATTTGAGGGGGATTCTGAGAGGGGGCGCAACAGACGAGCAAGTTGCACAGACCCTTCTCCATGCCATAAGACAAAAACCCAAGAGGGGAGCCCCCGGCATTCCAGAGGACAAGAGAGAGAAGAAGTGCGTCCGTCCCATGAATAGAATAGGAGGATGAGGATTCCGAAGTGCGAATCTTCGCCGATCTCCACATTCACTCCCCTTACTCCAGGGCCACATCCAAAGACCTCCGTCTGGAGAAGATCTATGTGTGGGCTCAAAAAAAAGGGCTCGGCCTTGTGGGGACGGGAGACTTCACCCACCCTGAATGGACCAAGGAGATCCTCGAGAAATTGGAGCCAGCGGAAGAGGGGCTGTGGCGCCTCAAGACCCAGTGGTCGAAGGCCGTGGAGCCGCAGGTCCCCCCTTCGTGCAAGGGAGAGGTGAGATTCGTCCTCCAGACGGAGATCAGCACCATTTACAAGAAAGGGGGCCGAGTGAGGAAGGTCCACCACCTGGTCTTGCTCCCTGACCAAGTCTCCATGGACAAGCTCGTCTGGAGGCTCGAGAAGATAGGGAATCTCGGAGCTGATGGGAGGCCGATCCTAGGCCTCGACTCCAGGGATCTTCTGGAACTTGTCCTCGAGGCGAGCGAGAGGGCCATACTTGTACCAGCTCATGTCTGGACGCCCTGGTTCTCTCTTTTCGGTTCCAATTCGGGCTTCGACTCCATAGAGGAGTGCTATGGGGATCTGGCATGTCACATAAGGGCCTTGGAGACAGGGCTCTCATCGGACCCGGCTATGAACCGGAGATGGTCCCAGCTGGACTCCTTGAATTTGGTCTCCAATTCCGATGCCCATTCCCCCTCGAGGCTCGGGAGAGAGGCCACGGTGCTGGACATACCCCTCTCGTACGAGGGGCTTAAGAAGGCCATCGAGACATCCCATGGTCTCCTCGGGACAGTGGAGTTCTTTCCGGAAGAAGGGAAATACCATCTGGATGGGCACAGAGGGTGCGGCATCAGGATGACACCCAAGGAGACCCTGGAGAACAAGGGCCTCTGCCCGAGATGCGGGAAGCCACTGACCGTTGGGGTGCTCCACAGGGTGGAGGAACTGTGTGACCGTCCCCATGGTGAGTTAGGGGAGGTGCTCAGTCCTTGCTGGAGGCTAATACCTCTGGAAGAGATCCTCTCGGAGCTATACGGCTCCGGGAAAACATCCAAGAAGGTGGAATCCCTCTATGAAGGTGTCATCGGCCGATTCGGGCCCGAAATCCAGTTCCTGATGGAGTTTCCCCTCGATGGATTGGAAGAAGCCGGAATGGGCCCCCTCGCCGAGGCCATAGAGAGGATGAGAAAAGGCCGAGTGATTGTGGACCCTGGCTTCGATGGTCAGTACGGGAGGATAAGACTTTTCGATGAAAGGGAACTTGTGGGAATAAGAGGCCAGATGTCCCTGATGAACCTTCCTGAGACCACCTCCCAGAGGGGACAGGTCTGGTTTCACATGGGGGATTTTCCAAAGGTCTCCGAGTCTCGAGGGGCACATGGGTCCCTCGATGGGGAGGATATGGCCTCCTTCCTCGATCCCAGACAGAGGGAGGCCGTGGAAAGTGAAGCGAGGGCCCTCTTGATAATCGCTGGTCCGGGGACGGGAAAGACTAGGGTCCTGACCCACAGGATCGCTCACCTCATGGCTAGGGGCTCATTGGACCCCGAGAAGGTCCTGGCTGTGACCTTCACCCAGAGGGCAGCTACGGAAATGCGCGAGAGACTGGAAGGGCTCCTGGGTCTCCAAGGCTGTGGGGCCAGGATAAGGGTGCAGACGCTCCATGCCTGGGGCTTCGAGCTCATAAGGAGATTTTGGCGCCTCATGGGGCTGAGATGTGAACCCTCGGTTGCCGATGAGGCGGCCAGGAGTTGGGCCCTCGATGCAGCTCTGAAAAAGATAGGAGGGGGGCTAAAGGGGCTCGACAGGGGAAAGGCCCTTGAGAGCATATCCCGCTCCAAAGAGGTTGGAGCCAAAGGTCGAATGGGTGAGGTCCTTGAGATCTACAATGAGGAGTTGAGAGAGGCTGGCCTTGTGGATTATGAGGACCTCCTCTTACTCCCTCTCCAGCTTTTGAGGGAGAGAGAGGACATTCGGGCGGAGATGGAAGAGGAGATAGGCCATCTTTTTGTGGACGAGTTTCAGGACCTGAATCCCCTCCAGATGGCCCTGATGGAGCTTCTTTTGGGCCCAAAGGCGTGTGTCACGGTGGTTGGGGATCCCGATCAGTCCATATATGGGTTCCGTGGAGCAAGCCCGGAAAATTTCCTGGGGCTCATGAGGAAGGTCCCAGAGGTGGTCCCTTTTGTCCTCGAGGCCAATTACAGATCCAAGGCGGAGATAGTGAGGGGAGCCTTGGGCCTCATAACCCACAACGAACCCTTGTTCCAGCGCTCCTTGGTCCCCAGAAGGCCCGATGGAGGGGCAATATACCTCCATCTGGCATGGAGCGAGAGGGAAGAAGGCCTCTTCGTGGCCAAAGAGATAGAGAGACTCCTCAGGGGCACAAGCCACCTGGCAATGCGATCCATCGCTGAAAGGCCCGAGGAATCGCCCGTTGTTGGCTTTGGAGACATAGCAGTCTTGTGCCGGGTGCACCATCTCTTGCCACGATTTCAAGAGATACTCGAGGCTCACGGAATCCCATGCATGAGATGGGCTCCCGAGGAGGAGGGGAGTTCATCCCTGGACCTAATCCTCTGGGCCCTGAGGAAGGTTGCGGGGATGGTCGTCCCGCCTAGGGCTGGATGGAAACAGTTGGAGGATGAACTCCAAAAGATGGTCCGAGAGGGACCTCCTCCTGCCCCCAGGGATATTCTGCCCTCGGTGATAGATAAGTTGGAGAGGTTTCGGCCCTCGGCTCTCGGAGCTCAGAAGTCAGATGGGTCGCTGACGAGACTCTTGGAAGCCTCCCAGAGGTGGTCCGGGGATTTGAGGAGCTTTCTGGACTACTGGTCCATGATATCCTTCGAGGATCAGCCCGTGGGACGGGCTGACAAGGTATCCCTGATGACTGTCCACGGCGCCAAGGGACTCGAGTTCTCGGTAGTTTTCGTTGTGGGATGCGAGGAGGGGATATTTCCCCTTTTTCTGGAAGCCGGATCTGGAGATCTCCTTGAGGAGAGAAGGCTATTTTTCGTGGCCATGACAAGGGCCAAGGATCTCCTTTACCTCACGGCATCGAGAAGAAGAACCCCTCTGGGAGGTATCAAGAGCTTGGGACCTTCGAGGTTCCTGAGGGAGATCCCTCAAGAGCTCATCACACCCATCGAGCCTCAAAGGGCACCCACAAGACCAAGACAACTGAACCTTTTCTGAGCGCAGCGTGCTCGAGCCCCCGAGGATTGTCTAGCCCTTTTTCCCCCATGAATAGTTAGAGGCCAGCAGGAGGGTCCTTTGGCTCATCTCAGGGTCCAGGAAGGACCAAGGCCAGAAAGCCCAGGATCCCCTTTTTCAAGAGCGGGTTGCGACCCTCTCTATGTACTCCCCTGTGCGAGTGTCCACCTTTATCACGTCCCCTTCCTGGACGAACAGGGGGACCTGGACAATGGCTCCAGTTTCCAGTTTCGCTGGCTTGGTGCCTCCCGTTGCTGTATCTCCCCTCACCCCCGGATCGGTCTGTGCGACCTTCAGGTCCACAAAGTTGGGAAGTTCTATGGCTATGGGCTGGCCCTTGAAAAAGAGGACCTTCACCTGGATCTGCTCCTGGAGATAGAGGCGGCTTTCTCCCAGCTGAGTGTCCGACATGTAAAATTGTTCATAAGTGTTCGTGTCCATGAAGCAGTATTGGCCTGCCTCGTTGTAGAGATATTGCATCTCCCTTTCCTGTAGGTCAGGCCTTCCGACCTTCTCGCCCGAGCGAAAGGTCTCTTCTCTCACAAGTCCCGTAAGAAGGCTCTTGAGCCTGGTTCTCACAAAGGCGCCTCCTTTGCCGGGCTTCACATGTTGAAAATCGACTATTATGAAGGGCTCACCTTGAAACTCAATCTTGAGCCCTTTCCTGAATTCCGCCGTGGAATACATCTAGACCATCTCCTCCTTCATGCTCCCGTTTTTTGCAAGGGCGATTCAGGGTTGCCTTGTGCGGTCTCGACCTTCCCCTTTCGCTTCCTTTATCCTTCGAGCCCAGACACTGAGCACTTGAAAGAGCTTTCCCCCGCAAGGCCCTTCCTCTCTCTCGCGGAATCGCTCCTCGTACTCCCTCAAGAGGGCCACGTTATCCGGATCCCTGTGGATCAATGTCTCGTACATCCTCTTGGCTTTCTCCAAGTGGCCCTGACGAAAGTAGAGATCGGCTAGTGTCCTCGAGACAAGTCTCTCTTCCAGGATCTCGTCAATTGCCCTCCTCTCTACTGTGGCCTTCACCTCCTCGATCCACCTGGCCACTGTCCGGCGAACCTCGTTTTCTCTCTGGGGCTCGAACTTCCGGGTAAGCCGCAATAGATCCTCGACTGCTCGGGGCATGCCAAGGATACCGAGAAGTACTTCCTTCAATGTCTCATAGGACTCTCGGGTCTCCTTCCACCTGGCCTCCAAAATGGCCTCTCGGAGTTGCCCCCAGAGGGTTTCTCCTGGGCTTATGGCCTCATCTCCAGTTGTCTGCCTCCTCGCTGGATCCATCTCTCAGTTGTCAGCTAAGGCTCTCACCTTTTCAGTGATGTCCCTGTACCCACTGTCTATCTGCTGGATCTTCCGGTAGAGGGAGAGGGCTTCCTTGCGGAAACCCTGACTCTCGAGAGCCTGCGCCAGGTCGTATCCAGCCTCCAACATGGCCTTTCTGGGGACCCCCTTGCAAGACACCGCCTTCCTCAACCATTTTATGGCCTCGATGGGGTCTCCCTTTCTCTTGAAACACTCGGCTATCTCCCTGTAACAGGTGAATGCCACAGCGGGGTGCGAGGAGGCCAATTTGAACTCCTCTATGGCTTCATCGAGAAGCCCAAGTTCCCTGTACGCTATTCCCATGTCCAGATGGGACCTGGGATCAGAAGGCTCTCCTTGGACCTTTCCCTCAGAGAGAGCTCTCTGGGTCCTCTCCACCTCCTCCAGCTTGGCCACCTCTCCAGATCCCTCCGGTCTTCCCAGCTTTGCCCTCTCGACCTTTATCCTCTCCAGACCCTGGGTCGCCTCCAGACACTGGGGATCTAGCCGGAGCACATCCCTGTAAACCTCCTCCGCCTCCTCGAAGAGGCCGTGCTCCTCGTACACCCTCGCCTCCTCGAGCCTCTCGGCGATCTCCTCCGGGGAAGCCCCACGGGTGGGCTCTCGAGCTTCTGCAACGGAGTCCTCCTCCAACTCTATGAGATCCTCTTCTTCCAGAACCTCCCTTTGGTCTTCAGGTCGGGGCTGGGGTGGAGGGGAGGGCTCTTTCCATGCATCCTGGGTATCGAGAAGCATGTGGAGCTTTTCCTTTATGCTCTCGGCTTCCCTGTGTTTCCCCTGTTCTTCCTTCTCTGACTGTAGCTTTCCTCCCAACTCCCGCAGGCGCTGCTCTATGGTCTTGACCAATGGAGACTCGGGCCCCTCCCTCACCTCCACATAGAGCCTTATCAGTTCCTCCAAGGCTTGCTCCCCGTAACCTTCTGATGAGAGAAGCTCGATGTACTTGAGCTTCACCTCCTTGTCCTCTGGGACCAACTCGGGGATTCGCCTCAGGATGGCCAAGAGTTCGGCCTCTTTCCCCCTCGATCTGTAATGCTTTATGACCTTTCTGTAATGGGCCAAGGCATCCCCCAGGAACCCATTGCACAGATAAAGCTCGGCCAGTTTCACCATCACTTGGGGGGATTCCTCGAGCTTCAGTACTCTGCGATATACGGCAATTGCCCTTAGGTGGAAGCCAGCCTCCGCGTGGCACTCTCCCGCCTTCACTAAGGCCTCCATGGCCTCAGCCTTCCTCCCCCTCTCCAAGAGGAGTTCAGCAAGCCTCTGATGAAGCCTGGCATCTTCCGGCCTCTCGGAGATACGCTTGCGCAACTCTTCCAGTTCCTGGTCGTCCTTTTTCTTGGACGACCAGGGTAACCATCTTTTCTTCTTTTCCAAGGCGAGGGATCTCCCCTTCGACAAACGGAAAGGAATATTTCAAAAGGGAGCCGGAGCTCCCATCCGCTTTCTAAAGTGCCCCGCAGTCCAAAACGTAGGCCGTCTTCTCCACGGTCACAGCCCCTCTCACTATGGGAAGCTGTGCCTCCTCAACTGGCCTCACAATCGTCTCCTTCCTGGCTATGACCCTGTCCACCAAAACTCCCACCTCTCCCCTCTGGGAATCCACTAGGAGTATCCTCTTCTCCTCCCTGGGAAGGGTGAAGAGCGCCCTTCCGACCCCCATCTTTTGCCAAAGGGAGACAAGGGGCACCTTCTTCTCCCTGAGGGTCACCTCCGAGAGCTTCAACACCTCGGGCACCGCCCTGTACGGGACTCTGAAAACCCCCCTCACGGACTCCATGGGTATACCGAAGACCCTATTGGAGACCGACACAAAGAGTATCTCCTCCAACCTCGCCTGAGCCTCGGGAGGGCTCTCCGGCTCCTTGGGCTTGGGGATCAGCTCCAGCGACAAAAGGGCCTCTACTTGCTCCCCAAGGGCCGAGGTCGCCTCTGCCAGAGACTGGGCTAGGCCCTTCAGGTTCGAGCTCAGTGTCTCGAAGGCTGCCTTAAGTCCCAGAGGATCTTCCTGGGAGAGATGGGAGGCCAGGAGATTGAATCTCTTGGCACATTCGGAAATGGACTGTTTTATCCTCTCCACCTGCTCCTCTAGGGTTTGGACCCTCTCCCCTTCCGGTATCCCTTCCACGGCTTTCAGAGGAGCCTCCTCAACGGGCGGGACCTCTTCCTCCTTCAGAGGGGCTTCGAGGCCTTGGGTCCAGGGCTCCTTTTCCATCTCCCCTCCCAAGGCTGACTCCAAGGTTATTGTTGGGGCCTCCTCCTCCACCCCGACCAAGGACCTCTCCATCCTTGGTCTCAGCCCTTCCAGAAGTCCACTGGCATCCTTGAAGGGGTCCTCGACCACTTGGAACAAGGCATCCTTGAGGTCCATGAGGAGCTGAGCGTCCCTCTGATCCACGGAGGCTACATCATCTGCCACTTTCCTGGCCATCTGGGCAATCCATCCGAGGAGGGTGCCAGTCGCTCCCTCGGGAAACCTCTCCTGAAGGGCTTCGGCTTCCGAGGCGATCTTCCCGAGAGTGTTCTCGTCTATCTCCCACTCCAGGGTGAGAAAGAGTTCCTTCAGGTATTTCCAGGGATCGTCCTCAGCGGCGACTGCCCCTTCTTCCATCTCCACGAAGAGGCTGTCGACCTTTTCCTCTATCTCCTTCTCCAGCTCGCTCAGCTCTTTGTCCAGAAGATCGTCTCGGGCCATGCATTCCTCCTTTCAGAAGCCAGAGCTGATTTTCTTTCCCGAAAGAACCCTCCTGCTCACATCCTTTGCTACCAGTTTACTTATCTCCCTGAGGGTCTCGAAAACTCCGAATCCCTCTATGGCACTCGCAGGGAAAGATGGAACCTTCAACTCGGAGTTGAGATCCCTCTCCATGACTTCCAGGGGGAGTATGGGCACGCTCCCTCCCTGCAAGTCTCTCTTATTGTATTGCATCACGAGGGGGATATCCCTTATATCGATTCCCTCGTCCCTCAGGTTCTCGATGAGGTTTTCCAGACTCTCTATATTCTTCTCCCTCCTCACCTTGAGGGAGTCCGCTACAAAGACCACTCCGTCCACTCCTTTGAGGACCAATTTCCTCGTTGCATTGTAGTGGACCTGACCAGGCACAGTGTAGAGCTGGATCCTTATACTGAACCCCCCAACCTTTCCCAGGTCCAGGGGCAAGAAGTCGAAGAAAAGGGTCTTGTCGCCCTTTGTGTCTATGCTGATCATTTTGCCCCTCACCTGGGCCTTTATCCTGGAGTAGATGTATTTCAGATTGGTAGTCTTCCCGCACCTTCCAGGGCCGTAATAGACGATCTTGCACTGGATCTCCCTTCCCGCAAAATTTATGAAAGACATTCTTCCCCTTCCTGCCCCGTCAACGCCTGGAGATCTCCTCCAGGATCCCGCCAAGCTCCTGAATCGCCTTCTCCACGTGAAGCCTCACCAATCCCAGGGAGGCCCTGTTGTTGAAAAGGGTGACCAGGAGAAAGTCCTCCCCTATGGAGGAAAAATGGATGTTCTCCTCCCTGCCCTTGTGAAAAAGGAGAGAAAAGTCCTTCTCGCCAAGGAGTCTAGCTATGGCCGCCGTTGCACCGAAGTTGGCCGCTGTGAGCGCGGCGAGGGCAACGGAATCGTCGAGGGGCTTATCCCCCCAGTGGGAGATGAGTTGACCCGAACGGTCGATCAAGAGGATACAATGGGCCCCGGACCTCTCCAGGACCCTTCTCAGGCATCCCTGAATTCTCTCCAGATCCCCTTGGAGGAGCACAAGGTCCATAGATCCTACCTACCGGAGACCAGTTTCCTCTCGCCTAGGCCAACTAAACACGAACCATACCAGAGGGCTTCAGAAACATCAAGACACATCCCCCCTTCTCCACACCCTGTTTTCTCTCCGATGGTGAGAGGCAAGGGGGGCCTTTCCCTTCTGCCCATCAGCTCAAGCCTAGAATGTTCGCTATTCTCCTGCACTTCTCCCTCGACTCCAGGTGGACCACCCCCATGTTGGCGTCAGCTGATGCGATGACCCCCAACACGGCCTTAGATTCTATTAGATAGAGATAGAGGGTGCCAACTGCTCCCTTGATGTACATCTCCTCCAATTCCCCCCTTCCAGTCGCGCGAGAGGCCTTTCGGCCCACTTTGAATATCTGACCTGTCAGGGCAGAGAATTGTTCCTGGGTGAGCCTGCTTTTGCTGAGATGGGCCCCTAGAGCTATTCCATCCGTTGTAACTACCGCTGCCCCTTGAATCTCCTCGCTTTCCTTTTGCCAATCTGCTAGCAGTTTCTGGATCAACTTGGCCTTTTCTTTGGTCGAACGGGGCCTTTCCTTGAATGGGTCTCTTATGACCTCTTTCGGGATGGTCTCTGCCACACTGATCGTCTCCAATGGGGTCTCCTGGGAGGCTGTGCTATCCAGGGAGTCTTTGGAGCCCTGGGCAACTTTGGGCTGGCCCGTCTCGTAATCTATCTCCGGGGCCCCGAAATCGTCCTCCTCGTAATCCTCCTCGTCCTCTGTTTCTCTCAGATTCACTGCTTCTGAGCCTCCACCTTCGCCTCCCGCACCTTCATCTTTCTGCCTCATTCCCTCTATGAGGAGCTCTTGCCATGGTCTGTTTATGGTCCTGGTTGATGCCTCGGCCCCACTCAATGTGCTGAAGTCTCCCCCTTCCCATTTGAGGATCTCGAACAGGGCTGCCTCGCCTGTCTTGGAACCGCATTGGGCATGGACTATTTCCCCATCCTCGAAGTAGATGATCCCCTCCATATCCTCCTTGGAGACGGACAGAGCTGTTTTCATCCTTGCCAAACAGTTGAGCTGTATTATGTCCGTGAGCTGGAGATCGGCAACCCTTCCCACGAACCCCTTCTTGCTCACCTTTATGGCATCGAGGATGAGGCTTCTGAGTTCCTCTATCTTGAAGGGCTTTTCCAGATAGTAAAGGCAGCCCCTGTTTATGGCCTCCTTCTGGATCTCGGGGCTCCCGTAGGCGGTCATGACTATGACCTTGGTGTCAGGATGTCTCTGACGCACCTCCTCTATCATGTCGAGACCCGACATGCCGGGCATCCTTATGTCCGTGATGACCAGATCTATGGGGACCTCGTCCATTATCTGGAGCGCTTTGGAACAATCGTTGGCCACCAAGACCTCGTATCGCTTCCTGTCCTTGGCCAAGGTCTTGGACATTATCCAGGTGAGGATCTCCTCGTCATCCACTATGAGGACTTTCTTGGGCCCTTCTTGCATCCTCGTCCTCCTTTTCTTGTGGCCCTCTAATTATAATCCATTCGATGCCAGATGCTCACCTCTGTTTTCCTCTCCTTCTTGGGGCGGAGGGCCGCCCTCATCCTTTTTCACGGGAAGGTGCACGTGGAAGGTAGTTCCCTTGCCCACCTCGCTCTGGAAACTCATCCTCCCTCCGTGGGCCTGGACTATCCTGTGCGATATGGAAAGGCCCAAACCAAGTCCCTTGGCCTTAGTGGTGAAGAAGGGATCGAATATCTTGCTCCTATGCTCTGGGTTTATCCCCTTTCCCGTGTCCGCGACACTGAGGATTACCTCCGGAGGTCGAGCCTCGGTGTTGGAGGATATACCTATCCTCAAGGTGCCCCCATGGGCCATGGCCTGCATCGCGTTTATCACCAGATTGAAGAGGACCTGCTTCATCTGGCCAGTGTCCAGCATGAGTTGCGGAACTTCCGCGGGGAAATGCATCTCCACCTCTACCCCTCTTTCCCTGAGCTCTCCTTCCAAGATGAAGATGACCTCCCTGACGAGCTCCTCCAAGCGGCAAGGCACCAGAGCCGGTTTCTGGGGCTTGGCGAAGGAGAAAAAGGACTTGAGGAGTTCGTTGAGCCTGTCTATCTCTGAGATTATCCTGGACACATATTCCCTTGCCAGGGGATTCGAGCCGACCTCCTCCTCGAGGGCTTGGGCAGTGATCCTCATGCCCGCAAGGGGGTTTCTGATCTCGTGGGCTATACCCATGGATAGCTCGCCCAGAGAGGAGAGTCTCTCGTTTCTCATGGAGTGCTGGGTAAGCTCGTGGCTTCTCGTGAGATCCTCCAGACATACTACCTTGGTGGTCTCCTTGCCATCCTCGTCGAGAACGGACCACAATTTCACCCTGAGGGGGATCTCGCTTCCGTCCTTTCTCATGACCATCGCTTCCCTCACCCAGGGTCTCTTGATCACCTTCTGGACCACAAGACGGGGGTTTTTCTTGGAGGCCAGGGCAGTGTTTACGGGCTTTCCCAAGACTTCCTGAATGGTGTACTGGAGCATGACTTCCGCGCGCCTGTTCATGATAACTATTCGGCCTTGGTCATCCAGGAGGATGATCCCCTCTGGGATGTTGTTCAATATGCTCCACAAAAGGGCTTTTTGGAGCTCCAGTTCTTGGCCCAGCTTTTCCTTTTGCCTTTGGAGCTCGTCTATCTCCTCTGCGAGTTGCAGGAGAATCTTCTCGAGCTCCCCCGGGTCTCTTGTGGGCACACTCAGTGAGGGGTAGTCGGTAGAGTCTCGAGCCATTTACCTTTCCTTTTCAGGCCAAAAGAGCACCCGCCTGTGGCGAGTGCTCTTTTGGGGTCGAGATCCTGGAAGGTCTCCCTCGGGCTCAATCCTGCTGCACTATGAATGGAGTGACGAATATCAGCAACTCCGTCTGATCGTGTCTTCTCGTCTTCCTCTCGAAGAACCAGTTCAGACCAGGCAAATCCTTGAGCCAGGGAACCCCATCTTCGGCTGTGGCCCTCGTCTCCTCGAGCACCCCTCCTATGACCACAGTCTCGCCGTCTCTCACCAACACCTCGGTTGTCCCCTGCCTCTTGACGATCTCCGGGTTGCCCGTTATCGGGTTGGCGTTGCTTCTGTCTGGGAAGTCGTCAGTCACATCCAGCTTGAGCCTGACCCTTCCATCCGGTGATATTTGAGGGGTGACCGTCGTCTTCAAGGATGCCTCCTTGTAAACCACGCTCACGTTCCCTTCGGGATTGACCTGGGTGAATGGGATCTCCCGGCCTTGTTTAATGGTCGCCTCCACGTTGTCCAGGGTCATCACCTTGGGTCTCGAGATTATCTTGGTGAGCCCCTCCCTCTCAGCGGCGGAGAGCCTCAAGTCCAGGTTTATGAGATCCCCGACCAGTCTACCCACTTGAAGCCCGATTCCAGGGGGGGTTGGGAGAAGGGTCGCTGGAAGATTCACCATCCAACCCGAAAGGGGGAAGAAGTCCCGGCCTGTCCCCTGGGTGAAGCTGCCCGACTGCCAGGAGGAGGGCGTCACAGGAGGGGTAGTGCCCGAGCCTGTTGCGGATGAGACTCCCCAGGCCCATTCCCCTCTTTTATCGTACTCAGCGTATTGGGCTCCCCACTGGACTCCCAGCTCCCTCGCGAAGTTCTTTGTGGCCTTCACTATCCTGGCCTCTATGAGGACCTGGGGTGTGGGCTTGTCTACCTTCTCTTTGTATTGTTTTATCCTCTCTATCTTCTCGGGGTAATCGGTGATTGTCACTGTGTTGGTCCTCTCGTCAACCACTGCCGTCCCAACCCTCTCCAGCTTGGGCTCCTTGGTGAGGATATCCTTTATCTGGGCTTGGAAATCCTTGGCCTTGGTGTAGTTGAGGGTTATGAATTCGGTGACAAAGGGCCTCAGTTTTCTCTCCCTCTCCTGGGCCTCTATCTCCGCCTCCTGGAGCCTCTTTGCGGCCTCTATCTTGGCCTGGAGCCTCTCCTGTTTCACCCTCTTGCGCTCCTTCTCCTCGTCCAGGAGGTCTTTGAGGGGCGCGATTCTCACCACATTTCCCTGCTGAATCATGCCCAGTTTGTGGGTCGAAAGGATGAGATCCAGCGCCTGATCCCACGGCACCTCCTTCAGGCGCATGGTGACCTTTCCTTTGACCTTCTCGCTCACGATTATGTTCAGGTTGCTCACTTCGGCAATGAGCCTGAATACATTGTCCAGATCGATATCCTGTAAATCCAGATCCAGCTTTTGCCCAGTGTAAGTCTTCCCTGGCTCCATTCCTGTGCTTATCTTGAACTCCTCCTCTTCCTCTTCCTGAATCGAGACCGCTGGGGCCTTGGGAAGGGGCTTCTTGGCCACCTGAGCCATGGAGAAGGCAGCGGGCTGGATCCTAGCCTCCTTGGGCAGGAAGGTGCCCTGTTTCTTCTTCTGGATGTCCACTCTCGGGTCCACCCAGACTATCTCCCTTTGGGGAGGATTCCATTTCTCGAGCTCGTGTCCATCCCCCTTGGGTTTCCCGATCACATTGCCGGAGTTTTCCGCCACATCCACGGAAGGCCTTTCCATCTCCTTCCTTTCCGAGGCCTTGGGATCCAAGATCCTAGGGGGTTCAACTATGGAGGGGGTCGCTTCCTCCCAGGATCTCGGAATTCCTGCGTACCTGGCCTCGGAGGGTGGGATATCCCATCGGGCTTTGTCTTCCTCCTGGGGTTGTTCTTTTTCCCCTTGGAATTCCCTTTCATCCGGAGATTCGAGAAGAGACTCCTGGGCATCTTGGCGGAATCCCAGGGAGACTGTCAGTTTTCCTGGTTCCCTTCTCACGTCATAGGGGACAGGAAGCGCTTCGGGGTTCAGGTCCAGGACCACCCTCACCTTGTCATTGTGGCGAGCGACCCTCACCCTCTCTATCTCCCTTGTGGGGCTCAGACTTGCTGGGTTGAACTTGTAGTTTTCCACCCCGAATAGATCGATCACGATGCGAGCTGGCTCCCTCAGACCAGAGACCTTGTACCTGGAGAAGTCTCCGTCTCCTATGATGGAGACCTTGGATCCCGAGGCCTCCTCCGTCGCCATCATCTCCAAGAGGGTCCTGGCTTGGGAGCTCGCACTGGCCTCCTTCCAAAATCCCAGGCTCAGGAGGACTGCTGCCATGAAAAGCCACCTGGCCTGCCTAGGCATTCCCAATCCTTTCCTTCGAGAAATCATCGTCCCCCTCCATGTGACGTCTTGAAGCCCAGTGTCACCCTGCGGGTTCTCTTCACACCCAGCAAATCCACGTATGGCTCCTCCACCACAAGCCCTTCCGAAGGGCTTATCTCCACTACCTTGCCGCACTTCTTGCCCATGAAGCTGCCTGTTCTCACCATGTATCCCTTGCCACTTTTGTCCTGGACCATGGCGACCTTTTCCTGGCCTTGGGTGACTATGGCCACCAGTGAGAACTGAGCCAATTCCATCTCCGTGAGAGGCCCAGGGACCAAGTCCTCGCATTCACCCGTTGCCATTTGCACCTTCACTTCCTCATGAAAAGGCCTGAAGGGATCGGGTCTGTCTCCTGGATCGTATTCGTAGACCAGTTCCTTCGCTGGTTCCTCCTTCTTGGCCGGCTCCTCCGATGACGAAGGCTGAGGTTGGCCCGAGGGCTCCTTCTTTTCCTCTTTGGGTGGGGGCTGGGGTTGGGGTTTCTGGATCTTCTTCTGGATGACAGTGGTGGTCGGTTTTTGAGGAGCTTCTTCCCCGCATCCTGCCAAGAGCAGGAATCCTAGGCCCCCAAGCACTATCTTTCTCACGAGTCTTCGCCGTATCAAGCTCCTCCTCCTAGTCCACTGATACCTTGCCCCCCTTGGAAGCCGGAGCGGGCGCGGGGGCAGGTTTCTTTTTCGGCGGCTCCTTCTTAGGCGGTGGTTCGCTCTCGTATTTGTAAGTGGTGGCGATGAAGCTCACCACTATGGTTCCTCCTCCAATCGGCTTGTACTGGCCCATTTTCACGTTTGAGACATGGACTATGCGGTCCATGCTAGCCACCTTGGAGAGGAACTGCATCACGCTGTGGAAACCTCCCTGGACCTGCACCTCCACGGGGATCTCGGAGTAATAGTCCTTTCTCACAGGCTTTCCCTGCTTGAAGAGCATGAACTCCAGGCCGCTCAGACGCCCCAGTTCGTTTATCTTGCTCAGAAGCTCCGGGATTTCCTTCTCCTCCGGAAGCTTTGCACTCAGCACCTTGAGCTCTTGTTCCAAGGCTTTTATCTCTGCTTCGAGACTCCTTCTCGCTTCCTTGGCCTTCTGCTGTTCCTGGATCTGCTTTTGCAATTTTTCTATCTGAGATCTCAGGGAGGCCATCTCCTCGGTCGTTGGATCATAGAAGACCAAGTACCATACCACTGTCACCACCACCATGAATCCCACTAGAGCCAGGGCCTTTTGCCAGAGGGGCAGTTTTATGAGGGTCTCTTTGTCTATGGGCATCGGGCTTTCTCCTCTTTTCCTTCGCCTAGGCTCTCATCGGGGCCTTGTGGATCCTCGTTCATTTGGCCTTGGGTTGCCCTTTCTCCTGTGGCTTCGCCTCGCCGGGTTTCGGAGCAGCAGGTGGTTTCTCCTGGGCCACCTGGACCACCATTTGGAATTCCTGATACGGTGCAGCCTCCTTCTGGAGGACTTTGGCCTTGGTGAACTCCAGGTCCACGGAGGGAAAGGTTTTCTTGTAGCTCTGGAGATTCCTCATGAACTGGGCTACTACCTCGTTATCTGTTGCAACTCCGCTTATGGCGAGGGTGAAATCCTCCCACGGGGAGGCCTTGGTTTTCTGCTCCAGGGTGACGAAATACATCTCCCTCGGCTTGTCCCTGGTCAGCTCATCCAGGGCCTTGACGAGCCCGTGCCGGTTTCTGTTGAGATCGGCAATGGCGTTCTTCCTCTTCTCCATCGCCTCCTTTTTCTTCTTCACTGCCTCCAAGTCCCCGACCTCTTTCTTCAGGGCCGCTAGCCTCTGCTCTGCCTGTGTCTTTCTCTCTCGGAGAGTGGAAAGTTCCGTCTGCTGTGCATAAGTGAGAAAGGCGAGCACTCCCAGAAAGGCTATGAGCACCCCACCTCCTATGGCTGCCTGCCTCTTGAGGTTCTCCCTCTTTACCTTTTCCCTTACGGGTAACAGGTTTATCTTGATCATCTATCTCCAACCCTCCTCATGGCTAACCCCACGCCCACAACTGCCATGGGCCCGACTGAGTTCACGTACGAATCCTCGTACTCCTTGGGTGAGTAGGATATCTTCTCGAAGGGATTGATGAGCTGGACCTCTATGCCCAATCTCTCTCGTACCTGGTCCACGAGGCCAGGGGTCATGGCTCCTCCTCCACAAAGTCCAATCCGCTGGATCTGTTCTTCCGGGTAAGTGGCGTAGAAGAGATCCAGGGACCTCTGGATCTCGGAGGCGACGACCTCGCAGTGGTTGTTTATTATCTTGTCCAGGTTCCTCTGGCTTGCCCAGAGCTGTGGTCCAGCCAGCTTGAGATTCTCCGCTTCCTCGAAGCTCAGCCCGTACTGTTTCTGAATTTCCTGGGTGAGCTGTTTGCCCCCTACGGGCACATCCTTGGTATAGAGGGAGATGGGACCTTTCACCACATTGACGTTGGTGGTGCTGGCTCCGAGATTGACGAGCGCAATGACCTCCTCCTCCCCTATCCCGAAGAGGTTCTCATACATGGTCTCCACCGCGAAGGAGTCCACATCTATCACTTGGAGTTCCAATCCAGCTCCCAAGATCAGGTTCTCGTAGTCCGTTATGGTCTCCTTCTTGGCTGCCACAAGTAAGACATCCATCTGGTCAGGGTTGTCCCTGTTCTGTCCGAGGATCTGAAAGTCTATGTTCACGTCCTCTATTTCGAAGGGGATGTACTGGGCGGCCTCCCATTGGATTGATTCGAGAAGCTCCTCTTCCGACATCATGGCGACGGCTATTTTCTTGATTATCACGGAGAAACCGGAGATGGATATGGCCACCTTCTTGTTCTTGAGCTTTGTCTGGGAGATGAGGCCTTTGACCACGTCTATTATGGCTCCGGAGTCCATGACCGCACCATCCACGATCACATCCTGGGGCAGGTTAGCCATGGCAAAATTCTTGAGCTTGTATGCGCCCTTGGACTCGGAGAGCTCCACGAGCTTGACCGAATGACTTCCGATATCTAGGCCGACAAGAGCTTGTTTCCTTGAGCTGAAGAGGACCATGAATTTTCTCCTCTGATTATCATGGGGCCCAAAGTTTTCTCCAGTCCCTCTCTCTCGTATTGGGGTGGGCCTTGAGGCGCCTCACTCTCCGAAGACCTCTATTCGGTCCGAGAGTTTGAGCCCCAATGCCAGTATGATTTTCCTCTTCGTGTCCATCCTGCAGGGTTTTCCCTTCTCTATCCTGTCGATGGTGAGAGGAGACACCCCAGCCCTCCTTGCCAGCTCGGCCTTGCTGAGCATCTGGGACTCCCTTATTTCCTTCAAGGTGTTTCTCTTTCTCTCTGCCACTTGCATCCACCCCTCCCTCCCATGATTTGCGAGGATATGAAAAAACAGACCTCCTGAGCTGTCAAGAGAAATAATGCTAATTTATGCACAGTTATATAAAATTGAGATCACAGACGCGGACGCTTTTTCAATATCTTGTGGCCTTTGGCCGAGCGCATGCTACAGACTGTGCTGCGGCCCCATCAATTTTTGTGCCCTGGGTCCGGGGGCAGGAGGTCTTTCTCGCAACCCTTACTTGAAGGTTCAACTGGCGCGGAAGGGAATCCTTTTCAACCAAGAGCTCAAGAGCCCGAACCTCCCAATCCATTCAAAGGGCCTGAAGAATCCCCGTCACTGGAAGACGTAGACCCTCTCCCTCTCACCTATCATCCCGAGTCTCTCTCGGGCGAGCCACTCGAGAAACGAGGGTTCCTGTCTGATAAGCTTTATCTCCCTCCTCAGCCTCTCGTTGCTCATCCTGAGGATGCTATTTTCCAACTCCAGCGCCTCTCTCTCCTTTCTCAGCCTGTCTGCGACCTGAAACCCGTTCTCCCCTGACAAAAAAGAGATCACGACAAGTCCCACTACGGCCAACCAGACGGCCAAAAATCGCCACCCCAGCTCGAATCTGGCTGAAAAGACTAGGACTTTCCCCCCTGTCCAGCCTCTGGCCCCCGGCACTGAAGCCTCCTTCCTCACCCCTCTCTCCTTATGTTTCGTCTATGTCCTTTACCACGATCCCATCCCCAGGTCAATTCCCCTGAAGGCCTGAGGCTCACCTGCGGGAGCGAGGCATTGCTTATGAAGGTCGTGGTAGTGTAAAATCTCTTTTCAATGTGAGTCTCCGGCTATGCCGGAAAAAACGCCCCATGGCGGAATGGGGCAGAGGGAGGTGATTTGGTGTCCAATGTCACTATGAAGCAACTGCTTGAGGCGGGGGTTCACTTCGGTCATCAGACAAGAAGATGGAACCCCAAGATGAAACCTTACATCTTCGCCGACAAAAACGGTATCTACATTATAGACCTCCAGAAAACAGTTCGTTTGTTCAAGAAGGCTTATCAGTTCATAAGGGACACCGTTGCTGAGGGAAAGAACGTCCTCTTTGTCGGTACCAAGAGGCAGGCCCAGGAGGCCATCCAAGAGGAAGCCACAAGGTGCGGTATGCCCTATGTGAACCACAGGTGGTTGGGCGGAATGCTCACCAATTTTCAAACCATAAGGAAGGGAATAGAACGCCTCAAGGAGCTCGAGTCCATGGCCGAGGATGGCCGGCTCGAGGGGTATACCAAGAAAGAGATCATGCGCCTCCAGAAAGAGAGGGCAAAGCTCCTAAAGAACCTGGGGGGCATAAAGGAGATGAAGGAGCTGCCTGGGGCCCTCTTCGTCGTGGACTCAAGGAGAGAGTACATTGCCGTGAAGGAGGCAAGAAAGCTCGGTATACCGGTTGTGGCAATAGTGGACACAAATTGCGATCCCGACGAGGTGGATTACGTCATCCCGGGAAACGACGATGCCATAAGGGCCATAAGGCTCTTCGCCTCATTGATCGCTGATGCTTGCCTCGAGGGCCTAGCACTGAGAGAGCAGAGAATTGTAGAGGGCGAGGCGCCTCCAGAAGCCCAAGGACCTCCAGCTGAACTGGCTGGAGAAGAGGAGATCCCCCTGTCCGACACAGAGGAGGAGATGGAGGAGGACAAGTACTTGGATTATGAGGAAGCTTGAAAAATCGATCACGGAGGAAGGATTCGGTGAGCGTGGACGCGAAAAAGGTGATGGAGCTTAGGGAGAAGACAGGCGCCGGCATCATGGATTGCAAGAAGGCCCTCGCAGAGGCCGGAGGCGACATGGAAAGGGCAGTTGAGCTCCTCAGGCGGAGGGGAGCCGCTGCTGCAGCGAAGAAGGCTGGAAGAACTGTCAAAGAGGGAATCATAGGCCACTATGTGCATTTTGGGGGAAAGATAGGGGTACTTGTGGAGGTCAACTGCGAGACGGATTTTGTCGCCAACACCCAGGACTTCAAGGAGTTGGCCAAGGACCTTGCAATGCAAGTGGCATCCGCCCAACCGGCTTATGTGGATGTGGCCGATGTGCCCCAAGAGGTCCTCGAGAAGGAGAAGGAGATTTACAGGGCACAGGCCCTTGCGGAGGGAAAGCCCGAGAAAGTCGTGGAGAGGATAGTGGAAGGGAAACTCAAGAAGTTCTATTCCCAGGCCTGCCTCCTAGAACAGCCCTTCGTCAAGGACGATAGCATCACTGTGAGACAGAGAGTTCAAGAGGCTGTGGCCAAGCTGGGAGAGAACATCGTCGTCAGGAGATTCGTCAGGTTTCAGGTAGGTGAACCCATTGGGGAGTGAAGAGGGTTAAGGTGGCCAAGGCTCTCTACAGAAGGATTCTCCTGAAACTGAGCGGTGAGGCCCTGATGGGCGACAGGGGATTCGGGATCCACCCCGAGATCATGCAGGAGATAGCTCACGAGATAGCTCAAGTGGTGGGCATGGGCGTCCAAGTCGCTGTGGTGATAGGAGGGGGAAACATATTCAGGGGTCTTTCCGCAGCTGAGCAAGGAATGGACAGGGCCACAGCGGATTTCATGGGAATGCTCGCCACAGTGATAAATGGTCTGGCCCTCCAGGAAGCCCTGGAGAGAATTGGTGTGGCCACGAGGGTTCTGTCCGCTATAGAGATGAGGCAGGTGGCGGAGCCGTATATCAGGAGGAGGGCTACCAGACACCTGGAGAAGGGCCGGGTCGTCATATTCGTCGCAGGAACCGGCAATCCTTTCTTCACGACCGATACCGCTGCCTCTTTGAGGGCCAGGGAGATAGGGGCAGAGGTGATCCTGAAGGCTACCAAGGTCGATGGTGTGTACGAGGAGGACCCCGTCAAATACCCCAATGCCAAGAAGATAGAGGAGATAGGTTACATGGGGGTGCTGGAAAGAGACCTCAAAGTCCTGGATGCCACAGCTGTCTCCCTCATAAAGGATGCCAATATCCCCATAGTGATATTCAACCTCAGGACAAAGGGAAACATAAAGAGGGCAGTTTTAGGCGAAAAGGTAGGCACGCTCATTCGGGGGTGAAGTCATGGTGCAGGAAGTCCTCGAATCGTTGAAATCAGACATGGAGAAGGTGGTCAGCCAGCTCAAGAAGGAGTACGAACGAGTTCGAACCGGAAGGGCCACTCCTGCCCTCCTCGATGGCATAAAGGTGGACTACTATGGAACTCCGATGCCCATAAACCAAGTAGCCAATATCTCTGTCCCAGAGCCAAGACTCATAACCATTCAACCATGGGACAAAGGCATAATGCCAGAGATAGAGAAGGCGATCCAGAGATCCGAGTTGGGTCTCACCCCCATGAACGACGGAAAGGTCATAAGGATAGCGATCCCCCCCCTCACCGAGGAGAGACGAAAGGAGCTCGTGAAGGTTGTGAAGAAGATGGCAGAGGAGAAGAAAGTGGAGTTGAGAAACCATAGGAGGGAGGCCAACGAGACCCTCAAGGACCTCAAGAAGGAGAAAGTGATAACAGAGGACGATCTGTTCCGCTACCAGGAAGAGGTGCAGAAGATAACGGACTCCTTCGTGGAGAAGATAGATGCCCTTCTGGAGAGCAAGGAAAAGGAGATAATGGAGATTTGACATGGGCTCTGAGACATGGAGCACACCGAAACCTCCCATGGACCCAGGCAAGAAGCGATCATGAAGTGGTCTCATTAGCCACCTTCAGATTTGTGGGACAAGAGATCTCCTCCGAGGCGAGATCCTATTCTCAAGGCCCCGAGGACTTGAGGATATTCCCGAGAAAATCCCATTGAGTCCCATCCGATGGGAAAAAGCAAGTGGCCCTCTCCCCAAGCTCGTGCAGGAAAACAGGGAACTCCGAGATGGTGCGATTCGGCGAGGACCTGCCAGGCTGGCCCCGAGACCTGAGACGGACCTGCGGGTTTCGATTTTTCAAGAAGCCTCTTTTCCATTTGGGATCCGAGGTCCCATGGAAGAAGGTCTCGTCTTGAATGGACATGGGAGGCAATGTTAGACTCCCCACTATGGGGTCGAGGAAAACCATCATGGAGACAGGATTCAATAAGCTTCCCAGGCACTTGGCCATCATAATGGATGGCAATGGTCGCTGGGCCCAGAGGAGGTCCCTGCCAAGGGTGGAGGGCCACAGAAAGGGAGCGGAGGCCGTAAGGAGGGTCGTGAGGGCTTGCAGAAAGTGGGGGATAAAGGTCCTGACTCTCTACGCTTTTTCCCTGGAGAATTGGCAGAGGCCCAAAGAGGAAGTGGATGCCCTGATGGATCTGCTGGTTGAATTTCTCCAATCGGAAAAACAGGAGATGGTGGAAAACGGCATAAGCCTGAGGGTGATAGGTCGGCCTGAGGATCTACCACCTCACATCCAGAGGATCCTGGCTGAGACCATAGAGGCGACTTCCCAAAACGGAAAGATGATCCTGAACCTGGCCCTCAGTTACAGTGGTCGCTCCGAGATACTGAGGGCGTTCGAGAGGTACCTGAAGGACGCGAGGCAAAAAGGGGTCGAGCCCGGTGGCCTGACAGAGGAGGTTTTCTCCTCGTATCTGGATACCGATGGCCTTCCAGAACCGGACCTTCTCATCCGGACGAGCGGAGAGCAGAGAATAAGCAACTTTCTCCTTTGGCAGATGGCTTACACCGAGATATACTTCACGGAGACCCTCTGGCCAGATTTCACAGAGGAAGAACTGGCCGAAGCCATAAGGGATTACGGGAGAAGGGAAAGGCGATTTGGAAGGATCCCAAGGCAGGCTGCAAGCTGCGGTGAAGTGTGAGGGGCGTGGAGTTTTGCATCTAGAAGGGCAGTCGAGGAGATGGATCACGGCCGTTGCATTGCTCTCAGTGATCGCTGGAGCCCTGTTGGCAGGAGGCAATTGGGGTGTTCTGGCGCTCTCCATCTTGGCTGTGTCTTTGTGCCAATGGGAGATTGCGGGATTGCTAGGGGTTCGCTCGGACAGGTGGAGGACCAGCCTCTGTTGTCTGTTGGCATCGGGAATGCCTCCAGCGGCCCTCTGGGGAGGTAGCCATGGCCTTCTCTGGGCCATGGTGGGAAGTGTACTGGTCTTCATGGGCCTCGAGACCCTGGCCAGGAGAGATCCATCGGGAGTAGGGGGTGAGGTGGGAAGGCGCGTCTTCTCCCTCTTTTACGGTGGGGCCTTGCCCTGCTTCTTCGTGCTCATGTGGACCTTACCTTCGGGCGCGCACTGGCTTGCCTGGACAATAGCCGTCACAGCCATTGGAGACACGGCCGCATATTATGCTGGGAGCATTTGGGGAAAGAGGAAGCTCCTTCCCAGGGTGAGTCCAGGGAAGACCGTGGAGGGGGCCCTTGCGGGACTCGGGGGCAATGTCTTGGCAGGGGCTATGTACGGCACGTTCTTCGAGCCAGTTTCGGGAGGTGCCGGGCTCATCATGGCCCTGAGCATAGGGGTAGCGGGTCAACTGGGGGATTTGGCCGAGTCGATGCTGAAGAGAGGGGCTGGGGTGAAGGACTCGGGAGACTTGCTCCCCGGTCATGGAGGAGTCCTGGACAGATTGGACAGTCTCCTCTTCGCAGCCCCTCTGAGTTTCTTCTGGGCAACTATGAGGCTTTGAAAAGGTGATCCAATGCGCCAGAGAAAGAGGAAGGGCATTGCATTGCTCGGTTGCACTGGCTCGGTGGGCCAGAACACCCTGAAGGTCGTGGAGAAATATCCCGAAAGGTTCCGCATAGTGGCCATGGCAGGAGGGTGGAATGTGGAAAAGATGGCGGAGCAGGTGCTCCAGTTCCGTCCCCTCCTCGTGTCCATGGCTGACAAGGAATCCATGGAGGCACTGAGACAGAGGGTCAAGGGAAAGATCCACCTGGAGTTCTCCCAGGGAACAGAGGGGCTTTTCGCTGTTGCGACCCATCCAGAGGCGGACATGGTGGTCTCTGCCCTTGTTGGAGCAGTGGGCCTCGTGCCAACCTTGGCCGCGATTCGGGCGCAGAAAGACATAGCTCTGGCCAACAAGGAAGCCCTCGTCATGGCTGGAAGGCTGGTTACAAAGGAGGCCAGGTCAAAAGGGGTGAGAATACTCCCTGTGGATAGCGAACACAGTGCCATTTTCCAGGCCCTCCAAGGCCACAGGAAGGAGGACGTGAAGAGGATCATACTCACCGCATCCGGTGGGGCCTTTCTCAATCTGCCCGTAGAGAGGCTCGAGGATGTGACCCCTGAAGAGGCATTGACTCATCCCAACTGGAGGATGGGCCAGAAGGTGACTGTTGACTCTGCCTCCTTGATGAACAAGGCCTTGGAAGTAATAGAAGCTAGATGGCTATTCGACATAGCCCCATCTAGAATCCACGTTCAAATACACCCCCAAAGCATAGTGCATTCCATGGTGGAGTATGTGGATGGCTCGGTAATTGCCCAGTTGGGCGTCCCGGACATGCAGCTTCCCATCGCCTATGCCCTCTCGTATCCCGAGAGGCTGAAGCTGGGGATACCCACATTGGACTTGACCAAGGCCGGGCCCCTGACCTTCATGGAGCCCGACCCCAAGAGGTTTCCGGCTCTGGAGCTAGCCTACCAGGTGCTGGATGCGGGAGGGACAATGCCTGCAGTCCTCAACGGAGCCAATGAGGAGGCAGTCCATGCCTTTCTCAGGGGCGAGATAAGGTTCACGAAGATAGTCGAGCTCGTGAGAAGGGTCGTGGAGAGCTTCCCCAGGAAGGAAGGAGACGCCCTCGAGGAGGTACTCGAGGCGGACAAAATGGCGAGGAAGGCCGTGAGAGATCTCATAGAATCGGGCAGGGTGCATTGATGGAGAGCGTTCTGGAAAATTCCCTCAGAGTGTTTTATGCAGTCCTGGCATTCGGTATTCTCATTTTTTTTCACGAGCTGGGCCATTTTCTGATGGCCAAATTGATGAACGTCAAGGTCGTTACATTTGCCTTGGGATTCGGGGCCAAGGTATTCAAGGTGAGAAGGGGTGAGACCGACTACGCCCTCTGTGCCATTCCCCTTGGCGGATACGTGAAGATGTTGGGAGAGGAGCTAGATGAAGAGGTCCCCCCCCACGAGATTCACAGGTCATTTTCAGCAAAGAGCATTCCCACGAGATTCTCCATAGTGATGGCCGGGCCGGCCTTCAACTTGGCTCTGGCAGCTCTGATAGTCGCTCTCCTCCACTTGGGGGAGGTCCCTTACCTCCCTCCCAAGGTCCAGGAAGTGGTCGAAGGGAGCCCAGCCTCCCAGGCGGGTATTCTCCCAGGAGACGAGATAATAGCAGTAAATGGCAAGGCCATAAAAAGGTTCCAGGAACTGAGGGAGCGGATCCTGGAGAGCGAGGGGGCTCCACTGCAACTCTCCCTGATGAGGGAAGGGACCGTCTTGGACTTGACGGTCTTGCCCAGAATGAAAGTGGAGTTGAGCCCTTATGGGGATGAGATGCGCCTTTGGCAGATAGGGATAATGCCCGCCTCAGAGGTTCGCTTCGAGACCTTCGGCCCTGTGGGAGCCCTATGGCAGGGAATCCGGTGGACATGGGAGAAGTGCTGGTTCACGGTGAAGACCCTGTGGAAACTCTTGACAGGGAAGGAGTCCATCAAGAACATAGGAAGCCCTCTTCTCATAGGCGCCGAGGCTGCCAAGCAAGCTGAATTCGGATTGTCGAGCTACCTGAGCTTCATCGCGTTCGTGAGCGTCATACTGGCCGTAATGAACCTGCTCCCCATACCCATCTTGGATGGGAGCCATCTCCTCTATTTCCTAGTGGAAGCGGTGATCAGAAGACCCTTGAGCAAGAGGTTCCTGGGTGTCGCCCAGTATGTGGGAGTCGGGATCCTAGTGTGCATAATGGCATGGGCCGTATACAGGGATCTGGACAGGTTTTACTGGAAGGCCAAGAGGTCCCAGTCCCAGGCAGTGGAGATGGAGCAAAAGAGAGACTCGAGTCCATGACGGTCCTGGGGATAGAGACATCCACAGAAGCGAGGAGCGTCGCCTTGGTGGAAGATGGGAGGTTGAAGGGGGAGTTCTTCTTCCTCGGGGAAGGCAGACACTCGGAGCATCTCATGGAGGAGCTGGATCTTCTGCTCCGCTTTCTGGGTTTGCCCGCCAGTGGGATTGACGGAGTTGCGGTCGCAATTGGGCCAGGGTCTTTCACGGGCTTGAGGGTTGGGCTTTCCATTGCCAAGGGGTTGGCCTTCGCAGCAGGGATCCCCATCGTGGGGATAGGGACTCTGGATGCCCTGACCGCGTGCGCCCATTTCTGGACGGGGATGATTTGTCCCATTGTGGATGCGAGAAATCAGAGGGTTTACGGTGCCCTTTACAGGGTTGTCTCGGGCCAAAGGGAACAGTTGGAGAGGGAGGGTCTCAGGGATTTGAAGTCTTGGATACGCAACTTCTGGGGCCCTGTCCTCTTCATCGGTGACGCCTCAGTGAAGTATAGGGAAGTGATAGAGAGTTCCTTGGGAGATGTTGCGAGATTCGCCCCGGTGGAGCTCTCCCATCCGAGGGCATCCGTTGTGGCAAGACTAGGGTGGGAGAGATTGAGGAGGGGAGAATCGGACGATCTCGAAAGACTTGTGCCCCTTTACCTTCAAGAATCCCAAGCAGAAAAGGAACTGAGAAAGAGGCTCGCGTGAGGTGGAAAAGGGGCAGTGGACTGTGAGGCATTGGGGGGAGTAGTCCAAGGTCTGAGGGGGGAGACCATTGACAATGGGGTCTTTGCCGGCTTATATTTGAAAAACTCGGCCCACAGAGGACCATTCATGGAAGAGAGAGATCTGAAGCTTATAGAGGAGCTTCTCCCGCACAACGAGGAACTCAGGAGACTCATGGAGGAGCACGAGTCCTTCAAGAGGCAGCTTCGTGCCTTCCAGGAAAAAAGGTACCTGACCCCTGAGGAGGAGATGGAGAAAAAGAGAATCCAGAAACTCAAGCTTGCGGGTAAGGACCGCATAGAGGCAATCCTTTCAGCGCACAGGAAGAAGCTCACGGAAAAGGAACTCTGAGATCGTCACTGTTCGTCGCTCTTTGAGCTATCGAAGTGGAGGCGATTTTCCCTGATCGCCAAATGGGAAAAGTTGAGACCCATCTATGGGCTGGTTTGATGAGCTCTGAGCAGGAGGCAATCAGGAGATCATTGGGAGGTGGATGAAGATCTCATGGCTGTGAGGATAAGATTGGCCAGAATGGGTGCCAAGAAAAAGCCTTTCTACAGAGTAGTCGTGGCTGATTCTGAAGCCCCGAGGGATGGGCGTTTCATAGAGCAAATAGGCTACTACGATCCCAAGCAAGACCCCGCGCTCGTTCATCTGAAGATGGAGAGGGTCGATTTTTGGCTCAGCCGGGGAGCGCAGCCCAGCGAGATAGTGGCTCAACTCATAAAGAAGGCCCGCTCCTCGGTATCTGCCTCTGGGAAATGAGAGTGAGTCCAGGGTTGTGAGTTCCACGAAGGCGCGGAGGCTCCCATGGATGTCAACCTGAAAGAGCTGGTTCGCTATATGGCGGAGGCCTTGGTGGACTACCCGGAAAGGGTTCAGGTGAACGAGGTGGAGGGTAGCAGCACCTCGGTCATAGAACTCAGGGTGGCCAAAGAGGATTTGGGAAAGGTGATAGGGAAGCAGGGCCGCACCGCTCGGGCCATGAGGACAATCCTGAGCGCTGCTTCGACCAAGATAAGAAAGAGGGCAGTCCTGGAAATAATAGAGTGAGCCTCATCCCATGAGGAGGGCCCAATGGCTCGCCGTGGGCGTAGTGAGAAGACCCCACGGCGTGAAGGGTAAGCTTCTGGTCACCCCCCTCGCCCAAGACCTAGGGCTCTTCGCGAGCTTGAAGGAGATCCTGTTGGGAAGGGATCCTTCCCAAGGAAGGCCCTACCAAGTGGAGAGGGTCCAGTTCTTGAAGGGAGCTGTGTTGATCCAGCTTGGAGGCCTCGATCTCCAAGGAGCAGTCGAGGCCAAGGGTAGCTTCCTCTGGGCGAGGAGAGAGGATCTACCTCCTCTGGAGGAAGGGGAATACTATTGGCAAGATCTCGTGGGGATGGAGGTGAGGGACCAATCTGGCAAGAGATTGGGGGAGGTGAGGGCACTCTTGGAGACAGGTGAGTCCCAAGTGCTCGTCTGCCGTGGAGCCAGGGGAGAGGTCCTGATCCCCTTTGTCGAGGGCATAGTTCTTCATGTGGACGAAAACGAAGGGAGAATAGTGGTAGACCTTCCCGAAGGGCTTTAGGAGCAATGGAGTTCCACATCCTGACCCTCTTCCCTGGGATGTTCCATTCTCCGTTCCGTTGGGGGGTTTTGGGGAGGGCCCTCGCCAAAGGACTGATCCGCTTGGCTGTTCACGACCTAAGGGATTATGGCTGCGGCCCGCACAGAATCACGGACGATTATCCTTACGGAGGCGGGCCGGGAATGGTCATGAAGCCCGAGCCCATATTCGAGGCCGTGGATCACCTTCGGGAGATGGGGGTTTCGGGACCGGTGATTCTCATGAGCCCCCAGGGGGAAGTCCTCACTCAGGCCCTGGTAAGGGAGTTCAGTGGGCTCGAGTCGATGATAATCATCTGCGGGAGGTATGAGGGTGTGGACCAGAGGGTCAGGGAGGTCTTGGTGGACAGGGAGATCTCCATAGGAGATTACATACTCACGGGTGGGGAACTTCCAGCAATGGTCCTCGTGGACGCTGTGGGGAGACTCCTCAAGGGAGTGGTCGGAAAAGAGGAATCCCTTCTCCAGGAATCGTTCGAGATGAGGATCCTGGATTGTCCACACTATACTAGACCGGCCGTGTTCAGGGGAATGGCTGTGCCGGAAGTCCTCCTTTCGGGAGACCATGAGGCCATAAAGAGATGGAGGAGAAAAGAGGCCCTGAGACAAACCCTCCTCAAGAGGCCTGATCTTCTGTCCAAGACCCCCCTCGCCGATGAAGAGAGAGAGATACTCATGGAGCTGGGCTGGACTGGGGGGGAAAAGAAGGACTAGATCTCATGCCTGGCGAGCCCCTGAGACTCTATATCGCCCTTGTCCACTATCCCATATACAACAAGAGAAGGGAGGTTGTGGCGACAGCCATCACGAACCTGGATATTCACGACATTGCCAGGCTCACGAGGGCCTACGGAGGAGAGTGTTTTTTCGTGGTCAATCCCCTGGAGCGGCAGATATGGCTTCTCGAGAGGATAGTGAGACACTGGCAAGTGGGACATGGAGCTATGACTCATCCCAACAGAAAGGAGGCCCTCTCCTTGGTGGTCCCTGTTGGGACTATCGAAGAGGCGATGGAAAGGGCCAGAGATATCTGCGGGGCGAGGCCAGTCCTCATAGGCACAACTGCCAGGAACTGGCCAGGGGCCGTCAGTTACGAGGAGATGAGGCGGGTTTTTTCCCTCGGTGGGGCATACATGATCCTCTTGGGAACAGGCTGGGGCTTGACGGATGAGACTCTGAGTGCGTGCGACTTCGTCTTGGAACCCATATGGGGCAGGACCCATTACAACCATCTGTCTGTGAGATCAGCTGCTGGAATAATATTGGACAGGTTGTTGGGAAGGAGTGGGTGAATGGTATATGGCCTTTCCACCCATGGGATGTGCGTGGTAGACTGGAAAAAATCTTTGGCGGGAGAGGCGAGCCATGTCAGTCTTGGAGAAGATAGAGAAGGAACAGATGCGATTTGACATGCCGGATTTCCGGCCGGGTGACACAGTGAGGGTTCACGTGAAGATAAGGGAGGCCGGCAAGGAGAGGGTCCAGGTCTTCGAGGGAGTCGTGATAAGGAGAAGAGGAGGAGGGGCCAGGGAAACCTTCACGGTGAGAAAGGTCTCCTATGGGGTGGGGGTGGAGAGGACCTTTCCCCTTCATTCGCCCATGATCGAGTTCATAGAGTTGGTCCAGAGGGGGAAGGTGAGAAGGGCGAGGCTCTATTACTTGAGAAAGCTACAGGGAAAGGCAGCGAGGATAGAGGAGAAGAGGATTTGAATGTTCGCTCCTCCAGGGGCAAAGCCCTTCAGCCCTATCTCCTCCAGGAACTGGAGGGAGACCTCCTTCCCTGGGCGCTCGATGAGAGGATTCGAAGCTGGGGTTATGACCCTCTGGCGGGTGTGGACGAGGCAGGAAGGGGGCCCCTGGCTGGGCCCCTTGTCGCAGCCGCAGTCATACTCCGAAGGGGCGAGAGGATAGACGGACTCAGGGACTCGAAGCTAATGAGCCCCGAGGAAAGGGAACGTGTATTCGAGGAAATATCGAGTAGGGCCGTGGCAGTTGGCTTGGGAGTTGTGGAGCCAGAGGAGCTGGATTCCTTGGGTATGACCCGAGCTACCAGGAAGGCCATGGAAAGGGCAGTGGGGGAGCTGGAAGTGGCCCCAATGGCCGTCGTCATAGATGGACCGATGGGGATAGGAAAGGCCATAGTTCAATTTCCCATGGTCAAGGGAGACAGGAGGAGCCACTGTGTGGCAGCTGCCTCCGTCATAGCGAAGGTGACAAGGGACAGGCTCATGACCCGGTACCACGAGATGTACCCCCATTACGGTTTCCACAGACACAAAGGATACGCTACCAAGGAACATCTGGAGGCCATTGTCAGATACGGTCCTTGTCCCATTCACAGGAAGAGTTTCAGGCTTCCGGGCTGTGGGAGTGGAGAGGAAGGCGGCCTCGGATGGATACGGCAACCATAGATGTCCAAAACCTGGGTCCAAGGGGAGAGGAAGCAGCCCTGAGGGCCCTCAAGAAGGCCGGGTACAGGATCCTGGAGAGGAACTACCGCTGTCCTCTCGGGGAGGTGGATCTCATTGCCAGAGACGGGAATTCGCTGGTCTTTGTGGAGGTCAAAAGCGGTCTCATTCATGGTTTTCCCCCAAGGCAGAGGGTGGACAGGAGAAAGAAATTGAAGCTCTCGCAGCTTGCCCATTTCTTCATGAGGGAAAAAGGCTTAGAGGGCGTAAGTGCAAGGTTCGATGTGGTGGAGGTGAACTTTGAGGATCCCTCCCAGGAGCCCAAAGTGGCGATCATACCCAATGCCTTCGAGCTCGAGGACTGAAGCCAAATCCATTCTTCGCCTAGGCTGAACCTTCATCTATGACCCTCGCCAGGACGACCTTTCGATAAAACTCAACAGGGCCAACCTCCCCTATGACAGCATACCTGTAGCCCATCTCGGCCATGGATTTGAGGGACAAGAGGAGCAGGGCCGATCCTATTCCCTTCCTTCTCCAGGATTCTTGGACTCCCATAGGGCCAAATACTCCCCTTTGGGCCACATCGAAACAGGCGAATCCGACAAATTCCATTGGGGCTGCGGCTACAAAGCAAGAGGGAGGCATCCTGGAGAGGGCAACCCGACACTCGGAAGCCCATCCTTGGGAGAAGTTCTCGGCAACCCATCGGACCAGGCCTTCCATCTCCCTCGGTCTGGCCCTCCTGGTCTCTATTCCCATGGAGGAGACTTTGGCCAGGGCCCCTGTGGGATCGGGTAGCCTCGAGAGGTCAACTAGCATGTCCACAGGCATCTTTCCTCCCCTCTAGCCGGATTTGTTCAGGATGAACTGGACAGTCCTGGCCATCTCAGTCACATCTTAGGAGAGATGGGTTCCCGATAAAAACACCCTGACTATGGGTTTCCAAATGGCCCCCGGCTCCACCCTCGATATCAGAAACCCCGTGCAGGGCCTTGGTCCCTCAATTCAAAGGCCTTGGGATATAATCCGAGTTAGTCTCATGCCCTATCACTTTCTCTTTCTCAGGACGAGGGCCTCCCACCATAGCGCCCTCTTGCTCTCCAAGACCTGGAATTCGTCCTCCAATCCCTCCACGATCTTTTGGGTCCACTTGTGCCAGAATCCTCCAAGGAGAAGTATGCCCCCTGGGATCACTCTTCTCGAGAGCGAGTCTTTCTCTCTCAGGAGGAACTTGTGGGACTCAAGGGCCATGACCAGGGGATAGGCCCTTCCTTCTTCTTTGAGCTCAGCGCATTTGGCCTTCACACGATCTGCTAGGCGGTTTCTCTTGGCATTTTTCCGGATGAGTCTCACTGCCTGTGGATTGGTATCCAATGCAACCACCCTCTCCACACCCAAGATCGCTGCAGAGAGGGCCATTATCCCAGAGCCAGCTTTGGCATCAAGGGCTGACTCCACTCTCTCGCTGCCTGCGACCTCTTCCAAGGCAATCAAGGCGATCTGTGTCCATGGCTCGAGGCCACAGTTGAAATCCTTTCCAGGATCCAATTCGAGAACTCCCCCTTCCTCTCCGCTCGAGCCCCCCCTTCCCAAAGGAACGACCTTGAGGCTGGGTGAGACGGCAAACTCCCTGAAGAATCTTTTCTCCACCTTGACCTTCTTCTCCTCCTTTGACCAGGGCTCCCATCCCATGTCTATGGGTCCCAAATGTACCATCAGCCTTCTCGCTTGGTCCCTGATCCTGGACAGGAGTCTGTGGGGGATCCGCTCTGTCTCGAGAGACAACCTGAGCCTCCACCTCCCCTCCCCCGCGCTCTCAACCACAAATCCTTTCCCCGTCTCCCGCGCGAGAGATGTCCCTAAAAGGCAAGCAGCCTGAGTTGATGCCTCTACCCACAGGCAAAAGACGGAACTACTATCCGAAGATCCCCTTCCTTTTTTCATAGTTCCCTAGGGTAACCCTCGCCAAGAATCCCTGTAAATCCCCAAGTGGGCAGTCCTCCCATGAATCCCCCACGGATGGTCCCAGAGGCGGAGGAGTCCTCCTCAATATTCGGCGCAAAATGGAGTATACTTCCCCGTGTCGGATTGTGAGACCAGTTGAGGAGGAGGAGATGGTCTATCTCGATTACAATGCCACAACCCCTATTGACCCTCGGGTCTGGGAGGCCATGATCCCATATTTTCGCGAGCAATTCGGGAATCCCAATAGCTCTCACCCACTGGGAAGTCAGGCGAGAGAGGCAGTGGAGGAGGCGAGGGGAAAAGTGGCCTCCCTCATCGATGCGGCCCCTTCAGAGATCGTGTTCACGAGCGGGGGGAGCGAGTCCAGTAACATGGCCATATTCGGGGTTGGCAGAAGCAGAAAGGCGAGGGGAAGACACATAATAGCCTCCGCTGTGGAACACCCCTCTGTTTTGGAGCCTTGCAGAAGATTGGAGAGGGAAGGCTTCGAGGTCACATACCTCCCCGTTGATGAGCATTGCCTCGTGGACCCGGGCGACATGGAGCGGGCCCTCAGGGATGATACAATCCTCGTCACGGTGATGCTGGCGAACAACGAGGTGGGCACTATCCAGCCAATAGCCCAAATGGCGAAACTGGCCAGGGAGAGAGGGGTTGTCTTTCACACGGACGCTGCTCAGGCAGTGGGGAAGATACCCGTCTCCGTCAAGGAGCTGGCAGTGGATTTGTTGACCATAGCTGGTCACAAACTCTATGGCCCAAAAGGGGTGGGGGCTCTGTTTTTGAGAGAGGATTTGGAGATAGAGCCCATGATCCTGGGTGGATCCCAAGAAAGGGGCCTAAGGGCTGGCACGGAGAATGTCCCTTTGATAGTGGGGCTTGGGGAGGCATGCGCCATAGTCCAGGAATGCCTCGAACCGGAGATGGATAGGGTGAGGGCCCTCAAGGAGAGATTCCTCCAGGGCCTTCTCTCTGTGTGCCCGAAGCTGGCTCTCAACGGTCACCCCCACAACTCCCTTCCCAACACCCTCAACGTATCTTTCCCGGGCATAGAAGCTTCTTGTCTCCTCCAAGAGGTCCCCGAGGTCTGCGCGTCTTTGGGCTCAGCATGCCACGGAGGGTCGAGGGAGCCTTCCCGAGTGCTCATGGCCATGGGCCTGGAGCCCAAGAGGGCGATGGGGGCCGTGAGATTCAGCTTGGGTAGGTTCACGACAGAGGAAGAAGTCGAGAGGGCATTGGCAGTGCTGGGAGAGTGGCTGAGAAAAAGGAAAAAGGGACCCCTCGCCTGGATCGAGAGGCTTTTGGGGAAGGGACGGAAGCCCCTAAAGGTCCCATCTCCCATTGGGTGAATTTCCGTCTTGACAATCCTCTTGGGGAGTCTCTATGCTCTCCCCGTAAAGGGTGGGTCGGGCTCGAGGGGCGACTTTCACCATCGAACACTCGCAAAAAGGAGGAGGGGCGCCATGAGAAAGCTCGTCAGGGTAGATATGTCCAGAGAAACGGTCAAGTACGAGGAGCTTCCCGCCGAGTACGAGAGACTCGGTGGAAGGGCTCTCACCTCCACCATTGTGGCCAAGGAGGTGGACCCCCTGTGTCATCCCCTAGGACCTGCCAATAAGCTCGTTGTGGCCCCTGGGCTCTTGGCTGGCACGACTTGCCCCAACTCGGGTCGCCTCTCTGTGGGAGGCAAGAGTCCATTGACAGGGGGAATAAAGGAGAGCAATGTCGGGGGGAATGCGGCCGTGAAACTGGGCAGGCTGGGTCTGGCAGGTATAGTGGTGGAGAACCTTCCCCCCAGTGGAAAGTGGTACTATCTCCTCGTCACAAAGGATGGCTCCCAGCTTTTGCCCGCAGACGACCTTGTGGGACTGACCAACTATCAGCTTTGCGAAAGGTTGCAGGCAAAATACGGAGACAAAGTGGGGATAATTTCCATAGGCCCAGCTGGGGAGATGAGGCTCTCTGCTGCGTCTGTTGCGGTGACCAGCACCCAGGGGAAACCTTCTCGCCACGCAGGAAGGGGCGGGATGGGGGCTGTGATGGGCTCCAAAGGACTCAAGGCAATAGTCGTGGATGACAAGGAGGCTCCCGGGGTCTCGTACAAGGACCAGGAGGCGTTCAAGGCAGCCGCATCGGCCTTCAGGGATGCCCTGAGACAGCATCCTGTAACCAAGCCAGGAGGAGGGCTCGCTGTCTATGGAACCAATGTGCTGGTCAATGTCATAAACGAAGCGGGGGCCTTTCCCACGAGAAATTTCACCGAGGGAAGATTCGAGGGTGCCCACAAGATAAGTGGCGAGACGATGCACGACATTATAAAGCAAAGAGGAGGCAGCACGACCCATTCTGGCTGTTCTACCTGCATCATTCAGTGCTCGAACGTCTACAACGACAAGGACGGAAATTACCTCACATCTGGATTCGAATACGAGACCATATGGGCAAACGGGGCCAATTGTGGCATAGACGACCTCGATGCCATAGCACAGATAGACAGGTTGTGTGACGAGTATGGGCTGGATACCATCGAGACGGGCTGTGCTGTTGCTGTGGCCATGTATGCGGGGGTCAAGAAGTTCGGAGATGCCCAAGGTGCCATAGAACTCATCAAGGAGGTGGGCAGGGGGACGCCCCTTGGCAGGATCATCGGCAGTGGGGCTGCAGTTGTGGGGCAGGCGTATGGTGTCTCCCACGTCCCCGTTGTGAAGAGGCAGGGGCTTCCTGCCTATGACCCGAGGGCAATCAAGGGGATAGGAGTCACGTACGCCACAAGTCCCATGGGAGCTGATCACACCTCTGGCTACGCTGTGGCGACCAACATAATGAGGGTGGGCGGATTCGTGGATCCCCTGAAGCCGGAGGGTCAGGTGGATCTCTCCCGCAATCTCCAGATCGCGACAGCTGCCATCGACTCCCTAGGGCTCTGCGTCTTTGTGGCCTTCGCCATCATGGACATACCCTCTGGGATGGAGGCTCTTCCCAAGATGATCAGTGCTCAGTATGGGTGGAAATTCGAGCTGGAGGATCTCCTGAACTACGGAAAGGAGGTCTTGAGAGCGGAGAGGGCATTCAATCTGGCAGCTGGGTTCACTGCGGCTGACGACAGATTGCCCGAGTTCTTCAAGAAGGAAGCCCTTCCACCCCACAATGTGGTCTTTGACGTCCCTGACAAGGAGCTGGATCAGCTCTTCAACTTCTGATGGAGGCGTCCGAGGAGGAGTCTTTCGAAAAGGGGGCGAAAGCCCCCTTCTATTTTGAACCGCGAGGTGCTTCGCAGAGAGGGTTATTGGGTGAGGGAGCGCCTCCAAGGGCGTACCGAACATGGATAATGGGAGGTTGGAGGAGGGCAGAGGTATGGATCTTGGGATTCGAGGTAAAGTGGCCTTGGTTTGTGGTGCGAGCAAGGGGCTCGGGAAGCAGGTAGCGATGGCTTTGGCCCGAGAGGGAGCAAAGGTGGCCCTTTGTGCCAGAGAAGGTTCGGCCCTGGAGAAGGCTGCTCGGGAGATCTCGGAAAGATTCGAGGCCGAGGTCTGGTTTCTCCCAACGGATTTGTCGCGGCCTGAGGAGGCCAGGAGATTTGCGAGGGGGGCCCTCGAGAGATTTGGAACTGCCCATATTTTGGTGAACAATGCTGGCGGGCCCCCCTCCTCCTCGTTCATGGAACTCGAGGAGGGGGAGTGGCTGGATGCCTTCTATCTCAATTTCATGAGCGCGGTGATCCTCACCAAGGAGGTCATCCCCAGCATGCTCGAGCAAGGGTGGGGCAGGATAGTGAACCTGACCTCTGTAGCTGTGAAGCAACCCATAGAGGGGCTCATCCTCTCCAATGCTGTGAGGGCCGCGGTCCACGGCTGGGCCAAGAGCCTCTCCAACGAGCTAGCCTCAAGAGGCATCTTGGTCAACTGCGTCTGCACGGGTTTCATGAGGACAGAGAGGGTGGAGAACCTGGCCAAGGACATGGCGGAGGCAAAAGGGGTAGACAAAGAGGAGATCATCGGGAATTGGGAGGCCCAAATTCCCATGGGAAGACTTGGAAGACCAGAGGAGCTTGCCGATTTGGTAGTGTTTCTGGCCTCAGAGAGAGCGAGTTACATCACCGGGACTTCCATCGCAATAGACGGGGGTTATTGCAAGGGGCTGCTATGAAAGGGGAGATGAAACGGATCACTGTGCTCCTAGGGGGGCACTTGAGGGAAGAGGTGGAAAAGAGATCCATGGAGATGGAGCTTCCCCTTCCCGATCCTCCCACAGTGGAGGAACTCCTTCGAGGGCTCGGCATCCAGGCCTCGAGGGTCAAGCTCATCCTCGTAAACGGAAGGGGAGCTACGAGCTCCTCTTTCCTCGAGCCAGGTGATAGAATAGCATTGTTCCCGCCCGAGCTTTCCTTCAACACCTTCGTCTCTCTGTCCTTCAGGGAGGAAAGGGTGAGGGCAAGAGGCCAAAAGGGAGCGAAGGAGAAAGGAAATGCCCAAGATTGAACTTCGCCTTTTCGGCCACCTGAGGGATTACTTGCCAGAGCGAGGAGATCCTGGGGTATGGATCAGTGTCCCCGATGGGTTCACTCTGGATGATTTGATCAAGCACCTGAAGATCCCGCCAAGCGACCCCAAGATCGTGCTCGTAAACGGTCTCCATGCCGAAAGGGACAAGGAGCTAGCTGAGGGAGACAGGGTCAGTATCTTCCCACCCATAGCGGGGGGCTGAAGGGAAAAGACCTCCATCTCGTCCCACCTGTCCTCACCCAACGGGATTTTTCCACAAATCCATTGGTTTTCGTCCCCAAAAAACCGGAGCTCCTTTTGCGGCCAAGCACGTCCCGAATCCAGGTTCGACCAGATGCCAAACCCAAAATCGGATGCTTGTTTCTCGACCATTTTGGCCAAGAACGTCTTTTAGCCCCCTTTCGCGAAAAAATATGGGGGCCCATCTTTTCCCCAGGCCTTTTCCTGAGAGCTCATCCCCAGAAGGGTCAGCCTCTACCCAAGAGAACATGCAAGAGGATCTTCAGGAAATGGAAGTTTCTGGGTGAGGGCCACTTGATCTCCCTGGACTCGCAGAGGGTATTGGAGTTCACCAAATGGATTTCCTCTTCGAGTCCCTTGAGGGCCCTGGTTCTTTCCTCTTCTCGGAGCTCAGCTATCTTGTCCATCTCGACAAGAAGCTTCCTTGCCAGATTGATCCTATCTCTCACCTTTCTAGCGCTTTCCCTGTCCAGGAGGCCGAACTCTGCCTTCAGTTCTGTGAGCCTTAGGGCCGCCTCGTACGTAACATCTACTATCTCATCCCTCGACATCCACAGGGTCTCGTACCCCAGGGAATGCTTCCAGCTCGGCTGCAGGAGGGCTGTTCGATATTCCTCGAGGGTCCTGAAAAAGAGACGGTAGCCGAACTTCTCCGGGTTCTCGTATATTGGGCTTGCTGGGTCTATGAAGGGAGCCAAGGGAGATATGAAAGGGACGAGCCTGGGCCCAAATTTCTTGAGAAGCCTCTCGCAGTAATCCACTGTCTCAAGAACCGAATCATGGGTCTGTCCAGGCAGGCCTATCATGAAAAACAGATCGAACTTCCTGCATCCAGCTTGGAGGGCATGGGCTATGGTTTGTTCCATCTCCTCATTGGAGTAAAACTTCCCGCTCCTCCTTCTCACCTCTGGGTCATGGCTTTCAGGGGACATCTCCAGGTTGAATCGAGGCAATGCCCTGGCCACTTCCTTGAAGTAGCTCTTGGGTGCAGTGGAGAAGAGTTCCAGGACAACCTGGTTTTTGACCCTCAGGGAGGACAGCCCCTTGAGAACCCTGCCAGCGTATTTCTCCCCAGCCTGTCTCAGGTCTCCCACTATGAAGATGGGAGCGGAGGTGAAGGATGATATCCTCCTCACATCCTCGACTATCCTCTCGGGGGGTCTGAAGGCTGGACCATTTCTTGAGCCGAAAATGCCGATGGATTCCCTCCCTCCCCCACAGAAGGAGCAACTGTGGACGCACCCTCTGCAGGTCATCACAGCTGTTATGGGATAAGACCACCAATCGTGTATGGGCAGCATGCTCTTTACATCCAGATACTTGAGGGCTGTCCTTATCATGTGGCCGTAGTTGTCCTCGTAATGGTCCAAGACTTGGGGAACGTGACTCAGGGGGTTAACGAATATCCTTCCCTCTTTGTCCTTCCAAGAGAGGTTGGGAACGTGATGGAGGTCATCCCTCCGGCCCCTTTTCAGTGCCTCCATGAGGATGCGGAGGGGCTCCTCGGTGGAATCGCCCCTTACCACGTAGTCAACAGGAAAACCCTCGAGAAGATCCTTGTGGAAATAGGAGGCTGAGAACCCGCCCATTATCACGGGAATGTCGGGATGAATCCTCTTGCAAATGGATGCCACCTCGAGACTGCCCTGCACATGAGGCATCCAGTGGAGGTCTATGCCAAAGGCCAGGGGCCTCATCCTGGAGATCGTCTTCTCGGGGTCGTAGACCTTGCTCTTGAGCATGCGAAGGGCGAGATTCACGATCCTGACCCGGAAACCGTGCCTCCCAAGGTACTCGGCAATGGTTGTAAATCCTATGGGGTACATCTCGAATATGGCCGTAGATGGCACAACATCGCTTATGGGCCCAAACATTATGGGCACCTTTCTGAAATCGTAGACACTGGGTGGGTGAAGAAGTACGAGATCAGGGGATGCAATCTTGAACATCTTGGCGCTATCCTTTTCTCTCCCATCTGGATTCGTTCTTAGAAGGATAGAACAGATAGCACCGCCTTGTAAAAGGTCCTCTGGGGCTACGAGCACCAAAACTGAGATGAGTAGGCCCCAGCTCATGAGACCTTGCCCCCAGGGATTGGCCAGGGATGAGAAAAGCCCTCAGAAGGCCTTGTGGCCAAAATAGGGGGTATAGCCGCAAATACCCGCGAAGACGAAGGGGAAAGATCTCCCAAGGCGCAAAGGTCCCTCATCCACAGGGAAATGGAAGCCAGTGATTGAGGCTTTTTTGTGCGATCCTCGGCAACGAGAAGGCCTTTTTGGTGTGGGGTGGGGAAGGGGGTTGGCATGGCTCTATGGAGGAGGCTAGGGCCAAAGGGGGGTGGCCAAGGATGAGCAAAAAATTTTTTCATGGCTGGAACTTTTTGGCCTGGGTGATGTCTCAAGAATTAGAAAAACTCCCTCAACCTCCTCCACTTTGGCCTCCGTACCCAGCGGGGGCCTTTTGAGTTTTTGGATCAGCCGTGGGGAACTTTTTTCCGGGGGTGTTGTCTATAAAAAGTGGGGAATCATCCTCCCCACACCTCCTTTACTTTGGCCCCCGTGCCCATCCGGGGGCCTTCTCGTTTTCCCCCTCATATCCGGTGGTATCCCATCTAGCGATTCCCCTCCAACTCGCTTCTTCCTCCACCCTTTTTCAAGGCCTCCAGTTCCAGTTGCAGTTCCTCCCACCTCTCGGTGCAGGCCTGCACGTGGGCTCTAAGTTGGGCCATCTCCCGCTTGAGTTCCCTCACTCTCTCTCCGCTCCTGTAAAGTTCCGGATTCGACATCTCCTTTTGGATCTCCTCGATTCTGGATGTGGCCCTCTCCACTTGCTCTTCCAAGCTCTCTATCTCTTTCTCCAAGGGGACCCTCATCCTGAAGAGGCGGTTTCTCCACTCGGCTTCCAGCCTCTTCCTCTCCTTGTCTTTCCTCACCTGCCCCTGAGACTTCTCACCACGAATCGCCAGATCCTTCCCTCTCTTTTCCCTGCTTGCCTCGAATTCTCCGTAAGGGCCCAAGAAAAGCTCGACTCTCTCAGTCCCAACCTCCAGCACACGGGTTGCCACCCTCCCCATCATTTCCCTGTCATGGGTGACCAAGACCAAGGCTCCTCCAAACCCTATCAATGTTTCCTCGAGAGCCTCCCTCGAGGATATGTCCAGGTGATTGGTTGGCTCATCCAAAAGCAAGAGATTCGCTCCACCGAGGAGGACCTTGCAAAGGAGGAGTCTAGCCTGTTCACCCCCGCTTAGGACCCCCACCCGCTTGAACACCTCATCCCCTCTGAAATGAAAAAGGGCCAAGAAATTCCTGAGCTCACCCTGGTGGGGATGGGCAACCGAATCCATCAATTCCTCGAGCACTGTCTTCTCTGGGTTGAGTTGGTGGAGTTGGTCCTGGGCGAAGAAACCTATTCTCACTCCTTGTCCCACTCTCCTCGATCCTCTCTGCGGGCTCAACTCTCCGGCCATGATCTTCAAAAGTGTGCTCTTGCCAGCTCCATTTGGCCCCACAACAGCGAGTCGCTCCCCTCTTTCGAGGACCAGGCTCACACCCCGGAATACCGGCCTCTCACAGTAGCTGAACCATATATCGTGGAGTTCAAGGGGAATCCTGGGTAGAGGCGCCATCTCTGGAAGCCTGAACCTCATCTCATGGGGCTCTCTCGGAGGCTCTACAATCTCCATTTTTTCCAATGCCTTGAGTCGGCTTTGAACCTGCCTGGCCCTGTCTTTTCTGGCCCTATTGCGTTCTATGAAGCGCTCCAGTTGCTTGAGCCTTTCCTGTTGAAGTTTGTAGGCTGCCCACCTCTGCTCAATGCGTCTTCTCTTCTCCTCCCTGTAGGTGTCGAAATTTCCCTTGTAGGAGAGAAGCTGGCCTCCATCTATCTCCAGGATCCTTCCCACAACCTTATTGAGGAATCTCCTATCATGGGACACCACCACAACCGCTGCCTCGAGCTCCTCGAGGAAGCCCTCAAGCCATTTCAAGGCCTCTATATCCAAATGATTGGTTGGTTCATCGAGCAAGAGAAGATCCGCATCGCTGAGAAGGAGCCGAGCGAGGGCCACCCTCATGATCCAGCCGCCGCTTAGGGACTCGACGGGTCTCGAAAAATCCTCTTCCCTGAATCCGAGTCCCACCAAGATCTTTTCCGCCTTGGACTTGAGGCCATAGCCCCCGAGATGCTGGTACCGCTCCATGAGCTGGCCAAGCCTGAAGGCCAGCCTCTCCCTGATTTCACCCTTGGCCTGTGAGATCTCCTCATGGAGTTTCTCCATCTCTTCTTGGAGCCACCTCACCTCTTGGGCCACATCCAAGACCTCTTCCATCACCGTCTTGCCGCGGAAGCTGAGCACATTCTGTGGCAGGTACCCGATCCTCACATGCTTTGCCCTGTGAATCTCGCCCCCATCCGGCTCCACTTCCCCCAGGATGAGCTTGAGAAGGGTGCTCTTGCCAGCTCCGTTGGGGCCCACGAGCCCGATCTTCTCTCCCGGGTTTATGTGGAAACTGGCCTCTAGAAGGATGTCCTTTTGACCGTAGAGTTTTGTGAGTCGATTGGCACAAACTAGCATGTGTGTTATGTTAACGGGCTGCCCCCATTGGGCGCAAGGACCTTCGGAAGCCGAGAGGAACAGGGCATGGAAAGATCCTCCCACAATTTCTTCAAAGAATACAAAGGCCCCATAGCCTTCGGTCTATCGAGAGAGGTGGACGAGGCATCATTCAAAGTATTCCTCCAGAAGTTCTCCTCGGACCAAATCCTCGAGGTCCTCTGCCCAAGACTGGCCCAAGAGGAACTGGATGGCATCGTTGAGATGCTCACCCAGGTGATGAGGAAACATTTGACCGACCGAGAATATCACACCCTGTTTCTGGATCAGGCTTGAGAATGGGAAGAGAGGGGCAGAAGTCCTTGAGAAGAAGGCTCAAACACCTGAGGCGTTCCCTCTATCCCTTTGGGGTGAAGTTGGCGATCTTTTTGGCATCGGGCATACCTCAGGGAAGTGAAAGAAAATGGGCCTCTGTGATGGGGGACTTGGCATATCTCTTCCTTCCCAAGCAGAGAAAACTCGCCCTCACTCACCTCAAGATGGCCATGGGTGAGCTCCTCGATGAGGAATCCCGGAGACGCATAGCCAGGGAGTGTTTCCGCAACCTTCTCATGACTGGAGTCGAGTGCTTCCGACTCAGGAAAATGGGTCCGGATCCCATCCTCCGGACAGTGGAGATAAGGGGCTGGGAGCACGTGGAAGATGCTCACAGAAGGGGAAAGGGCGGGATATTTGTCACAGCTCATCTTGGCAATTGGGAGCTTTCCGCCATCTACGTCGCCTGGAGGGGACTCCCCATGAACGTGGTGGCAAGGAGGATATATCTGGGAGAGCTCGACCGGGAACTGGTGAGCTTCAGAGCCAGAATGGGGGTCAGGACCATCTACAGGGACCAGTCCATGAGGGTCATGCTCAGGTGTCTCCAGAGAAACGAGTTCCTGGGAATTCTGCCTGACCAGGATGTGAGGAGGGTGCGGGGGTTATTCGTGGAGTTTTTCGGCCGACAAGCCTACACTCCTGTGGGCCCAGCACTTCTTGCCATGGCAAGCGGTGCACCCCTTTTGCTCGCAAGGAACATTAGAAAAGACAAAGGCCACCTCATCACAGTGGACCCGCCCCTCTTTGCGAGGCCCGAGGCAGATAGGGAGGAGGAGGTGAGGAGGCTTGTGGCTCTCTATACGAAAAGGCTAGAAGAGTTCATAAGGGAAAGCCCGGAACAGTGGGTCTGGATGCACAGAAGATGGCGGACAACCCCCGACGATCTTGCCAGATAAAGGACCTTATCCTCGGGCTGAACCCGCAAATGAAAATGGGCCTCTCCTGGTCTCGATTACCACAAGAGCCTGTGGCTTTGGGAATTGAGTCCCCAACTGTAAAGTAGCCTTCCTCGCATTGGGACTGAAATCTTTGAGGGTCCGATACCCAAAAACCGTCTTTTCTCGAGGAGCCAGTCCTCCTCAGGGGATGGGGTGCAATCTTTTGAGTTCCTTCTCTCCTTTGGGAGTCGAGGGCGAGGCCAAAAGGGGGGCAAGAGACGTCTTTTCCGTGGCCAAAGATGGAACCGCTCTCAGCTCCCATGGCGTTTGTGTCTGTACGGAGCCCAATAGCTCAAGGAAGAGCTTCCCCTGGCTCCGGCGCGAAACCTCTCCTCAGTGTGTTCTCGGTCACTGTCTTCGGCTCGAGAAACTGGAGGAGATAGTCTGGGCCTCCTGCTTTGGATCCAACTCCGGACATCTTGAATCCTCCGAAAGGCTGTCTTCCCACGATAGCCCCCGTTATCTTCCTGTTTATGTAGAGATTCCCGACCCTCATCTCCCTCTTCACCTTCTGGATATTGGCCGGACTCCTCGAGTAGAGCCCACCTGTCAGGGCATAGGGTGTGGAATTCGCTATCTCGAGAGCGTGATCCATGTCCTCGGCCTTCATCACCGAGAGGACTGGTCCGAACATCTCCTCCTGACCGAGCCTGCTTCCAGGGCTCACGGAGCCGAATATGGTAGGGGCCACGAAATACCCCTCCTTAGGGCATTCGCCCTTGAAAAGCAGTTGCGCTTCCTCCATTCCCAGCTTGATGTACTCCTCCACCTTGTCCTTGGCCGAGGCATCTATCAGGGCGCCCATATCCACGGAGGGGTCCGATGGGTCACCCACTTTTATCCCCCTCGTTGCCTCGATGAGTCTCTCCACGAACCTGTCGTATTGGTCTTCTAGGACTATGACCCTCGAGCAGGCGGAACACTTCTGTCCCTGGAAACCGAAGGCGGACTCCACCACCCCAACAACAGCGCTATCCAAATCAGCGTCCCCATCGACTATGATGGCATTCTTTCCGCCCATCTCCGCTATCACCCTCTTCAGGTTTTCTTGGCCGGGCTTCACAGAGGCAGCCCTCAGGAGGATCTCGAGTCCCACCTCTTTGGAGCCAGTGAAAGCTATTAGGGCAATTCTCGGGTCCTCAACCAACCAGCTTGCGGCCTCGTTCCCGGAGCAAGGGAGGAAGTGAAAAGAGCCGTTGGGAAACCCAGCTTCTCTTATGGCATCCGTCAACGCTGCCCCTGTTATGGGAGAGAGGCTGGAGGGTTTGTATATGACGGTATTTCCAGTGACGAGGGCTGCCACAATCATCCCGCACGATATGGCCAGGGGAAAGTTCCAGGGAGCTATGACCAGGACCGGCCCCCTCGCCTGGTAAAAATATTGGTTGGTCTCCCCTGGGATGGGGTCCAGCTCCCTGATACCCCCGATCCTCATCATCTCCCTAGCATAGTACTCGCAGAAGTCAATTGCCTCGCAAACATCCGCATCGGCCTCTCTCCAGGTCTTCGAGACCTCGTGAACTTCCAGGGCTGCAAGCTCCATGCGCTTGGAGCGCAGGATCTCTCCCAGTCTCAAAACCAGTCTGACCCTCTCTGGAACTGGTGTATCCCTCCACTTGGGAAAGGTCCTGGCCGCTGACTCCAAAGCCCGTTCTGCCTCATGGAGCGTTGCCAAAAAGGTGTACCCAACTTTCTCATGGGGCCTTGCAGGATTGAGGGAGGCGATCTTTCGGTTGGTTCTCACTTTCTTGCCGTCGACAAAAATGGGGTGAATCCTCCCGAGGCTCTTGGCTACCGAGATCACGCTCCTGGCAAAGGATTCTCTCTGGGTGGCAATCGCGAAATTGATCGGGGGCTCCCTTCTGTAACGGTCCGATGCCACAGGCTCGGCCTGACTCTCTTCCACTGCTTGAGGAGGAGCCATGAGCTCCTCTGCCGAGAGACCCTCGGCGAAGCTCTTCCTAAGGAAGGACTCGTTGGATGTGTTCTCCAAGAGCCTCCTCACCAGGTAGGCCATTCCCGGAACCAGATCCCCTATGGGACAATACTCTGTCACGCGGTAACCCATCTGCACTAGGGCTCTTTTTATTGGCTCTGCCATGCCGTAGAGCATCTGGATATCCACGGCTTCCTTCCTCAGCCCCATTTTCTCCGCGCATACAAGGCCGTGGGCAATGGACCTGATGTTGTGGGTGGCTATGGCAGTCCTTATCAAGGGGTAGTGCTCGAGACAGGTTCTCGTCGCCTGTTCGAATGCAGCGTCTGTCTGGCCCTTTTGGATGAAAACCGGAAGACGCCAATTGTTTGTCATGGCAACGACTTTCTCGTAATCCCAGTACGCTCCCTTGACCAGCCTCAGTGTGATGGGTCTTTTGAGCTCCGAGGCCCAATGTATTAGCCTATCCAGATGGTCCTTGTAATCCTTGAGATAGGTCTGAACCACTATCCCTGCTCCGGGGGAAAAACGGAACTCGTCCTCCTCCAGTAAGTTCATGAAGGTGGAGGTCGTAAGCTCCCGAAGGGAGAAATTCTCCATGTCTATGTTGACGAAGCCCCCCAACTCCGAGGCCCTCCTGAAGATGGGGCGAAGCCTTTCCTTGAGCTTGGAGATGGATCCCTCGAAATTCACAGGGTCCATTTTGGAGTAGAGGGAAGATAGCTTCAGGGAAATGCTCAACCTTGGAAACTCCCTTTCCTTTTCCGGATGAGTTGGTGGCCACTGGGTCGTCTCGGCCGCCAGTATGTCGAGCACCTCCATGTACCTCCTCACGTACTCCTCGGCCTCCTTCTCGCTCACTGCAGCCTCGCCCAGAAGATCGACGGTGAAGAAAAACCCCTGTGACCACAGGAGCCTCAGCTTCGGGATGGCATCCCTGGGGGTCTCTCCCACTATGAATTCGCGGGCCAGGTCCTCAACGTTTTTCCTTATCTGCTGTGCAACAATGGGTGCAGTAAGTGGATTGGCGGCCATGGAGGAGATTGCCCACTGGAGCACTTGGGGGACCTCAACCCCGCTGGCCGATAAATACTCCCTCAGATGCTGCGCCACCTGCCTCGAGGATTTGAGAGAGGGGAGAACGTCTATCAGGCGAAACATCTGTGTCTTGAAAGCCTGATTTTCCATGCACCAGTCGATCACTTTGCCGCTCCAATAATCCTTGCGGAAGACAGAGGGCTTCTCCTCCCCAACCGCATCGAAGATCTTCCTTCCCAACTCCTGAACTTCCCTCTCCCAAGGACACTCATACTTCGCCATGGAAAACCCCTCGTTGCCAGTTTCTTTGGACCTACACTAGACAGCATGCACCATACCTACCATCCAGGACAAGATGCGAAGGAGAGGTCTTTCGACAAAAGGATCTGAGGAGGCGCGGCCCTGAAAGGAGGTGCTAGGTCCCACTGTGAACGGAGCTTCTCCTGGAAGGTCTCTCTCCCGACATTTGGTCTTTCAGGCAGGGAGGACCCGTCCACACCATGGACATGAAAGGGGAAGAGAGCTAAAATCACTCCCACTATGGCCGAGATGGAGAATCTCTACGATCAAGGTCATCTCTTTGTGGCTGCCCTGAGGCTTCTCTCGTACAGGAACAGGAGACCTCCCTCGGTCAAAGAAATTTGCGAGCTCTTGGGCATAGCGCCCGAGCTCGGGCACTATCTCTGCAATCGACTGGCCAGGATGGGGGTCGTGGAGGTCGTTGAGGCCGCCTTTGAGGAGAGGGTTTATCTGAGGGATCACTTGAGATTGGAGGAGCTGCCAAAGGAGGAAAAGGCCTCTTCCCTCGAGAGAGAGCTTCAGCAACTAAAGGAACAGATGGAGCTCAAGCACAAGGAGCTCGAGAGGATGGTGGAGTCTCACGAGAGCAAGAAGAAGGATCTCTTCTCGGATCTGGAGCGACAGTTAAGAGAAGGCCTCAAGAAAAAGAAGAACCCCCTGGACGACCTTTGAGCAGAAGATTTTTGAGCGAACCCTCGAAGACGGGATCATCTTGAGCCCACTGCCCATAGGAGGCCTCCAAGGGGATGGGGTCCTCGTCTCCTGTCCTGAGGCTTCCGAGAGCACTATTCCTTCCACCTGTGATGGGAAAGGAATCCTTCCAGGGTCGAGGGAACCGCGGGGGGTGAAGGTGTGGGATCTTCGTGGTAAGTTGAGATGGGAACTTTTCTCAGAAGGGGAGCAGAGGATCCATGGAGAAGATCTTGAATGCCATCTTTTTGGGATGGAACTCAGCAGCCGAGTGCCTCTGGGACACGTGGAGCAAGGCCTCCAGGTCGCCGAGAGTTGTGGGAATTTTGGGCCCGGTGGACGAGGGGCTCCTTTTCAGAACTGCACACTCTCCCCGCGTGTTCTCCTCTTGGAAGGAAGTGAAGGAATCCGCAGCCATTGACCTGGTCCTGGATTTCCAGGGGAGAGATACGGTCCCCCTAAAGGAGCTACCTCCAGGGACGATCCTGATCCCCAAAGAGGTGACGGATTTGATGGGTGAACTGTGCACCGTGGCTCAGGAAGGGGTCAAGTACAAGGGAGTTGTGGAGACAGCCAGGGATGCAGTGGTCACCATAGATGAGTCTCACAGAATAGTCTTTTTCAACAAAGCGGCGGAGGAGATGTTCGGATACTCCAAGGAAGAGGTAATGGGCCAGGACCTGAGCATAATCATCCCGAGGCCCCACAAGGATAGACACAGGGAGTACGTGCGCAGGTATGTGGAGACGAGAAGGGGCAAGTTCATAGATCACACGGTGGACTTGACAGCGGAGAGGAGGTGTGGAGAGGAATTCCCCATCAGCATCTCTTTCTCGGTGGCAGAGCTCGGAGGCCACCTCCTCATGACTGCCATGATGAGGGATATGAGCGAGGTGAAGGCCATGGAGAGGAAGCTCCTCCAGAACGAGAGGCTGGCCTCCATCGGGAGGGCCCTTTCCTTTGTGACCCACGAGGTGAAAAACCCCCTTGTGGTCATAGGGGGCTTCGCTAGGTCCCTCTTGAGGGAATCGGGGCTTTCCCACGGCCAAAGGGAAAAGCTTGAGATAATAGCCGGTGAAGTCAAGAGGCTAGAAGGCCTCCTGGAGGAGATTCAGGACTTCTCAAAACCCTTGAGGCTCAACAGGGAGAGATTGCACCTGGGACCGTTTCTGGAAGGCGAGATATCCATCCTGAGGGACTCGGAGATCTGCCGGGAAGTGAGGGTGGACGTGTCAGTGGAAGGAGATCCCGTGGTTCGGGCCGACAGGGAGAGATTGAGACAGGTCTTGGTGAATCTCATCAAGAACTCTCTCGAGGCGATGGAGAAAAGAGGCAATATATTGGTGAAGGCCGCTCAGGGAAGCGAGGGGCACGTGGAGATAACCGTGGAGGACGATGGGAAGGGCATCCCCGAGGACAAGGTGGAGGACCTATTCCAGCCCTTTTTCACCACTAAACCAGGAGGCACGGGCCTCGGCCTTCCCCTCTGCCGGAAGATAGTGGGAGATCATGGTGGGGAGATGAGCATGAGGCCGAGACCTGGGGGTGGAACCATTGTGACCATCAGACTCCCTCTGGAAGAAGAGGGAGAGGAAGATCCCCCAAGAGAGGTCCCGAGCAGGTGAGAGGCCCTAAGCTCTTCTACGGATGGTGGATAGTGGCGGTGGGGACCCTCACCTATGCCCTGGGATACGGAGCCAGATACGGTTTCGCGGTCATATTTCCCGCAATGGTGGAGGAAATGGGTTGGCCGAGGGATGTGACAGCCACTGTGCTTTCCTCCCACATGATAGTTTACGGAGCTGTGGCTCCGGCTGTGGGAGGGGTAGTGGACCGCATTGGACCCAGGAAGGCCATGGGGATCGGCTCCTTGGTTCTCTCTCTGGGACTTTGGCTTTCCTCCCGAGGAAGCGAGCCTTGGCATTTCTGGATAAGCTTCGGGGTTCTCTTCGGCTCGGGTCTGTGTCTTGTGGGGGCTGTACCTTTCGCCATTGTGGTACGAGAATGGTTTGAGAGGAGAAGGGGGCTCGCCTTCTCTTTACTCTACTTGGGTTCGGCTGGCTCCTACGCTTGGTATCCAGTCGTGGCATGGGGTGTTGAGAGATGGGGGTGGAGGGGAGCCTTTTCACTGGAAGGGATCATATTGGCAATGGTCCTCTTTCCCCTCCTCACCCTGGTTGTGAGGGGAAGAAAAGAAGAAAGGGGGCTCGAGACAGATGGGAGCCTACGACCACAAAGGGAAGCCATGGAGGATGAAAAGGAGGCCCCGGGACTTGGGGGAACTGTCCCAGGATGGACCCTCTTGCGGGCTATGAGGGCCAAAGAGTTCTGGTTCACATGCCTTGCCACATTCTCCCTCTGGGGGATGATGCAACACATCGTGATGGCCCACAATGTGGCCTTTGCAGTGGATCAGGGCATTCCCAAGATGCGAGTTTCAGCCATCCTATCTCTGGTAGGAGTGGCTTACCTTGCAGGTGCCCTGATATCTCCAATCTCGGACAAAGTAGGGAGAGAGAAGACCATCAGCTTCGCCGCCATTTGGGGTTCAGTAGGGGTGGGCAGTCTTCTCCTGGTGAACGGCCCTCATGACGAGGGATTCCTCTACTTGCACGCACTGAGCTTCGGGTTGGCAAACGGCATGGCTTCTCCAGCCATAGCGGCATCCGTGACGGACCTATTCCGTGGGCCAAAGGTGGGACCTGTCATAGGGTTCATATGGCTATGTTTTGCGCTGGGCGGATGCATTGGACCGTGGCTTGGGGGATGGATTTTCGAGGCAACGGGAAACTACAAATGGGCATTCTGGGTCGCTCTGTTCTGGTACTGGGTTGCCTGCATTGCCATATGGATAGCAGCTCCCAGAAAGGCTAGAGAACTTCCCTCGGTGTGAGTTTCTCCGCCGTTCGTCCTCGATCCTTCCAGGCCAGAAAGGATCAAAGGACGTTGTGGGTCCCTTTCACAGTTCCACCCCCAGACGCTTCCATACGGATTCGCCCTCTCCTATCTCCTGGGCCTTCAGGTGGGGGTAAGTCTTGACGAGAAACCAAAGGAGGGGGACAACTCCCACCAGGATGATCGTGAGATCAGGAATCACCCGCAAGGTGCCGAGAATCAGCACTGCTTTCCTCTCAAAGAAGGCCGCATCCCTTGCAGCCCACAGACCTTCCTGATAAGCGGTCCACGTCTGCATTATTCCCACTGGAAAGAGGGTCCCCAGCGTGAGGAGAAGTAAGCCACCGTTGAATCCCAAGAAGCATATCTTGAGAAGTCTGTCGTCCCAATGCTCCTTCCTCACAAGTCCCCTCCAGGAAAAGAGGAGAAGGCCCAGGGAAAGCATTCCGTAGACCCCGAACAAAGCTCCATGCGCATGATTCATGGTCAGATAGGTCCCATGCTCGTAGTAGTTCACGATCTCACAACCAGCCCGAACATGGGGACGGGTTCCATGGAGGAGAAAACCGAACCCAGGGAGAGCCAGAAAGAGGGGCCGCCATACCAGAAGTAATGGTGGGCCGTCCCGATGATCCCGCTCACGAACACTATGGCAGCTGTGAAGTACGCCACCAAAAGAGCGGCCCTGGCTGTTGCAAGCCCCAGACTGACAAGTATCAGGGAGACCACCCCGACTCCGAAGAACTCGAATATGGATTCGACCCAGATATGGACCACGAACCATCTCCAGTAGTCAGCTAGGGTCAAGTGAGTCCCCCTGGTGTAGAGAAGTCCGAACCCGAAAAACGCTACCACCAAGACCGCACTGAAGACGTAAAACAGGATCAGGGAGCTGTAATCGTCCCTGTGACCCAGTTTTTGGTGATAGTGGATCGCTCTGTATACTATCACGAGCCACGCTATCAGTCCCAAAAACAGAAGAATCTGCCACAGCCTTCCCAGCTCCAGGAACTCCCAGCCCTGATGGCCCAGCCAAAACCACAGTTCTCCGAGAAGGCCCTTTATCCCAGCTACTTCACCCAGGAGACTTCCTCCTGCAACCAGCAGGATGGAGACGAAGAGCACCTGGACCAGAGTCGACTGCCTTCTAGGCTCAATCCCCCCTATAATGGGCGCCAAATATATGGCTGTCCCCACCCACGTCGTTGCTATCCAGAATATGGCCAGCTGCAAATGCCAACTCTTCGCCCAGCTGTAAGGAATGAGATTCGCTATCCACTGGAAGTAAAAGCTTGCCGGATGAATAGTGTAGTGAGCCAAAAGCCCGCCGAAATTTGTCTGGACGAGAAATAGCAGCCCCACAACGAGAAAGAACTTGGCGGCCCTGAACTGGCTGGGAGTTAGGGGCATTTCCACGAGCCTCTCTGCCAACGGCACCCCTTTTGCTGGTCCGTACCACTTCTCCAGGCCCAGGGCCTCTCTTTTTGAGAGAAGATGCCCGAGGCCTCGAGATGCCTCTTCTGGGATTGGCAAGGTGATTTCCACCCTGAAGCCCGTGGGCTAGTGGCTCGAGGGGGTGTATGGTATATAAGAGGGAGTGAAAGGGAAGATCATCTTCTGGGGGGTTTATGGACAAGAGAGAGCCAGGGGCCGCTAAAAGATCCAAGCGGGTCAAAGAGCTCAGGGTCTACAAGGACTGGTGCAAGAGGTGTGGGATATGCGTCTCATTCTGCCCCAAGGAGGCCCTGGAGAAGGATCCCAGGGGTTATCCCAGGTGGAGGGAGAAAGAGGCATGTGTCCTGTGCAGGCTCTGTGAGCTCAGGTGCCCGGACTTCGCCATCGAGGTTGTGGAGGACGGGGGGAAGGAGGAGAATGGGAGGCGAGGAAGAGAGGAGGCCAAAGCTCATTCAGGGCAATGAGGCATGCGCAGAGGGGGCCATAGCTGCTGGTTGTCGTTTCTATGCCGGCTATCCCATAACCCCTTCATCGGAGATAGCCGAAGTGCTCTCGTACAGACTGCCAGCGGTCGGAGGAACATTCATTCAGATGGAGGACGAGATAGCCAGCTTGGGAGCTGTAATAGGGGCTTCTCTGGCCGGTGTGAAGGCGATGACAGCCACAAGCGGGCCCGGCTTCTCCCTGATGCAAGAGCATATCGGATTTGCCTGCATGGCAGAGGTCCCTTGCGTCATAGTGAACGTGATGAGGGGAGGGCCGAGCACAGGACTACCCACCAGTCCATCCCAAGGAGATGTCCAGCAGGCAAGGTGGGGGACCCATGGAGATCACCCCATAATCGCCCTCACCCCATGGAGCGTCAGGGAATGTTTCGAGCTCACTGTGCGGGCTTTCAATCTTTCGGAAAAGTATCGCACCCCTGTGATCCTCCTCATGGACGAGGTGGTGGGGCATATGAGGGAAAACGTCGTGCTCCCAGATCCTTCCTCCCTCGAGATCTTCGACAGGGTGAAACCAAGCGTTCCGCCAGAATGGTATATCCCTTACGAGGACACGTCATTCGGTGTGCCTCCCATGGCGCCTTTCGGTGAAGGTTACAGGTACCATGTCACAGGCCTCACCCACGATGTGCGAGGGTTTCCAACCCTAAGGGAGGACGAGATAGAGCCATTCATGGCCAGGCTCTTCAGAAAGATATGGAGCCATCTCGACGACATCCAGACCTGGGACACCTTTCAGATGGAGGACGCGGAGATCTGCATCGTGGCGTACGGATCCGTGGCCAGGGCAGCGAAGAGGGCGGTCTTGGAAGCCAGGGAAAAGGGAAAGAAGGTGGGGTTGGTGAGGTTGATCACCATCTGGCCCTTCTGCAGAAGGGCCATAGAGGAGGCCCTTAAGGGATGCAAGGTCTTCGTCGTTCCGGAGATGAACATGGGTCAGATCTCCCGAGAGGTCAAAAGGGTGGTGAGAGGCAGAGGTGAGGTCCTCACCGTGAGCAAGGCTCTGGGCAGGCTCCTCACCCCCAACGAGATCCTGGAGCCCATTCTGGAGGAGTCCAGATGAACGAGGAGAGAAGACTCATCTATCATTACCTTCGCCACGACAAGAAGTTCCCCCATGTGTGGTGTCCTGGCTGTGGCAATGGAATAGTGCTCGGATCCCTTATCAGGACGGTTCACGCCCTGGGCTTGTCCAAGGACGAGGTGGTCCTCGTCTCGGGCATAGGCTGTGCGGGGAGGCTTCCGGTCTACGTGGATTTCAACACCCTCCATACGACCCACGGAAGGGCCCTGACCTTCGCCACGGGGATAAAGCTGGCCAAGCCCCATCTCAAGGTCATCGTGATCATGGGAGACGGGGACGCCACGGCCATAGGAGGTAACCATCTAATCCATGCGGCGAGAAGAAACGTGGATCTGACGGCCATCATAGTCAATAACAACATCTACGGAATGACCGGTGGACAGTCCTCCCCAACCACTCCCCACGGCCTCAGGGCCAGCACATCCCCGTACGGACACGCGGAGCATGCCTTCGACATCGCCAGGCTCGTTGAGGCAGCAGGAGCCAGCTTGGTGGCCAGGGGGACCATCTATCACGTGAATCTCCTGGACAAGCTTTTCCAGAGGGCGATGGAGAAGGTCGGCTTCGCAGTCGTGGAAGTGATAAGCCACTGTCCGACCCATTTTGGAAAGCTCAACTTCTTGGGCGATGCAGTGGAGAGCATGAGGTGGATGGCCGAGCATGCCGTTGCGGTGGAGAGGGCAAAGAAGATGAGACCCGAGGAGCTCCAGGGGAAATTCAGAATAGGTGTCCTGGTAGATAGGGACATGCCCGACTACCAGAGCGAGTACGAGAAGGTGAGAAAGAGGGCGATGGAGGGGGTCCCCTACAGGATTGATCCCCAGGAGATATCTAAGATGTTGGAATCCCATCAGATCTACTGAGGATGAGAGATGGCTGCGCAGCGCTATGAGGTTCGCTTCAGCGGCACTGGGGGACAGGGAGTTGTGCTTGCGGGGATGATATTGGCTGAGGCTGCTGGGCTTTTTGGAGGCAGGCATGTGGTCCAGACCGTGAGCTATGGGCCCCAGGTGAGGGGTGGGAACAGCAACGCAGAAGTGGTAATAAGCGAGGAGGAGATAGATCATCCCAAACCCATTGCCCTGGATCTCCTGGTGCCATTCACCCAGCAAGGATGCGACGAAGGGGCAAAGCTATTGAAGCCCAAAGGCATAGTGCTCCTGGATCCAGAGATGGTTACCCAGATGCCTGAGGGATGGATAGCGCCTCTGCCCCTGAAGAGGATAGCTTTAGAGGCCACGGGGAAAGGACAGATGGCCAACATAGTCTCCCTGGGGGCAATAGCGGTCCTCTGTCCCCATGTGACCATAGAGGCGATGAGGATGGCGGTCAGGGAAAGGGCGCCCAGGGGCTTGGAGGAGATCTTCCTGAAGGCATTGGATGCTGGCTACAGCGTGGCTGATTCCATGAGGGAGAAGATAACCTTCAGGGAGGCCCCATCGCCAGAGGACTGAGGAGAACCCCCAGGGTCATGGGAAGGGGGGTTACCTCAGCTTCTCCCATCCCTGAGAATCGCCGCTTCGGGCTTTTGGGCCTCCATTGTCAAGGATTCCAAGTCCCTCAAGATCTTCTCCCTATGGATTCTGAACCTGGCTGGATTTGCCATGACCATGTCCAGCTGACGAGTGTGGATGATCAAGTAACCCAAAATCTTGAGCCTCGTTCGCATGAACTCTTCCTCTCCACCATCGAGCCTTGCAAATACAGCATCCTCCTTGACCTCCGCCCTGAATCCGTAGCGCCTCAAAATGTCAGCCACGAAGACCGCCCTGCCCGCCCTCCTCGGCAGATCCGCTGCCCCTCCTTTGAACTGAAAGCTTATGTAATTCTCCTGTGGTCTCTCCCCCACAAGGGCCTCCACCACCGAGAAATGAAACCCGAATCTAGAACTCAGGCTGCAAAAGTCCCGAGAGATCATGAAATAGTTCTTGTTGGCGTACGGGGAGTGAAGGGCTGGATCCAGGGCCGGGTTTGTTGTAGCCTGGACCATGACCGCCATGAATCCCCTGGCATCCACAGGAGGCGGACCCTCCCACGGCACTGCCGTTATTCCCTCCCAGAGGGCAAGCATGGGGATCGAGCGGATCTCCTCGAGCCTCACGAACTTTCCGTTTCCCCCTCCCTCCACTCCATCCCCTAGGTCCAGCACCCACCATTGCATGGGCACCTCACACAAAAGCTGTTTGCTCGCCCGCTCGGGGAGGTTGTGCTTCTTCCCAAAGGAGAACATCTCCTCGATGGATTTCTCGTGGCAGAATCGGGTTATGTCGTGGAGGGTCTGACATTTTTCTGGCCTGAAGAGGGGACTGTCAGGGTCCACCAGGTTGAGGGGGATTATGTGGGTCATCACTTGCAGCAACGTCCTATGGACCGGGCTTCCCTCCATCAAGCTTCTGGGCTTTTGTTTTCGCATCAGGAGGCCTTCCACTACCCCTCTGTAAACCCTTCGGCCATCGGCATCCACAGTCACGACCATCCCATCCTGGAGCCCTCTTATTCCCTCGCCCACTCCCAGAAGGGCTGGCACGCCGAATTCCCTGGCCACATTGGCCAGGTGACCCGTTATGCTGCCGTGCTCGGTAACTACTGCCGCAGCCTTTCCCAGAACCGAGGCCCATTTGGGCACTGCCTGAGGAGCCACGAGCACCCCGCCTTCGGGAAACCGAAGAAGATCCGCATCCTTTCTTACCCAGAAGACCCTTCCGCTACCCACCCCTGGGCTCGCTGTGGAGCCTCCAGCAAATAGGATCCTATCCTCCAGCTCCGGGTCCCCCGGTCCCCCTATGGTCTGAGAAACCTCTCCTTGCTTCAATGGCCTGCACTGCAATATGTAAATTCGGCCATCCATGTCCATGGCCCACTCTATGTCCTGTGGGGCCCCATAATGCTCCTCCAGACGAATTGCTATGTGGGCAAGTTCCAAGGCTTTCTCCTCGCTGATGGAGGGCTCATTGGCCATCTCCCCTGTGAGATCTACGCGGCACACCCCCTCCTCGGGATAACAGACAAAGGTTACCTTCTTGTGCCTTATCTCCTTGTGAACCAGCCTGAGGGGATCCCCTCTTGCCACCACGAAAAGATCTGGATCCACGGTTCCGTCCACCACGGTCTTGGGCAGGCCCCATGCCGAGTTGATGAAGATGGAGTCGTCACTGATGTGGAGGGGATTTCTGGAATACACCACACCGCTTGCCACTGCTGGAACCATTGCCATGCATCCCACGCACATGGCTATGTCCTCGTCCCTGAGGCCCCTGCTTTGGCGATAGGCGATTGCCGCAACCCCATATTTGCTAGCGAGGATCTCTTTGTAAGCATCTATCAAGCTCTCCTTGCTCACATTGAGGAGGCTCTTGTACTGGCCGGCGAACGAGGTCCCTTCCACGTCCTCGGCCAAGGCACTGCTTCTCATGGAGACCCTGATACCCCTTCCAGCCTTTTCCTCCAACTCCCCGTATGCCTCTAGTATCGCCTCGGCTACCTCATCGGGCACAGGCGTCCTCAGTATCAGCTGCTGAATTGAAGCGCTGAGGCCATAAAGAGTTGCCATATGGTCGAGTTCTGCGGATTGGAGCCTTCTGTCGATTTCACTTTGGAGGTCTGTCTCCTCCATGAAGCGCTTGTAAGCCAATGTGGAGATCACGAACCCAGGCGGCACCCTCAGGCCCAATATCCTCACCTCGCCCAGGTTCGCCATCTTGCTTCCCACTATGTCGGCCATTTCCCTTGTCACAACTTCCAAGGGATAGGTCAATCGATGAGCAACGGGTATTCCTTGAGGGGCAAGTTCCTGGTTGATCCTTTGTTGGATATCGTGGAAGCGGTGGAAGAGGGCCTTGTATTTCCCTGGGGCCAGTTCGTCCAGGTGCTTTATCATCCTGAACACATTGACGCAAACTCCGGTGACCTGAGCCCTGACAAAGCTCATGCCAAAGGGTCTGTCCCCCCGAGCTGCCCTCTCCATTTCCGACATCATTTCCAGGGCCCTGGAGTTGGCCGTGAGAAGCAACCTGAAGCTGTGGTACCTCGCCCTGAACAGCCCCTGAAGGCTCTCCGGGTCCGTGGAAGTATCCTGTTTATCCCGTCTCCAATGGAGAACCTTTTTGAGAACCTTGGCCAATGGAGACATAACGCTGAGCCCGGGGGGCTCCCTCCTTATTCAGGCCACCTTCATACCTCTTTCTTGGCACCTGGCTTCATCTGAAGGCCCACTCCTTCGCACAGAAACAGTATCGCATATCCCCACCACATGGTATAGATGACGTAGAAGACCAAGGAAAAGGCCATGGGAAGGACCGTTTCGGAGACGCTTTTGGCCTCTATCCCGTAAAAGTTGTACGCTACTTCAACTGCCTTCTTGGAAACCGTCGAGATCCAGGCCGCCTCGTCAAACTTTTTCTGCCGCTTGAGGTCCTTCTCCATCTCCTTGAAGATCATCCACCAGATGTACAGGGCTTCCTTGTCTCGAATCCCGTATTTCTTGGATACCTGGTCCCCCCGGTTGTGGAACATGGCATCCGAGTCCTCGATGGAAGAGGCTGTTATTCTCTGAAGATCTCCTGCCGCCCTCACCTGAGATCCTGTCTGTTCCACCAGGGCACCTGCCCCCTTGAGCAACTTGGCAGCATTCGCTGCTGAGGTGGGATCTCCCAATTTTATGTTCACCTCTATTGTCCTACCCTTGTACTTTTCAGCGGACTTGACAAGCTCTCCCATGTAATACGTTGAGCCTTTGGCAATGGAGTTGAAAAAATCATCGGCCATCTCAAAAGCGTTCTTGCCACTGAAGATAGGGGTGAACATGAGAAACAGAATCACTAGGAAACCCACCGTCATTGCTGCTCCGAGTCGAAATTCCCTCTTGCTCATAACGACCATCTTATCAGCCCTCCCCCCTCAATACTCGAATATTCCCCAGGAACTTGCTCATCACCCAAATGGCGAATATCGCTACTACCACGAAAAAGATCCAGTTACCAATTGTGGAAATCAGATCGGTGGTCGCCTTGGAGATGTCCAGAACCTCCATCTCTCGGAGCTGCTTTGGCAGCGCAAACAGCCTATTTACGAATCCCGCGAGGACGGCTGTCGCGTAAAAGCCCCGGATGTAAATTCCCTTGACCACCTTCGTGGTCATCGCCCCGAGCTGAACCCCTATGAGGGAGCCCAAAAGCATGCCCATTGCGAGGGTGTAGAAGATGAATCCATAGATCACATACTGGCTGACGGCAGCGTAACCAGCAGTGAATATGATTTGAAGGACATCTGTCCCGACAGTTGTGAAGGAGGAAACCCCCAATATGTAAACGAACATGGGGAATGTGAGGAACCCCCCTCCGACTCCCATTATGGATGCCACAAATCCCACGATTGCCCCACAAATGGCGACGAAAAGGGCTGGGATCCTCTTTCCTCCCGGCACCAAGTCGTGGTCGAAGGTGATGAAAGGCGGGATTTTGGCCGACTGAAGTTTCGCCGGTAGGCCCTTCTCAGCCTTGGCCGCCTCTTCCCCATGGGGACTTTCCCCATGGTGAGGTCCCACCAGGTCTCCCATCCTCCTCAATCTGAGAAAATCAAGGAGCGAATATATGCCCAGAAAACCTAGAAGCAACACATACACCAGACTGATAAACGTGTCGCTGAGAACCGGATTTGTCTCGTAGAGGGTCCTGTTTATGAGGCCTCCCACCGTTGCCCCAGCCACTGACCCGACGAGAAAGGCTATGGCCAGGCCCACGGACACGTTTCCCAGCTTTTTGTGCACCACGGTCCCCATTATGGCCTTGGCGAATATGTGGAAGAGATCCGTCCCAACGGCCAATATGCCTTTGACGCCAGCACTCATGAGGGCTGGGGTGATGATGAAGCCACCCCCGGCTCCAATGGCTCCGGTTATGAGACCTGCACAAAGTCCGATTATGGCGGAGATGAAAAAAGTAGTGGGCGTGTAAAAGGAAGGGCTGTAGGCCTCTTTACCCCCAAGCATTTTTGGGAGATCGGAGGCCAGGGCTAGTGAAAGCAAGGCTGTCACTGCCCCCAGGACTGCAAGCAGGAAGACCCTTTTCTTGCTTCTGAAGACATTGTCCGACATCTCCTTTTCCCATCTCGCATGGGCAACCCCGGCCGCAACCATCATCATCCAAATCCCTCTCAGCGCTCTCATCCTCTACCTCCTCAACTTCATCTCCATCTGGGCAGCCTGTTTTGAAACACGATCCTCCCTTTCACCCTCTCGGGGCTCCAGGGGGGGTCCCTCGCCCCTGTTCCAACTCCCGCGCCCTCTCCTCCTCTAAGGTCTTCTTCCTGTAAGCATCTTGAAGCTTGTAGACCAATTCGTCTATATCCACTGGCTTCATGAGATAGTCGAAGGCTCCCATCTCCATGCCCTGGATCGCCACCTCCACATTTGCGTGCCCTGTAAGCATCACCACTTCAACCAGGGGCTTTCTCCTCTTTATCTCCCTGAGGGTCTCTATGCCGTCCATTCCCGGCATCTTCACATCCAGAACCACCACATCCGGAGACTCGCTTCCCAGAACCTCCAAGGCTTCCTCCCCACTGGTGGCAACCTTGACCCCTATGTTTCTCTTCCTGAGTCTCTTCTCCAAGGTCTCGAGGAACTCAACCTCGTCATCCACCAGCAATACGTTGAACTCCCTCACCCTCTATCACCTCCCTTCCCACAGGCCTCCACGATCTTTCTCGCCAACTCTTCGAAATCACAAGGTTTGGTTAGGTAATCGAAGGCCCCAAGCTCCAGACCCTCCCTCGCTGCTGTCTCCGATCCATGCCCTGTGAGCATGATTACCGGCATGTTGGCTGGTGTCACCTGGATGTTGCGTTTCCCCAGGCGTTTGGCCAGCACTTGGACGTATGCCTCCTCGTCGTCTATGAGGAGAAGCCTTATAGGTCCAGGAAACTTCAATCCCACCCCCGGCCTCAGTCCAGACCCCTTCGGGACGTGATCTCCCTTATGCGGGCCTCCATTATCTTTCGTTCATGTTGGCTTTTCTTGGCCTTGGCCTCTTGGACCTTTGCCACCAACTGCTCCACCTCACACGGCTTCATGAGATAGTCGAAGGCTCCAAGCTTCATCCCTTCTATGGCAGTCTCCACCGTGGCGTGGCCAGTGAGCATTATCACTTCCACCAAGGGATGCTCTCTCTTTATCTCCCTCAAGGTCTCTATCCCGTCCATCCCTGGCATCTTCACGTCCAATATCACCACGTCGACGTCTTTGTGCTCCTTGAGCTTCTCGAGGGCTTCTTGGCCACTGTATGCAGACAAGATGGTCAAATTCCTCCTCGTGAGCCTCTTGGTCATGGTCTCCACAAAGGGAACCTCGTCGTCAACCAGCATCACAACAGTCTCGGCCATTGTCCTTTCCCTCCTTCTTTGATCCTCCATACAGGAACCCCTTCAAGCGCACCCTCCTCCACCGGATCGTCTCCCAAATGGCAGTTTCACATGAAATACAGTTCCCACTCCAACAGAGCTCTGAACCGTGATCTCTCCTCCCATTTTGTTGATGATACCATAGCATATGGAAAGCCCCAAACCGGTCCCCTTTCCTACAGGCTTAGTGGTGAAGAATGGATCGAATATCCTGGCCAGGTTGGCCTGGGGTATACCACATCCAGTGTCCGCCACATCGACTACGACCCTCTCTCCCTCGATCCTGGTCCTTATTTCTAGCCTGCCGCCTGTCTTTTCCATGGCGTCAAGGGCGTTGTTTATGAGGTTCAACAAGACCTGCTGCATCTCGGATGGGGATGCACAGACCAGAGGAAGCTCCGGGAGAAGATCCAGCTGCACCTTGACGTTGCTGAATCGGGCCCTCTGCTCACAGAGGGATACCACCTCCCGGATCAAATCGTTCAACTGCACTTCCTTCAGAGCGGGATCAGTCTTGCGGGCGAAGCTGAGGAGCTTGTGGGTTATCTCCTTGCACCTTTTTCCCTGTGTCTGGATCTGCCTCACTGCTCTTCTGAATTCCTCCAGGTTAGGGCTTCCCTGAAACTCCTCTTCCTGGAGAAGATCCTCTATCCAGCCAGCTTCCTCGACCATTATGGCCACGGGGTTATTGATCTCGTGAGCTATCCCCGCTGCTAGCTCTCCAACAGAGGCCAGTTTCCCGGCTTCTATCACCTGTTCGTTCATCATCTCCCTCTCCCTCTCTGCCCGCTCTATTCTGTTTACCATTCGCCGGGAGAGGATGAAGGATGTCACCACTATTCCCACGCCACCCAGGAACACGATGAGAAAGGCCCATCTGCGCGCTCTGTAGAGGTCCGCAAAGGCATCTTCCTCGTCCTGCTGATATATGAGAATCCACTCCCCATTCTTGAGTGGCGTCATTATGCATAGAAAATCATGGCCCATCCTGTCCTTTTGTCTGAAAACCCCGACCTTCTCGTCGATCAATCGGGTGGATATCAGCTCCTTTATCCTCTCCTTCTGCACGACTGTCTCGAACCTGGGCTTTGTCTGAAACTCTCCCTCCTTGTTGACTATAAACGCTGTGCCAGTAGTGCCAATCCTCGTGGACTCAACCAGGGAGTTGAACGCGACGAAATCGATTGTGGCCCTTAGAATCCACTCTCTGGAACCGTACGTCCTCTTCACTGCGACTATGAAGTGGGGCATCCCCCTCAGACCAGTGAAGACATCGCTTATGAAGACCTGGCTCTTCATGGCCTTCTTGAACCAATCAGCGTCCGAGTAAATGGCCCTCCTGAGTTCGAATGGTCCGGCATAGGCTATCTGAATTCCCTGATCGCTCACGAGACCCAGATCCACGAAGATGGCCCCGTACTCTTCCCTCAGGAGAGCGAGCTTTTCCCTCAAGAAGTCCTCCCTGCTCAACAACTCGAAGTCAAAAGTCCTGGCTATGAGAGCCACCCCCGACAGACGCTCATAGAGGAAGTTATCTATGGTCTGCTTGTGTCTCTCCACGAGCTCGACGAGATGGGCCAGGACCTTTGCTTCATAGGAGGTGTGAAAATAGTAGCCAATGAGCCCCGTGACAACCAAGAGGGGTGCACAGGAAACGAGCACGATGACTATGAAGATATTCCTTCTCAGGGAAGCGTAAAAGGTACCCGAAGGACCCTCTCCCCCATCCTTCTTGAAGACAGCCATGGACTCCCCTCGACCATGCTACTCCTCAGTGAGATGGCTGAGACCGAGAATATCACGTGGGACGTCTTTTGGGAACGGTCGCCCACAAGGCTCCCGAATATTCTATCTTGGGCATCATGTGGCCCTCCTTCTGAGCTTCCCCCTGTAAAACTTCCTCGGGGAACCATGGAGCAGCGACTCTTTTTCTGAGCGTCTTTTCCTGGGAAAGGGGGTCTCGGTGGGAGACTTTTCCTTCTCCTTCCCACAAAAAGCTTGACGATGAAGAGTGTTGGGGCTATACAGTTCATGTCAACGGATTTGAACGGAGTTTTTCCGCCTTTTTGGTTCTATCTGGAGAAAAGGGGCACAGATCATGGATCCTTGCGGAGAGCCGCGCTTCCAAATACAGGAGCAGGTTTATGTTGAGCCCACGGCAAGTTCTCCAGGGTTTCACACCATTGTTTTGGGGTTCAAGGTTTCCCACTGCCTGATCTTGGAGCATCCCTTCGAAGGTATGGGGGCCCATAGGCTCAAGGCCGGGGATGTGCTCTGGATTCGCTGTTTCAAAGAGAAGGTAGTGCGTTTTCGGGGCCGAGTCCTCAGGGTCCTGAGGGAACCATTGCCCATGCTCATAGTGGAGTACCCCAAGACCGTGGAGGAGATAGACCTTCGCGAGAGCGAGAGGAAGAAAGTCTTCCTCAGGGGAGCATTTTTGGATCTGAAGGAGAGGAGATCGGATCGGGCCTGGGAGGGATACATACTCGATATAAGCGAGACAGGATGCCTCATGTGGGGAGAATTCGTGCACCTTGTGGATAGGGATGTCCTCTTGAGCTTTAGGATCCCCTGGACAGGGGAACTCATAAAGGCGAAGGCCAAGGTCGTGAGGTGCGAGGTCACGGACAAGGGAGTGAGATCGGGTCTCAAATTCCTGGAGATGGACGAATCCACCAAGGAGAAGATCAAGGCCTTCATGAAGGTCTTGGATGAAAGGACAGACGTTGCCAAGCTCATCTCGGAGTCCAGAACATGAACGGTCAAAGAGAGCAAAGCCCCCGCAATAGACAGAGGAGGCAGGCTCAGCCTAGGAGGAGCTCGGACAGGCTCCTCATGGAGACCATCAAGGTTCACAGGACCCTCTTGGACTTACTCCAAGGGAAAAGTGGCAACATAATGGGAGCCTTGCGCCGGTTGGCAGAGCTTGGCCTGGATCTTGGAAGGCGAGAGGAGGACAAGCAGATAGGGGAAGCCCTGACAAGGGGTCTAGGAGAAATAGCCCAGAGACTGCTCGAGCTCGGCGTCATAGAGCAGCTTCCCAGAAAAGTTCGCATAACCAAGGTGCTGGGGAAGAACGATTCCAAGTTCCCAGTGGGAACTCAAAGGATAGGTTGGGAGATGGAGCTGCCCAAGATAGGGCAGTCCTATTGCCTTTACATGGACAACGGGAAGGTTTTTCGCACAGGGGAAGTCGCGGACCTGAGTCCCACCCATTTCAGGACGACAAATTCGGTCTACGAGCTGGAGGTGCTCGAAGAGAGCGTTGCGGGGGCTCTGTCTCCTGGTGGCTCCTCCAAGGAGGAGGCCAGGCCCAGGATTCCCAGATCCTGAGTGACGCTCTTTTGCGATTCCCCTTCCGGGTGCCCCATGCGTGGCGAGGTATCCCATCGCGTTCCTAGAAAGGGTGGAGGGCCGGTTGCCCCAACGAGGTCGGAGGGGAAAGGGCTACTCGGGATTGGGGCTTGGCCTCGGGGCTCTTAATTCTCCATGGGGATTAAGGGGTTGAGGGCATTGGGGGCCTGGGGATGAGAGACGATGGCCCTGCCCGAGGACAAAGGCTGCCTTTTGGTTTTTTATGGAATTGGAGCCCAGATTCCTGAGAGAGAAGATCCTCTCCGAACTCCATTGCCCCAAAGACCAATTCGGGGCCATCTCTCCTAGGGACACGGCCTCTGTTCTTTTCCTTTTGGAGGGGCAGAATGGGACTTCTCGAATCCTCCTTAACAAGAGGTCTCCTCTAGTGCGTCAGCCTGGGGATCTGTGCTGTCCTGGAGGAAGAGTGGCCCCATGGATTGACAAGCTGGGAGCAGTCCTTCTCCTTTTTCCTGGCTCCCCCCTCAGGAAAAGCGAAGGTTGGAGAAAGTGTACCAAGGAGCTTCCACCTTCAACCAAGGCTTTGATGAGGCTTTTTCTGGCTGCTTGCCTGAGGGAGAGCTTCGAGGAGATGGGCCTTCTGCCCTGGAAGGTGGAGTTCCTGGGAGTGCTCGAGCCCCATAGGCTTCGCCTCTTCGAGAGGAGGATCCTCCCCATGGTCGGGTGGCTCCAAGGCCAGTCGAGGTTCAGGCTCAACTGGGAGGTGGAAAAGATAGTCAGGATTTCCCTGGAGGAACTAGTTGAGCCCTCAAATTATGCCCTGTACAGGATAAGGAATCACCCTGTGCCTGGGTCGGTCTTCCCTTGTTTCGTCCACCGGGAAAAAGGCTCTCAGGAGATCCTCTGGGGTGCGACCTACAACATCGTGCAGAGCTTCCTGAGAAGTGTGCTGGGGTTCGTGGCACCCCCAGAGGCCGAAAGGGAGCTCGTAGAAGGGGAGCTCGCCTCCAATTATCTGACAGGCTCTAGAGGTTGAAGAGAGGCCTCTGGTAAGAATTTTCAATCCCAACTGCGATTCCAAGTTGGCGGCTCCAAAGGAAATTGGGCCGCATTCTTCTAATGCGAGAAGGAAGGGCAGCCCCTGGCGAGTTCTTCTGTGCTGAAGATTGGAAGGCTAGCCCCTAAAGACGAACAAGGCCCGGGAAGCATACGAGGAGAGGAAGCTACGGGCAACTTGACTTTTTCGAGTTTGCCGTGGAAAGTGATGTATGACCCTCGGGTTTTCGAGATGGAATAGAAGAGGCTTTCTGGGTGCCCTTTTGGGGGCCGCGGCTTCAGTGTACTGGGGCCCAAGGCTTGGGGCGAGCTACCAAGGAGGCCAACTCAAAGAGGAAAAGGAGGGCAGCGCCATGTACGAAGCCAAGGATTACTCGAGTCTATTGGGAATGCCTGGATTCAGCGATACTCTTCTCAAGAACCACTTCACCCTGTATCAGGGCTACGTGACCAATACCAACAAACTCCTTGAGCTCCTGAGTGAGCTTGCCAAAGCGGGGAAAGGAAGCTCCCCTGAGTTTGCGGAGCTCAAGAGAAGATTCGGATGGGAATTCAACGGGATGAGGCTTCACGAGTATTACTTCGAAAACTTAGGTGGCAGCGGACAGCTCAATCCATCGTCTCCATTGGCTCAGAAGTTGGTCAAGGAGTTTGGGTCGGTCCAGAACTGGGAAGCGGATTTCAGGATAACATTCGTGGGACATGGGTCCCTTTTCTTCACATTTCAGGGAAAGGTGATCCATGTGGATCCCGTAAGCCAGTACGGGGACTACACGGCCATGCCCAAGGCCGATCTCATCTTGATCACCCACGAGCACAGGGATCACTTGGATGAGAAGGCCATCGGTAGCATATCCAAAAAGGAGACTGTAATTGTGGGCAGTAGCGCCGTGGCAGAGGTTTTCCGAGGGGCCATATCCATGGCCAATGGGGATGTGAAGGAGTTTCTGGGTTTGAAGGTGGAGGCGGTCCCAGCCTACAATCTGGTTCACATGAGAAGCCCTGGGGTCCCTTACCATCCCAAGGGGAGAGGAAATGGCTATGTCATGACCTTCGGGGACAAAAGGGTCTACGTTGCCGGGGATACAGAAAACATCCCCGAGATGAAAGCCCTGAGAGACATTGATATAGCCTTTTTGCCCATGAATCTCCCCTACACAATGACTCCTGAGATGGTTGCCGATGCAGCTCGAGCCTTCAGGCCGAAGATCTTGTATCCGTATCATTACGGGGATACGGATCCCCAGAGGCTAGTGGAGCTCCTCAAGGATGTTCAGGAAATCCAAGTGAGGGTGAGGCCCATGAGGTAGCATATGGGCCAGAGGTCGGAAGTGGGGCATAAATTGGGAAGCCCGAGCTTCGAGCCTCGAGTCCCCAATTGCCTACGACAAGCGCCTTGTGAATAAAGCCCGAGTTGGATTATTACGGGAAGCCCGTGAACTTGGTGGCTTGATCCCCCAAGCCCCCGATTCCAAATATCCTGGCCCCCCTTGGGCAAGACCCGAAACCCGAGTTCAATGCGGTCCCAAGTCTGAGGGCTGTTGCCAAATGTCCCATGGAGGGGCCCACATTGTCCGCTGATGGTGAGGGATACGGAGAGATCAACGCTTCCTCGACATCCTGGAGAGTCTCCTAGCTGCATCGAGCAAGGTTTCCTCCTTCTTGCAGAAGCAGAAACGGACCATTTGGGATCCCTTCTTGGGCTCCGAGTAGAAGCTGCTTCCGGGGACAGCCGCGACTCCTATTTCCTCAACGAGATAGTTGCAGAAGGAGACGTCATCGGGAAAGCCGAAAGAGGAGATGTCGGTCATTATGTAATAGGCTCCCATGGGCTTGTAGGTCCTGAATCCTGCAGATTCCAAAGCGGTGAGGAGAAGATCTCTTTTGGCCTTGTATTGGGATGCGAGATCCCTGTAATACTCATCCTCCAATCCCATTGCCACGACCCCAGCTTCCTGCAATGGGGCTGCAGCTCCAACTGTTAGAAAGTCATGGACCTTTCTCACTGCCGAGGTGAGCTCTCTGGAGGCAAGCACATAACCTATTCTCCATCCCGTGACGCTGTAAGTCTTTGACAAGCCGCTTATGACCATTGTCCTCTCCCTCATGCCCGGGATGGAAGCAATGGAAAGGTGGACTGCGCCGTCATAGACAATGTGTTCGTAGATCTCATCTGTTATCGCCACGACATCCCACTTGATGCAGAGGGATGCTAGGAACTCCAATTCTTCCCTGGAGAAGACCTTGCCTGTTGGGTTGTGAGGGGTGTTGAGGATGAGGGCTTTGGCCTTGGGGCCAAAAAGGGCCTCCACTTCCTCCTTTTTGAAGTTCCAATCAGGGGGGTACAAGGTGGCGTACCTAGGGGTCGCTCCGCACAAGATGGCATCGGGTCCGTAGTTCTCGTAGAAGGGCTCGAACACTATCACTTCCTCTCCCGGGTCCACCACAGCGAGCATGCAAGCTATCATCGCCTCGGTGGATCCGCAGGTGACGGTTATCTCGGTCTCGGGATCGTACAGGAGGCCCGTGAACTTCTGGGTCTTCCTGGAGATGGCTTCTCTGAAGGTCTTGGAGCCCCATGTAATGGCATACTGATTTATGTCCCTATCGATTGCCTCCTTGGCCGCCTCCTTGAGGCTTGCGGGTGCTGGAAAATCAGGAAATCCCTGGGCCAAGTTGACCCCATCGTACTTGATGCAAAGCCGCGTCATCTCCCTTATGACGGATTCGGTGAACTGGCTGGCCTTGAAAGATATGGACCTTTTCAACATCCTCCTCCCTCCACACCCCCTTGGCATGGGTTTCACAGTCGCACTCTCTGGTATATGCTTAAAAGTAGAGCTGGTCCCAGAGAGTAACATTTGAAGCCGTGAGTATCAACGTATATAGTCTGAGGAGAAGGGCACTGGATGCCATGGGGGGAAAGGGGATCGTCTCGGCATTTGTTTGGCTTTGGATCATGGCAAATGGCACGGGATGGGCATCTGGCGATTCCCAGCAATTCAGGGTGTTCACCAATTCCCTGGGGATGAAGTTCGTTCTCCTCCCCCCGGGAAGCTTCACCATGGGAAGCCCTGAGGATGAGCCATTTCGAAACAGGGATGAGACCCAACACAAAGTGGTCCTCACTCGGCCCTTTTACATGCAGACAACCGAGGTCACCCAGTCTCAGTGGGAGAGGATAATGGGATCCAACCCCTCCCACTTCAAGGATTGCGGAGGGAATTGTCCGGTGGAAAGGGTCTCCTGGTATGATGCCGTGAGATTCGTCGAGGCCCTCAATCTCAAGGGAGAGGGACGTTATAGACTTCCAACAGAGGCCGAATGGGAGTACGCATGCCGGGCTGGAACTGGGAGCATGTTCCACTGGGGAGACGAGCCCAACTGCGCCATGGGCATGTTCAACAATAACTCTCGAAGGGGGGCATCGAGTTGTGTCGCCCATGTGGTGACCAAGGGATTGAAGCCCGATTCCCCAGCCCCAGTCGCCTCCTACCCCCCAAATCCTTGGGGACTTTTCGACATGCATGGAAACGTTTGGGAATGGTGCTCGGACTGGTATGGTCCTTATCCCATTGGCGAGGTCCGGGATCCCACCGGCCCCCCATCTGGCCAATACAAGGTTAGAAGGGGTGGAAGCTGGTTCAAGTATGCCACTTTCTGCCGTTCAGCCAACAGAAATTGGGCACATCCCGCCAGTCGTTACAGCACAACCGGTTTCAGATTGGTGAGAGAGGCCGATTGACCCCAGAAAATCAAAGGGGCAGTGGGTCATTGATGGGCCTTTTGCCCAAGGAGAATTCCGTGGACGGTCCTTATCCTTTTGCTCAGCTCCGCGCAAACCCGAATGGGAATGGTGGGCACTCGCTCCATTAGGCTGGTGAATGATTGGCCGTCGAGTTTCAGTAATAGCCCTTGGTCCTCTGATATTACGGTAGCTGACCTGGGCCCCCTGTCGAAAAGGGCCATCTCCCCGAAAAATCCCCCTGGTCCAATCCAATCCAAAGGGACAAGACCTCCTTCCTGGGCAGCCTTCAAAACGATAAACCTACCCTCGACTACGAGATACAAGGCGTCGCCTGGCTCCCCCTCCCTCACCACTACCTCTTCGGGACCGCAACTCCTCTCCAGGATTATGGATGCCACTGCCATCAAGTCCTTGACGAGCATTGCTGAAAATATGGGAACTTGCGCAACCAGATGGGCCCTCTGGAGGAGATCCAGCCTTGGGTAAACGCCCTTCTCTTTGGCCTCTTCTCTGGCCTGAAAGCGGCTCAAGGCCTCCAGGACAAAAGGATGATCCCCCTGGGAGCTAGCCAAGTTCCTCAAGATCTTCTCAGCCTCCAAACCCAATTCTCCCGCATAATAGATCCCCAGAGCGACGGTCACTGGATCTTCCTCACGGATTAACCTCAGAGGAAGCTCTTCCCCGGAGGAGACTTGGACCATTCCCTTGAAACGCCTCCTAGCAAATTGCACCTTCTCTTCCAAGGATGTGGGCTCAATGAGTGGGACCAGTATCTTTCTCAGTCCCGGATGGAGAAAGCTTTCCAGTGCCTCGAGGGCATTGTCCACTTCCCTCTTGTCTTTGGACCCAAGGGCCCTCAGGAGTATGGGCATCCCCTCCTCGCCTCCTTGAGCTGCAATGACCCTGAGGATGGTCTCCTGGATTCCCTCGCTGGACTCAATGAGGTGTCTTTTCAGATACATGGCTGGCAACGATTGGCCATCTCTTCTCGTAACCTCGTATCCCAAGACGAGAAGCTCGTACGCCCTTCTTATGTGTAGGCTCACAAACTGGGAAATCTCATGGGGCTTGGCCTCGAGTTCTGCCAGCAATGCCAGGACCTCTTCCCTAGTGGTCCTTGATGGCGATGCCAAATACCCTATGAGCTCTTTCCCGTAATGGGAGTACCCCTTGAGGGCTTCCTTCGCTATGGCTCTCACCTGGGCATCCTCATCTGCCAAGAGCTGAATCCATTTCTCGATGGGGACCTTGGGCCCGCAAGAGCTCATCATCATAGCTGCCGCCCTTCTGACCTCTGGCTCATGATCCTCGAGAGCTGACTCAGCCATTTTCAAGATCTCATCTCCACAACTCGTGGAAAGGGCCTTCAAGGCCAGAGCTCGAATGTGAGGGTCTTCGCTATGGATCCACTTGCGGATCTCTTCCGAAAGGCTCGGCTCTGCACTTATGGAGAGAATCTCCAGGGCTTCCGTGACCTTCCCTGGATCCTGGGAGAGGAGGTGAGCCCTGAGTCTTTCCTGGCACATAATTCTGGAGTCCTCATCGTTCCCATGGAGGATTCCAGCCATTGCCCCCACCCTTATCTCCCTATTGGGGTGATCGAGCAATCCCTGGAAGAGCTCCCTGCCCATGAGGGGATTCATCCTCCTGATCCCGTGAAGGGCGAGGGCCACCAGAGTCGGGTCCTCTGACTTTGCCAGTTCCATGAGGACTGGAAAGAGCTCATCTTCCCTGGCCTCCTTCATGATGAGATCCAAAAGCCTCTCCCTCGTCCCTTGAGATTTTTGGGGGAGGACCTCCAAGATCTCCTCCTTCCATCCGGGCGGCTTGATATAGGAGAGCACCTCCGCGCAAAGGAGCACGACCTCCTCGTTCCCCTCCCTCAGCCCTCTCCTCAGGGCCGATATGCTGAGTTCATCCCCAGCAAGGGTCTTCGCATCCACGGCCTCCAATCTCTCCCAATCGATCTGCTTTTCCAACAGGACCTTGACCAGCATCCTCGGGTAATTTCTCTTGACCAAAAAAGAGGTGAGGACCCAGACCGCCACGAACGGAATTGCAACCAGTGATAGCAGACGAGGCTCCACCACTCCTCGAATGGCCATGAGAAGTCCAGACCCAGCGAGGTCCGCAGCCCTCACCACTGTCCCCCTCAGGAAAACCCTCACCAAGGACCTCATCCTTTGGGGGAAGAAGTTGTAAAGCACAGCTCGAGCAGGATTGTTGAGGGTCGTCTTGAAGGTCTCGGTTGTGAACCTGGCATAAATGGCCGAGAGAATATCGAACCTGAAAAGGAGCACGGAAAAGGCCAAAAGATAATTGATTGGGTGGACGAGCAGGCTGTTGGGGATGCCCCATCTGCTGAGAATCCTTCCAGAGAAAAGGAGAGCCGCGAAGATGAACGCATTGGAGGCTCCCCTGAATATTCCCAAGAAGTTGAGGGTCTCTTGCTCCGTGCCATAGGTGATATCCACCACCACATTGAACTGGTACGTGAGGATGGGGAGGACGAGGTTCGGTACACCCACAAGGAGAACCATGTAAATGAGAAACGGGGACTCCTTGGAATATGCGAGTGCCTCCTTGAGTGTGGTCTTGAGACCGTGTCTGGGCCTCTTTCTCGCCTTCTCAGTTCGGGGCTCTATAGGTGCTCCCAGTACCAACTGAGTAGAGGAGTTTAGGGTGGCCGCGACAACCATTCCAACAACGAATACCCAGAGGACATTGTCCACTCCTATCCATTTGGCCACCTTGCCAGTCATTATGCTTCCCACGGTAGTGCCCAGGATACCTCCTGCTGTAACCAAGGTGAAAAGTCTCTTGGACTGCCTTGTTGTGAAGAGATCGTTGAGGAGGTCCCAGTACAGAATGGGAAGGGTCTCTATGGCCTGACTCTTCAGGATGAAGAGAATCGCGTAAAGGACAGGTATGTCCAAGGGTATCAAGAGACGGATTGCGCCCACGCTCGCTCCGAAAAAGAGAAGTAGAGCCGAGAACACTGGGAGGGTCGAGAACCTGCTCATTAGCATTCCCACAGCGTTTATTACCAAAAAGGTGAGCACCGACTCCACAACGAAGACCGTGGGAAGATTCTCAACTCCGAACCTCTTGAGGAAGGTTGTTTGGGAATAATTGTTCACCAGGACCGAACTCACCCTCATGGTGAGCTGGATGAGGGTCACCCACATAAGGAGCTTCCACTCCTCAGGAGGAAAGGAAGTGGATGTGAAGGCTGTGGGCATAGTGGGCAAGAAGAGGATGGGCAAGGTTGTCCAGACGGCTTGCGAGCTCTTCCATTGGCTCGAGGCCAGAGGCGTGGAGTGTGTGCTGGAGGAGGATCTCGCTACGGCCTCGGAGATGATCCCCAGGGCGCCGAGGGAAGAGCTGGCCCGAGGGGTGGATCTTCTCGTTGTTCTAGGTGGAGATGGGACCCTTCTCAGCGCTGCGAGGCTGGTTGCGGAAAGCGGGGTACCAATACTCGGGGTGAATGCAGGGGGACTGGGATTTCTCACTGAAGTGGCCCTCGATGAGCTATACCAGGTCATGGAGCTTGTCTTGAAAGGGAAGACCACGGTCATAAAGAGGGCTATGCTCGAGGCCACGGTATTAAGGGGAGGCGAGGAGGTCACGAGACATCATGTGCTCAATGACGTAGTCGTGAACAAGGGGGCTCTGGCCCGCATCATAGATCTGGAAACACACATCGATGACCATTATCTCACGACGTTCAAAGCCGATGGCCTCATCATAAGCAGCCCAGCTGGATCCACAGCCTACAACCTTTCAGCGGGGGGACCCATCGTGCACCCGTCCCTAGGTTGCATCATACTGACCCCCATCTGTCCCCACACTCTCACAAATCGTCCACTGATTCTGCCAGAGGATAGGACCATAGGGGTCTCCGTGGGATCAGTGGATGGAGAAGTGTTCCTCACCTTCGACGGTCAGGTGGGATACAGGGTGGAGGAGGGCGACCACCTCAGGGTGAGAACGAGTCCCCACAAGGTCTCTCTGATAAAATCTCCCCACAGGACATTCTACGAGGTCTTGAGGAGCAAGCTCAAATGGGGGGAGAGGTGAAAAGGGAGGCGAGGGGAGAGGAATTTGTTGAGGATGAGACGTTCAGTCGCTTTCAGCCATTGATCCGCCACCAAGAACTAAAAGACATTTGGAAATGCTAGAGCTTGTCCACATTTCCAATTTGGCCATAATCGAGGATCTTACCGTGGAGTTCGCTCCAGGATTCAATGTCCTCACAGGAGAGACCGGGGCCGGAAAATCCATCTTGATAGGAGCCATACAGCTCCTTTTGGGAGCTAAGGCTTCAATGGATCTCATCAGGCAGGGGGCTGATGAGGCACAGGTGGAAGCCCTTTTCAGGGTCGAGGACGCCAAGACAAGAGAGGAAATGCTAAAGAGGGGCATCCAACCGCACCAGGAAGAACTCATCCTCCGGAGGGTAGTGCTGAGGAGCGGAAAAGGCAAGGCCTACGTGAACGGCCAACTGTCGCCCATCTCACTGATGGCCCATTTTGGCCGATGTCAGGTGAACATATACGGCCAGCACGAGCACCAGGATCTCCTCCAGCCCGAAAGACATCTCGATCTCCTCGATGAACACGGCAGGCTCATGGGGTTGAGGAGAAGCTGGGAGGAGAAGTGGAAGGAATTTGTGGAACTCAGATCCCTTCTGGCCAAGGCCGAGGCCTCTGCGGAAGAGATGCAGATGAAAAGGGAATTGTGGGAGTTCCAGCTCAAGGAGATCGCAGATGCCAGGCTTTCGCCGGGAGAGGAGGAAGCACTCGATGAGGAAATGAGGATCCTCGCCAACTCTCAGAGGATAAGGGAGATCCTCATGAGATGCGAGGACTCCCTTTACGGGGAGAGGGGTTCAGCCCTGGAGAGACTCCAGATGGCTTTGAGGGAAATGAGGGAAGCCTCCCGTTTCGCATCTTTCATGGGAGAAATAGCGGAGAGCCTGGAGGTCATCAAGGTCCAGTTGGAGGAGACCCTAAGGAATGTGAGGTCCCATTGCAAGGAAATAAACTGGGATCCCCAGAGGCTTCTCGCCATAGAAGAGAGGCTCGAGACCATAAGGAGGCTTAAGAGGAAGTACAGACTGGATGTGCCCGGTCTTCTCGGGCTCGCAGAGGAGCTTCAGACCAGGCTCCTCCAATGGGAGAGCGCCCAAGAGGCTCTAGAGAAGATCCGAGAAAGGTTGAGAGCCAAGGAAGAGGAGCTGGTCCTTGCTGGGGAGAATTTGAGATCCGAGAGGATGAAAGCGGGTGCGCTTCTCGCGAGGGGAGTCGAAAGGGAGCTCAGGGATCTGGGGGTGGAGCATCCGCGGCTTGAGGTATCGGTGAAGCCTCTCCACGAAGGGATCCCTCTTGCAGAAGGAAAGTGGCTGGCTGATCCGCGGGGAATGGACCAGGTGGAGTTTTTGCTCTCCATGAATCTGGGGGAAGAGCCCAGGCCCCTTTGGAGGATAGCCTCTGGGGGTGAGCTCTCCAGGATAATGTTGGCCATGAAGAAAGTCTTGGCCGATGCAGACAGGGTTCCAACACTCATTTTCGACGAGATAGACTCGGGAATAGGTGGAGGTGTGGCCCGGGCCCTGGGAGAGAAATTGGCCCACATCGCTCGATCTCATCAAGTGCTTTGCGTGACACACCTTCCCCAGGTGGCCTGCTTTGCGGATCATCATCTCAGGGTCAGCAAGAGGGTAAAAGGGGGCAGGACTGTGACAGTGGTGGAGCCCCTGGATATGGATGAGAGGATCGAGGAGCTTTCCAGGATGTTGGGAGGCAAGGGGACTAGCTCCAAGGCTAGGGAGCACGCCAAGGAGCTTCTGGAGAGAGCTCGGGGGGAAGGGTGGGCCAGCTGAGAAAAGCCAAGGTCTGGGACGCAAAAGAGATCCACAGGCTACTGGAAATTCATGCAGCCCAAGGGTTGCTGCTTCCCCGTCCCCTCTGGGACATATATGCCCACATAAGAGAGTTCCACGTGTGGGAGGAGGACGGTCACCTGGTGGGGGTCTGTGCCCTCCATATGGTCTGGGAGGATCTAGCGGAGCTCAGGTCTTTCTGTGTCCTGGAGTCCTTCAGGAGAAAGGGCATAGGGGCACACCTGGCACGGGCTGCCCTGGAGGAAGGCAAGGAGATGGGAGTGAAGAGGGTCTTTGTCCTCACTTACGTGCCCTCGTACTTCGAGAAGATGGGCTTCAGGAAAGTCGAAAAGGCAGAACTGCCCCAGAAGGTATGGGCAGATTGTATTCACTGCATAAAATTTCCCGAGTGTGACGAAGTGGCGCTGATCTTGGATCTCGAGAAGCATGAGGTTGGTTGATTGGGGCAAGGAGAATCCCGAAGGACATTTCTCCCCCAAAGGGAGAGCCCGTGGTAAATTTTTTTCTTTTATGGTCTTGCTCGACAAATGAGGAGGATGGGAAGGGGAGTTGAGGCTACGGGCCTTGTCCGTGGGGATCTGGAGGATGGGTAGGGCTGTTTTGTGGGGAGTGAGTGGTTATGTTATAATTCGAAGCTGGGCCTCCTTGGGCCGAGAGCTTCAAGGGGTGTCCAAAGACCCTTCGATAGATCCAGGGTTTTCTTGGACCCCAATGGGTCCATCGGGCCCAAGGGAGGGTCAAAAAGTGTAGCTCGTTGGAGGATTTTCCGAGATCCTTGTGGAGCGTCCTTTCGGTATGGCCTTAGAGATAAAACAGCAGCTTAGGTTGACCCAGCAGCTGATAATGACCCCCCAGCTCCAGCAGGCTCTCAAGATCCTCCAAATGCCCAGGCTGGAGCTGACCAATGCCATCCAGATAGAGCTCAGGGAAAATCCGGTCCTGGAAGAGGTGTTGGGGCTTCCAGAGGAGGAGTGGGAAGGGCCATTGGCAGGGGCGCAGGAGGTCTTTGCATTCTCCCCCTCCAAGGAGATCCCCCTGGAGAAGATACCTTGGGACTATAACACCACCCCTTACTACGAGGTCCCGCAATACGAGGATGATGAGGATAGGCCCTCGCTGGAGCAGACCCTATCTCAGCCGAGCAACCTGACCGATTACCTCATCTGGCAATTGAGACTCACGGACTTGGACGACCAGGACAAGAAAATAGGGATGCTCATAATAGGGAACCTGGACGAGCACGGCTACCTTCAGGCTGACCTCGACTCCATAGCCATCGAGTGCAATGCTCCTCTGGAAAAGGTGGAATCGGTCCTCAAGAAGATCCAGGAGTTCGATCCCCCCGGCATCGGTGCTAGGGACCTGAGGGAGTGTCTATTGATACAGGTCAGGCATATGGGGATGGAGGGAAGCCTAGCCGAGAGGATAATAAGGGACCATCTCAAAGACCTAGAGGGGAATAGGCTACAACAGATAAGCAGAACCTTGGGTGTCACTCTGGAGGAAGTGGTCGAGGCCGTGGAGTGGATAAGAGGTCTTGAGCCCAAGCCTGGGAGGCTGTACGGCTCGGAGGAGGTTCAGTACATCACTCCCGATGTCTATGTTTTCAAGTTTCAGGACGACTACGTGATAGTTCTCAATGACGATGGACTGCCAAAGCTCAGGTTGAGTCCGTTCTATGTTCGATCCCTGAACAATAAGGACCTTCCCAAGGAAGCGAGGAACTACATCCAGGAGAAGATGCGTTCGGCCATTTGGCTCATAAAGAGCATACATCAGCGACAGAAGACCATTTACAAGGTGACAGAGAGCATAATGAAGTTTCAACGAGAATTCCTGGACAAGGGGATGGATTACTTGAAACCCCTCGTTCTGAAGGACGTGGCCATCGACACTGGCTTGAGCGAGTCGACTATCTCGAGGGTCGTCACCAACAAGTATGTCCACACACCTCAGGGCCTCTACGAGCTCAAGTTCTTCTTCAACAGCAGTATTCCCAAGGCGGATGGAGAAGCAGTGGCTTCCCAGAGCGTGAAGGAACAGATAAGGCGGCTCATCCAGAAGGAGGATCCGCGAAATCCCCTGAGCGATCAGGAAATAGTCGAGATCCTCTTCAAGAGGGGGATAAACATAGCTAGGAGGACCGTGGCCAAGTACAGAATGGAGCTTGGGATACTGCCTTCTAACAGGAGGAGGAAGGCTTACTGATAAGGATCAGTTGAGGGTCCTGTTTGGGGAGCCGAGGCAAGGTTTAATGGAAGATTAAATCGGAGGGGAAAGAGGAGAGGAGAAGATGCAGTGTTCGTTCACCTTCAGACACGTGGATTCCAATGAGGAGATAAAAGCATATGCCATGGACAAGCTTCAACGTTTGGAGAGATATGTGGACGCCCCCCTGGAGGTGCAGGTGGTGTGCACGCAGGAAAAACACAGGCACAGGGTGGAGGTGCTCCTCAGGGCAGATGGTCTTTCCATAGCTGGAGAGGAGGAGACTTCGGACTTCCTCTCGGCCATAGATGCTGTTGTGGACAATCTCGAAAGACAGCTCAAACGCCAGAAGAAGAAATTCAGGCAGCATAAGGAGGCGAACGAGGAGAGGGTTTGGCGTTACCGCATGGAGGTCATAGCTGCAGAGGCCGAGGATGAAGGCAAGGAGCCCAAGGTCATAGTCAGTAGCAATGTGTTCGCCAAGCCCATGTCCCTGGAAGAGGCGGTGATGCAGATGAGGCTTAGCGGGAACGAATTCCTGGTCTTCAGGGACTCGGCCACCGAACAGGTCAATGTGCTTTACAAGAGGAAGGATGGCAATTTCGGCCTCATCCGTCCAGAGACGTGAGAGGGCCTTTTGGGGCTTGGTGATGGCGAGGGGGGAGAAGAGATCACCTAATGAAGATAGCTGAAATATTGAGCCCCAAGGGGATCATCGCGAACTTGCGCGGCAGGGGCAAACCCGAGGTCATCTCCGAACTGGTAGATGTCCTTCCCCTAGGTGATCTGGACAGGACGAAGGTGGTACAGGTCCTTCTGGACAGGGAACGCCTGGGAAGCACGGGGATAGGGGATGGTGTGGCAATTCCCCATGGGAAACTCCCAGGCCTAGGCTCCATAATGGCGGCCTTTGGCAGGAGCCTCGAGGGAGTGGAATTCGATTCCCTTGACGGAAACCCCACGCATCTCTTCTTTGTCCTTTTGGCTCCGGAGGACTCTGCAGGTCTTCACCTGAAGGCGCTGGCTCGGATCTCGAGGCTCTTCAAGGACGGTCGCTTTCGAAAGGATTTGATGGCAGCCAAGGACGAGGAGGAGATATACAAACTCTTCCTCGAAGAGGACGAGAAGTACGGGTGAATCCTGTCCTCAGGCGGCAAGCGGGTCCCCTGCCAGGAGACGACTTATGCGATGGGTCCACGTGGACGATCTCTTGAAGGGGGGAAGGGAAGCCCTTGGCTTGAAGGTACTGGCGGGGGCGTCGGGTCTCGGCCGAGCCTTACAGTCGTGGAAGGTCCTGAGGCCGGGCAAATCCTTGTGGGCGGAAGGGAAGGGTCTCAGGTGCAACAGGATATTGGTCCTCGGAGAAAGGGAGCTCGCTAGCCTTGCGGAGCTTCCAGCGGAAAAGAGGAGCGCTGCCCTGAGAGTCGTCACCCTGTGGGACATTCCCTGCCTGGTCATAGAGGGGGGGCTCAGCTGCCCCCAAGATCTTCTCAGGACTGCCTCGGAGAATTCCGTCCCAGTTCTCGGAACTCCCCTGGCTGGCCCGAAGCTCCTCAAGACCATGGAGAGGCTTCTCAAGGAACTTCTGGGCTCTCCCCTGTACATTCAGGGTGTGCTTCTCAAGGTCTTCGAGGTGGGGGTCTTGTTGATAGGGAAAAGCGGTATTGGCAAGAGCGAATGCGCCCTGGACATGATCGACAGGGGGCATGCCCTTGTGGCTGACGACTTCGTGGAGCTGAGCCTCGATGGGCAAGGAAGGGTTGTGGGCAGGAGTCCAGAGCTCCTCAAGGATCACATGGAGGTGAGGGGACTTGGCATTCTCAATGTCTCGGAGCTATTCGGGGAGAAAGCTGTGGTCTCCTCCCATACCATAGACCTCGTTGTGGAGTTACTCGAATGGGAGAGGTTTTCCCACGAGGACAGAAGCGGCCTAACTAGAAGAACATTCACCCTCCTGGAGCGGGATCTTCCCCTCGTGAGGATACCAGTGAGCCTCAATAGGAACGTGGCAATACTGGTTGAGGTGGCCGTTAAGAAACTGATGCGCTCCCAGGGGGCAGAGGATGCCCCAGGGAAGTTCGACAGGAAGATCCTCGAGGCCATGAAGGGTGCTCTCCAGCCATGAAACAGATGCCCATACTGGTGGTCACGGGGCTTTCGGGTTCGGGCAAGACCACGGTGATCAAGGCACTGGAGGACCTCGGTTTTTTTTGTCTCGACAATCTTCCCATAGTCCTGCTTCCAAAGTTCCTGGAGCTCCGGGTTTCCTCCTCTTCTGAGATCAGCAAGGTGGCTGTGGTGATAGACACGAGGGGAAAAGAATTCCTGGAAGAGGCCCCGAGGATGATAAGGGACCTCAGGGAGCAGGGTTACCAGATAAGGATTCTTTTTCTCGATTGCGACGACTCGGTTCTCATAAGAAGATTCAGCGAGACGAGGAGGACCCACCCACTGGCGAGGGGAAGGCCCCTTCTAGAGGGCATCGAGCTGGAGAGGAGTCTTTTGGCTGAATTGAGAGATATGTCGGATGTGGTCATAGACACATCCTCATACAACGTCCATCAGCTTAAGGAGGCTATAGAGTCGCAACTCGAGGTCTCTGCATCGGACAGGCTCCAGATTCTGGTGCAATCCTTCGGGTTCCGCTATGGGGTCCCCTCCAACACAGACATGGTGGTGGACGTGAGATTCCTGCCCAACCCATATTTCGTCGAAGAGCTCAGAGAGAGAACTGGCCAGGACCAAGAGGTTGCTGGGTTCGTCTTGGGAAGGCCAGAGGCCCAAGAGTTCCTCCAGAGATTCCAGGACCTGGTGGCCTGGCTCCTCCCCCTTTACGTGAAGGAGGGGAAGAGCTATCTCACCATCTCCGTGGGATGCACGGGTGGGAGACACAGGTCAGTGGCCATAGCCGAGAGGCTCGCCTCTTTTTTCAGGGATCGGGATTACAAGGTGAGCCTGATACACAGAGACATCCACAAGGAGTGAGGGCCATGGTGGGGGTGGTGGTGGTCACACACTGCAACTTGGCCAGGGAATTGCTCGATGCCACAAGACTCATAGTGGGAGAAGAAAAGGCCGTGGAAGCGATGGAGGCTGTCTCTGCTCAGATGAGCGAGATGAACGAGGAGCTGAGAAAGAAGATAGGGGGAGCCATAAGGAGGGTGGATAGGGGAGAGGGTGTCCTGATCATCACGGACATGTTCGGTGGAACACCCTCCAATTTGAGCCTCTCCTTTCTGGAAGAGGGGAAGGTGGAGGTGGTCACGGGAGTGAACCTTCCCATGATGGTGGCCCTTGCCAATTACAGAGAAGGAAAAAGCTTGAGGGAACTCGCTGAGTTCGTTGCCTCTTATGGTAGAAAACACATAAACTTGGCCCATGAGATCCTCCAACGCAAGAGTTCCTGAAACTCCTCCCCAAGCCCCCACGGAGGGTCGATGGAGCGTGCGCCAGTTGACCTCAGAGGACATTGCCCAAGTCATGGCCATAGAGAGGATGTCCTTCCCATCTCCTTGGTCGGAGCAGATGGTGCTCGAGGAGCTATCGAATCCCGTTTCCTCCTTTCTCGTTTTGGAAGTGGAAGGGAGGATTCTGGGCTACCTCTGCGCATGGTGGGTGGACAGGGAAGTCCATCTCCTGAGCCTAGCTACACACCCCGATGCGAGGAGAAGGGGTGTGGCCAAGAGACTCTTGCGAGAGCTCATCGAGGCAGCCAGGGCAGCGGGAGTGGAAAGGATCTTTTTGGAGGTGAGGGAGTCGAACCTCATTGCCCAGAATCTCTATTCATCCATGGGTTTTATGGAAGCGGGCAGAAGGCCCATGTATTACTCCGATACAAAGGAAGACGCCATTGTCATGTCACTGGATTTGGGGGAGAGTCTTGGGGATCCAGGAAGCTGAGGTGACCAGTATAAGGGAGGTGCAGCCGGGGGCATTTCTCCTCAGCCTAGAGGCCAAGGGAATATCCCAAGAGGCGAGGCCTGGACAGTTCTACATGATAAGGGTTCAAGGAGGGGAGGATCCCTTTTTGCCGAGGCCCTTCAGCTGGCTCAGGAGGTATGCCGAGGGACAAGACCCCCAAAAGGAGAGGGGCAATGGTCTCCAGATCCTGTTTCAGGTTGTGGGAAAGGGGACTTCCCGCTTGTCCGAGCTAGCCCCTGGGAGGAAGCTCCTGGTGCAGGGTCCCTTGGGGATGGGCTGGAGGTGGGAGGGGGTGAAGAGACCTGTTCTCATAGGGGGCGGGATAGGGGGAGCAAGCTTGCTGCCCCTTCTCGAGGAGTTCCCTTTGGAGCTGAAGGAGAATGCGATCGTGCTCCTAGGAGCCCGCTCCCCAAGGAGCCTATGGCTATCCACTCAGATGAGGGGAACCCCTGCTCGTGTAATGGTAGCGGTCGAGGAGGGAGAGGCAGATTTCAAGGGCACGGTTGTGGACCTGCTCCTCGCAGAGGAGAGGGAGATAACCAGTTTGCCTGGGGTGCAATTCTTCGCCTGTGGTCCAAGGGCCATGCTGGGAAAGATAGCCAAAGCAGCAGGGGAGAGGAGGATTCCATGCCAGGTCTCCCTCGAGGTCTCCATGGCCTGTGGCAGGGGAGTGTGCCTGGGGTGTGCGGTGAAGGTGAAAGATACGGAGAGATATCTCATGGCTTGCAAGGATGGTCCTGTCTTCGATGCTCAAGCCCTGGATTGGAGCGACGAGGATGGGTGAGGTGAGCTCAAAGCTCCTGTGTCGGCTCGGACCTGTTACTCTTCCAAGTCCAATCTTAGCCGCATCCGGCACGGCGGGCTACGGCACAGAGGGTTTCGGGTACATGATGCAAGATGTTGTGGGCGCCATTGTGACCAAGGGTCTTTCTCTCGATCCAAAAAAGGGAAACCCACCGCCTAGAATAGCCGAGACCCCTTGTGGGATGCTAAATTCCATAGGCCTTCAGAATATCGGGCTAGAGGCCTTCTTGAAGGAGCACATGCCCACGATCAGGAAAGAGGGGACCAGAGTCGTGGTGAACCTTCTGGGGGAGAGAGAGGAGGAGTACCTGGAGGGAGTGGCCCGACTGGCCGAGGAGGGGGATATAGTGGCTGTGGAGCTCAATGTCTCCTGCCCCAATGTGAGAAAAGGGGGCTTGGCCTTCGGGAAGGATCCAGAGGTGATCTACCGACTTGTCAAAAAGGCCAAGAGCCATAGCTCAACCCCCCTCTGGGTGAAAATCCCCCCCGATGGGACGAACTTCGTGGAGGTCGCCCAGGCTGCGTGGGAGGCTGGTTCCGATGCCATAACCGTCGCCAATACCTACGTGGGAATGGCTGTGGATGTGGAGAAGAAGAGGCCCAAACTCTCAACCGGCACAGGAGGGCTTTCGGGGCCTGCCATAAGACCCCTCACCCTTTACAGGGTCTGGAGGATAGCCAGGAGGGCTCCGGTTCCCGTCATAGCCTCGGGCGGCATAGGAAGCGCTCGGGACGCCTTGGAGTACATCATTGCTGGGGCCTCCGCGGTCCAGGTGGGCTCGGCCTCCTTCGCAAATCCCATGGTCTACCTGGAGATAGCCCGGGGTATCGAGGCATACTTATCCAGACACGGGCATCGGGAGCTTGGGGAGATAGTGGGGAGTCTCAGGGGGATGCCAGAGGATTCTGTTTGAGGAGGGCCGTGATGACGGTAGGTGTGGAGAGAAGCACCAAAGGGGAGTTCGTAGAGGCCATAGTGAGGCAGTATCTGGTGAGCAACATGATGGTCTTCGCATACTTGGTTGGCTCCCCCAGGAGCTCCCAAGCTGTGGTCATAGATCCGGCTGCCGAGGCTGAAAGGATCGTCGAGGAAGCGAGGAGGCTCGGGCTCAGGATCGTCCAAATTGTAAACACCCACGGACACGTGGACCACGTGATGGGCAATTGGGAGATGAAGAGACTCACAGGCGCTCCCATAGCCATTCACGAGGCAGATGCACCATGGATGGCCCAACAATCACCATCGCTTTTCCACATGTTCGGAGGGAAGCCGTCCCCTCCCCCTGACATGGTTCTGAGGGATGGGGACAGGATAGACCTGGGAGGAGGACTCTCGTTGGAAGTCATGCACACTCCCGGCCATTCTCCTGGCTCCGTGTGCCTTTACATGCCAGGGGCGGTCTTCACAGGCGACACCCTTTTCGTGGGAGGGGTTGGAAGGACCGACCTGCCAGGGGGATCTTGGCCCACTCTCCTCAATTCCATCCACAAAAGGCTCTTCGTTCTCCCTGGGGATACGGTGGTCTACCCTGGCCACCACTATGGGCCTTCCAAGACGAGCACCATCTCCATCGAGAGGGACACAAACCCCTACCTCTGAGGCTTTGGCTCAGGATGGAGACCCTTCGGGCTCATCCCAAGGCTTGTTCTATGAGTCGCAGATGGCCCCTCACTTCGGCATCCGAGGGATCGAGCTCCAATGCCTTCTCGCAGAAGATGAGGGCCTCTTTGGGCCTTCCCAGCCTGAAAAGGGCCCAGCCCTTGGCATCCCATGCCGTGGGATCCTCGGGATCCCGCTGGAGGGCGAGATCAGCCCAGTAAAGGGCCTCTGAAAGATCCCCCTGGGGCATGCGGCTTAAGAGGCGAGCCAAAAGAGAGGCCCCTCTGGCTGAATCGGGATCGAGCTCCATGGCCTTCCTGTAATCTTGGGAGGCCTCTTGCAATTCCCCCTTTGCCTCCAACACGGTTCCCCTGGCAAGATGAAGATCCGCGCTATCAGGGCACATCTCCAGGGCCCTATTGAGGTCTGCCAGGGCCTCTTCTTCTTTTCCCAGAATGAGAAATAGGGTGCCCCTGGATGTGATGGGATCCACCCATCTGGGTGCTAACTCCATCGCCCTCGTGAAGTCTTCCAGGGCGAGTTGGTAATCCCCGCAGACCAGATGGGCATGTCCTCTCGCATGAAGGGCATCTGCCATCTGGGGCTCGATCTCTAGGGCCCTAGTCAGGTCTCTTATGGCCTCGTCGTACTGGTCCAAGCAGAAGCGGGCGAGACCTCTCACGGCGTAGGCATTGGCCCAATGGGGGTTTAGCTCTATGGCTCGGGTGTAGTCCTGTATGGCTAGCTCCAAAAGACCCATGTTGGCCCTGCAGACCCCCCTGTTGTAAAGGGCTTGGGGATGATCCGGAAGGGAAGAGAGGATCTCTGTATAATCCTCCTCGGCTTCCTGATACTTTCCCTGATCGAACCTCAGGGCAGCCCTTCTGAGCCGCAGCTCGATATCCCCAGGTGAGGTCTCTATGGCGCGGCTCAGGCTAGACTCCATCTCCACGAGTCGAGCCTTCCTCTGATCCCGCCCTTCTTTGGAACCCACTCCCTCCTTCCTCTCATTCCCTTCCTCTTTCCCCATGGCATCCCTCCCTTTTTGGGTTCTCACCTCTGAGTTTACACTCCCAGGAAGCCCTTGTCACTTTCTCGGCATGAGTCGAAGGCCCTCTCGGGATAAGAAAGCATGAAGGTTACCTCTCTCGAGGTGCGGATTTTTAGGGGGATAGAGGAGGGGCAGAGGGCGGGACCTTTTTGAAATGAGTGTGCCAGATCCCGCCCTGGAGTTACTGGGCCCTTTCGGGCTCGAGGCTTCAGAGGTAGGCGAAGCCAGCTTCGGGTATATCCAGGGGAGACCTATCGGCTGTCTTTATGGCCTTGGCCTTAGCTGGACTCAGGGTGAGGAACGTGTTGGCGAAGAAACGAGCAGCCGCGATCTTTCCAGCGTAATAGGCAGCTTCTCTGTTCTCCTCCAGAAATTCCCTCTTGGCTTCCTCCGCAATGGACTTTTCCTCGAGCAATCTCTGGAGGTTCGTGTGGGCAATGGTCGCCTGCCAGAGGAGTTGCCATCCCACGACCATGTCCCCGAAAAGCTCCAAGAAGGGACAGGCGTAAAGCACGGGAATCGATAGATCTTCCCTGGCTTTGGTCGCGAAGAACATCGCGACTTCCGCAACGGAGTTCTTTGCCTGCTCGAGGAGAGACAACTCATTGGCCAGGGTATCGTGCCCTTTGCTCCTCTCGAGGAACTGGCTCACCTCTCCCAGGAAGCTCATGAAGACCATTCCCTTGCCCATCCCCAGTTTCCTGGCCACTAGATCCAAGGCCTGGATTCCGTTTGTGCCCTCGTATATGGAGGAGATCTTTATATCCCTCAAGAACTGCTCGATGGGATAGTCTTTGATGTATCCATATCCCCCATGCACTTGAAGGGCCGTCTCCACCACCCTGAATCCCATGTCAGTGCTGTACGCCTTGACCACTGGGGTGAGGAGATCGACGAAACCCATCCATTTGTTCCTTTCGTTCTCGTCCTGTGCAGTGCGGGCTCTATCTGTGCAGTAACCCACGAAATAGATCATTCCCCTTATTCCCTCAGTCAAGCTTTTCATGTACATGAGCATCCTTCTCACATCGGGATGCCTTATTATGGGCACTCGAGGGGCCTCGGGGTTCTTGAAGTCCTTTATGTCTGAGCCCTGGATCCTCTCCTTCGCGTATTTCAGAGCGTGAAGATAAGCCGTCGAGGCGATGGCCAATCCCTGGAGTCCCACCCCTATGCGAGCCTCGTTCATCATCTGGAACATTATTCTCATGCCCTGATTCTCTTCTCCCAGGAGCTCTCCGATGCATTGTCCCTCGTCCCCGAAATTGAGAACACAGGTAGGAGAGCCATGGAGGCCCATCTTGTGCTCTATGCCGCCCACATGGATGTCATTGGGCCTCCCGAGACTTCCATCGGGATTAACCAGGATCTTCGGGACTATGAAGAGGGATATCCCCTTAGTGCCCGCAGGAGCTCCCTCTATTCTTGCCAGGACTGGGTGGATTATGTTCTCGGTGAGATCATGATTGCCGTCAGTGATGAAGATCTTGGTGCCTGTTATGGAGAAGGTGCCATCGGGGTTTCTCCTGGCCGATGTCTTCAGGTTCCCCACATCGCTTCCTGCCTGGGGTTCTGTGAGGCACATGGTCCCTGCCCACTCGCCGGAAAACATCTTGAACATATACTTGCGCTTCTGCTCCTCGGTGCCGTAATTGTGAATGAGCCTTGCCGCCCCATGGGTGAGGCCAGGAAATGTGCTGAAGGCGGGATTAGCCGCCACGAAATACTCGTTGCACGCGATCCCCAATACCGATGGCATCCCTTGCCCCCCGACATCCGGAGGCTCACTCATGGCAATCCATCCACCTTCGGTGTAGAGCCTCCATATCTTGTGGAATGCCTCGGGAACCCTCACCATGTCGCCATCTCTCTTGGCACCTTCTCTGTCGCCAATCACGTTCGTGGGCATGATCTCATTGACGGCGAGCTTCTGAGCCTCCTTCAGGGTCATCTCGAATATGTCTCTCGAGAACTCGGAATAGAGGGGATGGTTACAGAGCTCCTCTATTCTCAATTGCTCGAAAAGGACAAAATTGGCATCTTGTTCATCGACCAGCAGATTGCCCATGCTCCGGACCTCCCTTTGTTTGATTTGAATTGCTCCATGAAGGGGAAGTGCCCTCGCTCTCCCCCGAAACCTCCCGAAAAAGACCCGGACCTACCGGTAGGGATGACTGAATCACCATTCAGTAATCACGCACCCTATCATGGATCCGCCTTCTCTGTCAACAGAAAACCCCTCCACTTCCAGAGACCAATGAATGCGTCCCCTAGCCTTAACCCCAATCGTGACGCCCAGAGAAGACGGCCCTTCTCGAATCCAAAACAATAGCTCCGGCCCTGCCCTCCCCATGACCGGACATTGGCCCCATTCCAATCATTGGTCAATCGAAGCCGGATCTTTGACCATCTTTGAAAAAAGAACTTCTCGATGAAATCTTTGAAGGAGTGGCCCATCCTGAGCGACGCCGAGTCTCGAATCTCCCACTTTTGGCTCGGGATAAGGGGAGGGCTTCCCGAGCCTTGGGTTTCCAAACCCATAAGCCTGGGAGAACAATTGAGGCTAGCTTCGAGTGGCTCAAAGTCCTCCCCGTCCCTCCCTTGCAAAGGGATTCCTCATCTGGTATTGATCCCTTTGTTTCCTCAAGGGAGATGGGGTCTCTTACGTGGAAGAGAGACGTTCTTCGAGGAGAGTTGCCGCGAGAATCCCCGTCAAGTTCCGGGTCGTGAGGGAGAAGTCTGGCCTTGAGGTCTCCCAGCCTGTCCTAGCTCACCTGAGAGACATCAGTCGGCAGGGCATGGCCATGGAGACCGCCCAGATAATCGTGGATGGCCTTCACATATCCTATGATCACCACCCCTCCCAGAGAAACAGACTCTATCTCCAAATGGAGCTTCCCGGGATGGGAAGCCTAAAGGCAGTGGGAGAGACCATTTGGTATGAGAGAATCCCCGGCTCCCAGCCCCTTTTCGCAGTTGGGATCCGCTTCGTGGAAATGACCGGGGAGGACAGGGAGAAACTTCTCCGTTTCCTCAGAGAAAGAGGGGACTGAAGGGTGTGTGGAAAAACACAACGTATGTTGGCAAATCCAACATTGGGAAAGTTGGACGGGAAAGGCATGGGAATTCAAGGGAAAGGGAGACATAGTGTTGAATTTTGCGACATATTCGGGGAATCCGGTCCATCCTATCTCGGAATTGTGCGAGCCCTGGCGCCATCTGGAGGCCCGATGTTCTCAGGCATGGACCTTGCATGCGATCCAAGAGCGAGGGGTCTGTGTGGAAAGACCGGACTGACTAGTGCGGGTTGAGAGGCTGAGGAGGGAGAAGGAAGCTCAAGGGGAAGAGGGAAGTCGGTGTGGATCTTTGAGGCGGACGGGGAAGGAGAGGGAGCTGTTGAGGAAGCAGGATCTCGGGTGGGAGCGGAAAGAAGAATCTCGTCTTTTCCGATTGGATTCTCTTTTTTGGCGCGGGCGAAGAGGTTGATGGGTCCGGTCTTTCCCATTTCCTCCTTTTTGGCGTGAAGGACAGAGAGACAGAGGGTGCTCCTAGGGGGTTCGGGGGTGAAAGGCTCTCGATTGTCTTTGATTTTGAGGGCCAGATGCTAGCTTTGAGACCATCCGGAAAGGAAAGGAGAGGTGGAAATGAGTGAGATAGGTCATGGGGGAAAGCCGATTGTTGAGAGAATCTTGGATCCGGCCACGGCTAAGGAGAAGATCAGGGGCCTTAAGCAAATGCCTGTGAGGGAGCAGATAGCTGTAGAGGTCATCGACATAGCCTATGGGTTCTTCTCTCCTCTGGAAGGCTTCATGAAGAAGGCTGATGTAGAGAGCGTCTGCAAGAAGATGAGGCTCACGGATGGAACCGTCTGGAGCATCCCGATTGTTTTCGATATCTCGGATCAGGAGCTTTCTGACTACGGTATAAAGGAGGGGGATTCACTTCTTCTCACTTACAAGGACGCTCCCATCGCGATATTCGAGATAGAGGAGATATTCACCTATAACAAGCAGGAGATGGCCAAGGATGTGTACGGGACCACAGAGGAGAAGCATCCTGGGGTCAAACGGACTTATCAATACAAGGACAAGTTCCTAGGCGGAAAGATAACGATGGTGAGCAAGCCCATAATAAATGAGCCCTTCACTCCTTTCTTCCTGACTCCGCTGGAGATGAGGAAGAAGATCAAGGAGAAGGGCTGGGTGCGGACAGTGGCTCATCAGACGAGGAATGTGCCCCATACAGGACATGAGTGGCTCATGAAGGGGGCCTGGCTTTCCGCCTACGGAGAGCTCCCTGTGGAGAAGATGCTGGTTGGAGTGGTTGTCAACGCGATCATTGGTGAGAAGCGCCCAGGCGACTACATCGACGAGGCCATAGTGCTCTGCCACGACATGTTGAGAAAGGCAGGGTATTTCAGGGAGGATGTGCATCTCACCTCCATCTCCCTTTGGGACATGAGGTATGCTGGCCCCCGTGAGGCTGTGTTCCATGCAGCACTGAGGGCCAATCTCGGGATCACCCACCACATGTTTGGCAGGGACCATGCGGGTGTTGGGACTTACTACGATCCTTACGATGCCCACAGGATCTTCGATCAATTCTCCGAGAAGGATCTCAACATAAGGCCCATCAGGGTCTTGGAATGGTGGTACTGTCCGGTCTGTGCAGAGGTGACTTACATGGGGCTTTGCGGCCACAAGGACAAGGTCCAGAACTTCAGCGGAACCTTGATTCGAAGCATAATTCAAGATGGTGTCAAGCCACCTCGCCTAATATTCAGGCCTGAGGTCTTTGACTTGATCCTCGAGTGTGCCGAGAAGTACGGTCAAGGGGATGCTTTCGTGACCCAGAAGTATCTCGAGAACAGAAACCCAGTTTTCACATTCCCCAAGCTATAGAGCCCGGGTGACAGGAGGAGACAAAATGGCAGAGACCTTTCCCATCAACGTGTGGATAAATGAGGAACGTTATGCCAAGTTGCAGGAGGCGGGCCTCGCTCACCTGTGCCAGGAGATGCTCGCGGGGCTCAAGGTCCTCAGGGTTCCCACAACCGCTGAGCAGAGGGACGAACTATTGAAGAGATACCCCATGGCCAAGTTCGACAGTGCCACAACCAAGAGCATCGAGCTTCTTCCAAGGGCGGTGAAGGATCAGATCTTCGACCTCATCGTGGAGAAGAAGACCGTGGATGTCATAGGGGAGTTCCTGAAGAGACAGGGATGAGGTCCGGAGACCTGGACCATACCGAGGAAGGGAGGTGAAAGGCAAAGGGATGAGGAAAGTCTCGTGAGGCAGGAGGATTTCAGAACAGTTCACCCAAAAGAACCCTATGCGAGGAGGAGAACTGATGCCAAGCTACGTGATTCTCGAGAAATGCGACGGCTGCAAAGGACAGGACAAGACAGCCTGCCAGTACATTTGCCCCAACGATCTCATGGTCTTGAACAAGGAAACCATGAAGGCGTACAACAGGGCCCCGGAGATGTGCTGGGAGTGCTACAACTGCGTCAAGATATGCCCCCAGCAGGCAATCGACGTGCGCGGCTATGCGGACTTCGTTCCCCTTGGAGCCTCCGTTGTGCCTTTGAGGAGCTCGGACTCCATAATGTGGACCGTGAAGTTCCGCAATGGGGAGATAAAGAGGTTCAAGTTCCCCATCCGCACCACCCCCGAGGGATCGGCAGTGCCAGATGGTGGATGGGAGACGGGTTCGGACGACCTCAAGAGCCCTGTGCTTTTCACCGAGCCAGGATCTCTCTGGCTCAAGGAGGTCCCGACCCTGAAGAAGTGATCTGAGATTGCCCAGCACACTCTAAGGAGGTGAATTCCATGCAGAACTTCGAGACAGTGGAAGTGACTACCGATCTGCTCATACTAGGCGGTGGAATGGCTGCCTGTGGTGCCGCCGTCGAGGCCTCTTACTGGGCCAAGAAGAGGGGCTTGAAGGTGACCCTCGTGGACAAGGCCGCCATGGACAGAAGCGGTGCCGTGGCAATGGGCCTCTCGGCACTGAACATGTACGTTGGAGTTGGCGAGGGGGACAACACCCCCGAGCAATATGTGGACTATGTGAGAAACGACCTCATGGGCATCACCCGCGAGGATCTCGTGTACGACATAGCTCGACACGTGGACTCCACAGTTCACCTTTTCGAGAAATGGGGCCTTCCCATCTGGAAGGACGAGAACGGGAAGTACGTGCACGAGGGGCGCTGGCAGCTGATGATCAATGGCGAGTCTTACAAGGTCATAGTGGCTGAGGCTGCCAAGAACGCCATGAAGGCCGCAGGCGGCGAGATATTCGAGAGGGTCTTTGTGGTCGAGCCCCTCATGGACGGGGACAGAGTGGCTGGAGCAGTGGGCTTCAGCGTCAGGGAGAACAAGTTCTACGTCTTCAAGGCCAAGGCAGTCCTCGTGGCCATGGGTGGTGCGGTCCATGTATTCAGACCGAGGTCTGTCGGCGAAGGTCTCGGCCGTTCGTGGTATCCTCCATTCAACACCGGCTCCAGCGCCTACTTCACGATGAAGGCCGGTGCTGAGATGACCTGCCAGGAGGTGAGGTTCATCCCTGTGCGCTTCAAGGATGCATACGGGCCAGTGGGTGCTTGGTTCTTGCTGTTCAAGTCGAGAGCGACCAATGCCCTCGGTGGCGATTACATGGTGGAGCGCAGGGATGAGCTGGAGAAGTGGGCCCCATATGGACTTGTGAAACCAATCCCAGCGAACCTCAGAAACTGGCTGGGAATGCTGGATATGAGGGAAGGAAAGGGCCCCATCTACATGAGGACTGAGGAGGCGATCCAGAACATCGCTCAGAGCGCTGGAGACGAGAAGGCCGCCAAGAAGAAGCTGAAAGAGCTCGAGGCAGAGGCATGGGAGGACTTCCTGGACATGACCATCTCCCAGGCCATCCTCTGGGCTGCCCAGAACATAAAACCCGAGGAAAGGGGATCCGAGATCTTCGCTTGCGAGCCTTACTTCATCGGTTCTCACTCCGGCGCATCCGGTGCCTGGGTGAGCGGTCCCGAGGATGTGGCTCCACCCGAGTACTTCTGGGGCTACAACAGAATGGCCACGGTGAAGGGCCTCTTCTGCGCAGGGGATGCTGCGGGTGCATCCAGCCACAAGTTCTCGGATGGATCCCACTGCGAAGGCCGTATAGCTGCCAAGGCAGCAATCGCCTTCATAGTGGACAACCCGGACCAGCCAAAGGTCGATCCCAAACAGGTCGAGGCCCTGAAGGAGAGGATCCTGAAGCCCCTCGCCCTCTACGAGCAGCACAAGGACCTCTCCGACAATCCCGACATCAATCCCAACTACATCAAGCCCAAGATGTTCATGTTCAGGCTCCAGAAGATAATGGACGAGTACTCCGGAGGTTACTCCTCTGACTTCACGACAAGCGCCAAGATGCTCGAGAGGGGGCTCGAACTCCTCCAGTTCCTCAAGGAGGATTCGGAGAAGCTAGCTGCGGCCGATCTCCACGAGCTCATGAGGTGCTGGGAGAACGTCCACAGGATGTGGCAGGCCGAGGCACACATGCGCTCCATCCTGTTCAGGGAGGAGACAAGGTGGCCTGGCTACTACTTCCGAGCGGATTTCCCCAACATGGACGAGAAGAATTGGAGAGTCTTCGTCAACTGCAAGTGGGATCCCGCAACTGGCAAATGGGAGATGATGAAGAGGCCCGTGTTGAATTTCATCACTGCCTCCAAGTGAGGGCGTGGACCGGGCTTCCCGTAAAGGAATGACCCCTTTAGCAGGTGGCTCCAGGCGCTCGAGTTAGGGCGTCTGGAGCCTTCTTTTGATGGGGCCTCGGGAGAGGGGCTGCCATTTGTCCCAAGGAAAGTGTAAAATTGGCCGAAACATTTTTTTCCTTGGGAGAGGTGGCACTCTTAGGCTCTGCCAGCGAAAGGGAGGTAAGAGATGGTCGAGGACAAGGCCAAAGGGATCCTGGTGATCGGGGGAGGTATAGCAGGCATCACGGCGGCTGTGGAGGCCGCTGAGGTGGGCTACAAGGTGCACTTGGTGGAAAAGGAGCCCTACCTAGGAGGAAGGGTTGTTCGCTTTGATCAGTATTTTCCCAAGTTCTGTCCCCCTACTTGTGGAATGGAGATAAACTTTCGGCGAATAAAGAACAACCCCCTCATAACCTGCTACACTATGGCCGATGTAATGGAGGTTAAGGGAACAGCCGGGGATTACAAGGTCAAGATCAGGCTCAGGCCCAGATATGTGAACGAGAAGTGCACGGCCTGTGGCAAATGCGCTCAAGTCTGCGAGACGGAAATCCCAAACCCTTTCAACTACAACATGGACAAAATAAAAGCAGCCTTCTTGCCCCACGAGATGGCCTTTCCCATGAGATACGTTCTCGCCTTGGACATGATGAGCCAGGAGGAGGCGAGAAGGTGCGAGTCCGCATGCCCCTATGGGGCCATTGACTTGAAGATGGAGCCAAAAGAGGTCACTCTGGAGGTGGGTTCCATAATCGTGGCAACTGGTTGGGAACCATACGACGCGACGAGGATGGAGAATCTCTCCTTCGGGAAGGCCTCCAATGTGATAACCAATGTCATGATGGAAAGGCTGAGCGCTGTGAATGGGCCTACAGGGGGAAGAATAGTGAGGCCCTCAGACGGAAAGCGACCTCACACGGTCGTCTTCTGCCAGTGCGCTGGTCAAAGAGACGAGAACCATCTCAAGTTCTGCTCCAGGGTGTGTTGTTCAGCCACACTCAAGCAGGTCCAATACGTGAGAAGACAGATCCCAGAGAGCGAGGTCTATGTCTTCTACATAGACCTCAGGGTCCTCGGGAGAAACGAGGACCTTCTGGCCCAGGTGCAGAAGGACCCGAAGGTGCATCTCATCAAGGGGAAGGTTGCCAGGATAGAGGGGGATCCTGCGACGGGGAACTTGGTGGTGGAGGCGGAGATGACATCTACCGGGAAGATATCCCGGATGATGGCGGATCTGGCAGTCCTGGCCACGGGCATGAAACCGACACAGGACCTGAGAGTTCAGGATGGGCACGCCATTCAGTTCGATGGCGATGGGTTTGTCTTGGACCAAGCTGGCATTTATGGAGCTGGATGCGCCAAGAGTCCCATGGAGGTTTCGGCTGCGGTTCAAGATGCAACTAGCGCTGCTCTCAAGGCCATCCAGTGTGTGGTGGGGAGGTGAGGAAGATGGAGAGGAAGATCGGAGCTTACCTCTGCAGAGGGTGTGGGATCGGGGACGCCTTGAATATGGATGAGCTGGCCAAGGTCGCCACGAAGGAGTGCAAGGCCTCCCTTTGCAGGATCCACGATATGTTGTGCAGTGACGAAGGCCTGGCCCAGATAAAGGCGGATATGGCCAATGAAGGGATAAACGCCCTGATCATCGCTGCATGCTCTCCGAGGGCAAAGACAGAGGTCTTCTCCTTCGATCCCAGGGAAGTGCTCCTCGAGAGGGTGAATCTCAGGGAGCAGGTGGTATGGAGTCACAGGCCAGAGGGCCAGGAAGAGGGGAGGGTGGACGAGGACCTCCAGATGATGGCCGAGGACCAATTGAGGATGGGAGGGGCTAGGATCCAGAACATGGACCTTTTGACCCCGTTCATGGAGGAGATCAGTAGAAGGATCCTGGTTGTGGGAGGCGGAATAACCGGGATGACAGCTGCCTTGGAAGCGGCCAAGGCAGGTTATGAATCGGTCCTCGTGGAAAGGGAGGCCTCCCTGGGAGGCTTCGCGGCAAAGCTTTTCAAACAGTATCCCAAGGCAGCTCCTTACACCGACCTCGTGGATCCCGAATGGGCCTCCATGGCCGAGGCTGTGGAGAGGGAACCGAGGATAAAACTCTATTGCTCCTCCACGATAGAGAGGATCGAGGGAGCACCCGGTATGTTCGACGTGTTCATAAAAAGGGGGGAGGAGGTCCTCCAAGAGAGGACAGGTGCCATAGTCCTTGCCACGGGGTTCGAGCCTTACGATCCTGGCAAACTCGACCAGTTGGGATACGGGAAGAGCCCGAACATTGTGACAACGGTCCAGGTGGAGGAGATGGCCAAAGGGGGTGCCCTCGTGAGACCCTCGGATGGGAAGAAAATAGAGAGGGTCGCGTTCATCCTCTGTGCTGGTTCCAGGGATCCGGAACACCTCCCCTATTGTTCAGTGGTTTGCTGTGCTACTGCTCTCAAGCAAGCCCTCTATTTCAGGGAGGGAAATTCCCAGGCAAAGGTTTTCATCCTCTACAAGGATTTGAGGACTCCCGGTCTCTACGAGCATTTCTACAGGAGAGTTCAGGAGGACGAAGGGGTCTTCCTCACCAAGGCGAAGATCTCCCGGGTTGATTTGGATCAGGATGGATCAGTGGTGGTGGATGCAGAGGACGAGCTCATGGGAGAGACCATAAGGCTCAAGGTGGACCTGCTAGTCCTGTCCACAGGGATGGTCCCCAGGACAGCCCTAGGAGAAGAGGAGAAGCTGGAGGTGACCCAAGAGCCGGGGGAGAAGAAACAGGATATAGCCTCCCAGCTCTTGATCCCCACCAGGATAATAAAGTCCAATACCTTGAACTTGGCCTATAGACAGGGTCCCGAGCTTCCGGAGCTCCAGTACGGCTTCCCCGACTCTCACTTCATCTGCTTTCCGTACGAGACCAGGAGAACGGGCATCTATGCTGCGGGGCCTGTGAGGGCACCCATGGATATAGCATTCAGCCAGGAGGATGCGAGGGGCGCGGTCCTCAAGGCCATTCAATGCATAGAGCTCACTTCTCAGGGCAAGGCAGTCCATCCCCGCTCTGGTGACATGAGTTATCCCGAGCTCTTCATGCAGAGGTGCACCCAGTGCAAGCGTTGCACCGAGGAATGCCCCTTCGGAATGTACAACGAGGACGAGAAAGCAAACCCCCTCCCCAATCCCACCAGATGCAGGCGTTGCTCTGTGTGCATGGGCTCATGCCCTGAGAGGATAATCTCCTTCAAGGATTACTCCGTGGGCATGATAGGATCCATGATAAAGGCCATAGAGGTGCCGGACGAGACGGAGGAAAAGCCGAGGATCCTGGTCCTCGCATGTGAAAACGATGCCTATCCAGCCCTGGACATGGTCGGCATACGAGGTGGGAAGTACAACCCCTATGTGAGAATAATACCCCTCAGGTGCTTGGGCTCCCTCAATCTCATCTGGATTGCCGATGCCCTCTCCAAGGGAATAGACGGGGTCTTGCTCTTGGGTTGCAAGCACGGACACGATTACCAGTGCCACATGATAAAGGGGAGCGAGCTTGCCAATTACCGGCTGGCCAAGGTTTCCGAGACTTTGGACAGGCTAGCCCTGGAGTCCTCCAGGATCCGGATTGAACAAATAGAGATCTCGGACTATGATCGGATTCCGACCATAATGGACGAGTTCCTGGAGACCATAAAGGAAGTAGGACCAAATCCTTACAAGGGATTCTGAGAGGAGGTGGATGAGATGTCCCAACCCAGGCTTTTGGATCCGGACCTGGATTTCATAAGGGAGATGAAGTCCCACGGCGCAGTAGATGTGAAGAAGTGCTTCCAGTGTGCAACTTGTTCCGTTGTGTGTAACGTCTCACCCGATGACCGGCCGTTCCCCCGGAAGGAGATGCTGTGGAGTCAGTGGGGGTTGAAGGAGAGGCTTCTCGCTGATCCGGATGTGTGGCTATGCCACCAGTGTCACGACTGCACCAATTACTGTCCGAGGGGGGCTAGGCCAGGAGACGTCCTGGCCGCTCTCCAGAGGATGAGCGTGATGAGGTACGCCACGCCCAAAGTCTGGGCCCGGATGGTCAGGGAACCCAAGTTCCTGCCCATTGTCTTCGGGATCCCTGTGGTCATCCTCCTCGTCTTCATGGCTGCTTGCGGCACCCTCAGGATTCCGGAAGGGGAGATCGTGTACCGAAAGTTCATACCCCAATGGCCGGTTGTCGATGTGATCTTCCCCATAACAGCCATATGGGCAGTGACCTGCTCCGCCGCTGGGATAAGAAAGATGTGGCTCGAGCTCAAGGCCATGGGGCCGGAGATCAGAAAGGAGTACAGGTATTCCCCCTTGGAGTGGGTCACGGTGTACGTTGGGGGAACGATAGTGGATATTCTGAAGCACCAGTTTTTCAAACTCTGCGATGCCAATAGATTCAGATTCGTGGCCCACTTCAACATCCTATGGGGTTTCATCCTTCTTGCCATAACAACTGCCTGTGTCGCAGCGGGGGTGTATCTTTTTGGAAAGCAGACCCCTTACCCACTCAGCAATCCCATAAAGTGGATAGGGAACTTGGGCGCAGTGATCCTCATAGTGGGCTCTGTCCTGGCCATAAAGAACAGGCTCTCCAAAGGGGAGAAGGCAGGGAGGGCCACTTATTTCGAATGGCTCTTTCTCTGGGTCGTCCTGGCAACGGGCGTCACGGGCCTCCTCACAGAGCTCTTGAGGCTAGCCAATTCTCCGACAATAGCGTATCCCATGTACTTCGTTCATCTCGTGTGCGTCTGGTTTCTCTTCGCCTATCTCCCCTTTTCCAAATTCTCCCACATGCTTTATAGGACAACAGCAATGGTATATGCTCGATGGGCGGGAAGGGCCTTGGGGAAGGGAGTGGAGATTGCTCCTCCCGCGATGGGGACCTGGGAACACTGAGTTGGGGGCTGGCCTTTGAGCGAAGAGCTGCACTCGCTGGTTGTGAGACTCATTCGGGCGGTATACCGCTACGAGAAGGAGTTGAGTGCCCTGAGAAGGACAGAAGGAATAGAGATGGGGCATCAGACCATAGTGGAGAGAATAGCCCGCAAATTCGGCCACACACCCAAGGAGAAGATCCTCATCATGGAAACACTGGCCAATTACAGGGGGGAGGAGTGAGGGGGATGGGAGGGAACATGTCCCCCTGGGGGGAAAGATCTTGAAGGGAGAAAACCCAGAGCCTTCTCCAGTCTTGACGAGGGAGAGCTCCATAAGATTCCAGTGTCGTCCTTCCTTGCCTTGCTTCACCAAGTGCTGCAGGGACGTGACCATATTCCTAGGTCCCTACGATGTGGTCAGATTGAGAAGAAGGTTGGGGATGACCTCTGGAGAATTCCTCAGGCACTACACAATAACCCTGCTTCCCGAGGCCTCGGGCTTCCCCCTCTTGATATTGAGGATGGATGAAAAGAGGGACAAGAAGTGCCCCTTTGTCGGCCCAGGAGGGTGCACGGTATATGAGGACAGGCCATGGTCCTGCAGGATGTTCCCCCTGGATAAAGGGGAGAGGGAAGGCCAGTATCTGTTCGTGGCCTCCAAAGACCTGTGCCTGGGAGAGGATGGGGCGGAGGAGATCTCGGTTGCCGACTATCTCCTGAGCCAAGGGGTTCCCCACTACGAGGAGGTGGAGGAGAGACTCCGGGCCTTGGGCCCTGAGCCTGGAATGCTGAGGGAACCCATAAGGAATCCTCGCCTCCAGCATATGTGCCGCATGGCAATGTACGATGTAGATACCTTCAGGCGCCTCGTGATGGAATCCAGGTTCCTGGAGATCTTCTATGTAGAGAGAGACCTTCTCGAGAGGATCCCCACCGACGATGTAGCAGTCCTGGAGCTGGGACAGAGGTGGCTCCGTTTCGGCCTTCAGGAAGGGGAAAGCTTGAGGCTCAGGGAAGGGATACTGGGGAGAGATGCCGCAGAAGGCCGCAAATGAAGCCAGAGGAAGGGAGAGGATGCCCGCGGGGAGAAGGGGGGCCCGTTTCCTTCCCCTTTGGAATGAGAAGTTTCGCTTCGCCTGCCATCCAGGTGTAGGATGCTTCGGGGAGTGTTGCGCGGATCTGAGATTGATCCTGACCCCCTACGATGTCCTTCGAATGAAAAAGAGGCTCGGGATGAACTCCTCCGAGTTTCTCGCCCAATACACTCTCCTAGACTGGGAAGAGAACCCATGGTTCCCCATGGTGAGGCTGAAGATGAGAGAGGAGGGGAGAAGGGAGTGTCCTTTCCTCACCGCCCAGGGTTGTTCCATATACGAGGACAGACCTGGGGCCTGCAGGCTGTATCCTCTGGGCAGGGGAGCGAGGAGGGGGCATTTGCCGGATGTGGAAGAGGAGTTCTATTTCTTGGTTGTGGAAGACCACTGCAGGGGGTTCGAGGAGAGGAGGGAGTGGACCCTCGGTGAATGGCTCGAGGACCAAGGAGTTCTCGAATACAACGCCATGAACAGACCATGGATGGAGATCGTGACCAGCAAATCGGCCAATTTGAGGAAGATTGGCGAAGAGCACCGGGCCATGTTTCACATGGCGAGCTACGATCTCGACCGTTTCAGGGGATTCGTCAAAAAAAGTAGTTTTCTCAAGAGGTTTCGCCTCGAGGAAGATGAGCTAAAAGGACTGGATCAGGACGATTTGAGTCTTCTGTTTCTCGCAATAAGGTGGCTCAAGTTTTCCTTGTTGGGCGAGATGACATTGGAGATAAGGCACTAGAGGGTCCACGGAAATTACAGGTTCCTTGCAGGTCACAGTCATTCACCCCCGGAGGCGCAAAGGTTGCAATGGTTCCACGCACTTTACGAGGGGAGAGAAGATTTCTCCTCCAGGGAAGAGGAGCTAGCTTACAGGGAGGCCCAATCCTATATAACCGAAAAAGAGGCGAGGGATATAGCGGTCGTTCTGGGTCTGCGGCCAGGGCACAAGGTAGTGGATCTGTTTTGTGGGAATGGAAGACATGCTGTCTGTCTTGCTCGAATGAGGTTGAAGGCCTTCGGTGTGGATATAGCTCGATCGAGGGTGAAATTCGCGAGCCGCTGGGCCAAAGAAGAGGGTCTGGAAGCCTTCTTTCTCATGGGAGATGGCACAAGGCTCCCCCTGAGAGGTCCAGTGGATGCTGTCATGATCCTTGGCGGATCATTCAGCCACTTGGGCCTTTGGGAGAGGGATGTTGAGACCCTCTCTGCAGTGAGAGGGATTTTGGCCCCAGGGGGGATGCTCCTGGTTGACAACCCCAATCCTGTCAGGTTCTGGAAGATGAGGAACGAGGGTCGGGAACTCATCCCTCCCGAGGATCTCCCCTGGTTCGATTTCCCCCTCTTTGGACCAAAGGGGTGTGGAAAGGTGAGATATTGGGGAGCAAAGGCCATGCGAGATATGATGATGCAGGCTGGATACTCTGAAGTGACGATTTACGGTGACAGAAAAGGTGGTCCATATGGGGGGAATAGTCCGAGGCTGATGGTCCTGGCGAGGAATCCTGGATGAGCCGAAGGAAGGCTGCGGCCAGGGCCGTCAAGCCCCCAGAAGGCGAATGGCCTGGAAAGGAGAAGAGAAATGGAGCAGAGGAGGAATCCTTACATAGAGAACTTCTGCCGAGTTCTCGTGACGAGAAAAGAGACAAATCTTGATGATGAGGCAAGGGAGAAAATGGTCGAGTCCCTTTACGACTTCCTGGAGAATCGTTTTGGAAGAAATCTCGTGGCTGCCCTTCCCGAGGACAGGAGATCGGAATTTGTGGCCCTCTACGACAAGGGAATGCGGGATCTCGATGAAGAGACCGTAACGCGCCTGTTTGCAGAGCAGGACATAGACCACATAGCCATCCTCAAGAAGACCATGCAGGAGGTGGCGGAGCTCTATTTTCGCAATAGACCAGGAGACGCAAATCCTCCCTGGTCCCAGGGATGAGAAGGGCCTCTCGCTCCTTTACAAAGGCCGCGCCTCAAGCACCTCTTCGAGATTGGCAAACGAGAAAAGCCCGTCCCACAGAGTGTGGGACGGGCCTTAGGCGAATTACCCTTCTTCTAGTGAATACCCAATGGACACAGAGGACTTCCCCTAAACCCCGGCACTATCTCGCAAAGATCCAAGGGATAGCCCATCCTCTTTCTCTCGTGGCTTCTCACCCACTCTGCCCACTCATCGTAAAAGGGGTCAGGCCATATTTCCACAAGGGGCCTGCTGGATTCATCATCCCAACTGAGTTCTCTCATCTCGACCTCGTGAGCCTTCGTCTTCATGTCCCTCACCTCCCTCTGCTCCCACGATATCCACTATCAGAGTACCTCTCCCCGCTATCACTTCAAGTCCAGGAGCCAAGATTGCTCTCCTCTGGAGGACACTTGTGGGCTGGACGATATTTCGGGACAGGCCCATCCGTGCTCGGAAAGACGCCGATTTTCGGCTCGACATTGGGCCTTCGCCCCCTGAGAGAACCAAGCTCAGGAGATGGAAGAGGTGCCTCAGTCGATTATGCCGTCTTTGAGAGCTGTTGGGGACCAGACGGGCAGAGGTCCTTTCTCACCTGTATGAGGATCATACCTGTGCCTGTAAGAGCAGCAAACCTCGTACTTCTCCATCATCCACTTCCATCCTCTCACGTAGTAGCTGCACTCATCATTGAAGCACACGAACATGAACTCGGATTCCCACGTGGTCATGGAAGGGGTTCTCCATCTGTTCATGGGCTTCCCACAATATGGACAAGTTGGCCTCTCTTCCTCCATCTCCGAACACCCCTCTGAGAAATTCTCTTTAGGCCTTTTCGCCACGAACGCATTAAATTTAGAATACTCCCCATCATCCACTAGTCAAGCTTAGGCTTCGGCCTCTCGAAACCCAAGGGCTCAGAGAAATTTGCGATTCATCTTCGCTTATTCGAGAAAGGAGAAAATTCGTCTCAGCCATCAAGCCATGGTCCTTGATTGCCCGCTAGGAAGGAACGCTTCCAGCCCAAAGGATCCATCAATCGGCTCATGTGAAGATCCCATCTGGGTCATCGTCTCCAAGGAATCTCTCCCATTGACCCCATTTCACGGGAATGTATTCTACAAGGGGAAGAGGACCAAAAGCTTAAGGAGGAAAGGCTATGGACGAGGTCAAGGGAGACGAGAAACGCAGGGCTTGGGGTTGCGGTTTCTGTGAAGGGTCTTTGGGGAACGGAGGTGCTCCTCTTTGTCCCAGCGAGATGGGCTATCTGACCAGGGAAGAAGAGGAGATACTTCTGGCAATGAAGGAGATCAAGGATAGGGCCCGATTTGTGCTTGGGAAGATAAGGGGCTTAAGAGAAGCCCAACGAATGGAAAGAGGGGAAGGGGCCCAGGGATCGGAGTTTTTCAGGAGTCAAATGGAGGAATGTATGAAGGAGCTCGAGACCTTGAGGACGGAATGGAAGCTATGGGAGGTGAAGCTAGAGAAGGCCAAGGCCAGGAAGATGGCCCTTCTGGGCCACGGCCCGTGGGAGGATGTGGGAGATTGAGGTTCGAGCTCAAGGCCCTTTGGATCAGGGTAGCCCTTCCAGTTCCTCTATTGCCCAGAGCAAATAAGGCTGTTCGCCGACCCTCGAGAGAGCCCTCCGCAAGGAGGGAAGCGCCTCTTTGTGCTTGCTCTTGCCCAGCAGGCCTGCGGTCCAATTCACTATCAAGGGAGATTGGTGCTCGAGCATCCTGACGAGCCACTCCATGGCCTCCTCGGTTCCGATCTCCCTCGCCACCGAGAGCAGACCCGTCTTCAAGGGATCAAATTCCTTGTGGAGTTCAAAGGCCTCCTCCAGATGCGGGAGGACTTGAGGCCCTATCCTCTCGAGTTTTTCCAGGGAGCTCTCGGAAAGGTAAGGATAGTGGAACATGGCCAGGTCTATCAAGGCCCTTATGGAGGGCTTGTCAGCCCATCCCCACAGGATCTCCGGGACGAGGAGGGCCGTCCACCCATACTTGGGACAGAGGGGCATCAGGTAGGGAAGTGCAATGGATCCTACCCTCGAGAATTCCTCCAGGACCGGCGCCAATGCCCTCTTCCTCTCCTCGAGGCCTTCCCTCCCGGTTTTGGGGAAAAGTGAGAGATCATCGGCCCTTTGGAGCTCTCTCACGAGTCTCATCATGCCAGGATCCGGTGGCTTGGGACAGGAGGCCTTGTATTCCACAGCCTTCTCGCTCACCCAGAGTCTCTCGAGCCAAGTCTCGGGCGCGTAACCGTAGCCAGGGGAGGGTCCGCCTTTTTCCCAGGAATGGCAGCCCTGGGACATGTAGAACTCTTTCTCGGCGAGGGCGAGGTGATACCCTTTCCTAGCTACGGCCAGGGCCTCTTCTGGCCGGTCTGCCCCGATGAATGAGGCCACCATGACTTCCAGGAACCTCTCGTCCTTGGGGAAGACCTTGGTCCACCTCTGGGCCAAGGTAGCAGCCTGGTGAAACCTTCTCTGGCTCAAAAGGTCGAAGGCTTCCCTCACCTTCTCTTCGCAAAGCTCCCTCTGCCTCCTCAGGGAGCTATCCTCCTCAAAAGAGACCTCCCCTCCAGCCCTCGCCGTGAGAGCCCTGTGCTTGTCCATGCAACACCGCTTGTATTTCTTGCCAGAACCACATGGACAAGGATCATTTCTGCTCACCTTGAGCCTTCGTGCCTCTCGAGCCTCGAGCTCTAGGAAATCCGCCAAAGTCCCTGGTAACTTTGGCATCTGCCCCGTCCCATCACCCTCCCGTTCCCTCGGTCCCCTGGAAGTTCTAGTCCTCTTGGACATGGGATCCTCTTTCTCCGCGAGTTTGCCCGGCCCTGTGCCCCAGGGTCGAGCTTTCTCTAGCCATGGTATCATGGGGCGTTTCCCCTACCAAGGGCCAATTGACAGGGCGCCCGGCTCCTCCTATGATCCTTGAAGGCCCTGGGAAGCCCCATTCCGTAAAAGGGCGTTTCTTCGCTCCAGGAGGGGCTCCGGATGGATCCCTTCTGGGTAGATTGGCGGGGAAGGTCATGAGATCGATAATGGGGAGCTTGTTTCTGGTCCTCCTCTCCTTGAGCTGTGCGTGGGCGCAAGCACCGCCCCCATCCCCTCCCTTGTTGAAGGTGGTCATCGACCCGGGTCATGGTGGAAAGGATAAAGGGGTGAGCTCGGCACAGGGCATAATGGAAAAGGACTTGGCCCTCGCTCTGGCCAGGGAACTCAGGGAAGAGGCGAGGGCGATGGGTGGATTCCAGGTGAGACTGACGAGGGAAGAGGATGAGACATTCCCTTGGATCAGAAGGAAGGATGCCTCCCATGGGGCGGATATATGGGTGAGCATCCATTTCAATTCGGATTTCGTGGGCAAGGCCAGGGGACCGAGGGTGTTCTTCCCGAGTGGCTGGACACTCGAAGGGGTCAAAGGGGCCAAGCCCTCTCGGTCCAATGCCAGTGACGTGCGCGCGATCCTCGAGGACATGGTTGCTACAAAGAAGGCCAATGAAAGCCTGCTTCTGGCAGAACACCTCCAGAGGGTTCTCGAGTCAGTATGGTCCATGGGGTCGAGACCCTCCACCGAGGCCCAGTTGATGGGTCTCATGGATCTGGAAATTCCTTCGGTTTTGGTAGAGCTGGGATTCTTGAGCAATCCCTCGGATCTCAAACTGGTTCAAGATTCAGCGAAGAGGAAGGCCATTGTGAAGGCCATATTGAGGGGCCTCAGGGCGTTTTCCTTGGATCCCAGAAGACAGGAATGAGGCCTCGTATGGGGAGAGAGGAATGGGAGTGAGAGTTGGAAGGGGAGAGAGGGATCTCAGGCCAATTGTAGTGGAGATGGGGGTTCAGAAATATGCCCTCGGCTCGGTCCTGTTCGCCATGGGCGATACCAGAGTCCTCTGTGCAGCCACAGTTGAGGAGAGCGTTCCTCCCTTCCTCAAGGGGAAGGGTCAGGGGTGGGTCACAGCCGAGTACGGGATGCTTCCAGCCTCCACCCAGACTCGGACGCCCAGGGAGACCAACCGCGGCCGAACCATGGAGATCCAGCGGCTCATAGGGAGATGCTTGAGAGCGGTGACGGATTTGAACGCGCTGGGAGAGAGAACCGTTAGGGTGGACTGCGATGTTATCCAGGCAGATGGCTCCACGAGGACAGCGGCCATAAACGGGGGCTTCCTGGCGCTCTTTCTGGCCTTGAAAGGATTGAGGGATTCAGGGGTTCTCTCGAGGATTCCCATAAAGGATCAAGTGGGGGCTGTGAGCGTGGGGATAGTCGAGGGCCGAATAATGTTGGATCTGGACTACGCGGAGGATTTTGTGGCCCAGGTGGACATGAACGTGGTGATGACGGGTTCTGGGGATCTGGTGGAGATCCAGGGAACGGCGGAAGAGGGAGCCTTCTCGAGGGAGCAATTGTCGGAGATGCTCGATCTTGCTTGGAAAGGGATTCAGGAGATACACAGCTTCCAAAGGCTCCATCTCTTGGAAGACAGAGGGAGATGAGAAGAAGGGTTATTCTGGCCTCGAAAAACAGGGGCAAGCTCCTGGAGGTGAGGTCCATACTCTCCGACCTTGAGGTCGAGGTAGTGGGGTTGGAGGAGTTTCCGGAAATTCCGGAAGTGGTGGAGGATGGGGAGAGTTTCCTGGAAAATGCCAGAAAAAAGTCAGAGGTCATCTCCAGGTTGACAGGGGAACTGGTCATTGCGGACGACTCGGGTCTGGAGGTGGATGCTCTGGGAGGAAGGCCAGGGGTTCGCTCCGCCAGGTATGCGAGAGACGGGGCTAGCGACGAGGAGAACAACCTCAAATTGCTCCAAGAGATGAGGGGGATTCCCCTTGCGGATCGAAAGGCGAGATTCAGGTGCGTGATGGTTCTCTCGTCTCCTGATGGCAGATGGTGGGCAACTGAGGGGATCTGGGAAGGAACCATAGCCGAAGAGCCCAGGGGATCGGGTGGATTCGGCTACGATCCTGTCTTCTTCCTGCCGGAGTTGGGGAAAACTGTGGCGGAGCTCACCTCCGAGGAGAAGAACTCCATGAGCCACAGGGCAAAGGCCTTGGAGTCCATGAAGAAACTCCTGAGGGCCCTTCTTTCGGAAGAAAAACGAGAAGCTTGACGTCTCCGCCGCCCCCAAAGAAGCCCTCGGGAAAGAGGCACCGCGAACTTCCAGTATGGGGGCTCGCCAGGAGTTGACAGGGGACGGATGCCTCCGCTTTGGTCTTCTCCTTCAAACCCAGGGGACGAGAACCTATAGAATTTACCTCTGGCCTCCTCAAGTCCCTCCTCAATAACATCGCCTCAAGAGTCCTCCCTGGATGCCAAAGACATACCTACCTCCCCAGTAGGGACAAACCTCATCAACCGCCTCCCATATCCCAAAGGCACCATACTCCCTCCTCCCCAAAGGCCTGCTCCTCTCCCTCAACTCCGCCACCCTCCCACATATCACCCATCCGAGGGTCCATGGACAACCACCAGCAGATCCTAAACCCCTAAGCCATACACTTCCAGCGCCTGACCAGGACCATTCTCTTAAGCCTCCGGCTTTGGGGGCTCAAGCCACCAAACCCTGGGGACACTTCGGTAAATTCCAATGCCAAATCCGAAACCCAAAAGGCAGGTGGTCCTGATCACGGGCCCCTTTGTCCGAGGATCTGATCAAACTAGCCCGCATTATCCACTGATCGTGAATATTGCGGGCCAAAACCCCCCTGACCAAAAGCAAGTCCCTCCTAAAGCTCCCATAACCTCCCCTCGTACCTCCCAAAAAGCCCTCAGGACCCCCCAACCCTCGGAATCCGAACCCCATAAATCGTCCTCCAGGAAGTCTCAAGAGACTTCCTCACCCTGTAGCCATGACGATAATGCCCCCTGAAGCCCCCGCGCTCATACCTACCCCTGCCAACTACCTCATCCCTAATACCCTAAAGCAAGCCCGTCAAACGTGTCCTCCACTAACATCAAAACCTCAGCCCCCGTCATCTCCTGCGCTTTCTTTATAAGCCGACCTATGCTAGCCTTCCCATCACCAATTCCAGCCATGGGGTATCTCCTCCTTTCCAACGAGTTCCCACCGGGAGATGCCTCCACTCTTACCTAGAACCGAATTTCAGGAGAAAGTCGTACTGTCTCGTCTAATCCTGCTGGATGGGTTACCATTTCAAAAGAAGCCCACCCGGGATAAGGTGGCCTCCCGGAAGCAGGGAGGATGATCATCGAAGGCCCACAGGCAGGCCACACGATGTCCGAGAGCGAGGGCCCGAAATTCAAAGGCCAGCAGCCTCTTCAACCGTTTTGGAGTGTACCCGTAGAGAGGCTCATGGAGGAGCTAGGTTCGTCTTCCGGGGGGCTCACCCAAAGCCTAGCCATGGAACGCCTGGTTTCCCACGGCCCCAATCTCTTGAGCCGACAAAGATCGGCAGGCGCCATCAATCTTCTTCTAAGTCAGTTCAAGAGCCCCATCGTGTTGATCTTGATCTTCGCCTCAGTACTTTCCTTTTTCCTCCACGACCCAGTAGACGCCCTCATCATAACGGCCATAGTGCTCGTAAGCGGGCTTTTGGGCTTCTGGCAGGAAAGGGGAGCCGCTAACGCATTGTCCCGCCTTTTGGCTCTGGTTCAGACCAAAGCCGTAGTATTGCGAGACGGAGTTGAGAAAGAACTCCCGGCAGAACAGATCGTGCCTGGAGACGTGATCCTGCTTGCTGCCGGTGCAGCTGTGCCGGGTGACTGCCGTATCCTGGAGGCCAAGGACCTTTTCGTTGACGAGGCGGCTCTCACAGGGGAGAGCTACCCGGTCGAGAAGGCCCCTGGACTTGAGCCCCCGGATATTCCCATGGCAAAAGCGGCCAACAGCCTCTTCATGGGGTCCCATGTGGTAAGCGGAACGGCCAAGGCCCTGGTAGTGAAAACTGGAAGAGACACCGAGTTCGGCAAGATCTCCCAGAGATTGAGGTTGAGGCCTCCAGAGACTGAATTCCAGAGGGGAGTCAGGCGATTTGGTTACATGCTCATGGAGATCACACTCACCCTGATCATGGGCATCTTCATGATCAACGTATTCTTCGCCAGGCCCGTCCTGGAAGCCTTCCTTTTCTCCCTGGCTCTGGCCGTAGGGCTCACCCCCCAGCTGCTCCCTGCCATCATAAGCGTGAACCTGGCCCATGGGGCAAGGCGCATGGCGGTCCGGAAGGTCATAGTGAAGCGCCTGAACTCCATCGAGAACTTCGGGAGCATGAACGTTCTTTGCTCGGACAAGACCGGAACCCTGACACAGGGGCTTGTCCACTTGCAACAGGCCCTCGACCTGGAGGGAAAGGAGAGCCAGAGGGTACTGCTCCACGCGTACCTGAACGCTCACTTCGAGACGGGCTTCCCCAATCCCATAGACGAGGCCATCCGGAAGCACCATCCGCTGGATGTCGCGAATTACAGGAAGTTGGACGAGGTGCCGTACGATTTCCTGCGAAAGAGGCTCAGTGTGCTTGTCGAGACCGGGGGCTCTTCGGTCATGATCACCAAGGGAACGCTGCCCAATGTCCTGGCAGTGTGCCGATGGGCGGAGCTGGGGGAAGAGGTGGTGGATCTAGGGAAAGTCAAGGAGGGGATCCAGAAGTATCACGAGGAGCTGAGCGATCAGGGCTACCGGGTACTGGCTGTGGCCCGCAAGGAGATGGGCGCCGCCCAAAGTATATCCAGAGATGACGAGAAGGACATGGTGCTTATGGGCCTCCTAGTCTTTTTTGATCCGCCCAGAGAGGATGTGGCCGATACCATCCGAAAATTGGGTTCCCTTGGGGTATCCCTCAAGATCATAACCGGAGACAACCAGAGGGTGGCCAGGAACCTCGCTCTCCGGGTAGGGCTGAGGGATCCTCAGGTGATAACTGGCGCGGAGCTCAGGCTCATGTCCGACGAGGCCTTAAGCCATAAGGTTAACCAGGTGACGATCTTCGCTGAGGTAGAACCCAACCAGAAAGAAAGAATCATCCTGGCCTTGAAAAAGGCGGGAAATGTGGTCGGGTACATGGGCGATGGGATCAACGACGCCTCGGCCCTTCACGCCGCGGATGTGGGCATCTCGGTGGATGGGGCCGTGGATGTGGCCAAAGACGCTGCTGACCTGGTGCTCATGGAGCGAGGACTCGAGGTCCTGGCCCAGGGCGTGGAGGAGGGCAGGAGAACGTTTGCCAACACCCTCAAATACGTGTTCATGGCCACGAGCGCCAACTTCGGCAACATGTTCAGCATGGCAGGGGCTTCACTTTTTCTTCCCTTCCTGCCCCTTTTGCCCAAGCAGATCCTCTTGACTAACCTCCTTACGGACTTTCCGGAGATGACCATTGCCATGGACCGTGTGGACCCTGAGATGGTGGACAAGCCCAGGCGCTGGGATATCCGCTTCATCAAGAGGTTCATGATCACATTCGGTCTTGTGAGCTCAGTTTTCGACTATCTCACCTTCGGGGTGCTACTCTTTCTGCTAAAGGCAACCCCCGAGCAGTTCAGAACAGGCTGGTTCCTGGAGAGTGTGATCTCAGCCTGCATAATCGTGCTGGTGGTCCGAACGCGAAAACCATTTATGAAAAGCGCACCAGGCAAACCCCTCTTGATCGCCACTTTCCTGGTGGTCGTGGCAACACTGTGGCTACCCCAAAGTCCCTTTGCCAAGCTCTTTTCATTCCAACCTCTCCCGTCCATCTTTCTCATCTTCATGGGAGGGATCGTGCTCAGCTATATCTTGGCTGCGGAAGCGGCCAAGAGATGGTTCTACAAGAGGAGCCGGGCCACCCACAGGGCCGCGGGGAGCTAGCACCTCGAGTCTAATCCAGGCCTCTTTCTCAGGGACAATATGTTCTCCAAACGGGAGGAATTCCCTCCAGGGGTCTTGGCCCCCCATGGAATTCGGGGGCCAAGATTCTCATCACTCCATGCAGTTCTTCTCGCCCAGCTCCAGGGCGTTCTTGGCATCCAACAGCTTTGCAACACCTTGGCCCAGGAGCTTCTCGCCCCTTTTCACCTGTGGCAGCTTGCCCAAATTGTCCTGGTCGAGGGCCTCCATAAACCTGTCCTTACCCTCCATCATCTTGGTGGAGCCCTCCATCAGGAGTCCTTCCGCTTTGATGGTGTCTTGCTTCCTTGAGAGCATCCTCTCGGCCTCTTGGATCATTTTGTCGCCCTCTGCCATCAACCTGGCGCCTTCTCTCAAGGCTGCCTCCTTGTTGACCCCGCGGGCTTTCTTCAAGGCCTGTAACAGGAGCTTTCTCCCTTCCATCATCTGCTTGCTGGCCGCTATCAGTTTCCTCTCCGCAGCCGCCTGAGTGAGCTTGGCCTCCTGTCCCGGAGATGCTGCCTTGCCAGGCTCCCCCGATGCCATTGCTTGCCACGAGGGGAAAGCCGCGAGCAAAGCCAAGGACCCTATCATGATCAGGAAACTGGCTCGATTTAGTGGGCTAATTCTCATGTCACACCTCCTCTTATTCGAGATCGATTCCAACCACCCCGCTTCGTGGAGGATTCTCCCCTCCAGGGTTCACAAGCCCTCGTTACCGGCACCTCTTTTCCCCTTGCGAGTCGCCGATTTCCTGGGACGCCTTTTTCCGTCTGGCCCTCGCCTTGGCAAATGGGGCCAAATCTTATGCTGCCAGAAATAGCGTCCCTCAGGGCAGGACCTGCAGGTCTTGAGACCACTCATCAGAGCAAGTCCAAACTCGTCTTTGGGAAACCGGTGATCATTCTTGTGAGCCAGCTCGTACCTTTCCGCACACGAACGAGTTGAAATGATGAGACAGCCCGGCTGGCTCGGACACTGCACCAATTGCAGCCCAAGCTCCCCCTTTTTTTGATCCTCATGCGCTCTGTTCATGTCCCGTACCTCCTTGTGTTGGATTGGAATGCTGCATCTACTTTTGTGGGACATCGGGAACATTGCCGGAACATTTCTCAAAGATTACGAGTTGGAAAGGTTCAAAAAAGACCAGACGAGCCGGGATCAGGCTGGCGATGGAAAGTAAACCGTGAAGGTGGAGCCCTTGCCCGGGGTGCTGAGCACTTCCACACGGCCCCCATGAGCCTCCACCACGGCCTTGACAAGGCTCAGTCCGAGGCCCAGGCCTCTTTGGGAGCGACTGTGGTCGCAGCGGTACATCCTTTCCCATATCCGCGGGAGATCCTGCTCGGGGATCCCAATCCCTGAGTCGCTCACGGAGATAGCCACTTCTCTCTCTTGGAGACGCGCTCTTACCGTTATCTTTCCCCCGGGACTGGTGTACTTTAGGGCATTATCTAAAAGGTTCCCCAGTACCTGCCGAATGCGGTTGGGGTCGGCCCTGAGATGCAGGTCACCCTCGCAGCTGGCCTCCAGGCTGATACCCTTGTCTTCTGCAGCGTATTGGTAGAACTCTAAGATTTCTCCAAGAAGAAAATTCAGGCTCACATGCCTGAGTTCCAGCCTCATGGTTCCAGTCTCCGCCTCCGATATATCCATCAGGGTGTTGAGCATCGCGAGAATTCGGTCCGATTCCTCAATGCACTCCACAAGTGCTTCCCTTAGACCCTCCTCGTTGTCCTCCGAGCCAAGGGCCAGCTCCGCCATAGCCCTCAACCTGGTCAGGGGGGTGCGGATGTCGTGAGCCACGTTGTCCAGAGATTCCCTGAGCCCTCGAATAAGGTCTTCGATCCTCTCCAACATGGCATTGAACAGCACCGTCAACTCTTCCAGCCCTTCTCCACCTTTGGACACAGGTACCCTCTGCCCAGTCTGCCCCCTGTATACGGCTCTCACTGTCTCGGTGAGATGACGGATGGGAAGAAGTGAACGGTAGGCCAGGAACCACCCCCCTATGATGCAGAAAACGGGGGCCGGGATCATGAGTACCCCCAGAGTCCTGCGGAAATGCCTTAGCACCTTGTCCCGCTCGCTGCTCTTTTTACCGACCTGGAGTAAGTATCCACAGTCCAGCAAGGAGGAGCCGAGCTCCAGCTCTTCCTCTCCCCGATCGACAGGCCACGACCGAAAGCCGGCAGCGCCTTCTGCGGGCCTCTCCGGAGGGGGCACATCATCTTCCCCGAGAGAGGGAGGAAGTATCTGGGCCACCGTGTTTCCGCTCTTGTCCAGAAGCCTTATGAAAAACGGATTCTTTTTTCCGAAGCTCCTTTCGACCTCCAGTTCTTTTTCCAAAGAAGACAGACCGCCAGCCTGATACGAGCTCGTGAGTTCCATGAGTTTGAGTTGGACCGCGCTCCTGTCCTCCTCGATCAAGTACGAACGGAGGAGAAAAAAGGCTAGGGCAAAAAGGACGAGGGTGTTTAGGAAAAAACCGCTGGAGTACCATATGACAAGCGGAAAGGTGGCCTTTTTTTGAACGCGTCTAGCCAGGCCTGAGGACATAGCCCACACCTCGCACGGTGTGAATGAGTTTCGGTTCAAAATCCCGGTCCACCTTGTTCCTGAGCCGGCAAACAAGCACGTCTACCACGTTTGTCTGCGGGTCAAAGTTG
>Ga0078972_1000926_pt1 | contig 117978 bp, 89 predicted proteins | sample YelNatPaOPGAMG01_FD_67568 | JGI IMG/M metagenome (GOLD analysis project Ga0078972, IMG submission 67568) | Hot spring thermophilic microbial communities from Obsidian Pool, Yellowstone National Park, USA - OP-RAMG-01 (SPADES assembly) (version 2) | ecosystem: Environmental > Aquatic > Thermal... | reverse complement strand
CCCAAAGTGGATTATTTGAGAAAAAGTTGGAAGCAGTAGCGGGTGGCCGGTCCAAAAAGGCCGGGAGGCGTCTGCACCTCAGTTGGAGACGTCGTCTAGGGCGCATCGTTCGCCGCTACTGTACACCGCCGTCGTTCGACTTTCAAACTGCGGTGCGTGCGGGTCCTGTTGCGGTAAAATCTCCTGTGTTTGTGGCTGTGCGGCCACCGCGCGCGCCGTGGTACCTCATTTGCAGATGCATTTTTCGAGTTTACGAAAGCATTATAAATTGTGATATGTCTTCCGGACCTCAAGATACAAGCTCAGCACAGTCGGCTCTCAAAGATACGGAGAAGAAAGCGGGTGGCGCTTTGGATTCTGCGAAAGAGTCTGTCACTGGTGCGTTTTCATCGGCGAAGGAGACGATCTCTGACAAGTTCCGTGATCTCACCGGGCAAAAGTCCGCACAGGAGAAAGCTCAAGACAAGGCGGGTGATGCAGTGGATCACCTGAAGGAAACCGGTCAGTCTGCGAAGAAAGGAATAGAGCACGCAGCAGATGCCACCAAGGAAAAGTTCCAGGGGAACTAAAGCGGAGAGCGGTGAAAGCCTTGATGTAAGGAAGACCGGATGCAATGGAGGAAGGATACGACCTATGGAAAGCGAGTGAGTGATCGTCCGTGCGTTGATGCGTAGCCTCGATGCCTATAAAGTGATGTTTTGCGAACGATTTTTAGCCGCCATGGTACTTGCACACGCTTCCTTCTCCGGGGCCGACCTGGAGCCCACACCTGTACCTATGCCTGTACCTATGCCTGTACCTGCTTTTCTGTCCACGCTCGCGTCTGTGCGAGTGCTATACGGCGCTGTTCTGCCAGTTGCGCGTCATGCCGACACGCAAACAATGCGCAAACGTGTAGCGCTTAGAGAGACAGCCGTTTTGCGGGGCGACGACAGGCATCACGCGCATGGTCCAGCACCGAGTCGCCGCTCTGCCGTGTACAAAACGAACAGCCGCGGAGGCGACGGGTCTTCGCAACGTTGCCGCGACGAGTCCGACGCGTATGGAGACGCGGCACGCAGCGCGCTAGGAGCAAGACAATGAGCCATTCTGTCTAAAGCGCGTCCTATCAGTCCGTGGGTCGCAGCGCCAGCGATTGACGCCTAGTTGCTCGGAATGGGCTCGCCTAGCCGTGATCGACACCCATGCGGAGAGCCGCAAAACGGAATGCAGAGAAGTGTGTCCGTTTAATACATAAATATACGCTAAAGTCATGATTGTCCAACTGCGCGTGGGAGCGGACGCCAACAAGCCTTTATATCCAATTTATGCAATCGATATCACATGAATGTTGCCATTGTAGCTCAGCAGGGAGAGGAGTCATCATTCGATGCTCGCCCGAAAGCGTTGCACTGAAGGCACTCGCAACGATCGTCAGCAATCGGTCGAGCGATGCAAAGGTCCGCGGTTCGATCCCGCGCGATGGCAACCTTTTGTCAGAAGCCAAGTCGCTTCACCTACTTTCACTACCCGCTAAAAGTCCACCGTGCACGTGGCAATAGTGCTATAGCCTTACAGCCGAGAAAGCTCTTGAGCACTTGAACATATACGTCCCCTTTACCGTCATGCTCGAGACTTGCTTTCAACCTATCTTCCTTGTCCGATAGACAGCCAAGGGAACGCGCCACCGCTTGTCGCTCGACTCCCAGGGAAAAGGGGTCTCATAGGCGCTATGACGCCAGAAAACGTTTCCAGCAATCTTTCCGCACCCTGATTTTTACGTATTCTGACGATCGCAGACACTGTACGCACCATAGCAGCCGCGGCCGTCGTGGATCTTTCGCAGCTCTGGACAGAGCGAAACCGAGCACGTAATCGAAACCTCTGTTTCCAATAGAGCGAGCACAACTGGGTGTCTGCCTCGATCACCTACATTCCTGCAAACGAACAACACGGAGACAGTCGAGCATTGTCCCGCGATAATCCTGTCCATTGGACCAGGAGGCTATCCCGTTCTAACTTGGCCGCGCTTGGAGGCTGGCGTCAAAGGATTCACTGGAGAAAGCCATGGCGGAGTTATGGGCGGACGAGCAGTGCGCAAACGCCTCATACAGACCAAATGGGCGCTTTCCAGCGAAACGTCTCGACGATCCCACGCACCTTCCCCCAATTAACTATGTCGGGCTGAAGTAGAATGCACTCTTAGTCGGTCCCAAAGCTTCCTCGCTGTTTCCAGACAGCGTGTTGTACTCGGAAAGTTCGGATTCATCAGATCACGAAGCGGCACCCAGCAAGCTCGGCGAGCATCATCACCGGCAACAGGCTCTACACCGTGGCGCGCCAGCCCAACTGCAGTCAAGATAATGTAGTGCCATTCACGTGCAATGTACTCATACACCTCGTATTCTGATCCAAGCATGACGTCAGACCGGGCGAGGCCAGTCTCTTCAAAGAGCTCACGAGCTATGCCGTCGAGCACTGACTCGCCGAAGTGCAAACTGCCACCGGGAAAAGACCAAAGGTTCGCTGCCGGCTCTTTCGTGCGCTGTACTAACAAGCACTGTGCAGTCTGAACGGGAGTCTCCACGAGAATAGAAGCACAGTCCTGCCAGTTGCGCTCCTGAAACGCCTGCGCGGCCGCCTCCGGCAGCTGCCAGACCACAGAGGATACAGCAACGCGAGGCGCCAGCGGCGCGCTACTGGTCTCGCACCCTCGTACGGTTGTTCGACGATGCACGCACGCCCCACGGGAGCAGCAACCCGACCTTGCGTATGGTCCAGCCACCATAAAGGCCGCCGCGTATCCTCTTGGGACTTTCAACGAACGCAGATAGACCATGACGAAATATTTTGTGGCCGTCTCAGGAGTATTCCGGTGGATACGCGAGTCTGCAGATACTCGTCGACCTATCTCCGCACCGCCTCGGACACAGTACTGATCCGTCCTAGTATATCAAAGAGCAAGCGTTAGCTCAGTATGCTGTAACCGTTCAACTAGAACAGGAGCGTCAGCGCCGCCCAGACTTGTCTCGCGAGCTCGCTGGGCCTGCCGCACTCGCGAGAGTCACTGCACGACCCTTGGCCTCGCTTGTTTGCTTTGACGGAAGAGGTACCGCGAGAAAAACGTAAAGAACGACGCAGATCCAGACGAAGAAACCTAACCGCAACGTTAAGCGCAATAAATCTGCGTCTGTCAGCATTCCACTCCCGAACCGTGCAGACACGCTTACAGCATATGCGACAACGACCTTCACTCGTCGTTCGTGCAAAAGTCGCAGTCTGCTTGAAACCGCGCACGCACGCACGCACGCACGCACGCACGCACGCACGCACGCACGCACGCACGCACGCACGCACGCACGAATCGATGCGTGTGCTCGGATGCATGCATTCCTGTTCAGCAGCATGCGTAGATATCGAATAGCGATGGACACTGTGCTCGTACGTGTGCATACATCTTGTGAACGACGACGGGTCTGCGACGCCTCCGTGAACAGTCGAGCTTCTTGTCAGGCAACAACGCACGCCATCCAAATCACTTTGGTCATCGCATACGCCTCCAAGTTACGGTACGTGCAAAAGAGCGCTGCTGGGCGGTTTGCTCGCAGTGCATCCTCAACGAGCTCCGTAGCATCGTGCTGCTGGGACTACCTGTCACTTTTTGGGCGGCTACTCGTATGTTGAAAAGTCAGCTTCGGTAATGAAAGCCTGCCGCATGCCACGATCAACATGGGTATGCTGCAAACAAGTATTGAATGGTGACCATGCTGGGTCTCAGCTGTATGAACCATGCAGTAGCGAAATTTCCGCTCCCCTAATCATCGTCAGGAAACTTGTATTCCGTAGGCTTCGCCGAACAAAATGTTTATCATCAGAGATCATCGCGCAAATGCATGCGCCCGACCAGTGCAGCAACCTCTCTTTGACAGATTATTCCGCCAACCGAGCTGGCGCGCTCAACGCCGCCTCGTCGTCGATGCGTTGCATCTTGCAGTTCAGGACCGTTCGCCGAGTACGTCCTACAGGTCGCTCGGCTCTGCTTGTTGCCCTGCAACGAGATGCAGCGATCGTGGCTGAATACGCTGCTGCGCCTGACCAGTAAGCCGAATCCATACTGCAGTTCCATCACGTGAAAAGCTTCCCGGAGCAATGCAGAGAACCATGCTGGGTTCGAGACCGCCCGCGAGAGATGCGAAGCCGCCAACTGCATATGTCTCCATGCACAACGGAAGCGTATTGTCGGCGAGCACGAGAAAATCAACAAAACGGTTAGGGTCTGTGAGCGTCCATAAATATTGCCGGTCAAACGTCCAAAATATAGGCTGCTTGTATACAGGCAACGGGGCGACATGACGCTGGTGAAGAATCGTGCGGAAAACATTGGAAGCGAACTGCTGCATATCCGCAGCGTAGTTGCGCTGCTCACGTTCCGCTGGCCACGGAAGTGCTTCTGCAGCTAGACGTTCACACAGGCGCTCCGTTGCGTGGACGAGGACGCTGTAGCGGCAGCGCTCTCCCCGCAGCACATCGAATCGTGCTGGATCCGAGAGCGTGCGGATCTGCTCAGTTCGGAGTCCACTATGCACTCTCAACGTTTCCACAAAGAGGTTCGACAGAGGCGGCCGCGGCAACACCTCACCAAAGCAATCCATATCCCGCTCCGCTGGGATCAGAATGAACTCAGAGCCAGACAACCGCAATGGGGCTCGGAACGCTGCCAGCATCTTCCCAAAACGTCGCAAAGCCAGAAGCAACGCTTGCTCGTTGGGTGTGAGCGAGGACTCGCCTTGCACAGCACCAGCCGTTGGTGCATCTTCATGGGCAGGCTCCGTGACTGGCGGCCACGACATGCTTTTTGAACCTAGGAATGGCCCGCAAAGGACAAAAATGCAGTGAGGCAAGGAGGCCTCTGGCCTGGAAGGGTGTTCGGCCGCTTCATCGGTCGGAGGCAGTGTGCTCGTCCCCTGCATCGTTGAGGCTTCGTTCGGTAGGTAGAGTTCCCTGAGCAGCTTTCGCCACTTTGCGTACGAGGTGCTGTCATCAAGGGCCAAATCGGCCGCAAACAGAATATGCAGTTCGCCGTCCGGGTCGTCCAGGGATTCGACCTCGCTCTCAGGATCCGCTCGAGGAAGAGATACATTGCCTTGTAATTCCTGCGCCACGGATACGTCGCCATGTACCTCAGGAAAATCCTTCGCGGCCAATAGATTCCCGCGAGAAGCATCCATTACCTGCGGTGACTCTGGGTGAGGCAACCTTACCGAGCAATCGCTGGCGTGCGCGTCCAGCGAAGCATCCAGAGTTGTGGTCCCAGTGAATCTCAGGTCGCCCGCATGGCTCAGCGGTGCTGATGATTCCGGAGTCTCTTCCAGCGGCAGCAACTTCATGCTCCAGTCAGGACAAAGCGGAGGTTGTCGAAGCTCGCGCACGACGATCGCATCTCCTATCGGGTCGTAAACGCCAATTACAACGAGCATACATCCTGCGCACACGAGCGAGCACGATTTCGTGCCACAGAGCCGGTAATCGTCCACAGCAGAACGTTCTCCATGTAGCCGAAGAGCGATCGATCCAGTCGGATCTTCGAGCAACCACTCATCCACACCCTGAGCACTGAGCATGCCCATCACGATCTGCAGGCGGTTTTCGCTCGCGCGGGCAGATCGCAAAACGCCAACAGGAACGACTTGCCTTGGCCAGGGACTCTCCTGTGTTGTACCTTCCCTACGTAGAGCAGATATCTGCAAACAACGCTCAAGATCTTTGTAAAGCGTCTGATATCGAAACGCTAGCGCTTCCCTGCGTTTGGCTATGGGCGGCAGTTGCAGCAAGTCTGTTTCCTTCAACTCTCGGGTAACATGGAGCTTCCACCCGTTCGCCAGGTTCACGCGCCCATGTTTCGTTATGCCAGCGCCAGTCCCACTCCGATCCGTTCCGAAACTGCCGCCTGAACCCAGTTTCAGTGTTCGCTCCACTGCCTCCGTGGATATTGTTCGCGTTCCCTGCTCGAGTGCAGTTTCCCGCAAGCGCTGCACAAGGCTTGCTAGTGCCGCGACTCGTTCCTCTTCATCCAGAAGACTAAGCTCAAGATCAGAGCAAAATCGTTCCTGCAGCAAGTAAACAGCAGCTGGTTCTACAACAAATCCCAGTCTATGAAGCTCATCGACCAAAACTCGCGTCTGGGGGTCCACCGACATCCGCAGCCACGTCCACAAACCAGCCGCTCTGTTCTCGCGCCACGAAGCGGAATAGCGCTTCCGGCAACATGTCGATCCGGCTGTGTGCATCTGCGACGCGCTTCGACAGGTTGCCTCATGTGCAAAGAGCATCAAAAAGTTTCGTTTGAATGTTATCAAGCAATGAGATGGATATTTTGAACCGGATTCTTTGAGGTACGTAGACGCTGCTGGTGAATTTGGAAGAGAATTTATCGCTGCAAATACGTTTCTGCTTACTTCAACCGTAGAGCAGTGTTTCTGAGGAGAATATGTACGCTGGACCCTGCAGCCTCCTTGAAGAGGAGCCTGCCTTGCGCGCTCGCTGGGCTACGCTACGCGTCGTCGCGGTCATACCCTGGTGATACTGCGGCTTTGCGAAACATCGCAGCCTTCGGATTCTGGAGTGAGTGATACCATTCAAGGGCAGAATTCGACTTCTTTCTAGGACCAAACAGGTGGTGCAAGCAGATCTCGTGCTGGCTGCACGGAGCGGTATGCTGGAGAAATCCCGGCGACGATGGAGACGCTACACTCCTTCGTTCCAGCAGGGTCAGCCTGACTGAGATGCACTGCATTGGGACTGCGCCTGCACCGCCTCTGCAGTCGCTGCCGTGGTGGCGCACATAGCACGAGCCCCGCGGACGTGTCTAGTCCGCAGGACCTCTGTCCCAGATCGTAAAACGCAATCTTGGTGTCGTGGACGGTAGGCGTTGCCCGTCACTAGACGCGCTCAACGCTAAATCGAATCTATTCAGGTCTGGTGCTGAAGAATCGACACTGTTCTATGTACATAGCAGGATGAAATAGAAAGGGTCGTACCCTCTGACTCGGTTGTGTACGACTAAGGTTGTGTCTCGTCTTCGCGAGGCCATCAATATCAGCCTTTGTGCGCCTGTTCTGAGACCCCTGTTTTCTGTTTCTCTTTTCCCCTGCCTTTAAATACACCGATCTCTCCCCACCCTCCAGCTCCGATGTCAACAGTCGCAGCGTGTCGATGGCATGGTCCAAATCCCAATTCCGCTGCTTTGGGTGATTTTTCACGCATTTCGTGCAAAGCAGCAAGTTGCGATCTACGCCTCGCCTGCCGTATTCATCTCCGTTGTAGACGGCCTCAGTGCGCCGTATGCATCCGCAGCGCTTGACTGGGGTCCGGTGTTCTCACGCGTTCGCCGCATCTCCTCTTCTGAACACCGCCCTGTGACACATGAACGCCTGTGCTAACAGTCGATCCATGCCCTCGACGGGCACGGAAGGATTCCGTGGATGCCCCCGCTCCGTTGCCGCGCCCGCTGGAGTACCCCGTGATCACGGGACGCCTCTGGGCGATCTGTTCGGCGAGCACTGTGCCAGCTGCACGCGCAAGCACGCTCCATTCAATTCGACCGAGGATTTGTGAAACTCGACGTTGCCCATGATAGAACTGGTAGAGGAATGGGAATCCACGCTGGATACCACGTCACGAAACTTCGATGCGTCTCTGGTCGCTTCATGCAAAACGTCGACGCACGCCCTGCTGGAAGTTATCGCTGCGATGACCCATGTGAACGAGTTCATGGCGGTGTTTCATGGAGCAACAAGAAGCACGGAAGCTTGCTCACATGCACGGCATCATGCTGTCGGTTATTTTACGAACGCACATTCCGGAATGCCGCGTAGCATCTTGATTCCACTGACGTAACGAGTTGCAGTGGCAGAGAGACTCGAACGAACGTCTCCGAAACGACGACACAGCATCCTAGAACTGCATCTGAATCCGTAAGCCCTTATCGCTTAAATTTGAAAATAGAGACAATAAGTCTGAACAGGCTCCGAAAAGATCGCAAAGCAGGAATAGAGCCAGCGGTCTGGTATTCCCGCGGCATCTGAAACGCGTGCAGATACCGTTGACGATCGCGCAACGATCGGCGAACAAAACGGATCAAATCGCGCCGTCCAGATCGCGGGTTGCGGCTCGGGATCGCAGCCGACCTTCCGGAACACCAAGATAGCCGCGTTAACCATGGATTCCGTTAAGTCGTAATATCCTTTGTAGCCAACTAGAACTGATGGAATCAGATGCGAGTACATATGCAACTCAGGTATGCATTGGATTAGCATCGGCTGTGTCTCATGCTGTGGAACGTTGGAGCACCTGGTGGAGAAAGTGGATAACACAAAGAGGTTGTTGGCTCGCACTTGGCGTCACCGTTATCTCTGAGCTGCTGCTGGCCTTGTTCTTCTCGTTCCAGCAGGTGCGAAAGGCCACACTTCTTGGCGTCAGTGTGCGCAAGCTGTTTCCTGTTCTTATGTTAACCCTACCTGCCGCAAGCCTGGGTCTTGTGTACTTCGGAGCACGTGCGAATAGCGACTCGAGCGAAGCGTTTCTCGACTCTGGTGCTGCGTATTTTTTCCTGTCGAATACTGGTGGTGGCAGAGGGTTTTTGCAGACTCACCGGACCAAGGTGAATATTGTTGCCCTGGCGTTCGGCCTTGCATTGCTCCTGCTCGGTGCAGCAACGTTGGTGAACAGCTATCGACGCCGGACCCGCGAATACATCGCTGTGGCGCGGCAGCACAGAGCGCGCCTCTTCGCCGACCCGGCGTTGGATGACGTATGTAGCCGGGGCCTGCCGGTACGCCTCCTCTCATACAATATATGCGTACGGCCGCCAGGTGTGTCCGGCTCCAGCGGTGACGACTTGAAAGATGAGCGCCTCAAACTGCTGCTCCCTGAGCTTGCCTCCTTCGACATCATATGCTTCCAAGAGCTCTTTGATGCCTACAGCAATCGCCGTTCAGCCATGCAGACGGCGCTCAAGGAATACGGCCTGCGCCACCATGTCTATCTGCCAAAGCGGATCCTTGGCATACCTCCGAAATTCGTCGATGGAGGCGTCAGCATCTTCAGCCGTTTCCCGATCGTTGCATGGGACTATATTCACTATCGGAACGTGGTGTACCACACGATCGACGCGCTGGTTGGTAAGGGCGTGCTCTATGCGCGCATTGAGTTGCCAGTGTACTGGCCTGCCGACTTCCCGCGCAAATGGAATCGCTCCGCGTTTCCTTCAAGCACAGTTCAAGCGAAGCAGGTCGAGAGCCAGACCAATGCACGCTACTTGCATATCTTCAGCACGCACATGCAAGCAGGTGATCGACCGGGCTATGAACCGGAGGCCTACCACGCCGAGATTCGCTTTCATCAAGCGGAGGAAATGCGTGACTTTATCGCACGCAAGGTCGCGGATGACGCAGGGCCGGTACTCATCACTGGCGATTTCAACATCAACGCCCGAATCTCGCCGGAGAATCCGCATGAAAGTCGTTGGTATCGGGAGCTGATGCAGCGCTTTGGAAGCGCACCGCGACAAGGCGCTGCCCTCCAGGTCGTCGACCTAGTCAGCCTTGCCCACAGCGGGATGCATCCCATCACTGATGACGGAAAGTGTATCGATTATTTGCTGTTTGATCCGCGGCAGGGACCCGTTATAGCGCATGGCGACGAAAACGGTGCGGTGCGCATCTATCGCTACACGGTGCCGGAGGCGGCACGAACCCGCATTTTTCCTGAAGAGGACTTTTCGCTCTCGGATCATTCTGCGGTTTTGGCGAGGCTGCGGATTCCAGTTGCCTGGCCGAACAGCTAAGATTCGTTAAACAGGTCATGTGTTCATCGGTCTGTGGCAGGGCATGGATTCATGTGCAGCGTTGCCGGTTACGTATGGTACGCGCTGGGCCCGCTGCGAAGACGCTGCGCAAAGGCACATCGGCACCTCTTGGCAGCGTCTCGCGACCTCGAGGCGACGCTCGACGCCTCAGCCTGGGGCACGCTGTGCGAGCTGTTGATATCGAAATCAATGCAAACCATGTGAAGACATGATCCGAATTTATACGATATGCTTATCTCTGGCAATACAGGTATTGATGATCTAAAGCGCGCGATGGTATTCGGGGAACATTGCAGAGACAAGCTCAAGTGCGCAGGCATGGATGTACCAGCGGCATTTGTAAAACCAAATATCATCACAGTTTCAAGTCGTACGTCGTCGTCGAATACATCGACAAGGGTCCAGTATCCCGTTCAGCTTCGTGGCAGCGTATGCAATGGTCCATGACTGGCCCGCCACGAACCTGTTCCGACCACGCTTGCAGAGTACGCATGATGGATACTGAGGTCGGTAGGTCGTTTCTGCGTCGCAGCATTCCGTTGAGTCGCATGCTATATGTGACCATTAAAACGAACAACGTTTCACGACCATGGAGGGTATATACACATACGCACCCGCAGACGCCTCCCAGTCTTGTTTGACCGGCCGGCTGCTATCGGCTTGAGTTTCTCGTTGTACACTTCGACTCTGAAAGGTAACCCCGCAAAATTGGATTGCGTCAGTTCCTCGAGTCTCTTCTCTTCAGCACTGCACACCGTCTGATTTTGATGACTGCGTTGAAGTCTTGGTTCACGAACTCCATCCGTTTCTTGCCGCTGATGGAACGCACCATTACAAGGATGCCGGGACCTCGTGCCCTGTGTGCCAATACATTCCCGTCTCTCGCGCCGCTTCTCTTTCTTCTTCTTCATTCCTTGCTCTTTGTCGCTCGTTGGCCGGCGAGAAGTGGATTTCTTTTCGTTACTTTTCCGGCCCCCGATGACACCGGCCCTCTAGGATCCCCCGCCTTCCATCTCCATGCCTTTTCATTAGATAATTATTTCTTCAAAATGCACGCACTTGGAACGCATCTGCTATAAACCGCGAAAAAGCATTTGAATCCATGCACGTGGGGGTGAATCGCACTCGAGTTGAAAGACTACACGCCCTCGTATCCATATCGCCGAAACGGTACGCACCCGAGTCTGGGATTCGAGTTTCTTTCCTGCGACGACGTCACGTCACGAAACACAACGGTACGTTTGCACGTGCAAGCGTTGCGTTGGCCCGGTCCGCAAGAAGCGGCAAGCGCGTACCCGCAAAAGGCCTCGAGGGCTCGCTATGCTGTGGTCAAGTCTCGGTTCCGAGCCGCCTTTGGCATAGAGTATTGTACCCGGTCCGGTTTCAATCGTAGCACCAGAACTAGTGCAGCGCAAGCAAGGCTCATCGAAGCCCAAAACTCTTCACGCACGTTCAACACTGCGTTTCTGGAAAAGAAGTTGAACAGGTTACAACGCGCGCAGCAGCGCTGTTCCGCACATCATACTGTACAATCTTGGAACTGACTTGTTCCAAAGAAAGCTCTAGCGTGACGACCCTGGTTCTGGACTCATAATAACCCAAGTTACAGCGCTCTGCATCGCCTCTTCGCGGAAAGCATCACACAACAACACCCGGCACTGACACCTTGCGCAGCCACAACAACACCCAGCACAGGCCCGTGCTCTCAAACAGGACTCGCTGCAGTAGTGCAGCAACGCAGCGTTTTCCAGTTGGCTTCAGACTTTCCGGAAGACTAGGCAACGTGTTCACTGCCGCAGAAAAACGACCACATGGGTGTCCTCCTTCTGAACCCCTCCGAAACACTCTACCTCGTAGCTTTGCCCCGGTGGCAGCGCATGCCGGGCGCTTCGCACTGCGACGACGCACGTGGCCTGCGCGTACCGACGTTCATCGTTGACGCTCGTGGTATGCTGTCTTGGGTACGCGTTGCCGTACCTCGCTTTCGGAGCGTGTTTCGTTTGAGAAGCACTCGTATACGCTCGCGTCACTGCGGGCCGTACATGGGCGGCACTGCGAGTAAAGGCACGAGTCATAGGCGCGATGCGGAAGTGCTCGTGGAGAGCGTCCAGCGAGTCGCGCTGGAGCTCCGACACGCACGCCAGCGCACGCCGCACGTTCTCAGCGACGCGTACGAAGCCGAAGCTAGACAGCACGTGAGCGCTCTTATGGCCGTTGTAAATAGTGTGGACGTTGCGCAGTTCGAACTTTGCGAATCGGACCTAGTTAGCGCTGTGGACGGTGCGGAGCATAGCCAAGACGTGTCGCTCCCGGAGGCCAGCTGGCCAGAGGAGTGCGGGTGGCCAACTCGCCGTATCCAGTACGTCTTCGGTGCCGAGCAGTCTGATCTATTTTCCGTCGGGGTATTTTACCTGCCGAAGGGAGCGTACTTGCCACTGCATGACCACTTTGGAATGGTGGTCGTCTCTCGTGTGCTCTGGGGCTCACTTGTTATGCGCGCGTTTGATTTTGCGACGGATCATTACACCAACTACGAAGAGTTGGAATGGATGCACTGCAATGGAGGCTGGGCAGAGTCGACAATTCAGCGCTCAGAGCGCGAAGCTGGTGACGCCTGGGCGCTTTACCCCAGGTCTGGAGGCAATATTCACGAGCTCGTTGCAGTTCGAGAGCCATGCGCTATGCTCGATATCATTATGCCGCCGTATCCGTCGGGAAGCACCATTTTTGATCGACGAAAGAATCGCGAACTCTATGAATGCCATTATTATCGAGCGACCCGGAGGAGACAACCCGGTGACCCGTCACGTACTCCGGAATGGTTCCTTGAACGCTTCCCCGGCGAGGATCTCGTCTATGTGCAACGAGCTCGACAGCGTCTGTTTCCAGACCTCTGGCGATAACAGGCCATATAAACATGCGTTTCGCGCCGTGAAGCTTCGTCTCGTTTGTGGAGGCTTGCATCGTGAGCGCACGGGACACCAGCAGCTCCTCGCTTTGGCATGGGCGCGAACGGACGGCCGCGCGCCCACTGAAACCTGCATTGGACCCCTGGAAACTAATCCACATGATCTGTTCCGCTTGCGACGTGTCCACCACGCATCGTTCATGCAGGAACCTGTTCGATTCCGGTGGGCAGAGCGCGCTCACCGATTGACCATAGATCCAGCAGGTATCGTGAATGCGACAGCCTTTTTGATCGCATCGGGAGGAGCGTCCGCGGGTAATGCACCACGGTTTGAAACGAGCACGCAACGTTCCTATGCAGAAATGCACCTAGCTGTCTGGGTGGAATGACGGCAGCGCATACAACTAGAGGTGCCGCATGCCCATATGGCGTCGTCGTCGTCGTCGGCGATGCCGTCTCCACACGGAAACTGCGTTGTCGTATCCGTCACCGCGACGAACGCCCTCGACAGGCTCGGTACCCACAACATTGCTGGATCCATCGAGCCGCGATTTTAGATGGACATCGTGGACCGGAGCGCGTGAACCCCGGAATCGTCCGCAGAGAAACGGAGGACTGCTCCCTGGTTACCGGCAGCAGGTAGGCAGGCAAGCACCCCAGAATTCGTGTGGAGTTATGGATTCGATAAGCGCAGCGCACGTGGCATCGTATAGCGTCCATTGTGGACAGATGTAAACACCATGAAAGAGACCGATCCAGATAGGCGTGCATTCCATAGACGAGTTGTACGACGCACGCCTCCAGACAAGAGGCATATTATCAGGACCAATTCCATTATCACCAGCGCTGAGCTACCTTGGAGTCTTCAATGTGCAGGCTCGTTACATCTATGCAGGGAGCATCGAGTGCGCGTCAGCTATCGACATCTAGGAAAGCAGGCATCAACCAGCGCTAGAGCTCAGCGGGCCAGCAGCCGTCACCCAGACTTGCCTTTGGGGGTCGTGGTCCGTTCGTACGACCCTCTGAATGCCGAGTGCTTGCTGTGCGCACCGCGCGGAGACAGAACGACTGTAAAGTACCCTCGTGTGCAGGGGCGTCTGCTCGATGTGTCACGTTGGATGCGACTGTCGTGCGAACGCTCTGCCCAGCGGGGATAACAGGTCTCACATGAAAAAATCTCGAGCGTAAGCTCCCAATGTCGGCACGGAAGCGTATACTGCGACCACTGGAAAACGCTAAGCGAGAGTACGCCAAGGTCGTAGCCCAGAAACACCTCACCTGCACCGGCTTGTCCATCCTTCCGAGTGCATCCGAACGCAAACACCATTGCGCTCGCGCCGCGTTGTTCGCCACCAACGACTCCAGGCGTATCTGCTACAGCAGAAAGCGTACCCCGTGTTCAACTAGAAAAAGAACGAGTACGAGAGAACGTTTTTCATAGATATATCCGTAACATCCAAGCTTTGCTATAAGTACAGCTTCAACAGTCGCGAAGGAGACGTGTTCCAGTTCATTCGCCTCCACTGATGGCCTCGGTTGTGCGGGGCACGTCCAGCGCCGCGCGCACTGCAAACCGCTTCTGGACGCGAGCAAACACCGTACGCGTGGTCCTTGTCGTTGTGTGTTTCATCATTCTACTCAACCGAGTGACCAACTTCGTGATCGTTTCGAGACGAGTTCGAAAGCGGGTTTTGCGACCCGGTGAACCTGCCGCCGGCAGCGACCCGAGGAGCTCGCAGCCCGCCGCGAATAGCATCGTTACTGTGCACTATCGCGGCTTTATTGTCAATACCGGTCGGGAGTTTGACTCTTCATACAAACGAGGGAAGCCTTTTACCTTCGAACTGGGAATCGGTCAAGTGATTCCCTGCTGGGATCGCGCGATAAGTTCAATGCATAGAGGCGAACTTGCTCGGATTTACTGCGATCCCAGTGAGGCGTATGGCGAGCGCGGGATACCCGGCGTGATTCCTCCGTCGGCAGCACTCGAGTTCGAGGTCGAACTGCTCGACTTCGTGCCCAGTACGTAGACGAACGCTCGCTGGACTCGGGTGTGGAAGTGGAAGCGATTCATGAGAATCCCTCTGCGGCTGATATGTTGCACGTAGCCGTGCGTTTGTCGCGATCATATTGCATCGCGTAACAAGCGCATAGGCACGGAATTGTGCAGAAACGTGAACCAGTTATCCGCATCGAGCAGGAATCCGTGTATCGACAATTCCGTAAGCGGGTCGCTCTACGCTGCGTATCGCTTGAACAGCGCCCAGCTTTCGTTCCGCGGATGCCACGTATTTGGGGTATTGCTGCGACAGGGACATCCGATTCGCACCTATGAATGGTCTCTGGGAAAGAGTTGCCTGTCGGAGCGATCGAGAGTGGGTCTATTTCCTATTCATATATGTACACAGAGCTTTGATTTCCTTTCAAATCACAAACTTGGGGCGTGCACGTCCCATCCTCGTAGAATCAAGGAGGTTTGCAACGTTTTTGGATACGGACGATTCGCCAGTCATCGTTGTGAAGCACCTGGCGAGCCAACAACGGCGGCGGCGGCAGCGGCAGTCTGGCGTGTGCCACCATGCCGTGTCTTGGTGTCCGCACTCGTACCTAATGCAGCGGGCGATGTTCCCGGCGCCGGAATCGCTGCCCCGAGCAACCTGTCGATCACCACGACGACCTCTTCGTATATCATCCACGTAATGGCGGATCCCAGGCAACGTTTTAGTATTCGCGGCGATGCTCCTCGGAAAAACCCGAACATGCCTTCCTCGCGCCAGATGCGTCTAATGGCCATTCGTACCGTTGCGTACTGATCGCGCTCTAGTTCGACATGTCGAGCGAGCTGCATTCGAGTTTTCACAACGTCTTGTGGTTGAGTCAGAAGCGTGCTGAGGCCGCCACCAACAAACCCCGAAGTGAAACTAATCACCATGCTGTTCACATTGGGAGCGAGTTCCTGGGCGCGATCGCGAGTTCGCAAGTAAATGAATACATAAAGCGCCGAGTACGGGGCGTCGCGTAGAACCGTTGGCAAAAGCCCCGAGAACAGTCCCCGAATACCCTCGTAGCGACCGATCTTGTAGAGAGCATCAAACACATGTCGGTACTCGCGCGGCCCGGCAGCTTCGAATCGCGCCTTGATGACGGTCAGCGGGCAAAGCAGCGTCGCGGAAACGGAGCGGGCAGTTGCACCGGCCAGGAGCGCATATTGTGGGGCAAGCTCCGGATCCGAGCCTCGTAGGCGAGTAGCGAGCTGGTTTAGCGTCACAAAGTAAACGCCTACGCCCATCATGTTCCGCAGGATTGTAGGCGTTGTGCCCCGCCAAAGACCCAGTAAACCGTTTTCTTCAACGACACTGCGGGCAGCTCGCCAGGCCTTGCCCGGGCGAAACGGCGGTTTCCGCAGCTGGGCGCGGTTCGGATCGAACCGAACGCGGCTCTCGTCCAGCAGCCCGACGGTCTTCGAGAACAACATCGTCTGTTGCATGCGCGTCTTCACGACATCTAGCGGTTGAAGCGCCAACGTGGTCGTTAGCCCCGACAGTGCACCAGCCAAAAAGTTGGCAAGCCGCTTATGCTCTCGGGAGTCTGCCGAGCTCATAGCACAGGCGCGTTCCCTTTTGGACAACCGACGCAGCAACAGGAGAACCTATCCTCAGACGTCAGTCCGCGCCCACTACCGAACCAGCCCGACCACCTGAATGGAACCGTAGCCAAGCTCCCTTCGTGCAGGTGCAATACGCTTTTCGCACCTGCACCGTATATCGCTTGCGCGTCAACGTGTACTGTATAGCGTGCCGACCGGTCCATGGTGGCGCATACCTGCGGCCGTGGCTGCAGCTGCCATCTGTGCGCAGGCTGCCACAGGCAGCGGGCGCGCGCTGTTGCCCGCACGCCGCGACTCCGAGGCGCATGCTCCATCCAGGCATGAACGCTCTAAAACAACTATACAATATAGAATATAAATGTATATTATGGTCTAGACGGACAGGGAAGCCCACGGCAGCATCCGCTTAACAAGTTGTCTAACGTAGAACGTATCTATACATGTTTGTTATAAGTGGACATAGAGATCCATTGGACGATTCGCTGATCAGCACCCGCGCTCTGCAGGCCGCTGCTGCCGCAGATCGCTTGTGCGGATGCGCTGTGTAGCGCGGCGGCAACAGGGCATCGACGCGCGTTTCGCGAAGCCGCTGCCGCCCCAGACGACACGCCCCGCGTACGAGCCGCCTGCGTTGGCAGAGGGACTCCTCCAGTCGCGGGGCGCTTGCGTAGCCGTCTCAGCGAACGCTGTGTTGCTCGACGTTGCAGACACACACGGGTGTGATAAACTGCGTACTGAAGTATGACACTTTATCAGGAACCGGAAAGCAAGCGACCAAATACGAGTCCAGCACGTCAGGAAAGTGCAACGGACTTGAACGGGGCAGAGCGCGCTTCCCCTGTTGGTGACGGCGGCTGCACGCACGAGGCACCTACCGAGGCCGAGCCCGCCGGCACCAAGCACAACGGCGCTGCACCAACGCGCTATTACGGGGCTGTACCAGCGACTTGGTACCGTGAGCAGGTCCAGCAGCGTGTTGAACACCCGGAGGCGATGCCCATTTCAACACTAACGGATCCACAGCGGCCCCAGCTCCTGCGCGCGGGTCTCGTTGAATACGAGGACTTTATACTGATTCCGGACTCCGAGTACCGGCAACTCGCCGAGGAATACGGCACAGACGCACCGCTTCCAGACCCGCTGCCTCTGATGAGCAACGGTCTTGTTGAAGTTCGCCCACTGCGTGTCCTAGTCGACGGCGAAGAGCGGTTCATCTCCCAGGAGGCAGATATCCAGAGTCTCCACGCTGGTCCGCTCTTCTTAGCGGACTCCGCCGAGCCGCTACCTGCTACTGGCACCGTACGCGATGCGATGATCACGGATAATACGGAATTGTATTCGAGTGATGAGAGTCTTCGACGGGCGAGGGTACGAAAACTCTCCACAGAGACAAACGCGATCGCTGCAACTCGGGCGACAGGCCTTGTTGGCCTCAGTAACCTGGGAAACACATGCTTCATGAATTCGGCTATTCAGTGCTTGGCATCTACAGTGCCGTTGGCTGAGTTCTTTCTCTCCGGCGAATATCGAAAGGATCTCAACCGCAGCAACCCACTGGGAACGGGCGGTGTGCTGGCGGAGGAGTTCGCGGCGCTCGTACGCCAGTTATGGTCGACGAGCCAGGGAACGGTGGCGCCGCGGCGCTTCAAGTACCAGGTCTCTCGATATGCACCCCAGTTCTCGGGATACGGCCAGCACGATGCGCAAGAATGGATAACTTTCCTGCTAGACGGTCTGCACGAAGACCTTAATCGAGTACGGCGAAAACCGTACATACCGCTGGATCCCGACCAAGACGTTCCACCGGATGAAGCATGGCGATATCACAAGGCGCGAAATGACTCGGTTATCGTCGATTTGTTCCACGGCCAGTACCGCTCTCGAGTGCAGTGTCCCGAATGCGACAAAATCAGCGTAACACACGATCCCTTCATGTATCTGTCATTGCCACTGCCAGGACGACGCGAACGCCTGGTCACCATTCGACTGTGGACTCTAGACGACATGCAGAATCGAAAGCCACCACAGTGTTTGGATTTGCGCATCCCACGGCGGGCGAATATTCGCATGCTCAAAGAGCGACTCCAGCAAGTAGCCGGCATCGATGCTGATGATATAGCTGTGGTGGATTGCGGGGCTGCGAGTCTGGCCCTCGATACGAGTTGCCTCGTAGCCGCCCGCAGACGCATCGAGAAAGCGAGCGATGTCGAGGAGTTGGCAGCGATCCAAGTTGAGGACCCTGACGCCTTGGCCCAGCTTGAGGGCCGCGGAACGCGATCACAGAGCGGAAGCAAAGGCCTTCTCAGCGCCATTCCGGAAGCGGTGCGAGCAACCGCGTGTGGTAATGGTGCGATCCCAGGCGCTGACGCCAAACTCGTTGAAGTACACCAGTACAGCCCGAATCGGGATCCCGTTGGGATTCCCCTGCTGTTCACGCTACCCCAGGATGCGCTCGATGAACGTTCAGTCTGCATGTCGATCAACGAGCGTTTACGAGGCGCACTCCCGCAACTCGACGCTGACGCCTATACGCTTCGTCCGCGAACGCACACACCGCATAGCGCGCTCTTGTTCGAGCTGGAGTGGCATCGCGCAGAAGACGCTGCCCAGGTCGATCGCTTTCTGGCACTGAACCCTGCCAGTGAATCGAACGGAGGCAATCGGCGGAACTCGAACGGCGCCATCGATCTCCACCAGTGTCTCCATCTGTGGAGTGAAACCGAGCAACTCGATGACGACAATCTGTGGTATTGTCCGCGGTGCAAGAAGCACCAACGCGCCTGGAAGCAGCTGTCGCTCTATCGAGCACCATCGATTCTTATCATTCATTTGAAGCGTTTCCAGTACACGTCATGGTTCCGGGACAAACTCGATGTGCTCGTAGAGTTTCCGCTCCGCAATTTGGAGCTGGATTTTGCGGGCAACCGCGTCGTCTACGACCTGTATGCGGTGAGCCATCACATGGGCGGCCTTGGTAGCGGCCACTACACGGCGTCTTGCTATCGGGCTTCGTGTTCACGTTGGTTCTACTTCGATGATGCCTACGTCTCTGCGCTTCCCGAAGATCCAGAGGAGGTCGCGAAACGCATTGTATCGCCCTCTGCATATATTCTCTTCTACCAACGCCGACTCGACCGAGAACAACCCAACGGTCATCGAGACACGGCACCAGCATCGTCGCTCTAGGACGGACCGCTTCGCCATCATCATCGTCTCATCATCGTCATTGAACGCCGCGCCTGGATCACCGGCACTGGTCGATATCGGCGCGGTTCGGAGCGGGGCCTCAGGGCTCGCTTCCTGGATAGGGAAAAGGCTCACCGAGATCGCGATCAATACGCAACCAGCGTTGCCGCTCGTTGACCAGAATCTGAGGCAGACCTTCCAGATATCCGTTCAACTGGCGCTCAGAGGACGCGTCCCAGCGCGACTGCAACCAGTCCATCTCGTGTGATGATGGAGCATCCGCGGTACCGCCTGGATACCGCCATCGCTGGAGCTGCTGTCTGTCCCATTCGCCTACTGCGTAGCGCGCGTGTTGTACCAGCGAGTCGAAAACATAAAGAAGCCAGCGGACGTTTTCCGCACGACTTGCGAAACGACCACATGTTAGACGTATGCATGACGGCGGTTGAAAGCGCTGCCCCGCGATAACCTCCATCGCTCTACGCAGGCTCTGGGATATCAGGCCGCGTTGCACGAGTGCGTCGGTATCGACCTCGAGGGAGGCTTTGTGTTCCATCGGGTGCTCGCCCAGCTCGTGCCCCGCAACGTACATACGATGCGTCGTGAGACGAGTTCCATAGTGCAGCAGGGGTAACAGTGAAACGTGTAGTCTGGATACAGGTGTTTTCGTATCCGGGTCGACGTCCTGCGTAATGCGCTTCTCCAGCTCCGTGAGCAACGCCGCTACCTCCGCCGGCGCCAGGTCCGTTGCGAACGCTGGACCAAAGAAGGTAGCAGCAGGTGAGACCTGCTCCTGACGCCGTTGACCCTCTTCTTGGACGCTTTCAAGCTGGCGCTGCTTCTCAAGCCTGCGCAGGTCTTCATCAGCAGCGAACAACTCGGTGAGCAGGTCCTCGTCGAGGACGTCAGCTGGTGGTACCTGGGGTTTCGGCGACTTGGGCGGTTCTTCGGTGCCGTCGTTTCCCGCCGACGCCAGTCCTCTTCTCTTGGTTAGAGAGACGAAGAGCCTTGAGCTCGTTGATCTACTTGTCACGACCAGTGACAGTTGACGGAGCATGAGCGCGTCGTTACCGAGGTATCGGCTCTCGCGCTACAACGCTGCCGTTATCTGGTAACAGGAGGCACCACCGACGAGTGCGCGAAAACTTCGTGCCAGCGTGCCGGCGTTGCTGCAACTGCCCTACTGTGGAACTGAGCGCTTGTTTGGCCTGGAACGAGCTCCGGGTTTTGGTTTCCGATCCGCTTTTATGCAAGCAGGTTTTGTGCAGCTGTCGGGTGTCGGTGTTTCAGGTCCGGCGAGTCTTTCTGCAAGGTGCGGTTTGCTGTCAGGTTTGTCGTGGCGTGGCTTTTACCGCGTGCAGCGCTCGTGCGGTGCTCGCGGCTTACGCGGCCACTACACCGACATACGTCATAGAGGTACCAGCAAGCCCGAGTGGTTCGATGTTCTCGACCAGACTGACTTGCATACAATTGTCGGGAAAAAGTTGCGGCACGAGGTTCATCGGGACGGCGACTGGCATCGCGCGGTGCACGTATGGTTGTACGACCCCGCGTCTGATGCAGTGCTCCTCCAGCTCCGAAGTGCGGCTAAGGATACGCACCCGCTCTGTTGGGATGTGTCTGCTGCTGGGCACTTGCATAGTGGCGAACACGACCTCTCGACAGCTGCTAAGCGGGAACTCGAAGAAGAACTCGGTATTGGGAGCGTCGAGCCGGAACTCTTGTTTACTGTACGGAGCGAGTACGTCGACGATAACCTCCGGGACCGCGAGGTTCAGAGCGTTTACGTTGTGTGCATCCCAGGGGCCGCTACCGCCACCGCCAACGCCGATGAAGCCGATGCGCTCGGCACGTCAGCGACGTCGCACACTTTTCTCCTTCAAAAAGAAGAGGTGGAGCAGGTTCGATGGATGCCTCTTTCTGAGTATTTGGCAGCAGTAGAGCAGCACCGTGCAGGCTACGTTCCACGTCCACAGGCGTACATCGAGAAGTTGCGTGCCTCGCTGCTCCCGCTGAACTAAGGGTGTCCTGTGGGGATACCCGACGACAGCACCGGCTTCGTGGTGGGGTATTCCAAACAGGGGTATCGCCCCTGGATCCGCGACCCGACACCCCCTCTACGGTACCGAAACAACGTCCTAGTTGCATAGCGCGACTATGGCAACAGTGCATCCGGTGCTGGGACAAGCGCCTGCGTCGTGCTCGACACCAGAAAGGCAGCTGGATCGAGCGAACCTAGTTTCGCAGCGGGAATGCCGGCTGATGTTTGTCGAACGCAGCTTTTTTTCCTATCGAGTTACGCTGGTCGCTTTCGAGGCTCTCGAAAGCACTGCAAGCGCTCGCGGCATTCTCAACAAATATGTTTGGATCGTGCACCATTGAGAATCACCGCATAGATGCGTTTTTCGAACGGTACCGTATGGATGGAAATACCCAGAATTCCCGCGAGATGCGCGTGCTCCTGAACCGGTCAAAGCATCGTCTTTTGGTCTGCGGACGCTTCTAGATTCCACCAGCGCCGCATGAGTATTCCGGACGGGCGTACAGAATCAATCAATCGGTCAATCAGTAGATCAAGCAATCGATTCAGCTAACCTGGCTGGATGCTGTAGACTAGCAGTGTGCGTCCATCGATCGGAGTCGCTACCGCGTATCGGGCTCTTCACCACAGCGCTGGAGGCGGCATGCTCAAGGCTATTCCATGTGCGTTCGTTGTAGGCTCGTAAAGCAGGCAGGTTTACGAGCGCTCAAGTACTATGGCAATCTGCGTCTTTGCGCTCTGAATCGAGTACCGTTTGTGACGAGGTTGCGGCTGCGCTGAAAACTTGGATACACAGAAGGAGCATCTCGAGCTTCTTGAACGGCAACGATACTCCTTTAGCTTTCGCTGCGTCTGGTGCGGTTTTGGGAGTTGCGCTCGCTGCGCATCGTCCTTGGTGAAGCGCGCGACCCGACTGACCGTGCTCGTCGGTAAGCATTTTTGGTACGCCTGTGTTGCCATTTCATGAAACGGTTACCATCGATTCCGTGGCGCCAGAGCGGGCGAGCGCTGCTAACCGCGCCGCCAGCCGCGCCTGTTTCTCTTCGCGACTCAACTTAGGTGTCTTTCGTGGGCGCTTCGTTACACGAGACTTGTCGGTTAGAACCGCGCGTGGATCTTCTCGGATGCGTCGATGGGCCTCCCGATACATGTCCTCCAACTGATCGGGATCAATTCCTGCTTGAATATAACGAGAGAACTGCCGCTGGTACTTTTCGGGATCTTCCTCTCGTAGCATTCGCATGTAGTCGGCCACGTGGTTACCATATATGCGTGCTTTCAGCTCCTCAGGGTCGAACTCGGATCCCTTCTTATACTTTGGGAAACGTTTCTCGCTGTGTGGAATATCGATTCCTCCATCAACCGCGCCTTTCATCGCCGCGAACACCCGATGGCCAGTCGTCGTTCGCACGAGCCCGACGTCCAGCACCGCTCGGAAGGGGCGGGTCTCCCCGACCGGCTCCACCTGGTAAAGCTCGCCGTCCGCCTCAACCTTACCCTGGTATGCATCGGCAAGCCCGAGAATCGTCAGCGTCCGCCGGGCTACGAGTAAACCAGTGGCATAGGCTGCAGCAAAGTTCGTCAGACCAACCTTGATGCCATAACGAGGGAGCTCGTGCGCGTACGCCGCTGCTATCACTTTGTCTCCTTCAACACGAGCCGTTACAATCTGGCAGATCACATCCGAGTTCGTAATCCGAACGACAAGGCGATACTTTGGGGTGTTATACTTGGTTTTGTCAACGATGATCAAGGCCCTTCGAGCGTGGTAGTCCGTCTTCCCTTCCCGCCGGCGTCGAGGCTTGACTTGGAACCGCTTGAAGTATGCCTTGTTTTTGACGACTTTGACGAACGCCATGACGTTCGATCTCTAGACACTGCTCACGGAACGAGGTACGTTGTCGACACCTCGTGTCCTAGGGTGGTGCAGCGCGCTCGAAACAAAGCTCGTGCAAACGCCAGACAGGCTGCCGTCGCAGGCTGCAGGGGACAAGGGGCGTCGACGCCGACGATCGCCGCCGCCGCAATGCACCCGTGACCATAAGATATATGGTTATACGTAATGTTACAATAAGATTCAGATCTGTCAAACAAGTGCGCTGCGGCGGTCTACGCTGGAGCGTCCATAGCTATCGATAACCAGCGCACATCCAGGGTTGCCAGGATAAGAAACGTCGATTTCGTAACGCGGGAAACATTGGGCGCTGAGCTGCTGCGACGCATACGCACGGCACGTTGGCGCGTCATGACTGCTTCAAACTGTGCTACGTTGTCTGTTTAGGTTCATGTATTTTTCGTTGTAGACGGCCTCAGTGCGCCATATGCATCCGCAGCGCTTGACTGGGGTCTGGTGTCATCACGCGTTCGCCGCATCTCCTCTTCTGAACACCGCCCTGCGACACATGAACGCCTGTGCTAACAGTCGATCCATGCCCTCGACGGGCACGGAAGGATTCCGTGGATGCCCCCGCTCCGTTGCCGCGCCCGCTGGAGTACCCCGTGATCACGGGACGCCTCTGGGCGATCTGTTCGGCGAGCACTGTGCCAGCTGCACGCGCAAGCACGCTCCATTCAATTCGACCGAGGATTTGTGAAACTCGACGTTGCCCATGATAGAACTGGTAGAGGAATGGGAATCCACGCTGGATACCACGTCACGAAACTTCGATGCGTCTCTGGTCGCTTCATGCAAAACGTCGACGCACGCCCTGCTGGAAGTTATCGCTGCGATGACCCATGTGAACGAGTTCATGGCGGTGTTTCATGGAGCAACAAGAAGCACGGAAGCTTGCTCACATGCACGGCATCATGCTGTCGGTTATTTTACGAACGCACATTCCGGAATGCCGCGTAGCATCTTGATTCCACTGACGTAACGAGTTGCAGTGGCAGAGAGACTCGAACGAACGTCTCCGAAACGACGACACAGCATCCTAGAACTGCATCTGAATCCGTAAGCCCTTATCGCTTAAATTTGAAAATAGAGACAATAAGTCTGAACAGGCTCCGAAAAGATCGCAAAGCCGGAATAGAGCCAGCGGTCTGGTATTCCCGCGGCATCTGATACGCGTGCAGTTCCAGACACGAGGCCGCATGTCTTGTCGAGCGAGTTGCGAGGACTTGCACAAATATGCACCAGGTTGTCCTGCAGGGGGCCTCGGCGCTCAGCCAGCTAGCTAGCCAGCTAGCTTTCGTACCCCCGGGTCTTGCATCACCGATAGCTCGAGTCCCGTAGAGTCCTCCTCCAAATGTGCGAGCCTGCAACCATATCGCACGGACAATGTACCTCGAATGAACATGCTTTGCACTGTCAACGCCTCAAGAGCGCCTGAACCCGCATTTTCCTCCCAACCAAAGCCCCGGATACGTGCCGCATCATGCAACACAAAGCTTCACAGCGTCGTGCTTCCCGCATCAATTACCGTTCTGCGCTGCATTCGTGGTAAGCGTGCCACCGCCAGCGTAGCTTCTCTGGAGCGCAGCTCAAAATGTGCTGCAGCCCGCTTCGCAACTCCATCTCAATTTATCGTGATGAGGTCACGAGTCCAGCACTCCACAAGGCGCGTCACATGACCAATACCTTTGGTCCTTCCTTCACGAAAACAGAAACGATCGCCGACCCGGAGCCATTCAGGGCGGTAGAGGAAGCGAAACTGAGCGCGTGCACGCTCACCCATGCGCACCACGTCGCGATCCATCCAGGTCACCTGGGCGGCCTGCCGGATCGTACTGCAGTGAACGATCGGTTGGTAGCCCGCCCGGACGCTCGTGCTGTGGTACATGAGCGCAACATCCGCTTCGAACTCGATGACAGATACGGGCGTCGTCGGCGTATTCCCGTTTCCGGACGCTGCCGGTGACGACCCCGACTTGGCTCCGTTGGAGAAGCCAGCGGTGCTCAGCACCACCATGCCTTTGCGAACACGCTCACGGCGAATTTTCTTGAGCGCCAACGATCCCGACTGACCGGCATATAGTCGCTGCACAGGGACCCTTTTGTAGTGGATGGACTTGATCGCAATGCGCGCGAAATGACCATGTCGATCGGGTCCCAGAAAAACGCTCTGTCCCTGCTGGAGAACACCGCGCAGGCACACGCCCGAAACAACTGTGCCAACTCCTGGTACGCTGAAGTGATCATCGACGGTGAACTCGGCAAAAGCGCTCTTCTTCCGCTCGTTCCAGTCGTGACGCCATGGCAACAGGTTCAGAAACGCTCGCAGTAGATCGAGTCCGGCTCCGGTAACATTGCTGACCACAAACATCGGTACCATGCGGTCGTTCGGGATATTTCGCGCGCAGATGCTCACCTCATCCAGGGAGTTCACCAGGACGGGGATTTTGCGAGCACCGCTCGACTTGAGCATACGCGTCATGACGCTGATGGTATGCTCGGCAACGTTGGCAGGTGCCAGGTCACTCTTGGAGAAAACAACAAAAACTGGAATCTTGAGCGCAAGTGCTATAGCAAAGTGTTCCTGGGTCATTCGCAGCACGCCTTGATTCAAGGCAACGACCATCATACAATAGTCTGGTGCATGTGCCGTTAGGCCGAACATTGTCGTTTTGAGGTACTTTTCGTGCCCGGCGAGATCACAAAACGTGATTAGTTTGGATGAATTTGTGACGATCTCAGCCCAGGATAGCTGGCGATTCGTGGTAACGTTCGTGTAGTTCACCACATGACCGGCGCTGTCGAATCCCATGAGCTGCATGCTGATCGCCGAGGTGCGCCCGCTCTCCAGCTCGTGTTTATGTGTCAGGACCTGCGCTCGTGCCAGACCTCGTCCGTTATCGAGTTGGCCGGTTCCGCACAATACACCGAGAAGAGAGGACTTGCCCGCGTCCACATTGCCAGATACACAAATACGAGTATCCGTAAACTCTTCGCAGCTTCGCGGTCGCGCTCGAATGAGCAGCTGTGCGACCCAGCCGTCGCGTCCGCGAGCCCGTCGCCACACGGTGGCGTCTGCTCGGAGCTCTGCAGCCATGCGTTCCACGGTCTCAATTGAGGCCTCCAAAACGTCCTCTGGAACACCACGTGCGCGTCCGTCATCGTCGTACCCTAGCTGGTACATAGCTTCCCCGTGCCCCGCTGCCATGCGGTACTTGAGCTGTGTCACCAGCTCTGCGAAACGTTGGGGTGACGGCTGCACCAGCTGCCGCTTGTACTCCGTGTTACCCTCGTCGCTTTCTGGGGGCAAGTCCGCGGCTATCAGAGACACTTCCGTGTTGGAGTCCAGGTTCAGGTTCTCCAGGTCCAGTGCACGGTCTGTATCCTGCACATCGGTGGGCGTGCTGCTCCCAACCGTGTGCGCTGCGCCCTTGGCCTGCGGCAGCTCCTCAGCAGTCGGAAGCGGAGCCTTCACGAGCATATTGCCGACTACGTGTCAGAGCCTTTTCTCTCTTCCAGCGCTCTGAGTCTGTACAGGGTTCCTACACTTTCTTCGGTAGCTCTGCGTAGTGCCTGTGCACGAAGAGCGTAGCTAGACCTTGTGTTCACTTGATGAGCAGTACTCTGTACCAAACTGCACTGCACTGCACTGTACTGAACGGTGGTGTACGAGAGCGTACCCCTGGAAACAAACGTCTTTCAAAAGAAAAACGTTGCTGCCTGTGGTACAGTAGTGGCGGCAACCGCGCCCTAGGCTAGACATCTCCAACTGACGTGCTGATGGCTGCCAGTCTTTTTGGAGCGGCCACTTGCCACTGCTTCCAATTGTTTCTCATATAGTTCAACTTTTAGAGGCTGGCCAATAACGTTTTCTTTTGTCGACTCTGGAGATCTGCTCTCGAGCACCGCACATCACCTTATATTGATAGCGGAATTAAGGTCACGATTCACAAACTCCATACGTTCCTTGCCATCAGTGGTTGTATTTGCTAATGCAAGTAGCCCTCGCACTTTCGCCCTCCTTTCCATTTGCTGCTCAGTCACCTCTCCGTGCTTTCCTATTTCCTCAGGACCCCGTTGGCACTTTTCCATCTCGACCCTCTGAAGTGTACACCACAGTTCATGGTGTGTATAGGACGTTCGAAACTCATCTACAGGTATCGTAACAAAACGCCTTGCACACTCCTTGTACGTTGTTGTCGTTGGAGCTATCGTAGTCCCTTTTTGGGTCTTCCAGCGCCCTGCTCCAAACGCTACTACGAGCCTCTGACTTTCATCCTCCTTCAGGGCACTCAACTGATTGAAAAAATTTGCGAACGCGCGCTGCCTCCCACCGTATAGATTCATACGCAAACGAGCCCACCAAGGCTTGGTATACTCCTCCCACAGTACATCCCAATGCGCAATGCGAACTTCCATGAATTTCCGAAAAGCTTGAAAGTCTGCTCCTCGGCTCGTCACCTCGCTCAAAGCTTCCAGGTGATCCTTCATTCCTGCATTCCATGCGGGAATTTTCTTCCTCGCATTCATGATTCCCGATTCTCGATAGTATCTTGCTCTCGAGAACCTCAAAAGACGCAAGTCTTTCTGACGCAAGGTACCGTCGTTACCATCTTCCGCACGCTTCGGTGCTGCGATGGTTAAGATATTCGTGTTCCCGGGGCCCGCGCCAATGACAAAGTCGTTATCCTGCACTTTCTCCGTCGCGGTATCCTCCTCCTTCTCATCTTCATGCTTCGCCGCATCAACGACATGGTCGTTATCTTGCACCTCCTGTGTCGCAGGATCCGTCACCTTCTCATCTTCATCCTTCGTCACGTCAACGACAATGTCGTTATCCTCCACCTCCTGCGTCGCAGGATCTTCCTCTTTGTTTTCTGCATCCTTCGTCACAGGCGCAGCCGAGGGCAGAACTGGACGATCTTTCTTCAATCGCCGATAGTGTACACACAAGGCTACTCCATCGGTCTCGATCATCCCAGTGAATACCTTTCGTTTGCTGACTTTGAGACGTTTGAAATCGAAGATACTCTTCCAGCATGTCTGCCGGTTTCCGCTGGTGAACTCCTCCCTGCTAACATCGAACTCCGGACTGATCTCCTTCATGATGCCATAAAGGACTCTGGAGTCGATCGTCACAAAATGTGACTTGATATTGGACATTGGAACCACGTTGAAGCGCTTCCCCATTAGGACAGCCTTCCGTCTCTCCCACTCTTCATTTATCTCTTCGCTCAGCTTCATCTCTGCTTTGGGTTCGAGCTCTCGGTCCAGAAACACGAAATAGAGCAGGACGAGGCGATAATATCTTTCTTTTTTCAACTCCGATATCTTGTCTGTTGGATTCGCCAGCCCCAGTACCGCACGATGCTCTTGTTTAGCCGCACGGATTACAGAATCCTCATTCGTGCCCTCGTTTGACGCCTGCTTGTCGACGCATTCGATCTCATCTTCATGCTTACGATCTTTCGTGATGCCATTGATAATCGCCCATATTCCTTTGCGAGAGATGCCCGGGTAGAGTGCAACCACGGCGCGTATCATGAAACGTTCGAGGTTCACTGTCAAATGGTACTTCAGACTCGTGATGTGCTTTTTCGCTCCGTATGTCTAAATATCCCGATCACCTCTGTATCGATTACTCTCGAAGCGGAATTCCGCGAAGTTTTCGTGAAGAGCGTGAACCCGCTCATTTTCCTTCCGCGTTTCCTCTGTACCAAGCATCAGCTGACGAATAAAGGTCTTGTCGAAGAACTCGTCTGGAATCTCGACCGTTTCCATGTCCGTCACGTCGCGATACATCTCCCTCGCCAAATGCATCAGTCCTGACGACGCCTTGACAATACTCTTGGAGTATGAGTCGACACGTTTTTTGATAGCGTCTCGCAACTTTTCCCTGTAGGGATCCTTGATATGTCCAAGAAGAAAGGTTTTCACCACCATCTCGTCGTACAGCCGTCTATCTTGCCGCCTTCGACGTAGGACCTCCCCTTTCGGTTCTTCTTCTCTTCCTTTTCTTCTGGACTCGGCACTGTTTTCTGTTTTTCTTCTAGCAGCCGGCGACCCTGGGCCTCCAGGATCGTCGACTTGCATTTTCATGACTTTCCTTTTTTGTTTTTTGAAAAAGGACGCTCTTTGAACGCTTCTATTATATACTGCTAAAAATCAATTGAATATTTTTACTTGAGGTTTGAAACAAAAATGAACTGAAAAACTGTACTTGGCTATGAAGTTAAAGAAATTACAACTTTTACATTAGATCTACATGCTAGAGATCAGGATCACGTTCCCCTTCAACGGCGACATGTGCGTCGTGTCTCATGCCTGCCTGATCTCCCAGGCGTGCTCACCGAGCGCAATGCAAACTAGTCGCAAACTATTTATTTAAGACCAACTATCTTAAAGCTGTACACATCACGCCCGCCTAAGGGGTCCAGTTTTTCCGGAGAAGCTCTGAAAGTGGGTTAAACCGTGGTGTTCGTGCGACGGGGAAGGAAGCCCACGCCAGGGGCCTTGACCGCAACGAACGGAGGGGCGGAGGCAGTAGCAGCAGAAAATATTGACGAGAATTCTGAGTAGTTATCCGCTGCTCTCGAAATAACGCTGCAGGTTCGGGCGCAAATCCTAGATCCATCCTCGAACTCGGGCTCCGTTTTACCACCTACCATGGGTACCTACCTCAACTTTGGAAACAATCTCGGCGGATATTTTGGAAGACGGCTGGCAGCATGTTCGCGGTCGAAGCTGGAATAAGCGACTTGCCCGCCTATGTATTTGGGGAGCGGACACGAAGCTGCTGAAAGGGTGGTTCATAGAGTATCCCCTGTGGTTGCGGGTAGCTTCACGCGTCCGGCAGCGTAACGGTCGCATTCGAATCGACCTTGACTAGAGTACTTCTGATTCTATGCTAGCGCTGCGCCAAGCACTCAATGAACGACTGGAATGCGGGAGGCGCTTGTGGCATGTGCGTTCACACACCTCGTCGAGGGTGCACCTAAATCGACGACGTATCTCTGGAGCACCGCAGCATAACTCCGATTCCCTTACGCGCCACGACTCGATAAGTTTCGCATCATGGAATATTTGTGGGACAGCCTCGATACTAGACGACGAGATATCGAATTACCAGTACTGTAACGAAGAACTGATACAAGTGGAGGACTCTGCGTTAGGTAAAGAGACCCAACCAGATACGGAGAAGGAGGCACAGAAACCTCATGATCCACCTAGATGCAAAATATCCAGAGAAAGCAGCTCAGGAAAGAGCCCGAAGAAGAAGAAGACCAACAAGAAAAAACAGAAGAATAGAGAGAAGAACTCCCGAACGAACCCATCATGAGTGATCCTCTGAAAGAGTGCCCCAGCGGGAACCCAAGAAAGCCGTCGCCAAACCCAGTCACTTACTCACAGCGCTGTAGATCCGAAAAGCCGTGCATGCAAATCTTTAAACCAACCGGGACGCGAGTTTGTAGATGGGAGCCAGAAGACTGCCAGAGAACTGGGACTGCTTGCACCAGAACACAACAGTAGCAAGCCGCAGTACCTCAAACGACGTACCAAAACTCGGAATGATGAATGCCACCGACTCAACAAGATCGTCAACCGCACCGCCATACATGCCAACGCCGGAGAAGAGGAACCGAAGGCAGCGCTACCGGCGCTACAGGCGGAACATGAGGATGCTATCAAAAGAAAGAAGAAACTTCCCAGAGAAGACAAACGAGAGGATCGAAACCGCAAAATCGCCTCCCTGGCGAAATCTATGCTAGAGAGCACCAACGAGAATGAGACCTGGCGCTCCATTCGATCGAGACTGGACCCACCAAAAAAGTGCTTGGGGCTCACACCAACTGTTAAAAGGAGGCGCTGAGGACGGAGAGTGTCTCAGTGAATGAGGCCTGGACAGACCACGGGACAGAGCTGCATGAAGACGCAACTGGGCACTGCCAGGACAGAATCTATTGGCACCGATATGCTGCACAACTACCGCGCCTCGACCCGGTACCGGAATGGAACGACCCAATCTTCTGGCCTGAATCTGTTCGGACCGTGCTATGCTCAAGCAACCGCAAAACACCTGGCATCGACGGTATCCCTGCGTAGTGGATGATACTGGTGACCCCAGAAGACGAGACAACAGGGACACTCTCGATACCACGCCTCAAGTCGACGCCCTCTGTGTGGTACGGCAACGCCGTCCTCTCTCCGTGCAGCGACCGCACCGATGCTACACGCGCCATTGCGGTCTCTTTCGGCAGGCTCGGCACACGATAGGACTTGTGAGATGACCAGAATATCCGAGATGAAGTATAGGAAATGTAAATTGGAGGTAGGGGTTTGATGGACAATTCACCGTGCACTGAGAAAAAACACAAAAAGAAAGGAAAAGCGCATAATCGGAGATCGCTGGCCTAAGGAAACGTTTTGTCCATGAAAATAATTCGCGCAGGGTTCTCGTGACACTGGCAGTCAGTTTTCGTCCGAGTCGAGTACACTTCCACAGGAGCAGCAGGTTTCGTGCGGTTCACGCAGCGACCAAGCGACGCGATAGCGTACGCTGGCTAACTGGGTTTGGTCGCGGTACCTCGTTCGCTTTGTCGAGGAAAAAAGGCGTCCCTGAATAGAACTAGAGTTTGTTTGGTAAACGTGCTGGACGTGGCCATGGGGTTTCAGCTTCCGCTTAGCAGGAACCTGCTTGCTTGGTCGATTGCGGGCGCAGTTTTCTACTGGTTCGTGTACAAACCCGAGAGGGAGCGAAAACCTAGCACTCGCAGCCGAACGCCGGCGGTGCGTGGCGCCGGTGCTTCAGACTTGGTGCTCATCGGTGGCAACGACCTCTACGGGAAGGGTCGAGTGGGCACAACGAGCGGCGCCACCGGCCGTCGGATTCACTCTGAGGACGAGCGATCCTCGTCCTGACCTGCGGCAAAGGATGCTCGACAATGGCGTCGACAGGAACTGCAACAGAGCATCAGGAGCTATTTGGCCCATAACTGTCTCGAAGAACGCAGAACAAAAGCTTGGACAGGGAAAAGTCACAGCGCATATGGCTCTGTGTGTGTGTGTGTGTGTGTCTGTCTGCTGCTGCTCGACCAGGAATGCAGCGAAGCGTTTACGGCTGAAACCGATATTGCCTGCCGCCAGCGCCAGAACGACAACCGCGGTAGACACGAGTACCTCTCAATTCTATTCGATTCTGTTGTCGCCGTCATCTCTGACCGACTTGGAAAGCGCTTGGATTGGTTCAAAGCACCTCATCCAACAGCGCCGAAGCAGCGCCAACGGTTCACTGCCAGGGCCGCCGCTCTCGCTCCTTTCGTAGGCGTCCAACGTAGCGCAAAACGCCTCCCGGCAGTATGCATTCTTGCTGGGAGCGCATTCATCAGCGCATCATTCTCTTCGCATGGCCGCCTTTTCTACCAATACGACGACGTCGACGTGGGTCGGTACTGCCCTCATCTAGAGACCTGCAGCGATCATGTGGTGTCATGCTCAAGGTCGATTACGGTTGCCGGTGGGTACACTCAGATCACCGGGTCGACGTGCACGACGTTCTGTCTGTGGATCCACAAGAGAACCCGAGCGAATACCGAGTCGCTCCACGGTGTCCTCATAGCGCTCTGGTTCTGTGCGAAACAAGTATCGCAAAAGTCTTCGGCGTTGTGCGACGATATGCTCCAGGCTTCGTTTCGTCCTCACGTCTTTCCTATGGAGTCGCAAGTGTCGGGTCAGGTTCGCTATGCGAGTGGTCAGAATAGCGATCTGCACCTCGGGAGAGCCCGTGTCGAGTTCGTGTCGCTGAAAGGCTCTCACTGCAACGCGCTCCCGCCAGGTCTGGAGCTGTTCCCCTGTGGCGAACTCCGCGAGCAGTGCCGTCTGCACAGGTTCTGGCAACGAGTCGTAAACGTTTCGCGGTATGCCGACGAGCTCCGCAGCTACTGGGAACGACTGTGGCGGTGCAGTGACCGACGTTCGTTCTGCGGAAACGTCCTCAGGCCTGCCCGTTGCAGCCGTTTGGCCGTTGCCGCCGCTGCCGACGCCACTGCCGTTGGTGGCAGTCGCCTCAGTTGCAAGAGGCCGCAGGGCTGGACATAGCCCTGTAGCAGCCCGTGAAAGCGCAGAAAGAGCCCAGGTCTGTCGCCGCCAGAGACCGACAGCCCCGCTGTTCATGAACGCTGTGGTCACGCGTGACGCCCCGCACGAAACGAAGCATGTACGTCAAGCCTCGCAGTTGGAAGTACCCGTCGACGTCATACGTGCTGTGTGTCAGTTTCATTCCACAATTATCATTTTCGTTCCTAAAGATTCAGGTTTATCCCACATGAGCCGCCGATCGATCGGCGGACGCCTGCATGGTCGTCCACGACGGGCGCGCGTGCTTTTGCAACCAGCTCCTTACCGCGTTGCCTCGCTGGTACGCAGTTCACACGAACAGGAATGGCTTTCAAAAGGTTTGTGGAAGTTGGCCGACTGTGTATTATCAGCTACGGTGAGCATGCTGACAAGATCTGTGTTATCGTGGATATCCAGGATCAGGGTCATGTTGTGATTGATGCCCCGGCCGACTCCGGAGTCCCTCGTACGGTCATCAACGTGAAGCGCTTGAAGTTGACGGACGTGGTCGTTAAGTTGCCTCGTGCTTGCAAAACGAGCGTCGTACGGAAAGCTCTTGAGGCGCAGCAGGCTGTGCAGCGTTTCCGGGAAACTGCATGGGGTCAAAAGGTTGAAAAGCAACGAGTGCGTGCCCGGTTAACCGACTTTGATCGGTTTCGCGTGATGGTTGCAAGGAAGCGACGCAGCCAGCTCATCAAACATGAACTGGGACGACTCCGATCTGAAACAAAGACTTCTGCGTCGTAGGAGTGATGAGCGCGTATTTACGCTGGCTTGCTTGAAACAGGGCTTGCGGCAGTAGCCGCAGCAGGTTCCTCGTCGGCAGGCGGCTGCGATGACGCCCGCTCCTGCTCCAATCGTCTGCGTTTGCGGCGAACAATGGCAGCACTGAAGCGGGCCCCTGCATTCCAGGTGAATGCCTCGTATCGTATCGATATGCTCGAGTCACTCTTGGCATTGTCAAGCATCGACTCCAGCGCTCGCCGCTTCTCCAGACCCAGGTACGGCAAAATCCATCGTAAAAGCTCAAGATTCCCCTTGGCAAAGTCGTCTCGATACCAAGAAAAAATTCGCGGCAACGTCACCTCAAGAGCAGATGCGGATACCTTGCAACTCTCTTCGAGAAACGATTCTGTGGCAAAGTGAAGTTCTTCATCGATATTCTCGCCATCGAGAATGCGCATGGGCGGATCGCTCTGCGTACCCGCGCTGATCACAAAATGGATGCGCGGGTCGCGGCGACTCAGCACGTACTGCATGCGGGGGTCGCCCGGCCGGAACTGTCGGATCAAGCCATAGGGACGGGTTTGATTCCCGCGCAAAACACCGTGTTCAATGTCATCAAGGGTAAAGTCCATTCCCGCTATTCGGTAGCTAAGCGACTTGAAGAAGCTCCATCGCCGAAGCACGGTATTCGGTGGTCCATGGACGACGTGAGCATGCAGGCAGAGCGCGTTGTACACATTGCAAAAGAAGCAGAGGCGCTCTTCCGGGCTGAGCGGCCCTAAATCGACCCGCTGGAGTTCAGCTGCCGCAAAGGTGTACTTGCGAAACGCGTCACTCGACCGGAGACTTTCAAAGTCGACCTCGTTCGCATTGGATGGATGGCGAAAGACCTCGCAGAGCAGCGCAAGGCGGGTAATCAGCTCTTTCGCCACGACAACCGGGTCCCGTGGCCGCCGTGTCGGATCCCATATTAGTTTCGTATTCAGAACGTTCGATTCCTCGTCCTCTTGGAAAGCGTAAAAGAAGTTTCCATCACGAAACGGCTCCGAGTAGGTCACGTGGTGAAACAAACCAGCATCCATCAGTCGCTGGCCCAGGTCAATGGCCTCTTCACGAGATATTCCCAGGTTGATCTGCATCCACTGAACCGCCTCGGATCCGACGAAGCAGCGGGAATACGTGATTAGTCGCCAGCGGCGGTCAGCAAGCTGCAGACCCGTCTGCGAGTCGCGCAACCGGTTATAGACCTGCTCCAGGTCCACGGTGACGCCAACGCTTTCGCTGCGTTGCCTGCTCTCTGTCTGGACGGAAGACTCAACCTCCGTCTCAGGAAGGCTCGCAGCAGTTTCTATGCTTTCGTCGCCTTGACTAGCCAGGGGAGGTGCTCGACGCAGCCCCAGGCGGGATACCTGCGAACGTACCCTTTCTCCCTGTGCGAGCGACTCTTCCTCGAACAAGCTTTCCAGACTTGTTCTCTGCGGTGTGCCTCGTTCGGAAGCCACGTCTGGCACCACTTGCTCGTCGCTCTTGGCGGGAGCCATGGAAACCGCTTTGCCTCCCGCGCTGCACGACTGGCTTGCTGGACGTGGTATCGCCTCGAAGCGAGCAGGCTGCGACTGGCTGGCGCAGCACGGTGTCTGTATCGACGCCTGCGGCTTCGGGTCTGCGAATCGCATTGCAGCAGCAGTGGATGCGAGCGTGCCTGCCCCTGAGCTGCGAGCACTCTCCTGGGGAAGAAAGAACAGAATCTAACCACTGACTAGCAACTCGATAACAGTTTCGTTCGACCTATATGATAAGCGTTGAAAGGGGAAAAGTTTCCGTATCTTCGAAGGTTTACCTTCTCGGCGGAAGGTCCCGCGAGCCGGACGAGTCTGCAGGGCTAGCTAGTGCTTCATGCTTATCTCTGTGGCAGGTGCTGTGGCGAGACGTGCGCAGCTCCTCTACAACGCATTTCATTCTGGGAATAGACGCAGTAAAGCTGCATCCGGGCGTCGCCCTGGTCGCAGTGGACTCCTAGTAGATCGGTTCGCACTGTCGCAGGCTCCTAGAATGGTTATGTTCCCGGACCCCGCGTCGGATGAATCACGCCTCGAGCCGACGCCCTGAGTGGTACGGCAGCGCCGTTCTGTCTCCGTGCAGCACCTGCTTCAGCGGTATATAAGCGCTATGGCGGGTGCTCGAGGCAGACACTCGGCACACGATAGAATATACGTAACGACCAGTCTATCCGAGAGGAAGTATGGGTAATGGAACTTGAAGGCTGGTGCTTCATGATGGACGCTTTCCCGAGCGCCATTATCCATTGCGAATTCTGGGACGCATGGTCAATGTAAACGTTTTGGAATCTGAAAAAAAGAACTGGACGCGAGAATTCGGCGTCCGAACGCCGCTGCGTACGAGGCAGAAGAGGCGCATGGCGGGCGGCAGGCCTTACCGCAGCCATGCTACGCGAGTCGACCTGGAGTCCTTATTTCCATATGTTGCAGCAGTGACTCCAAAAGCTCTCTTCCCTTATGCTGCAGTGCGCGACGCCCTGACGCCTGCGCCAGTGTTCCATTGTTTTGAAAGTTTGTTTAGCGAAGCAACCAATCGTATCCTGGTGTATACAATCGATGCTGTCAACAGAGCCGGCAGAGATACGCGGACTAGCGCACGTTCCTGGATCCATTGCCTGCGACTTGAGAGCGAGAGAGAGAGCGCGCGCGAGTACACTTGCTCCTAGGGCGCACCTCGACGGCATGCTGCTCGCCTTCGGGTACCTCGTCGACGCACTTGTGGGTAGCGCGATACGCACTGCTGCCCGCTAGGTCCGCGGGAACGCTATCCGATCTGGACACACGCGCTCGTGCACCAAAGTAGCGACGCCTGTGCTGCTCAGTACCACTTACACATGATCAACGTCCCTTCGATTCGTGTTCACCGCCGCAACCCGCTCCCCGAGCGTGTTTCGTGAACGCAAAGCGCATGCATGGAGTCAGTGTGCGGGTGCAGCTTCCACGACAATACTGGTATCGCACTTCATGGATGCAGCAACGACGACAACAGACGCGTTTCCGCCTAGGACTCGTTGAACAGCTCGCCGCATCGAAGCAACTGCGCATGCAGACGCTTTTTTTTCTGGATGAGCTCGCCTCCACCGGACACTCGACTCGCGTAGGTCGTCTCCGTCATTGCAGCTGCGGTTCCTTGCAACGGTTTGTGGTCTTTTTCAGCGTCCTGTTTTGCCCGATACACACCAGAAGCGTGCCGGGTATCCGCAGGGCCTGCGGGCAGCGTTCAGAGCGCTGGCGCTCCTGCGGCGGCGTCCTGCGGCGACAGCACGCCCAGCCAGCGAGCACGTTCAACAATGCGTTGACTGCGCTTCTCCCTGTGATGCGGCAGGGGTTTTTGGCTCTCGTGCATGATTTACCCTCGAGCATGGAGCAGACTGATTTCCTATGTACCAGCGAGTATAACGCTTGGTCTTGGACTGTGGCAGCTCGATCGTCGTCGAGAGAAAATCGAACAACTCAACGATTGCAGGGAGCAAGTTGCACTTCCACCGCTCGATGAGTCTATCTTTTCACAGGACAGGGGAACACTCGAAACACAACCCTATCGGTTGGTTCGTTTGCAGGGCGAGTGGGTTCACCACGAAACTCGTCTAGTCGGGCCGCGTCCCTGCCCACGCGGCGACCAAGGAGCACAAGCGTCTGCGGCTGATCCATACGGCTATTTTGTCGTAACACCTTTCCGTGTGGCGGGCACGGAACAGCCGAACGTGCCTCAACTGGACGGCGGTTTGATAAACTGGCCTGTCCTCGTCAATCGGGGCTGGATTCCGCGCTTGGAAGTCAATGAGTACTGGCAGCGTGTTCGGCAGGCCGAGGAAAACCTCACCGGTCACGTTGAACACCAGAACAGCTTGATTGCCATTCTGCAGAAAACAGAGCGCTCGACATTCTTTATACCTCGCAACCACCCCGCGGAGCACAAGTGGTTTCGTCTTGATCCTACCGATCTTGGGGGCGAGCTGCTGCTTGCGGAGCTCGCAGAGCCGGCAAGCACCATCCCAGGAGAGACTGCGCAAAACGATCCGCTCCACGACTTGTCCGTCTCCCGCCCGTTAACCGCTGAACTCTGTCAGTTCTACATTTCACCGGAGACACACGCTGGATACAGTATGACCTGGTTCACATTGAGTGCTGCGCTTGGGTTCCTCGGATGGTATCGTAATCGTCGTTTGCTGCTTGACAAGCGATAGGCTACCGGGGAACTGCGATTACGGTAGCAGAGCCATAGCGAGCACCATTCAGAACAGGCGCTTTTACGTGATGGCTTGTCCAGGGCGTGCAGCAACCCCAATGCTGACATAGAGATACGCATGCTCTATGCATCGGGCCAGGAGCTTGGCCTCAGTGCTATATGCGCAGATGAAACAGCTGCTCGCCTTGTGCATGTGCAGCAGATGGTGCGCGTACACCAAAGCGCTCGTCCAGGAGGATAGCACGACGCTCTACGCTGACCCTGCGGGCAACATGAAGCATACATCCGCGACTAGTCGTGACGCGCTACGAGCCGTCACAAATACCATACGACCTCGCGGACCGTCCTCGTGTCGCTCAATTCGTAAAACCAGATCACATGGTGGTCGTACGATCTCCCGAAAGCGTGCCTGCACGAGTTCAAACGGGGTGTTTGCCGAACTGATATGTTCGGGGAGTAGCGGCCGCTTTCCCCGAGAGCAGGTGACCGCGGTGCTCCGGGCCCCGGTTTGGGGGTTGTCAACCAACGAAGCCTCAGCGGTCCACGAGGTACCTGTGGGTGAGTCACCAGCCAGGTTGTTGACGCCTCGCAAGTTTGCTTTCGAGCCGGGTTGCCATCTTTCGATCAGTGCGACGATTTGGTCGAGCAGCGCTGCGGCCGGGTAAAACCCGCCGTGTCCGTGACAGAACGCCTCCGTCACGCGCACGCAAGCAACTCGCGTAGGAAACAAGCACATAACTGCATCCGCACAGTTCGCAAGCCCCTCTGTCAACTGTTGAGAAGAGCAGCTCCTCCGAAGCGTTTCCGAGCGCTCGTGAGCGTCCGAGGCCTCGGTGCAGGTGGCCAACTGAGCGCGCGGTGCGGCCCTGGTGAAGCCAACGAGCGACCAGCCGTTGGTGGCGGTGCGAAACCTACCAATTTTTTCGGTTTTGTAACGTATGCGTCGAACCAGGGTCTTCGGGACGCACGTGTCAGCTAGAGGCACCGCACTTGGCACCAAAAGGCAACGGCGGCGACCATAGACCGGAATCGCGGGTATCGCGGCACGACCGCCTCCTGCCGACAGCTTCGGTACGCAGCCATTCGAGACGCACAGTTGGCGCGTACGCTGTCATGTACTGCTTGCTGCTTGAGAGCGCCCGCATACTCGGTTATTCTTGATCGAAGCATCGACTCTATTCCTTCATAGCGTTTGATCAATGGAATGGCACTCGGAATGTGGATGGAAAGACGTGTGCTCCCAAATGATCTATGATCCCGCCAACACCTGTCGCAGCGCATACCGAACGGCCTCAGGCGATGACGCGGGCCTTGACACCGGCGGTATGGCCTCGCCAAGAATCCGCAGGTTCGGGTGCACGTCCTCGCACGATATAAAGTCATGTCGGTATCGACGGCGTCGGGCAACAAACTCGTGAAATACTAGGCTATCCTACTCTGCACCGTGCGGCATACATGTACAATGCATGGACTTGAAGGCGTTGCAAACCGCTGTATCGTTCGCTGATACCAGGAAAGGCACATCGACGACTTGCGGAGACGGCGGTATTGGTCTTCGCCAGGTGCCGAGCTGGGCTCTCTGTGCCAGTTGCCTTTCACGAGTATGCTCAGATGCGCGTCCACACGTGTCGCACAGAAGCGCCGCCACTGACACGAATCCTGAGCACGCGATCCCAGACCTCATCCACAGCTCGGGGTATCGCAAGAGTCAAGTCACGCGTTGCCGTCTGGGTTTCGGCAGATGCAACCAGGTTTCGCTGGATCAGCAAACGGCCCATTCGCAGCGCTCTTCCATACGCTAGAAGCTTGCGTTTCGCTGTCTTTGCTGAGACGCTCGCGCAGCAAGTTTCAGGCGCTGGGCGCTCGCAGCTGCGGCGTCTGCCTCAGCCACCAAACCTAGTCCGCGAGCCGCTGCTGCGTACCGTAAACACACCTTCCATCGCAAACGGGCTAGTTTGGGTTCAGGGATAGACGCGGTGGCAGAGCGCTCGTCCCAGTCAGGGTTGCCTTCAGCGGTAACGCTCCCGCCGAGGCAACCCCACGCGTGTCGTGCGTCTCGCCGCGCTTGCTGGTACCAGTCAACAGCAGTTGATAGCGAATGTTCGGGAACGGATTGTGCCAGCAGCAAATCTACCTGCGCTCGATTCGCATACACAGCTGCGTTCGTTGGTTTAGAGAGCAACGCACGGGTGTACTCGAGCCAAGCGTAGTACAGGAAACGCGCGCGAAACGCCTCGTTTCCTCTGTGGTGTGCAGCGTCCGCCTCTGATTCCCAGTCAAGTCTTTCGCCAGCTTGTGGAGCCAGCTGCAACCGCAACGAGGAAGCTGGTACCTCCAACGACGGTTCAGGAGTCGTCACAGTGTCCGAGTCAGTGCCGTTGCCGAGTACGCGCTCGAGCAGCACTTCGAACCGCGCAGTTTCGTGTGGATTTTCTCGCCACTCACTCTCTAGGTCCATCTCTTGGAAACCGACCTGCTCCCCGCGTCCATCCTCCGGTTCCCTACGAGACCAACGAGCCCCACACACGGTTCAGCAGCAAAACGCGAACGTGCCCAACGTACACAAGGCCTTTTCCCTGGTACCTATCGAATCATGATGGATCACGATGGTGTGGTACACCAGTTGCGCAGGAAAATGGTTCCGAGTATGCATCGACGGCGCTTCAGTTTTTCGGGCTTGATTGTTGAACCACCTGATACCAGTGTCTCGCACTAGACGAGATTCCAATCACTTTCTCCAGCACATTGATTTTTTAGTCACAAGTCTTCCGCGCTTCACACCACTGCCTATACTGAGTACTCCAATATTCCCTGGTAAGCGCGCTCGACGTAAAGCCGCTGGACGCTCTGAAAACACAAGATATTACCGGACGTTGATCTTATAGGGTCAAGTTTCGGAGCAGACAGTGATACCATGCACTAGGTGTCAGAGAATCGCAGCGTAGAATGCCGGTCACCTTCCACTGCCTCGCCGTCTGACGTTCGCTCCGCTTGCCGCACTCCATTCCGTGCATCCAGCTCTGTTTCACGCAGGTATGGTCCACCTGTTTCAGCGTGCAATGTTGCTTGTGATACTTGTATAGCATTCTGAACACATCGATGGGAATCGTGCAGCATCGATGCTTGCACGCATTGGACACGCACGTCAACGGTGCAGGTGTGCTGCAATTGTTCCCGATCGTTAGCAATCCAGCGCCATACGCTACCACCAAGCGACGCAACGTATCTGTCGTTTCCTTTTCCAACTCCATGAACAGGTGCCCAAATGCACGCTTCTCGCGTATGCACAACAAAAATCAAAAAAAGTTCGGTTTATTCTAGAGAGCAGCTCTAGCATCCAGCTTCCCCATGGCGGTACCCCAGTCTACACGATATGCTCCTTAGAGGGCATACCATCGAGAAAAAACTATCGGAGGCAAGCACCAGCCCTGTTATAGATATTCCAGGAATCACAACCTTCATGGTAAACATCGTCACAGCGATGCCCGGGAGTCAACACTAGGACTCGGCTCCCAGGTAGCACCCACAAACACACACACACACACTGGCGGGGCGCCCGCCACCGCCACCGCCACCGCCGCATCCACCGCCGCGCTGACGCTTTGCGCTGTACGCTACGCGTTCTGCGAGGAAAAACAGAGCTGCTTACTGCGGTGCAGGTGTTTCCGCAAGTCTCGATAGCAGTTTTCCAAACGTGCACCTGGACGTCTAACATGCCCCCGAATGAAAATGGTGCCTTCCAGGAGTCGAGCGGGAACCTTGCCGAGGTGTCCGCGTCGACTGGCGCCGGCGCAACTGCGGACACCGCTGCTGCTTTGAACACAGCGGAGCCGCTGCTGTTCGACCCATCGATGAAGAAAAAGAAGAAGAAGAAACCTGTAGAACAAGGAACGAATGCCGGGGATACGACAACTGCGCTTGACTCGGAACAGGCTCCGACAGAACGGCACGTGCACTTCCAGGTCGAATCCGACGGCGATCGAGCGGCGTCGCCTGTCGACAGCGGGACAGCGGTGAACGCAGGCACCATCACGACGTCCAGCAGCAGCGTTAGCCATGAAAACAATATGGAGGCAGCGGAGCCGTGGCAAGGTACGGATCGTGACTACACCTACGACGAGCTCCTTCGCCGCATCTTCGACATGCTCCACGGACGGCACCCGGGTCTGGGCGGGAACCCGGACGGTCGTCGCCGCTTATCGCTACGACCTCCGCAGATTGCACGAGAAGGCTCCAAGCGTACCGTTTTCCTTAATTTTGGGGATATATGCCAGTCACTGCGTCGACAACCGGAGCACTTGGCAGCCTACATGGCCGCTGAGCTCGGCACCACCGGGAATCTGCAGGAGAGTGCCCGTCTGGTTCTCAAAGGGCGATTCCAGCCCGCTGGTTTCGAGGGTGTGCTGCGGCGTTACATCCGCGAATACGTCATGTGTGCGAGTTGCAAGAGCCCCGAGACCGTGCTCATGCGCGATGCCCATACGCGGCTCTACTTTATGAAGTGCGAAAACTGCGGCTCCTCTCGGTCGGTGGCTCCGATTCGACAGGGATTCATGGCACAGACCGAGCGAAGATCGCTTCGACGTGACGCCGCCTAGTCGTAACGAGGGAAAGCGCCCAAGAGAAGCACTTTCTACGACGACGACGACGACTATGAAGACGGGCGTGGATTCGAGTCCGTGAAGCCAAAACCGCGCCGTGGCCCGGCCCTGGCACCTAGCCCTGCTCGTTGCTCTGGTTCTTGGTTTGCAGCTAGACGCTGTGGTGCCTGTTGCTGACGGCGTAAGTGTGGCGGTACGTAGCCACGCCTTTGGCTCGACTCTTCATTTCCTGTCGCTTTCGGGGCCGGGATTCCAGCTGACGTCGCCGTGGATGGCGTGACAAACGGCTGATCACCGAGGAGACCCTTGTCCGCAGCGTGAACGATCGTCACAATGCCAGAACGGGGCGCTACAGGTGCAAGTGCAGGTGCAGGTGCGTGCCGCGCTTGTTGTTCACGTTCGGAGACTGTTTCTCCAGCGGGTGGCACCGGCCGCTCAGGCCCCGAGTGGTTATCGCCGCTCGAGCGAGTCGCGCTCACGGTATTGCCAGTGGGTGTACCCGCCAGAGGCACCTGTTTGGGATACGGGACAGTCGCTGTCGGCGAATGTTCCGCCGCTGCCTCGTACGCAGAAGCAGGCACACCATTGGACCCTGTGTCGCTCCGTGGTTGTTGTTGTTGTTGTTCTGCTGCTGCTGCTGCTGCTGCTGCTGTGCGACCAGGTGTCTGCTCTGCGGGGGTTTCTTCTGCGGATACATTGCCTATAGGCGTCTGTTGATTCGGAGAACCGTTGCCTTGACGCGGCTTCCACTCACGCAGTGCACGTGCCCGAGCCTCCTCTTTGATGTGATCGACAGCCTTCTGGTAAAGCGGATCCCTAAAAATGCTCTCCAGCCGCGCACGGCGTGCAAGATCGCTCTCAAACTGCTCCTGCAGCTGACGCAGACGGCAGGTTGCTGCCGACTGCCGACGTGCAATCAATTCGCGTACCATTTCCTTGTGAACCTGATCCAGATGCGTCGCCTGCTTTTCGTGGAGTGCACGATCCAAATAGTCCATTCGACGAGACAGCTGGAATATCTTTTGTTCGAGCATCTTGCGTTGCTGGAGACGCTCCTGCTGCTGCTGTTGCAAAAGCTCCTGTCGACTGAGGCGATCACCGTCATGATCCAGTGCATCGGCGCCAACCGCCGTGAAGCCATCTGCTGCACCGGCACCGATGCCCGGCACAGAGTCGACGGCAACACCAGGCAGCGCGCTTGTTGCACGAGCACCGGAAAGCACGGCCGCTGTCCCGGATCCGCTGCGACTCCAGACGCTTCGCGCTGGGCCGCCAGCCCCGCCCACGCTATCCACTCCGATACCAACGGTTCCCAGGGACGCTCCGACGGCGGTGGATTCTATACCAGCAACACTCGAGGGCAGCGCAAGCCCAGCCGCTGCACCACTCGCTGAGAGGCCGACTCTTCGGCGTGCATCCATTTCAGCTTTCAGACGCCGCAATTCAGCCTGCTCTTTCTCTTCCATTTCGCGCCGGATCGCTTCGAGCTCGCGACGACGCGCCTCTTCTGCGAGGCGCCGCTTTTCTTCCTCGGCGTGTCTTGCGGCCTCAAGCTGCGCTTGGCGTTGCTCCTCGCGTTCCATGCGTTGTGCAACCTCATCCAGTTGCTTCAGGAATGACTGCAGCACTTCCAACTGCGTCACGCGCCGCTGCTGCTCTCTCTCCAAGCGCTCCAACGGAAATGCTGCCTCTTTGGCGTTCAGAATACGGATCTCATGCTCGTCCGCTGTGGATGCTCGCTGTGTGATGGTGCTAGCCGCTGCTTGCAGGCGCGTGGCAATGCGACAAAGAGCATCGCCCAGCTCCTCCTGTTCTATGGTTCTGCAGAAGCGATAGAGGACACCCTTTCGGAAATCCAGGCGAAATGGGACCAGCTCCGCTCGAAGAAATTCGAGCACGATGGCATGCACCTGCACAAACGGAAGGAAATTCACCATAGAGCGAAGCTCCCACAGCAAGAAACTGTCGTAGTACTGAGCGATTCGTAATAAAAGCTCGGCAATGATGGCACGACTCAGCGGCATCATGGAGGCACGTGCGCTCTGGCCAGCTTTGCTGCTGGGTGCGCCCGCCCCGGTACAGTCGCCACCGGTGCCATCGACACCGCCTGAGCCAGTAACTCCGGCGACCTCGGAACCGACGTCAAGATGCATACTGGTGAACCAGCGCTGTGCCTTAGCAGCCAGCGACTGTGGCGTTCCAAGTCGAGCTTTGCCCGCTTGCTTCCAGCGGAGCAGTCCCGGATCGATGAATTCGTACAACAATTCGCGAAGCGCTTCAGGGCACGCCTCCTCAATACCATTGGATATAACTTGTCCGATCAGCCATGATTTTGTTGGATTTGAAATCAAGCGATCCCATGCCTCGCTCGAGCCCGCAGAGGCCGCGCTTGGCCACTGCAACAGGTCTAGCATTTTGGCCTGACGCGCCTGCTCAAAGCTCGTTAGCGTCGCTGCATCGGCGAAGACTTCCATGACCTTACTGTGAGCAGAGAGCTCCTTGACGGGGATGGAAAGCGTCGCCACCAAAAGTCGAACTGCTGTGTCTCGTGGCGTCTCCGACGAGGGTCCTGGAACCTGCCCGTCCGCATCCTGGTTCGGATCCTGGTTCTGGAGAGCCTCTGCGGCAGCCTGCCGGACCAGATACAACTTGTAAAGCGCAAGTGCATGCAGAAGTAGATTGTCAGTCGTTTCGAAGATAGTTGCGAGTCGCTCAAAGTAACCAGCCAAAATTTCAGGGCTGCGACCTCGCGTACATATCCGCAAAAGTTCATGCAGGTCGTCCATGGTACGGTAGGCCTCCTGCCAGTGTCCACTGGCCATCGCTTGATCTGCCTGCTGAAAGCGGATCCGAATCATACGCTGGACGGTCGGCCAATGAACCTGGTCGATCTCGCTCTGCGGCGAGCGCACAATGGTACGCACCAAACCTGCCATGTGCTGCCGAAGAATGTCGCATAATCGGCGGAACTCCGTTGCCCGATTGAACTTTGCCGTGAAAAGCAGCGCTCGCTCTGCTACTTCATGATACGCTTTCTCTACACGAATATTATTTTTGAGAATATCCAGGCACATGCGGAAAACTTCCCATGCGAACATAAGGGTTGGTGCGAGCAGCTGTCTCTCTATTCGTGTGCGAGACGCAAGCATACCATTGGCCTCAAGCAGCAGCGTTTGGGGCACCTCAACGCCCCATGCGGGCTGGGCATCGTCGTCGGTGGCGTTGCCGCGGTCGTCGCTGTCAGCAACCTCATCGGCAACGATGTCGTCCGTGCCCTCGGATATCAGTTCATTCCCGTCGCCTTCCGCATCTCCAGCGTCCTCCGTAATTGGGCTCTGAGCAGCGGCGCTCGCGTGAAAACTCTCCATAGCCAGCGTCCTTGCCGCGTCCACCGCCGCCTCAGAGCACTCCACTGCATGGAGCACAACGGCTTCAAGGGAAGCAGTGTTCGCGACTCCGCAGAGCGCACGGTAACGGTGTAGCGATTCCTTGAGTGCCAGTGGCCGGCGAAGCTCAACGCTGAGCTCAACCAGCCGCATCATGATACCCTCGTGGACTTTGCTCCAGCCTGAGGTTGACGACTGGATCGCGCTTGCAGCTGCGGCAGCGGCCGCGGCCGCAGCTGCAGCTGCAGCAGCTGTGCTGCGAGCACCGCCTTCATCCTGCTCCTGAGCGACGGCAGCCGCGTTCGCAGCCACCTGTGCAGCAGCCTGCGCTTGCGCTTGCGCCTGGGCGACGAGTGCTTGGGCTTCGCGGCCGCCAACGTTTATCGGTGTATGCTCAGTTATCAACGTGTACAACGCTTCGTGAGCTGCAGACTTTTGACCCACTGCCAGAAGCTGCTCTGCCCGGTTCAGGGCGTTCTCGGGCTTGAGGATCGGCCTGCCGTAACGCGAACCGAACCGTTGGTTACGGCCGCGGTGACCACCGTAGCCACCACCACCAGTACCACCACCGCGGCTCATACTACCGTAACGCCCTGGGTAAGCACCACTCATGAAGATAGTGAAAACGTTGCCGCAGTGGTAGACTATGGGAGCCTTGCCTCGTGTCTACAAACTGCGTTGCACGCACGTGCTTGGACAGCAACGCCGCAGCACGCATGCAGCAGCGTCTCCGAGTCAGGCGCCGTCGTTTCCTTCCTCAGGTGTCACGTGACGCTGCGATGGCATGCCGCGCGCCGCGCGATCCCGCTTGCATTGCCACTTGGATGATCGTAGCGCGCCGCCATGTGCCGCAGGGAGAGCTGCGTGTTGCGAGATGCATGCTTCGGAGTCAACGTCGACGTTGCGCTCTTCGCCTCATCGCTGAGTTTCGCGATATACCGCTCACAAGCACTTGTTCCTGGCGAACGTTTGTCGGTTGCTAGGGTAGACGGAGACTGTTACAGACGCGTTTCCTTGGAGAGCGTTCTTTTCGGTTGCCTGACTGTGCGCACTTCGACGCACTGGGGCAACTCTGCTTCCATCAGTTTGCTCCTAGCATAACGACTCGGTTTCTTCGCACGCCACCCGTTGCCGGATCGTAGTCAGGAATCGGAAATATGGTTGAAACAATCGTTGATCCGCGGAAATCAACGCTCCCCGAAGAGGTATCGCAGTACTTGGTAAACTTTTATAACAAGTTCGTGGACGGTGACAGCGTGGCAGTACACGGCCTCTACGAGAGTGGCTTCACGCGTATCGCTGAGCGCTTCTACAAAAGTTGCCTGCTGCCGCAATCATCTGTTGTGCGTGAGCTACTGCGAGATTTGGAGGCCAAGGTGCAGCGCGGTACCGAAGCTGACGACGACGACGAATCGGCGAACGCTGCTGCCGGGCATGCCCCTAGTTACATCGAGCTATTCATGCTGCTTTACCAAGAACTGGGATATAGACATATGCACATGAGGCTGCACCCGACCCTGAAACAGAGGTCCCAGTCGTGGTCAAACTATCTTGCTCTGTTTGCGCATTTTGCCCAGGGGCACCTGCAGGAGTGTGCGCTGCCAGCCTCCTGGCTCTGGGATCTGATCGACGAGTTTCTCTACCAGTTTGAGGACTACCATCAGTATCGCGCCCGAAGCCAAGATGGGCACACGCTTGAAGAGCTCGAAACGGAGAACATGAATTCGATGTGGAATGTCCGAACAACTCTAGAGATACTGAGTACACTAGTAGAGAAGAGTGGCATCGTCGGCTGGCTGCGAGAAGCGGTCGGTGCTCCCAAACCCGATGACAACTACCCATTTGCATCGGTGAATAACGCAGCAGCAGCAACAGCAACAGCAGAGGGCGCACGCGCAGCGACAGCCGCTACGGGCTCCATCGCGCCGGCTGCAAGAGGCGACTCTGCCGAGGAAACTGCCAAAGATACCGGGGGCGGAGCTGGGGAGGCGAGCCCTGACAATATCGGCGTCCACGAGGATGATGCTGAAGACTTTCGCGGTGCACCTGGAGCTGCAGAAGAAGATGAAGAAGACATGGCCAACGATTCTGAAGACCAGAGCCTAACGGATGCGGATGAGGATCTAGGAACACTCGCCCCTGAACGCTGTCTGGCTGCCGACTCGCTGCTGTATCGCTATCTCGGTTATTTTGCGATGGTCGGTTTATTACGCTTGCACTGTGCCACGGGAGATTTCTTCGCGGCGCTTTCAGTTTTAGATCCTCCATCACTGTTTGAAACCGAGTGGATTCGCTCTGTAACCATTTCCGCAGTTGCCAGGGCTTCGCGACAAAAACCTATCCCCAGTGCCGCTAACGCAGAGCCTGCGGGAACCGAAGGCAGCCTCATGCAATCAACAGACCTCCGTTTGCGGCTGCATACCCACGTTACCGCCTGCCATGTAGCCGTGTACTACTACATAGGATTCAGCGCGCTGATGCTTCGACGCTACGAGGAGGCGATTAGAGCGTTGCAGCCGACCATCGTGCACATCACGCGCACCAAACATATCCACGTCCGATCCTTCCAATATGAACAGGTGAACAAGCGGATTGATCAGATGCTTGCGCTCCTCTCGTTAGCTCAGTGCCTAGGGCGGAACCGTCTCGACGATTCCATGAACAGTTGGCTGAGAGAAAAACTCGGCGATCGCACCACGCGCATACGACAGGGCGATCTGAGTGCTTTCGAAGAACTTTATAATCATGCGTGTCCCAAGTTTCTGCAACCGAGCGTTGCGAACACCTGTCGTGAGGTGTTTCTGCAGCAAGTTGCACAGAGCGAATCAGGTCTGCCTGCGCAGCTGAGCTCCTATCTACGCATCTATCGCACCATAGACGTACAGAAGCTCTCACAATACCTAGGTTTGGGCGGGTCTGCGGACCACAGCACCGAACAAGTGCTCGCTGCGCTTTTCTGTCTCAAGTACCGGGCGCTGCTCAGGCATCGCGCCGCAACCGCCTCTGCTTCCGGATCACCCGCGCTTGGCACTGCGATGGACAGCGAATATATCGGTACGAACGACACCGAATTCGTTATCGACGACGTCGGCATGGTCGATGTGTTTGAAACGCGCACGGGCAAACGTCCAGAGGACTATTTCCTACGCAATATCCCGAGACTTGGTGAACAAGTCAGCTTGTACCGTCGCATCCAAAGGGATCGCCTCGCCGCCACCGCCGCTGCGTTCGCGCAGAAAGAACAAGCACGACAGCAGCGCGAGAGCGAACAACGCAAAGCCCAAGAGAAACAACAACAACAACAACAACAACAACGCCTGGACAGCGAGCAATACGCCCGTCTCTCGCAGGCGCCCGACACGATGCCGGTACTGCCGCCGCGTCCGCTCAGTCTCGCTGAGCGCCTCGCCGGTGTCGAACGCAGTCACTAGCGCGACCGGGACGATCCGTGGACCGCGATCACCTAAACAGACCGTGAATCACCGCTCTTCGTCTATGTAGGGAATCGAGAATAAGCGGCCTCAAAATGAAAAGTGTCTCGCTTCCGCTACATGACATGCTCAAACGCAGCGCTTTCCACGGACTCGGAACGGATATCGGGATATGGAATGCGCGCCAGCGACACGCGACCCGCAATCAAGCCGTCGACAATCGTTTTACGCTCCTTGCAGATCCGTTTTTCGCATTCACTTTCGGTGGAGTCATGCTTTCCTCTATTCCTCAGTACTGTCCTCTGCCTCGCTGGGTTGCTGCAGCCATTCAACGAGCGGCTTGGCCGCATCCCGTGCCCGCTCGCCCGCCGCGGTCGATGAACCTGGCGATCTCCGAGTAAACCAGTCGATAATCACCTGTTCATCCAGAATATCCTCATCATAAAACAGTTTCAGGATGTGGGGTATCGAATTCAGACGACTCTGGAGACTAAGCTTGGCTCCACGCTGCACATCCGAGGGCGCTAGGTTGCGCGCCTCGTCCGATCCGACCCCCGCCAATGCCTCGAACGCATCCAACAGGCGCGCCTGTGCTGCGTGATTGAGCGAAAGCGCACGCAGCGCATCGACTGCGTGCACTGCGTGCCGCGCGGGGGATTCTCCGGGTGTACATTCCGGATGCGCGGCGTGCGCAACAACAGCACAAAAGATCGCTTGCGCAGCACTGGCGCTATCGTTCGGGAAATATTTGCGCGCTTCGCTGGCAATGGATGCGGGAGAGTGGTGACCTTGGCGAAGCCACGCTTCAAAACGATCCAGCTTCTCGTCGTCCACGGACACATCTGTGGTAGCGCGTTGCACTGTTCCTTTGCTACTGACGAGGTGCAGTTCGTCCAGTTTCGACGTTGTCTTGCTCACGGCACGCTGAGGCGATTCCCCGTTGCCATTCACTCCGGCATTGGTCAGGAGCGCCGCTGCTCTCGCAGCCGCCAGTTTCATTTGGGACGTCGTCTGATCGTCGTGTGCAGTCCAGTCGCCGTCTGCTTGCGGGTCTTCGCCGTCGTCGTCGTCGTCATCATCGTCGTCATCATCATCTTCATGGTCGTCATCGTCGTTGTAGTGGTGGTCACCATTTGGACGCAACGCATTGCGATCGCTCTCGAGATGCCCACCGGACTTGTGGGATGCCGTGCGCATGCCGCGATCGCCAGCGTGCCGCTGAGCCGCATCAGACGGGAATCCATGCGGCTGCGCAGCGGCTGGTGAGCTCGGGCTGGTATCGCCGCTACCGGATTCGTCCAGCTCAGAGTCCTCCTGGCCGGTAGCATTTGTCTGGCGACGTCTCTGATTCAGTGCAGCGTTCATGGCCTCCGCTTCTTGAGCCAACGCGTCCAAATCCGTGGGTGCAACGAGCGCTTCGGTTCCATTTGCGTGCCAGGGAGCAGACGCACCAGCCTTTTGCGCAGCACGTTCCTGACGACGCGCCGCCTTCTCTGCCGCTCGGCGCTCGCGGTACGCCTCTTCTGTTTCCCCATCTCGCCGCTTGCTCGATTTTTTCTTTTTCGTTTTGCCGTCCGTTCCGGAATCAGGTGCGTCGTCCGCATCCGGTGCCTCCTCGTGTACATTTGAGCCTTTTTCGTGCCCTTTCTTTTTCTTCGACTCCTTCCGCTCCTTTTTCGACTTGCCAGATTTCTTCGATCTAGCGCCATCAGGGGGGTTGTTCAACATGTAGGTGGTCACGCGGTGGCTCATGTCAACGAGATGTTGCGCACCGCACGCGTTACAGACGTGGTATATGTTGCCGCGCTTATCGATGACGAGGTCCGTCTCCGGCATATTGCAGCTTGGACACAAAACAAACATCCGCACGAATTTGTCAAGCGTGTCGGCTAACAGTTTCTGATCATGCGCGCCGTTCACGATGTATACATCTTCATCATCGCTGATCTTGGTCTGCGCTCCGAGCTCACAGCCGAAGAACTTGCAGATATACCCCGGCGGCCGGTGCAGCGCCTTGGCAATTTGGGAGCAGTTCACGATTCTTGTTTTGATGCCGTTCCCCCTGCCCTCAATCTTGCCCATGATGCGAGGCATCTTGTAGCGGTAGTGCGCATCTTCACTACCGCCTCCGATATTGACGAGTCCGGAAGATCCTCCCAGCTCCATGACGTGAAACTCGAAACGGATTCTCTCTTATCAGAGCCGTAGTTGATAGTCTATTCTCCAAGCAGGCAGTTCACGTGCAAGTCCATGCGCATCGCCACCGGTAACGCGGCAGTTTCGAGACCCGCACTCCCCGCTCCAGCGCTATGTTCGTACGAAGCGTTCGCCAGTTTCGCTCGCTGCGTTCGCTGCACACCGCAACCAACGCGTTCATACAGCGTTTTGCGGTTCTAATAAGCGTGGGAGAAAGTTCTGGCAAGAACCCGACGTTCGCGGTCAAACAGGACGCCTCTTTCGAATGACGTTCAGTGCCGCGTTTGGTCAAAAGAATATGAAGCGCACCAGGCAGTTTCGGGAGTCGCGGGACGCCTGCGCTGCCGGCGCGCGACGGCGGTGGCGGTCTCCAGCGAGTGAATCGCCGCTCCAAAAGATCCAGGCGATGCTTGTGCACCGCTCCATTGTAGAAAGAGCGTTTAAGTAGACCAGGGGATTTCCGATGGCGCGTTTGGTATTAGAAACTGGTAAAGCAGCTATCGTTCCACATTCTATCTCCAAGTTCCATGACCCACACTCCCCAATAGCGATCCAGGCGATACGGGTGCGTGTCCCTGTGGACGCTCCCAGCCGACAGCGCGCTTCCGCCGACGTCACCGCAGCGGCGTCTCGGTGGCGATTCGCGAACGCAGGATCGATGGCTCCAGCAGCAGCAGCAGCAGTAGCAATAGCAGTATTTTACGAAGCTGTTGTTTCTGGTACCGCAGCGGTTTCACAGACGACGTTCAGAGCTCTTGCTCGTGGAGTGCTGCGGACCAGTGAGCGGCGCCTGGTATCAGGAGGGCCTAGTTTTGGGCGCTTGCTGCCATGCGCGCCGAAGCGGGGAAGCGTCGGGCGTCTGTCGTGGTAGGCGATCAGCGCGGCGCCGACGAAGCTGACTCTCTGACCTTCGAAACAGCAACGAAAGCTGGTGGTGTTACCTCAAAGGCGAACACCGTAGGCTCGTCTGTTTCCGATCGCCAGACTTGCCAGCGACCTGCACCGGAGAGCGCCTCTGAGCACCTGAGCGTCCAGATGCTACGCGAGCACCTGAGCTTGAGCCCCACGGCGGCGGACGCCACGGAAGATGCCCTTACGTGGCAACGCTGCGAGGCGAACTGCATGGACACGGAGCCAGTCACTGGAGCGCACGCCCGTTCCTGGGATGCACCGGACATTTTTGCGTCCGCTGTGAAAGGACACGTCACCAGAAAACGTTATGAAGAGGCGCAGCGTCGGCTATGCTCCATACCAGACCTGGTGGCGGCTACGCCCATGCTCCAGCGGCGCCTCGCGGCACTGGTGGATCCTAGTGCCGGGGACGTTGCCGCCTCGGCGCCTTTTCGTTACGGAGAGCGCGACCTGCTCCTGCAGCGCGGTCTGTGCTTCGCTCGAGCTCTCGTTACCAAGGCCGATGTTCTGCTTGCTTGTATCGATTCCGTTGACGAGGAGCAGCTTCACCTAGAGATCGTTGCGGCCTACACTTGTGCGCACATTCTGCAGGCACAGGCGCGACAGGAGCAGCACAATGTGCAGCTGGCACAGCGGCCGGGTGCGTCTGTCGTCGACGACGACTGGGATCAGTACCGTGACCGGGGCATCAGTCGCGCTCGAGTGCTTGTCTTTGCGCCAACCCGGCAGGTAGCGTATGCGTTCCTGTCTGCGGTGCTCAGATACCTGAACCCACGGCAGATCGGGCACGCGCAGCGCTTTGAGGGAGCATTCGGACCCGACGCAGACGATGGGACTGTCTCCGAAGAGCCGAACACTTTACTGGTGCCGCCTACGGAACCGGTGCCTGATCCAGGTGCAGATACCAGCCGCGCTCGACATTGGCGTGCAAAACCTCGCGACCACCGAGCCGCATTCAAAGGCAATATCGATGATGACTTTCGTCTGGGGGTTCGCGTTGAGCGCCGATCCCTCCACTTTTTCGCGGATTTCGCGGACTCTGACTTTGTGGTTGTGTCCCCGCTGGGCCTCCAGCGTGTGCTCGACGATCCCGACAAGGGCGGCATGCGAGGCGGTGCAGCAGATCCACTTTCCAGTATTGAAATCGCGGTGATTTTACGGTCGCATATGATGCTCATGCAGAACTGGGACCATTTGCTGCGCGTTGTGCGAGAGGCCGTGAACAGAATGCCGGCTCAGGTGCCGCAAAAGACAGACTTTTCACGAGTGGAGCAGCGCTTTCTTGAAGACCACGCTGCGGCCTACCGCCAGGATATTCTCTTGTCGGCATTTGATTTTCCCGAATGCCATGCATGGTTCCGTCTAGCGCGAAGAGATCACCAAGGTAATGTAAGTGGCGTGCTAAAACTACTTCGAACACGGCACGCTGGGGTGATCGCGGATATTCCAGCACCCAGACGAGTCCGTCATGTGTTCCGCCGGCTCGCGACACCGCACGGCACCGGGTCGGGACGCGAAGGCGCTGCAACGAACGCACTTTCGGCGGTGGAGGCGGCAGAGCTGCGATTTGCTGCGTTTTCCCACGACTGGTTACCGAAACTTGTCCAGAGTACGCACACGCACATTCTAATCTACATTCCCTCGTATTTCGATTTTGTGCGGGTGCGCAACCTCTTCCGCAAATGGACAGAGCAAGCGGTCTACCCGGCCTCGAAACTCAGTTTCGCAGCCTGCTCCGAGTACAGCAAACCTCAGGATATCAGTCGCTATCGCCTGCTTTTCTTCGAAGGGCGCGTACGCTTCCTCCTCGTTACCGAGCGTTTCCATTTCTATCGCCGCTATCATCTTCGAGGCTCCCAGTACATCTTCTTCTACGGAGTTCCTCAATTCCCCCAGTTCTACACCGAGCTCGTTGCGAGTTTAGAAGCCTCTGGGTCGAGTTTCCGACAGGCATGTACGCTGTTCATCATGCCAGATGATGCCCTGGCGTTGCACCGCATTGTCGGATCACAGCGCATGGCATACATCACCGCGAATCAACTGCGTCGCGAGTTCGAGTTTCCGGCACCAGTTTCTTTCGGTGCACGCGTTTGCGATTAGTGGCCGCGTCCTTGGCCCGCAAACGGCCATATTCGGACATTGCTCGCTAAACCGCCCGGCTCTGGTGCGCTCGCCGCAGCCACAGCGCCCGAGTCCAGAGCCGTGGTCGGTGCCTTTGGTACAGCGGGTGGCACGATATCTGCATCGTCTTCGGGAATCTCAGGATCGTGCGGCATGTTGGATGAAGCGTCATCCAACATGTAGGCGTTCGTGGGCTCTACCGCCTCCTCAATGGCGAATGGATTCCATGCGGCATCGTACAGCGCGCTCGATGTGCATGCAGCAATGTCTGCCAGCATACCAGGCGAACTGGCAAGCATTGGATTGCCCTCGACGAATGTGCGGCTCGCACCGGTGGCGATGGAGCATTGAGCGTTCGACTGCTGGGGCGTGCGCTCCATTCGCTGACAATCTTGGACGGTTTGCAGCGCCTGCTCCAGTGTCGCACTGAGCGATTGCATCATGGAGCTGTCCTGGCGGGGTCGTGCGAATCTGCGCGTGCGCTGCTCCCTGGCGGTGGCATCGGAGGCTGCAGCAGGCAGCGAAGCCGCCTCGTCACCGGCACGCTCGTGCAGTGCGAATGCTGGTGCACTTGTGGACAGCACGTACGCCGGAGGTAGCTGCGCTTTCGAGCTACCATGTGCTGCTGATGATGCTGAAGCCAGTGCCCGCGCATCCTCCGCTGCCTCATCGCCATAGGCTGCAAGATCGCGGGTGTGGAAACGAAGGCCCATGTTCGGCGATCGAAGGCGCGGAGGCAACCATGTCTCCTGGTCCATCATGCCGCGTCCACTCAGAAACGGATGCAGCATGCATTCGGTGCTCGTCCAACGCCGACCAGGATCCCACTCCAACATTCCGCGCAAGAGGCTGAGCAGTGCGCGCCGCTGTGCCAGTTCCTCGCGCTCATCCGTGTTTGGTTTCATGGGGCTCTTCACAATGATATCCTCCAGTTTCCGGTGCTTAAAGTACTGTTTCCAGGGTACAGGCCCCTGCCCTGTCAGCGCGTCCGAAGTCAGACCGCGAAGATGCCCGTTGTGAAAGAAGCGATGGCTCTGCTTGCCGCTTTGAATCATCCACGCCGGCGGCATACCAAGCATGTCCACCATTCGCTGAATCATGTTTTCGTCGTCGTGGCCCGGAAACAGTGGCAAACCCAAAAACAGTTCCCCAACGATACAGCCCAGAGACCAAATATCGATCTTCGTTCCGTAGGGCAGTCCCAGGATCACCTCGGGTGAGCGATAGAAACGCGACTGGACGTACGAATATATGACGTGATTTTCCTGGCACGCCGAGCCAAAGTCGATGAGTTTCACCTCCACACCATCGTTTCGGCAGAGGAGCAGGTTCTCAGGCTTCAAATCGCAGTGGATGATTCCCGCTTGCGCGAGCAGATCCAACGTCGGAAGCAACTGCTGCAGCACGGAACGTACAATGAGGAGGCCCAAGCCTCGAAATCGATTCTGTTTCAAAAGATCAAACAAGGACATTCCCAGCTTCTCCAAGACGAGGCATAGATGATGGTGAAACTGAAAGTGCTGCAGTAACTTAACCACGTGGCGGACGCGTTCCGCAGGAAAAGTGCGATGGAGCATCTGCAACACGTAGACTTCCATGAGGGCCTGTCGCAGGTATGCCTCTTGGTTTTTCACCACCTTGAGAGCCACCGTCCGGCTGCTGCCCAGTTCTAAGCATTTCACTACCTGTCCAAAAGTGCCCACACCAAGCAGGTCCAGCACTTCGTAAACGTCCCCGTTCGGGGAGCGAATAGCATCATGCACACGGAGAATGAAGTCGTGATTCTCATTATCGTAGCCGTTGTTAAACCGCGGCTGGTCTGGCCTCGTCAAAGTTCTTCGAGGATTCAGCTTCGGATCGTACTCGAATACGGAAGATACTCGTCGGTACGTGCGTAAAATATCGGTGGTTAGGAGCTCCAGCAGCGGCTTCCGCTGACGCGCTCCAGCGGAGGCAGAGGTGCTCGCCCCGTCTGCAGTCGGCGTCGAGCGCGTTCTAGCAGACCACGCCCTCTTCTGCAGAGAGCTTTCGTGTCCTCCATACGACATGTGGGCTTCAGTGCGTGACGTGCCAGTCAATGGAAACACGCCTTTTACCCATGAACGAAGCGCCTGAGAAAACCCGCACTTCCGCGGAGCACTAGTCTCCGCTCGAGACTCGCCCCGCCCCAGGCAGCGATGGATGAACCGCAAGCGCTGCGGCTTGCATCGCGCGCCCAACGCTCGGTACACGACCCGCAATGCGACGCGTCGATTGCGCCATGCTGCGATTGCCACACGGACACGTAGCAGCGCAGATGGCTTGACAAACCGATCGCCAGTGCGCAATCCGGGAATCCATGGTCAGTAGAGACGTTCTGTGGATCGCAGCGAATCGCAGACGCGGCGGCATTCAACGAGTTCAGTTGCGCGCTTTGACAGCGCGCTCGCGTGCTGTAGACCCGCATCAATGCGGCGCTATGGTGGGTGATTCATGCCGGATGCCGCTTTCGCGCTCCGCCACCAGCACAGCACTTTATTCATGATTCGGATATGCGTGCATAGATAGACAGCACAGCACTTTATTCATGATTCGGGATATACATACATAGATAGACAGCACAGCACTTTATTCAAGATTCGGATATGCGTGCATAGATAGACAGCACAGCACTTTATTCATGATTCGGTATATGCGTGCATAGATAGACAGCACAGCACTTTATTCATGATTCGGATATGCGTGCATAGATAGACAGCACAGCACTTTATTCAAGATTCGGATACGCGTGCATAGATAGACAGCACAGCACTTTATTCAAGATTCGGATACGCGTGCATAGATATTAAGCGATGCGTGCCTCTGTAGATGCATGCACAGCAGCACGCATGGATGCGATGGCGGCAAATGGTGAACGCTAGCAGGCATTTGTCGTTACAAGGACAGACAGTAAGAATCCGCTGGTCTCTTTCTCAGCAGTCGTAGTATCAGAAGTAGTTGTAGTAGAGATGCTGGTGTACATGGCTGCGTGCGACAGTACCGCCCAAGCATGCAGATTCTCGCAACAAGCGCTCCGCTGCGTGGGTAGCAGGCTCTCCCAGTAGCCGGATCATATCAATCCGCTGGCAACGCAGCCGTTGCGTCTTAGACTCGTATAAGAAGGCCGGCTGCTGCCGTAGCCGCTGGTGATAACAGTGATGGTGTTTGCGACATAGCACGCTTTACATGGCCTCGAGCTCTTGCTCGACTCGACGCATACGCAAGACCAGGAAAATCCCAACAATCGCACCGGCAATGTACAGCAGCAGCGGCAGCGCTGCAAGGATTTTGAGCACAGCGATGCCGCCAGGCACCAGCAAGACCGCCTGCACGAAATACCAGAATCCATCCTGCCACTGCCGAGCAATGCGGTAGCGGATGTACCTCTGAGGCGCAAAGGCTGAAAATGGCACCGGTTGCAGCGGTTCCGGGAGGCCACTCTGACCGACTTGCGAGCCTGCCCGATGCTGCATGGCCTGCTCTTTGCTGAGCAGGTCGAGCGAGACCTGTATGCGCGGCGATGCGGCGACCGGCCCGGAGCCCACTCGATGCATCATAATCCACTGGCGGAAGCGCTGCGCTCGCCCGTTGTTCCGATGGGCCTCCTCGAAAATGGAAGAAAGGTCTAAAGTGACAGTCGCTAACAGCTGCGGATCAGATGGCGCCAGTTGACCAACGAGCGGGAAGCCCGACGGACTGTGGACGTCCCAGACGTGCAGTCGCAGCCGTGGCACCAGCTCTGGATCCGGCCAGTGCAGCGGGCGCCACACGAGGCGGTAATTGAAATTCGCAGACCCATCGTCGCAATTATGGACAACAGAGGTATGAATCTCGGAAGAGGTGTCGTTTCCGAGCTGCGCTCGCACCTGGAGGTCCTGCAACGGCACAGACGCGTTGGCGTTGCCACTTGGAGTCGTGCCGACCGCTGCTGACGCGGTCGTTCCCCTGGTGCGCCCACCGTCCGCAGCTCCATCGACATCGCCGCCATGGACTGGCTCCGAGACCCTCTCCAGTTTGCAACCTATGACGCGCCATATGACCAGCCGCAGCTCGTATTGGTGCGGATCGAGCGGTTCCAGTGGACGAAACGGTCTATTCGCTGCCTCTTCAGCGCTGAGCAGCTCAAGTCGTAGCGTCAGCTCGCCACGGGGTATGACACGGTCTGGCACAAACAGACGCCGCGTCTCTATTGGCGATTCCAGACGAGATAACGGCGGCAAGTCCGTGTACCAACGCTGGTCCAGGTCGATCTCTGTCTCGCCGAGGAGCAGGGCGCGTCCGATTCCCGCCCGCACCAAGTCCACGCGCACGTCCCTGCTCATCGCACGGTGGACAAATGGGCCAAACGTCCAGGTCGCATACCTGGGCACCAGCGCTGCGGCATTCGGTACCTCAAAGTCCGGACCGGCAAAGTGCTTCACTCGGATCGTGAGGCGAGAGCCAGGCAGGCGCACATTGGTGAACTCGAACGACTGGAATATGTCCGGGTTCAAAGAGTGCCGAACCGGTGATCGCTTCGTCGATAGGGTCTTCTCGCCGCCGTTGAGCTCCACTTTGAGGTAGATGTTTGGATCTCCGCTGGGCACTCTAAGGCCGCGTGCATGATATACATGCAAGCGCACCACCACGTCGTTCCGTTCGACGTAGCGGCGTCGCATTTGCTCTCGAAACGCTGCCGCGTATGCTTCCAGATCGGAAACATCCTCGACGCGCTGCAGTGCCGTCACCACGTTCGTGTCAGCAGCGACTGCAGCGTATCCGGTTCGCACGATGCGCCAGTCGAGGGCCAGCTTGCCCACCGGAACCGGGTCATTGTAACGCCTCGACTCGTGGTGCAAGAGACTGAGTCGGCGCTCGGTTTCATCTCTACGATATAGCATCGAGGCGGTTGCACGGCCGGAGACGCGACCTCGCCTCAGAGGTCTCGCACCTCGACGGTCATGCCCTGAGCCGCTTCGGAGGCGTCTTCGCACCGGGCTTACAGCCGCGCACACCGCTGTCAACGATGACCGTCTGGTTACCGTACCCGCAGTGGGACCCGCTTGAGCCCCTGACAAGGAACGCTCCTCCGCGACAACTTCAGCATCTTCGGTGGCGGGAGAGTTCGGCGTTTCCGCTGCAAGGACGCTGCATGGAGCAGGTGCTGTTTGTTCGAGTGCGGCGGCCTCTGGATGTATCGTGCTCGGAGCATGCCGCGGCTTCCGCGACGGCTCCGCTCGGAAACTCGGCCGAATCTGCGGTAAGCGCATCTTCTTGATTCCGGTAAGCATTCCGCGCTCGCCAGTAGCAGTCAGGTTGACCCGGCGCCTCTTGCGGCGAACGAGGCCATGTCGGAGAAGGGCCTCGCTGAACTGGGCATGCGGTTCAAGGCTTCGCTCGAGCTCATCGGAGACCGAGTGAACGCCGTGTGCGTCCGACTTGTCTGAAACAGCGTGGTCTGGCCTTTCGGGGCCCTTTGAGCGCCCACCAATGACGGATCTCTCGTAATGCTCTAGGGCCGTCACGAGGCCCCGGTGGTGCAAGAGGCGAAAGAAACGGAGAAGCCACGGCGTCAGGCGCGATGACGGAAATTCCATCTCCTCCAGTCCAAATCGCAGTGCAATCTCAGGAGCAATCTCCACGAGGTAATTCACAAGCGCTGCCCATAGCGCCAGTCCCGATGCGCGCACGTCGTGCTGCCAGACTTGCTTGAGTTGTCGGCGAAAGCTGCTCAGATCGAAACCGCTTCGTTGAGGCGCTCCATTGCTGGCAGTTTCCAAGGCCTCTTGCATACCCGCAAGCGGCCCGTGCTGACGTTTCGCACGCCGCATGAGCACCCTCTGCTCCAGATACTCTAGGCCGTACTGCTGGAGGCCGCCGACGAGTAGATGCTTTTTTGCAAATTCCTCTGGAGTGATGTTCGCGCTCGCGTAGAAGCGCTCACCATCTCGGCTCTCGAGTATAATATGCAGTGAGGAAAGATCACCAATATCAGGGGGCAACCGCAGGATCACAACATCCCCTATATGGTTCTGGTCTGCGCCCAGACTGCCGCTGCTGCCAGCACTCAGGTGGATCGGCTCGCTTCGTTGCATTCCATCACGAAAGTTGAGAAACATTCGCAAACTGAGTGAGTCTCGGCTCGGATCGAGACCAAAGCAGCCCAGACCCAGATGGTGAATGGACACAAGACCCACGAGCATCCAGTACGAGGCAGCGGGTCCGCGACTAGGTTGCGACTGCAGGTCGGCAGGTTTTGGTGTAATCGTCAGCGGTGGCCGCTGCACCGCCATATCCCCGTCTCGTTGTTCTGGCGACTGCGGGTTGTTACCTGATGTAAGCGCCTGCGTCGGAGTATCTACATGCGCTCGCAAATGGATGTGCGGATCCCGCAGAACTCGTGTCTCGAGCGCGCTCGGACTCGCTAGGCTCGAATTTAGCAGCCTGAAGCTTGCCAGCATACCGCCATGTACAATCAAGGGGTTCGTGATGAACATGTCAAACCAGGTGGGTTCCGAAGCGTCCAACGCTGTGAGATCCACCTCAGCACGACAGAGATATTCCGCCTTATCAAGTTTTCTAGGATCAAACGCGGCTGGGTCATCGTCCCAATCGAAGACTTTGACGGACACCGGTGGTAGCGCTTCGAAGCGGCTGAGCTGCACAGGACCCACCAGCAGTCGTTCCTGAAAGCTCGGATCACAAGTCTGGTGACAGAGACGGGTGCCAAACGCTCGCGCCGCCCCAAAGCGCACAACTAGAAAAGGATCCGAGAAGCCGGTAGGGTCCGCTGCCGGTAAATTTCGGCAGCGAAGAATATTGCACTCAACCCAGTAAGTATCTGCTGAGATATTGTGTCCGTCCACAGGTCCCATTGACGACACCTCTGTGGTCCCTGAATGACGCGACCTGGATGGCTCTCGGATGACTTTGGTCGGAGCGTGCGCATCCCCCTGGTGCCGCAAACAGATATAGAGACACGCGGTGCCTGCAACGGACACATCAGTGCCCTCCGTTTCCGTCACAGGCCTATCCATGAGCCAGGATCGACACAGGCCGTCATCCGGCAGAGCGTGAAGCAGCGACGCTGGCAGCCGCAACAGCGAAAAATATCGCTCTGGGGCATCGTGCCCCGTCCGATAGAATACTTGCAGAAACAAGTCTGGAATATTTCGCAGGTCCTGCTCTACTTCCAGCTTCATGGCCTGCGTCTCTTGGTTCGTCACCGACTGAACCGGTGGTACCGGAAGCAGCGCCCCCGTCACCGCACTGTGATGATGCACCGGAGCCAAGTCAGTCTGCGCAATGAGGCGGTCGCCGATCTTCAGGTACACCCGAACCAAGCTGGAATCCGGCAGTGGGAGCTCTGTGATGCGCTGCAGTCTCACATACAGCGTGTACTGGAGACGATGCGGGGCCCGCTGACTGGCCGTGAACAGCTCAGCCCAGTTCAGCCGCTGGTACCACAGCGGGATCGCTTTGCAATGGGGCGAATGCGGCCACATTCGGGCAGCGAGCAGAATTCTCCCCACATACTTCGTGGGAGACGCATTCAGATGGATGTAGTGGGGCCGCATCTCAAACACTCGACGCTCGCGGATGTGGCCGTGTTGCTTGTGCTGGTGGAGCAGGTGACTGTGGACAAGTTGCTCCAGCCAATGCACGATACGGAACAAACGCTCCAGCTTGGTCGTGGATTCGCCGTGGGTGCGATGACCCAAGTGCGAACTCGCGGCACTTGTGCGGTGATGGTGCATCTCTGTATCTGCAGTTAGACTCAGCTGCGTTTGATCGCGATACTGGATGCTTGCGGTACATCCCCGCTGCAGCAAGCCGCTCAAGGGCAAATGAACATCCGCTATGAGGCGACTGCTGGGCGATTCTCGCAGCCGCAGTAAGATGTCCTCAAAATTGGCCTCCTCGTGATTGGTAAGCGAGATCGGGAGACAGAATCCCATGGACAAACTCGTTTCCTTGCCGAACCCAACGCGCACAACTTCGGACGCGATAACGGCTTTTTTCTCGCGTCCTGCAAAAACAATTTCACAGTATACTTGCTTCCCATTGGACTCCCCGGCCTCTGACCTTCTCGATAGGAGGCGTGCTTGGCTCGCCCGATGTCTCGTCAGCTTGGAGCTTTTCTCGTTGGTGCCAGCTGGCGTATGCGATGCCTCTGGGGCATTGAGAGCCGCCTCTGGCGTCGATGGCGCCAGCTCGATACCCAGAATCGCAATATACAGTCTCCAGCGCTCTATCAATAAGCTCGGGCGCTGAATGACCAGATTCTTGAGCAAACGAGGAGCGGCTGCAGTTGTACGTGCTGCGTGTGTCGAGTGCTCTGCAACCGGCATGATACCTGGTCCGTAGACAACAGCAGAGATGCGAATATAACCAACAAGATCGTCCTCATTGCCAGTCGTATTGGTGAGAGGAAGCCACCGCTCTCTGAAACAGTGATCTTTCTGGTTCCACAAGGCTAAGAAATCAAAGCTATAGGAGCCGATAAGCTGCGAAGGTCGCCAAAAGTTCCAGTTCCACACAGCCAGTGTGATCACTTCATCGCGGATCTGCTCTTGACCCAGCGTCTTGCTGAAGAACAACATTCGGTCGAAGATTGCAGTGAATGACCAGCGACACACCTGCGTGTGCTGGGTATCGCCCAGAGCGTACACGTGAACGACTGGATTCATAGATGTGAAAGCCTTCGGACCTGACTGAAAGATCGATACATCATGGACATGAATCCTTATAGAGTAGCTGCCGTGCGGGAAGGTCGGGAGTCGTGCCGCCAATGATAGCGAGCAGAACGGCAACAGGTGCACCTGACGACGCAGCAACAAACGTGCGTGACGCCCCGCTGCATGCAGGGCGTGGTACACCGCATTACCCTGGTGTGCCCACAGGCGATGCAGCTCCAGGCTGCAGTGACCTAAATGGATCCTAGTCGAATGTAAGCTATGATGGGAAGAAGCAACAGCAGCATCCGTCGGCGGTGATGCCTCAGTGCTATTTTGCGTGTTCGGCAGCGCCTCTGGCTCGTCTTCAGTATCCACAGTGGATGCGCCACGTGTCGCGTCTTGGTGCACTGCGCTTGACGTGGGTTTTCGCTTGGAATGCTCCAGAAGAAGCTTGCTGGGGAAAGGCACTGGAGATAAGGCAGCGCTCTCATCCACAGGCAAGCTCGCAAAGTATTGCTCTCGAACCGCAAGCGATTGGTGCTCCAAGGTAGCATGCTCACTAGCTGCTGCTTGCTTCGCCAGCGCTGGCGGGATTGGCAGCACATACGATGAATACCTTTTCAGCGGCGTTGTTCGGCCAATGACGTTCACGCGGATGAGGTCTCTAGCGGTAGGCTTGTCTGCGATGTGCACGAAAAACTTCACCTTTTGCCGACGAAACTGTACCTTGTTAGACTGCTTGTCGTAGTCGACGTATGAGGTAGACCCCAGCAGGCTTCCGTGCGCATCGCGAATCTCCAACTTCACCCTGCGAAGTGTTTGAGCTGCAAAGAGTCGTGCTGTGGCAGCGGTCACGAGCGAACGCTCAACTCGCCGTTGCTCCCAGAGTTTTTCCAAGATTCGGTGCAGTTTCTCTTCTAAGAGATGTTCGATGTAATCAAACTCAAGTTCTACTTCCATGATGCTGCCCGTTCTGGGAAAGTTGTGGGCTTCGTGTTCAGAAGACTTGCCGCTCCGAGGCTCATGAGTGCCATCGGTAGACGCTGGGCTGTCGCTCGCAGCGACGCCGTCTTGTTGTGCACTGGGTTCAGAGTCCGCCAATTCGCTGCTTTCCATCTTCAGATGAGCGTGGAGCTTCAATGAGCAAGTTCCTTCTGAAACCCAAACGCTTTCGAATACAAGCTCTGACGCATGTGTGGCTAGCAACGCGTGTTTGCAAGTCGCGAGAGTCCACCGTCATCGAGCGGCGTGTTTGCTGCCAGGCGGCTACAGCGATGCCGCAGCGCACATCTCAATGGCCGTCCATTAAGCTGTACGCTCTTTGCGTTGCAGATAATTGCTCGAGGTAGTTTGCGGGGGCAAGCGCTGATCACTGGCTTATAAAAAGAAAGGGCAGCGAGCCCTCTCTTCAAAGTGTGGGGTGTGTTTAGAAGACCTGTGAGACTGCTGAAAACACCCGATATGCCGAGCAGCGCTCGAGTGGAGTCGGCGACACGCGTGCAGGCTGCGTGTCTCAAAGCGCGGGACCTGTTGAGGTTCACAAAGTTATGGTGCTGCCGTGCTTGAGTTTTGCACTCAAGTCAGACGATGTCTACGGATAGGCGTTTGCATCCTCAGCGGATGACGATCACGCCTAACGACTATTCAGAAGCGTTTCCGGGGCAAAAAAACGCTTCTGCATAGATTACTTTGTTTCTGCCGCAAAAGTCTACTGGAGGACTGTTTCAAGTTCATATTACCGCATCGATAGAGGCAGAACTGCGGTTTAGAGCTAACCGTATATCACGGAACAGAGACACTTGGTGTACGGCTCACTGGAGCGCTCGCACGGTATCCTCGGATGCGTATACACGGCCTGATCTTGCTCTTACGCAAGTAGACCCGTTGTCGGCGAGCGTGGATATGTTCCCGTGGCAATTGAGGATCGGTCAATATTCGGAAGATAATTTTTCTGGCAGTGAAACCGTCAGCAATGTAATTTTGAAGACTCGGACCCAGGAGCTCACAGAATGCATCTCACTTGGGGCAGCTGCAGGATGCTCGCTGACTTGCACCATCTGCGAATACCCAGGATAATTGACGAGAATCTGGAAATGAGCGCATGGACAACACGAAACGGAGTACAAACGAGTATGAAAATGCAAAAATGCATATAGGATCGATAGCGATGCATTCGTTCGATGCATGCTTCGCAAAACTGCATGCAGTATATGGATCCGATGTGATACCAGCGTGTTGAATTGGAAGCATGCTCACGCAACGGTGGAGAGCTATCGATGAATTGCATCCTCTGCGATCCTGCATGGAATGGTTAGGTGCGACTACAAAGCAGCTTAGGGCGCTACGTTGGCCAGTTGGCACCTGCTTGCCGAGCGGCCTATTTTTCAAGTCTGCGTTTAGCTCTTCCTGTACCTGGTGGCCGCCAGCGTGCACAAGCTGGCTCTAGAAATCGAGCAGCCACCAACAGGTTTCTGGAATGGGCTCATTTGGAAAATCTCGTAAGTAAAGAATACGTCTAGCATCGAGTTTCAATCACGACATCAGCGAGCAACGCAGACTCGGGACGGTTTTCTCTTTCGGGCACACGGTCCTTCATGGACTTTTAGACTCGTTTCAGTAAAGAAATAGAAAAGTGAGCTGCGCGCTCTGTTCCTACCCTAAGATTTCTTTTTTCTCAGGTTTTGTAGATGCGCTGCCTCGACACTCACAGCACAGTAATGGGGGCGTATGGGTTCAGAGGAAGTCTTAGGATTCTCGCTTGTTTATCGGGCAAAACGCTCTCGAATCTTTTTGTCGATGGAATTCGTCACGTCACCGAAACCAAAGTGATACGCGATGCCCTCGAACGAGGGCTCGTAAAAGAATCGAAAAAAATCATCCAGTTCAGAAGTGCAAGGTTGCGTTCTCCTCCTTTCATTACGTGCGGCATGTTCAATTCACGCATGCTTCAAGTTATCGATCTTGGTGTTTCCAAGCAACTCGTGGCGTCACAATTCGAGCAGGTGGATCGACGAGCGAAAAAAATTCGACGTTGTGGTCTCCTGAAGACTTGTTCGCAAGTTTATACCAAAAGTTCACTTAGCCTTTCACGCCAAATAATCCATTTCGTTCAAAATACGAATCTTTCTTTCTTTATGGTCACAGAAGAAACGACATTCGACAAAAACATGATACATCTCGCAGGATCTGCTCCCAGAGGCTCTCCTCTCTTCTGTTTGCATGGAAAAGGGTCTTGGGCATAGTCATCAGTCATCGCAGCGATCACTTCCAGTGACGCGTGCGTCATAGCTTTGCACGTCGGGGCGTCAACGGATCGAAAACGCTCATCGTTTTCTCCAACATGAATTCTCCTTTTGGCACTAGTTTCGCCACGACAAGTATTGCGTTCAACGAATCCTCTGTCGAATGGAGCAGCGCGCGATGACGCATGCAGCGGACAGGGTAATTGCCAGGGGTGTCTCCCAGACGAAACCCATGACCCTAAGCAAGGGCACCTGGAACAGAAAAGTAGGAGGTCATCCAGCGGAGCCTTCTGTACCTCTCAAGGGTGTGCACCGATCTTTAAAGCAAGTGTTCACGTGCCACAGGGCAGCCATCGAAGAAGGTTCGATCGACATCTGGGTACGCCGGACTGGAGCAAATTGCCACAGGTGCAGAGGTGGCACAGGTCGTGTAAACAATACGATGGAAATGGCAAGCGAAGCGTCGATCGCGACTTGCACCTGTGCATGAAGTTCGTCAGTAATAGCCGGACATTGCGAAATTTGGCTATGAAAAATGTGATTAACGATCAATATCTCTTGGCAGCAGAACTGCTGGGAACAGAGACACCAGCGTATCCCAAGCCGGAGCTAAGAGAGAGAAACATGAAGCATGCGCAGGAACATCCCGCAAAGACTGGTGTTGATGACAGCAGGGAGAGAACTAATTCTTAGAAAGCACGCCTAAGTTAGCTACATGCATTCGCTATGTGGTATTTCGAGAAAATTCGCCCCCATCAGCGCCGGGAGTCTCTTCTCCGGCACCGCACATCTCCATATATCTGTAGCGGCGTTAAAGTCTCGATTCACGAACTCCATGCGTTTCTCTCCGTTGTGGCTGTAATCAGTAATGCGAGTAGTCCTCGAACTTGCGCCCTGCGTTCCATTTCCTGTTCTGTCAGCTCTCCGTGCTTTTCTATATCCTCAGCGCTCCGCCGGCACTTTTCCATCTCGACCTTCTGAACTTTACACCCCAGCTCGTGGTCTATGCATGACATTCGAAACTCACCTACCAGTATTGTGACAAAACGGTGTGCGCACTCCTTGTACGCTGGAGTCGACGGAATCGGTATGCTCCCTTTTCCTGACGCTCAGCGTCCTGCTCCGAATGCTACTACGAGCCTTGGACTCTTGGTCTTTTTGATAGCGCTCAATTGGTTGAAGAGATTGGAGAATGCATGTCGCTTCCCATGGTACAATTTCATACGCTGACGAGCCCACCGGGGCTTTGTATACTCTTTCCACAGCTCCTCGTCATGAGCAGCACGAACTTTCATGAATTCCCGCAAAGCTGGAAAGTTCGCACTTCGACTAGTCACCAGGCTGATCGCTCCCAGATGCCCCTTCACTCCTGAGATCCATTTCTATCTTTTTCCCCTCGCATTCACCATTCCCGATTCTCGGTAGTATCTCGCTATTGAGAACTTTAAAAGACGCATGTCCTTTTGTCGTAAGTTGCCTTCGATGCCAGCTTCCCCACACTTGGCTACTGCTACGGTCATGACATTCGTGTTCCCGAGATCCGCGCCGACTACGAAGTCGTTCTCCTGTGCCTTGTACGCATCAGGACCCCGTTCTTGTCTGCTTGCTCCGTCAAGTGCGAAAACGAAGACGGAACTGGACGATCTACCTTTAGGCGCCTGCAGGGTGCACATATACCGATATTCCATCGCTTTCGATCGTCGCCCTGAAAATCTTTCTCTTGCTCGTGTTGACACGCTTCAAGTCGAATATAATTTACCAGTAAGTCTACGGGTTTTCACCAATAAATTCCTCCCTCCTTATATCGAACTCCGTACTGATCCTCTTCATAATGTCATGAAGGACGCTGGAGTCGATTGCCACAAAATGCGACTTGATGTTGCATATCGGAACGACGTTGAAGCGCTTCTCTGGAAGCGCAGCCTTCCATTTCTCCGACTCTTCATTATGCTCCACATCCGGCTCCATCACTGCCTTGCGTTCATGCTCTCGGTTCAGAAAAACGGCATAGCGCAGTATAAGGGAACAGCTTTTTTTATCTTTTTCCATATCTGATACGTTCTCTATTGGGTTGACCAGCCCCAGAGCCGCACGGTGCTCTTTAATAGTCGTACGGTTTACAGAAGCTTCATTCATTCTCCTGTGTGATGTCTTCTTGTCGACGAATTCGATCTCCTGTTCATTCTTACTATCGTTCGTGATGCCGTTTATGATGCTCATATCTCTTTCCGAGACAGGCCCGGCTAGATTGCAAAGATGGAACGTATCATGAAGCGTTTGACGTTCATGGCCAAGTGGTTCTTCAGGTTCGTGAGGCACTTGATGGCCCCGTAAATATAAATATCCGCGTCACCCCTGTATCTAGTCTTGTTGAAGTGGAATTCGGCGTGATTTTCGTGGAGGGCGTGCACTCCCTCATTTCTCCTCGACGTTTCCCCCGTGTCAAGCATCAGGTGACAGATGAAGGTCTTGTTAAAAAATTCTTCCGGAGCCTCGACTGTGTTGATATCCGCGACGTCGCGATCCATCTCCTTCACCAAATGCATCGTCCTTGAAGAAGCCTCCCAAACACCCATGGAGGAGGACGCGACACGGTTTCTGATAGCCTCTTGCTTCTGGTTCTTCGTCTTGTCTTGCTGCCCTTTATGCTGCTCTGTTTTTCGTTTTTTTTACGGCAGCCGACGATACCGGACCTCCAGGATCCTCGACTTGCACCCCCCAATTTTTCCTTTCTTATCTTTGAAAACGAACGTATTTAGAACGCTTCTGCTATAAAGCCCCGAAAAATCACGTGAATACACTGACTTGATGGTCGAAAAACAATTGAGATGAAACACTATACTTTGTCATGGCTTTAGCCTGGACGCATCTTGTAATTTAGAACTACGCGATAATGATCAGGATCGCATATCCCTTCAACCGCGAGATGCGCGTCGTTTCTCATTCCTGCTCGGTTTGGTGGTGCGTGTCTCGATCGCGCTGCATAAAAAGAACAGTGACTGACCACGAACTCGAAACGAGATAACAATCTCCTTGCCCCTCTACGGTAAGCGTTAAAAGCACGAAAAGCTCTCCGTAATGTCGAAAGTTTACCCCACAGGCGTAAGGTCTCGCGAGCTTGACGAGTCTGCTAGGCGAATTCTTCATACGCTCCCTCAGAGGCAGGTGCTGTGGCGAGATCTGAGCAGCATGTCCGAAACGCAGTTCACTCAGGAACTATGAGCAGATGGGCTGCGCCTAAGCGTCACACTGTTCGCAGTGGACTCCTAGTGTATCGCTTCGCGCTGCCGCAGGCAGTAGGTCTATCAGCACAACTTTCAGGAGCCCAGAATGATATTGAATACAGATTCCAAGTCAGTTGCACCACGCCTCGAGCCGACGCCCTCAGCGGTATGGCAAAGCTGTTCTGCCTCCGTGATGCATCTGCTCCGGCGGTATAAGCGTTAAGGCGGGTGCAGTCAAGTTCTCGGCACACGATGGAACGTACAAAACGACCAGTACATCCGAAAGCAAGTATAAATAATGGAATTTGGAGGTCGGGTGCAGCAGCATGATGCACGCTTTTCCGAATGAAAATATCCATCCCGCAAGCTGGAATCCATGGTCAATGGCGACGACGCTCTGTCCATCGGAAGAGAATCAAAACACGCCGCAGAGCATCGCGAATCGAATGCGCTCTGGAGGCCGCACGATGAGGCGCGGCGAGCGCAGGCGTCCACCGCTACGCCTCCACGAATCCCTCACCGAACGGCGAGATGCCACTCGGCGATGACGCCGCAGCAGCGCATACAATGGATACGGATTCGTGAACGCCACACCTGGTACGCGGAATCGTGACTTATCGGTGACCAGTTTTTTCCTGGTAATCCTGATTCGAATACGTTTGTTGAGAGATTTTGTGATCTTCTTCAGATCTGCTAAACTGCAACTTTGTTAGCGCTTTGAAAACCTGGTGTCTCCAAGGTACTGGAAGAGTCAACGGCTGTGCAGAACTTGAGTAGCGCTCGATCTGGCTAGTTGTGCGTGTATCAGATCCGCGAGGCAGTGATCTGGTTCATCGTACGCTTGATCTTTTGTTTCAGCACTTCCGAGAAGCGTGGATCAGCTCTGCAGCGCACCGATCTATCTCTCTGCACGCTTGATCGTTCGTATCCGCACTTCCAAGTAGCCGGATTTCATAGTGTGCCGCGTTCCTTTGTTTCTCAAGCGACGGATCTCTAAAAATGCCACTGACGCTTGCAAAGCTGCCCTACGAGCAAGATCCGGAAGCGATTGAGCTATCGCGCAAACGACTTGGCATCCGTGTCGAGAAGCATACGCCACTCGCCCTGCAGCGGCACTTGTATCGGCCGCGATGCCCACCGGTACTACGGGGAGCTTTCACGGTGCGGCGCGCCTCGTCACCGCAGTCCGCTATGGACCATGACGAACGAATCAAGGCGTTGTTTCCCCACGTTCATCACAAGCCCATTGTAGAGATCGCATTTCATGACGGTGAGAAGCCAATGAGCATCGGGCGACCGCTACGCTTGGGGGTGCTGTTTTCGGGCGGACCTGCTCCTGGCGGTCACAATGTTCTTGCCGGTCTGCATGACTTTTTAGCCTCCCGGAATATTTCTAGCTCATTAGTTGGATTTTTAGGAGGCCCTTCCGGTCTGATCGAGGGCAAATACAAGGAGATCACAGAAGAGACGCTCTTCCGCTACCGCAATCAGGGCGGGTTTCATTTGCTTGGCTCAGGACGGACCAAGATTGAAACGCCTGAGCAGCTCGATGCTGCGTTCACCACTTGTGAACGTCTGCAACTGGACGGCCTTGTCATTGTCGGTGGTGACGACTCCAATACCAATGCATGTGTACTGGCAGAGTACATTGCTGCAAGAGGTGGCACGACCTGTGTGGTTGGCGTTCCCAAGACGATCGATGGCGATTTGCGGAACGCCTACATTGAAGCGAGTTTTGGTTTCGATTCTGCCTGCAAGTTGTATGCCGAAATTGTCTCCAATCTGGCATTGGATGCCGTTTCAGCGCAAAAAGTCTACCATATCTGCCGTTTGATGGGGCGCTCTGCTTCACACATTACACTGGAGGTGGCTCTCCAGACACATCCAAACTTGGCGATTATCAGCGAAGAAGTTGCTGCACACAAACAAACCTTGGGCATGATCGTGGATACAATTGCCGATCTGGTCTGCGAGCGAGCCGCCCTTGCAAAGAACTACGGTGTCATTATCCTGCCCGAAGGACTCGTCGAGTTCATGCCCGATATCAAAAGCCTGATCCAAGAACTGAACGAAGTGCTCGCTCAAGCACCAGCGCGGAACGGCGTTGCCGCCGGAGACGCACCACAGAATCCCTCCGAGGAAGCCGATGAGGCGAATGCCCTCGGCGATCCGGATGCGTCTCTGGTCGTCATCCGCCGCATTGCCCAGAGGCTTAGCAAAGAATCCGCGGAGCTACTGAGCTCACTTCCATCTGCGTTTGCGGTTCAGCTTTGCATGGACCGGGATCCTCACGGCAATGTGCAGGTAAGCAAAATAGAGTCAGAACGACTTGTCGCGGAAATGGTGGAGCGCGAACTCGAGAAGCGCAAGCAAGAGGGTACCTACCGGGGAAAATTCTCAGCGGTGACGCATTTTTTGGGCTATGAGGGTCGCTGCGGCTTGCCATCGAATTTCGATTGTAACTACTGCTATGTACTGGGTCTCGTTGCTGGAGGTCTCGTTGAAAACGGATGCAATGGCTATATAGCCCGCGCAACTGGTTTGACTCAGGCGCCTGAGCTGTGGCACGTTGGCGGCGTGCCGCTTACCGCCATGATGACCATCGAGCGCCGCAAAGGCCGGGATATCCCCGTCATCAGCAAGTCTGTGGTCGATATGGCGGGTCCCATATTCCAGAACTTCAAGAGAGAACGGCACAGCTGGGCCCTCTCCGACGACTATCGTATCGTCGGTCCGATGCAGTTTTACGGTGATGGAGCGGATTGTTTGACAATTTCCATGCAAATCGGTGATTAGTTCATAATTCAACAGTCTACATTCGTGATGTTTGCAAACCTTTTTTGAAAAGTCTTCGTTAAAAGAACCATATAATCAGCTATGCACAATAAAGAACCCTATTATAGTTTACCAGTTGCTTGGGAGAATCGTTTTACGTGGATAGGTACGGCGCTGTGGCTTTGCTGGATATCTGCACCGTATCGCTCCAGCGTCTTCCTCCAGTCTAGAATGCAGTCCATTCTCTCCTGACAACTGTTTCTTTTCATCAGAGGCGATACGCGTTCCAGTAAAATGCTCATACTCAATACTAAAGTAGTCCCTCGAACGTTCGCTTGATTCTAAGCCACTGAAGGCGCCGAAAGCACGATACATTTCCGGATGTTAATCGAGGCGCTGAAGTATCGGCACGGGATGAGCTTTTGCGCATTGCCGCTTGTAGCATCAAACCTTAGGAAGTAACTCGTGATCGGTTGCCTCTCCATCTGACGTCCATGCAGTTGACCGCACAACATCTCGTGCGTCTGTCCCTGGTTCATTCTCTTCCTATCCAACTGTTTCAGTGCGTACTCGTACTCATGAACCGTGTTCGTCGTACCGAATGTATCGATTGGAATCGCGCAGGATGATTCCTGCACTCCTTGTGCGCTCTCGTCGAAGGAGCAGGAGCGCAACTATTGCGCGCTCCAGCACGACCAGCACCGTATGCTACCGCCAAACGACGCGAATTATCCATTGTATTCCTCTTCGACTTATTGCACTAGTTGGCGAATGCACGCCTCTTACCGCCGTACACCCGAAACCGTCGCTGACCCCAGCACACCTTTATGTACCGAAGCCATACATCGTTCGAAAAAGCCCCATGGAAGTTCATGTACACTATCGGGAAAGAAGCGTGCAAGGCGTCTCTGCTTCTCGAAGCGGTGCTCAGAGCGTCGAGACTCGTATGCTGAAGCCGTCATCCCTTTGTTAGTATGCCTCAGGGTGGTGACCATGGCCGCCTCCCGATTATAACGAGGCCTGGATAAATTGAACGGATTCGTACGCATTCTGTTGAGAATTTGGGCTCCTTCGTCTTGATTAAGACCTACGGAGACGGCTACGACGCGCCCCACGATGCATTTCTGTTCCTTTACCCCGAACGGTTGGAAATGGGTTTCGTTGCTCATTCCAGGCTTAGGTTTTCGCAAGTTCCATACAGACTGAAATTCCGTCGGTCTCCGTCGTCCTTGGAAAATTCTTCCCGCTATCCGGCCTCGAAACGAGAGAGCATGAAGGAGCTCCAGAAATGCTCTCCGCGAAGTTATTTGAATGCTTTATACTCGTTCTCAGAGATCTGCTCCTTGGTCACCGCTTCTTCAGTTGGCGTGGTGGCATCTTTGTAGTCAAAAACCTCGATATTCGTTCTTTTTCGCCTAATTCGGAGGCGCTGGATGGCCGATGGGACCGAAACTTGCCTTTTCTATATTTGCACGTATCTGGCGTTCCTCGAGTACATCGTCGCCACCTTTCCATAGCGAAGATGCATACGGACCGCAGCGCGGCTCTCCGCTCCCACATGCCCACGCACGGAGAAGCAGCAGAGCAGGTCAGGGCTGGAGACTGTAGAGAACGACCTATGAAGGATCATGGGTATCAAAGATACGGACGAGTCGTCTATCGATCTGTGCGCGTAGAAATGCCGTTCAAAAAAGGAGGCGCCTTCGACTGATTTGAAAGAGGATCAGAGGTTGGTAAAAAGAGCAGCTCAGCACGAATCTCAGCTGTGTAATCGATGAACATATTTTAGTCATGGAAAGCAAAGCTGTGGAAGAGCAGGACGGAAGAATGTGGAATGTACAGGCCGCAAAGTGCTTCGACGCAGCATGAATTATTCAATGGTCCTGTTCGTTTGGCGATTTATAGTCGACCGCACGGCAGAATCTCCGCTAATGCTGAAGTTGTCGGCATGCTCGCTTGTCTCTTCTTCACGTACATCAGTTTCCCGTTTTTGGAGGACTCACATAAAAAGATGCCATTCCTCCCGAATGAAGTCTCATCAGGTGAGACGATCATTAGCTTTGCATGATATAAGCGTTCGCGTTTCAGCACGAAATCGATCGTGTGCTTTTGAACGCGCAGCGGTCTTCCAAAAAGCGTGGTTTTCTCTTTATCCATCAGCAATTGTTCACTGTCGTTCGTATCAATGGTGCGGATATTTCATATCCGTTGTCTTCTTCGGAAGCATTTTCCACAGAAGGAATAGAGTGGAGCGGATTGACCACTATACAGTCCCATAGATAGCATTTTCATGAGTTCCGTTCTGGTGCAGGACGTTCAGGATTAGGACTGCGAAAAGAGCAGTTCATCCTCCTGCTATCGCTCGAATGACTGTCTTGGACAAGCGAGCGCTTTGTAGCAAACTTCCATTAACAGCATAATGTCTTCGCTCAACATTTCTCCAGTGCATAGGATGTATCCTTTTGTTGAATACCTTCGAGAGATACAAACAAGCACAGAAATGGTATCCAGGTAGAGGTATTCCAGAAATATTATTCCGAGTAGAGCATATTTCAATGCCGGGGTCTTGTGGCGAACCCGGCGTCGCAGCTTGTCTCCTGGACAATGCTCCTCATAGGCCCGGGCGGAATGCGAATTCTTTTTCAACAGCAATGCTCCAGGTGCTGATCTTACCGCGTCCTTTGCCAAAGGCCTTCAATGCCGTGGAACCGTTTGCGGCATCATACACAAGTTGCAACGACTTGTTAGCGTGAACAGACGGCGTGCGCTCTGGGTAGCGGCGGCTACGCCCGGAGACGTCAGAGACGGCGTGTCCCGCGACCTTCTTTTCGAACAGTTCTTAGTTCCGTCTGTTCGAGTTTGTAGACGCGCTATTGCGGTCTGGTCGCAGATGCTGCGCGCCTCTGGGGTGAATCTTGGTGCAAGCGTCTCAGTACAAGCTTCCGCCAGCATCGCCGGAGGGGAAACGGGGCGCCGCTCAGGTCAGAGGCAACAGCACTCAGTCGTCAGCTGTTTTTGGAGTCCGTGCGATCGTTGAACCTAACCAGAAAATTCCAGTTTGCGAGATGGTTTTTCGTAGCAAGGGAAGCGGTTATCACTTTGCATCAAACCTGCATGTTCCGCGAGCCACCACCACCACCACCACCACCACCGAAACATACCTTAGGGGATGCTGGTCAGTTCGTACGATCGCCCAAGAGCCTAGCGCCAGCCGTGAGTGTCCGCTGTGATGCCAATAACGTCCGTGCTAGCACTGCACATAGACAGACCCGCTTTGGCGGAACCTCGCGGACGTCAACTCGACAGTTTACACGATTCTTCAGGTGCTACGTGCCTGCCGCGAACGTTCTTTGTGATGTCTACAGCACCGTGCAAACGCTGCATTGAGAGATAATGCCGTTGCCATACCCTTGCGGGCGTCGGTCGAAGACTTCATGAGTTCATGGTGCATGTTCGACGTCTCGGGAGCAGTGAATGCATTCTAAAGTCTGTATCATCGTTTGGGACAAAATTCATGGGGTTAATCCCAGATCGGGGATGCCCGTGGACTCTATGCTCGCCTGTTCACGTGATTTTTTCGCAACTCGCTTAAGGTGAAACACGCATGAAACATTTCTGTGTTCCAGGGATGCGCAGACACAGCCAGTCAGGAGTCAGAGGGCTTCAGGACTTCCACGGATGCCTGATGTCACGGAAAAGACGCCGTAAACCTCAAAATTTGAGTGTTCTTTCTTGTAGGCACGGGCGAGTTACCTGGAACGCACCTGATAGTTTGCAATGCCCAATGATGCTTCTCTGCGGAGAGTTTCAGGGTATTGTTGGTTGTATACGCAGCGCGCACATCACCTTGTGGGCGCTGAACTCAACCGCGATCAAAGAGTTCGCCGAGTAGTTGAACGACCCGTCTCTGGTGTCGAATGGGACTCGATCCGGGAGATGCGTCACGTCAGATGCATCATTTCAGTGGACGCGGTCTCGTAAAATATTCTTCAAGTTTTTCGTCGGAACTTCGCGAGGTTACCGCTGTGGTGCGGAGCATGCTCGTTCATGTCATTGGGTAAGCGAACAGAATCCTTAAGGAGCCGTCATGTTCTTCGGCAGCCTTGTTCAACAGGCGAAAGCGCTATCACATGCATTCGTCCTCGCAAGGGAACTCTTCACTGATCTGCAGCGTATTCACGCATCGAGCATGGAGTCAAGCGAGCACCTCGTCATGGAAAGAAGACTTGCCGCAGGTCAAGGTACCAGCCAGTGACCTTACAAATCTGAGTGACGCAGCTCTCCGCACGGGCTCGCGCAGCGGCTCCCCGGCAGGTATTTTCCTGGATGCCTCCAACAACAACAACAACAACAGTCCTTCGTGGTCTGTAAGCGGATTGCGTATGCCCATACGGGATAGATCAGGTCCTTGACACGTGCACGCAGCTTCTGTCTCGCTCTCAGTCAGAACAATGCCGACCATTCAAGGAGTTTCGGCAACTTTCGAGTAGAAATCTCAAGTTTCTGGCCCGCGCGTTGCTACCAGTGGTGTAGCGGGCCGCTACATACAAGTCCCGTATCCGGCTGTACGTCACTGAACTCGGCCAGTGCCGATTCCTGGATCACGGAGCAAGAGACCCTGCAGCACAACTTCGAACATTTTCTACGTACCTTTCCTGGGATGCGACCTGGATGCAAAGTCACGAGCGGACGAGACTCAGGCCTCCATATTGCCTTACCCCGATGATTCCACTTCACGCACCAGCGCTCGTACATTCCCGCGAGCTTCCTAATACGCTTCGGGCGTATGGCTCCAAACCAGGTCGCGCTAGTCGCGCTCTCGCAGAGCGTCCAGCCCCATGGCTTCCATTGCCCGCTCAATGACCACGTTGCCGATGCTTTCATGTACACCCAGTGGCGCGGTCACGGTATAGGTAACATGGGCGTGCTTTGAAGCTGCTTCTGCAGCCATATTCGGAATGTCGGTCGTAGAGTGCCTCCCTGGAGCGAGAAAATACGGCACCACAACGATATGCCGCGCTCCGGCCTCCACACAGGCGCGAAAACCGTCGTCCAGCGTCGGTTCTGCCATTTCCATGTGAGCGCCGTGGATGATTATTCCGGGTGGAGCTCTACGCCTCAATAGCTCAATCATATCGAAAAGCGCTTCATTCGCTTCTTTACGCCGGCTGCCGTGGTCTACTAACAGCAACGCGTGTCCCGCATTTGCCAAACGCCACAGTGACCCCTCCGCTCCCATACGCGTCGTACCTGTGCAACAAAAGAGCGTTCGCGGACACTGACTGCAGCTCCGTTTACTCCGTCGCAGTGACCAGGGCGCAGCAGTAAGAAACATAGCAGAAACAGTTTCACGCGGGGCGCGTCTCAGTTGTACGTTCTTTTGCTGTAGGGTCTGTCAGCCAGGTGTTCGAGTTCAGCGAAGAGCGATTCTTCCCCGTTTGACGCCGGTGCGGCTATGAGCAACTCATGCACGCTCACTGTGACAAGTGAATGCTTCCTGTTCGTACAACGCGAGCTGTTATTCGTACCAATTTGTCAAGACGTTGACGCAGGCCATCGTTCCACAACAGCGCGCTTGATATCAGCGCACAGTGAACCATCCATCATACCACGCTCTGCTTCCAAGTTCCATAAGCCATTCTTCTCGGATATATTGCTCGTTTCATAGGTTTTATCGTGCGCCGAGTAGTCAGCATTCGAAGGATGTTGGTAGCAGCGTTAATTTCCCGATTTCGCTGATTCCCGCAGTTGTCAACGCATTTCATTCACAGGTGGTAGCTGCGATCTACACATCGCTTGCCATTGTCAACTTATTTGTATGCAACCCCGGTGCGCGCCTTTGCACAGTTGGCACTTGACTGTCTTCAGGTTTTATCATTTGTCCACGACTCCTCGTTTTTCTCCGGGATCGACCGTTGGCACGTGAACGCTTGCTATACCACTCCGTACATGCAATAGAAGAGTACAGAAAGGTTCTCTGGATACGCTCCTCCGTTTCCTCGCCCGATGCTGTATCGTGCGTTAATGGGCTTTCCGGGGCTATATTCTCCGCCAGAACATTACCTGCCGCACATGAAAGCGCAAGCTGTTCGATTCAATAGAGGATTTTTGTGGAAAGTGATGATTATCACGAAGGAACAAGTAGCTGAAAAAATTTCATTCTGGGTAAAAGTCAAGAAATTTCGATCCGTCTATGCTCACATCGTGCAAAGCGCTTATGCGGTCCCCACTGGATGCGATCGCTGCGATAGCTCAGTTCCGAATCCGAGGCGCCGTTCCATGGAAACAGAAGATCCAGGGACCTCTGGGAGCATTTCCCGTGAAATCTATCATTCTGTTGCTGTCGAATAGAGTGTCTTCTTTGGCCACAAAAAGGGGAGGATTTGTGCTTCGAATGGAATCGATTATTTGACGGTACATATACAGAAAACTTCCGGCGTGAGATGGTAAAAAGTCCTCATGAGACGACGTCGAGTTCTTCGCTTGTCCCTCCAGGGTCGCGAATTACCGTGACCAAGGGTATTCATGAGAAAAAAGATCGTGCACTTGAAGAAGGCTTGCTTGTTGCAGGCGATAGGTAAGGAGAGGAGAGGAGAGGAGAGGAGAGGAGAGGCGTCGATGATTTCACAAATGAATCTGATCATGGAATTGGTTATTTTACGAAACCTTGTTCGAAGGCACCGCGCATCATCTTGATTCCCGTCGCGGAACGATTTCCAGTGGCAAAGAGTCGCTCGCACTTTTCGAAAATGAAGACCGAGAGCGCCAAAAAGGTCTATGAATCCGTAAGCCCTTATTGCTGCAATTCGAGTATCGAGGCTGTGTATCTAACAACATGGTTCGAAAGAAAAAGAATATGCTGGAAAAAACGTGTCGCTAAATGTCCCATTTTAATCTGACTCTCAATTATAGACGAAAAGGACAACGCGGATCCTGGACGCGCCAGGGCTCGCCGCGGCTGTTTCTCAAATCGCCAGCAGCCGTGACCTAGTCCAGCTGTTTTCCGCGGCAATGGACCACTTTCAGAAGCCGCCACCCGTTCCAGTTCGATAGAGCGTTTCGTGTTCCTGAGTTGTCTTTTTAACAGTATGGCTGTTGGCGTTCGCCAAGTCGGATGGCCATATTATGTACCCTCCTTGCACATTCAAACAGACACAAACAGAGCGAAATCGTATCAACAGCGGGCCTGAGACCCTGGCAGCGGCCATACAGGCCGAGGTTTCTTCGATGGACAGCCAAGGAGGAGCAGCAGAGAAGCCACTGCTATCACCTGGATCGGGTAACAGCTGCTGGGGAACTCGAAAGTCAGCTGGCGCAATGCATACGTGTCTCCAGTCACAGTTTCAGCGACCAGTGAACGTATGTGCCGTCGGTCTGCTGGTACCTTTCCATCAGTTGCTCGCCCTCGTACGTAGCCATTCCTTCTTCGGAAAACTAGCAAGCGGCGTACAAGATGTAGTAGTGGCACCGCCGGCAGATTCCTCCGCCGAGGAGCTACAAATACTTACGATCCTGGATACCCTCGCTGCGGCGGTTTGCTATGTACGGAACCTGCAGGCTTGGGTCGCTCTGCAACGTTTCAACACACCCGCGGACACGCTCGACTTGCTCCTTCCAGATGCCGAAGCGACGGGCGCTGGTCGCCGTCGACCAGCGAGTCCTATATCTGCAGCGCATCTCGATTCCAGCAGCCAAGACAGCGGGAATATATCCATCAATACAAAGCGAGATCTTCGCGAGACAAGCGATACTCTACAATCACGGAGTTGCACGTACTGCCCAGACCGTTCTATTCTTGAAGACTGGTTTTTCAAGCATTTTGATCACCCATACCCTTCCGAGAGGGAGAAATGCGAACTCGCCTTTCGAAGCGGGTTAACCCTGCGGCAGGTGAACGATTATTTTGCAAACAAAAGGGTGCGTTGCCGCCGGCGAGCCGAAACTTTGCGCCGTCGTGCGGTACCTCCGAGCTCGCCGCCTGGGGTCATGCAAAAATCCTGGTCCGTACCACTCGGCAGAGACGTGGCAGTCGATTTCTCGAGGCGCGGCGCGGTGTGGCGCGCTCGCGTCCTCCCGTACGCCAAACATCTGCTGTCAAGGGAAACGTTCTGAGAGGAGTACGCAAACTGCTCCAAAAGAGTGGCCATGCTGCAGTGGTCAACTCGCCAATCTGCCTCGTTCTGACCCTGCTGCTTGCACGCACTGCGAGGACGCTGAGCAGCCCCGCGTTGCGCGACAAAGAGTCCGCGACTTTTCGAAAACTCGTCGTTCCATTCCCACGAAAACGCTGTGCTAGACTATACTAGCCCGCTCTCTACCCGAGGTTTCCCGGTCAAACCAGCGTTCGCTTCACTACTGGTTGAAGTCTCTAATCCAAGAGCTATCACGAGGGAGCGCGCAGAGCGCCCTAACATTCAATGCGGCACTGTCCGCTATGTCCATCATGTTACGAGAGACTGCCCTGGACGACCCTGCGTTCAAATCACTCGAAGAAACGGTTATTTTGCGCTGCTGCTCTCGTGAGAAGAACAAGAAGGAGCCAGCATAATGTTCTTGATTCTGAACACGGCAACACAGTTCACAGCGCCGCTGCACGCAAAAAGGTTTTCCTCAGTCAAACAAGCGCGTAACGACTTCATCGTGCACGGACACCGAACAGTGGATTCAGAGTGCGCTCGCCGGAAGCTTCCACGAGGCTTCCACAGGACGCCTCCGTTTGCGTTGCGACTTTCATGCACCGGCCAAACCGACCAATATATGAAATGGCTTGAAAGTACGCGGCGTCCGCCTATGGAGGATGGCTCCTCAAGCTCGACTAGTACGCGCCCTTTGTCGTACCTTGAGCAGCTGGAGCAACGGCGCTTGGAGCAGTCGAATAACGCTGTCAGACCGAGAGACAGCGCTCCGGAGCAGGCCATGAACACAGCGCGGAAACGACAGGGGTTTTGGAAGCGGTTGCAGGGTGCATTCACTAACTTGTTCCCGGAGAAGGAAACAGCGCTTCAACGGCTGCGTTCATACGGGCTCGCTGCAATCCTCGCGTACGGCTTTTTCGACGCAATCACTTATTCAGCGAGCTTCGTTATCGCACTTATCACTTTCAAAAGGGCGACAGATAATGCACCACTAACCTGGCAAAACTTTTTGAAAGTTGTGGCGGGCATGTGGTTGTTGAATAATTTCTCCCGTCCGTTTCGCATTGCGGGTGCATTGCTCTTGGCGCCGCTTGTAGACCAGTTCGTCGTCAAGCCAGTTGCGCGTCGCTTTAAACCCATGTCAGGCTAAAATGGAACGGGTCCACTCAGCTAACTCGTGCGGTCACACGCTAAACTTCGGGTCTTCCCCAGTGTCACATGCAGAAGGCTTTGGGATGGTTATCCGCGACTGCTGTCTTTTCCTTTTCATTCTCTGCGGCTTGAAATACATCGGTCTCTCGTGTCGCTCGAGCGCCGTTCTCATTTGTCGAAGGATATCGATAGTAGTGATAAAGGTCCGGTTTGCGCCGCTGCCTGATGTTCTCGACACATGCAATGTACATCTGAAAGCTGGGGGCTATGCCTGGCTAGCCATTTTCATTCTCAGGGTAACCAGTCTTTGTGCGCCCTTCGCATCCCTGACACTTGACTATGGTCATGTGCTCTGATCTGTCCACCACATATTCTGTTCCATGCGCCGCTCTGTGGCGCGTGGCGGCTTGCTTTATCGTTTGGCGCATGCACTTGACGGGTAAAGAAGGATCGAACCGATGCCCTCCTTTGTTAAAGCGCTCATGAACCGCGGTAGGAAAAAAGAGACTGTAGTTCAAGAAAAATGCTATGGCAAAGCAGGAGGAGGGAAAGGGAGGTTCGCGCAACGTGGAGGAGATATATTGTCCTCAATCAAAACCGATCTCGTGCGGACACCCGCCGACATCGAACGCAAACGTCACAAAACGATTCACGGCTCTCTTAGAGCTCATACGCTTCCTTTCTTAGGAGGAGAAATTCCGAGAGGAAAAACGATTAATACAGACACATAGCCTCGTAAAGTTGCCACCGAACGCGATCTGCATAGGTCGGAACGCGGGAGAGCGACGCGCCACACATGCGCCACCATGATACCTGAAGAGCGGTCCGACCTGCGATAAACTGCAACGCTTTGGGGTCACGGGTTTCGAACCCTCCGACTTGTGCCCAACGCCAGAACTTGTGCTCGAGTGCCCCTAAATCTAGTATCAGAGGAAGGAAAGGAATAAAAGAATCGTTCGCGAAGCGAGCGAAATAGACGGCTTCTGCAGAAGCCTTCGTCGCAGCATCACTTTCGGGTGGAATGTATGGATAGGATACCCGCGAGTGTCTTATGTAACTCGATGCCCATCATGCTTGAGCCAACGCTTTGTAGTCAGAGTTTTGAGAAAATGAAGAGCGTGCAAGAAGGCGAATGTTGCGTCATCGAATGGAACAGCGTGCGCTTGCGCAAGCAGAACACAGAGTACCCGCCCAAGGGATCTTACAGAAGAAACCCCTGATCGTAGGCATGGCATCTGGCGCAGAAACGGAGGAAAGCATGCACGAACACCTCCTGGAACCGTCAAGGACTTCTGCCGAGCGATAAAGTAGACGTTCACGCGCCATGCAGCGACCATCGGAGGAGGTTTGATGGATACACAGGAACAGCTGACAACGGGCAAGTGCTAAAGATGCGAAGGGCGCACCGATGCCGTGTATAGAGATGAAAATGGTATGCAAGGCAGTCGTGTATACAGCCGGCACGTTGAATATGTGGACTACTGTCGAAAGCGGTGAAATCAGGATTTTAGCATGCCATCAACATCATCCGTCTGCTGAATCGGATCTGGAGGCAAATGAATGACCAGTGTATCTTATGTCGAAGCCTAGAGAGGAGAAAATAAAGCAGTTGCAGATAAAGCTCGCAAACGCCGGTGTTGGTAACAGTGGGAAGAAACCAAAACTTCAGCGCGTATACCCAAGTTAGCTGAATAGATCCGCTCCATTTTAATATGAAATTTGCTTTGTACGTAAGCACTCCTGATATGCAGCGAAACCGCTCTGATCGAGGCCCAGACGCAAAGTTGAGCGCCGGTATGATGCAATGAGCCGGAGCGCCGTTCTCGTAATAGACAAGAGCTTTCGCAAAGACCGGAGAGGGCATTTTTTACGCAAGTTCGTGCATCGCATGAAACTGTTCCCCTGTCAGATACTATAGGCCGAGTGCATCCGGCTCCACGATGGTGATACCAATTCAACTACCTGATAAATGGATACTGAGGGATCGCCCTACTGAACAGGAGGCTAAGCTGTGCGTCCACATGTATGAGTACGAAAATCTCCGTCAGCAGTACCGGCGGCAACGTTACTGGCACGCTCTTTCCGTGGCCCGCCAACAGGTGGAGCACACGCCCCTCTAGCGCTTCTGTCCCGAATCCAGTACACATACCATGGAGTGTGCTCATAAGCGTAAGACTTGGTCATTGTTCAATGTGGCCTCAGCTCCTCTGATCAAGCGAAGTTCAAGAAACCTGGGAGAGGATCAAGTCGTCCGTTTTGAAGTCTACATGAAGCTTTCCTGCTTTTTGTTTGGGCAAAAAATCGTTATGGTACGAATCTCGGAGACCATCCAAGAGATCGAAGTCCACGTCCCAATCCAGTTCTCTCAGCGCACGGTTCACGCTCGTAAAGAAGTGTTGCAACCTAAAGGGAAACGCCTTGGCCTTCCCGATATCCACACGATTAGGATCGTAGTGGACGATGCGGATGCTTTCGGGATCGCGTCCCATCGCAAGAGCGCACATTTTCGCAATACCATTGTACGTTACCGACTTGCGATCCTGAATGTTGTAGACTTTGCCTACTGCCCTGGGATTCCCGAGTACGGCGGCAAACGCATTGGCCAGATCTGCCACGTGACCCAGGCCAGTCATGTAGGTGCCGTCGCCTGGAATTGGGATCGGACGATCTTCCGCGATACGAGCAAAGAACCATTCCTCGATGGGATTATAGTTCGAAGGACCGTATATGTAGGTCGGGCGGATGGCGGTCCACGGCAGTCCGTGGCTATCTAGGAACTCCTCCGTTTGAAGTTTCCCCAAGTGACGGGATTTGGGATCGCAGGCGTCGCCTTCGATATGTGGTAGCACCGGCGACTGCAAGTAGACACCAGCGCTGCTCATGTAGACATAGTGATCGATCTTTCCGGCAAAGAGCTCAGCAAATGGTCGAGTATCCTCGAGTTCTCGTCCATTCATGTCAAAGATCGCATCAAAATTTTCCGATGCTAGCTTCTCCTTCACTTCATCGGGCTTTGTGCGGTCACCTATAATGGTCGAGCTCATAGCAGCTCTTGCCGCAAACTCACCCTCCGGCTCGTTTGGTACACGCTGAAGGGGCTTGCTGCCTCGGTTGTAAAGGACGACCTCATGGCCGAGGTCTCCCAGCACCTTCGCCAGATAGACGCCGCTGAAGCGCGTCCCACCTATGACCAGGCAACGCTTCGACCCGATCGTATCAGCACGACACGACATTGGAAGTTTCATCGATAGTGAAGCTCGTCTCGACAGGTCACGGGCTTTGCTACGTGAATTGAACGCGTCCGCTGCACCAGCGAGGAACGCCGAGTTCCGGACCCCTCGGTTGCGCCCAAACCAGCTAGTCGTGTTTGTAAAGCATCCCCACACTGACTGTTTGCCACACAATGCACGCCTATGGTGTTCCGTATGTGAAGCACATAGGGTAAACGGTTCACTTATGCAGAACATGTTTCGTAAACGAGCCCAAAGGTCGTATCGCTGTTGCGGCTGAAGTTCGGAGCTCAGCGCTCGGCCTCAATCTGTTGGCAAGCGCCTCGAGCGGCTGGAGCGACGCCTGCGCGCCAGACGCCCGGCGCGGACTGGACATGATGCCGCCATCGGCTGCGATACGCGTCGCACGGCTTCAGCGGCGAGTTGTGGACGGGTACCAGGTTCGTTTATAAAAATGAAGGGTACGAGCGAGTGCAATGACCTCCAAGCGCGTAAATGTGCAACCAAACGCTGCACTTGTCCAATCAAAGTCCGACAGGGAACGGGTAAAGCTGTTTTTTCTTCATGCTCCGCCAGCGGTGGCGCTGCAGGTGTCAAGGTTGGCACTCACGGCGGGCTCGGCAAACTTCAGTTCGCACGAACGGACTATTTTCTCCCAAATGTATCCGCTGGTGATCGATTGGTAGGCAGTGCATATTTGTCAGGCTACAATGGAAGACTGAACTGCTCGCTCTGTTGTTGAATTTTCATTATATTCCGAACATTCTTCTTGAACAGTGGACACGCGAAGTGTATTAATAAGTGATTAGGGATTCGTACGTAATTTTAGGTTTCCTGTCTGTATGTTGCTTTTTGGAAATGGCCCCTTGGATGTTCTGTTGCTGAAATTCGTTTGGTCACCGGAATCAAGGTGCATTGCGACGCTCTCGAACAGGGACTTTTAAAGTAATCGAATCATCATCCAATTAGTAAGCACATGAGCATCCAATCTTCTTCCTTTCCTCACATTTGGCATGCCCGAAGCGAGCGTTCTGTAAAATATTGATCTGCCTGTGTCAAGGCGACTCGTAGGCACAGCAGTCCGCGCCGCTGGAATGAGGACGTACATAACGCGACCTCGGCCGTTGACAACTGCTTCGCACATTCGTACCCAACGTTTACTGAACTTTCCGCGCCAAATAATCGGATCGCTCCGAAAAATCTACCACCATCTCTGTACCAATCGAGAAAACGGCAATCCGCACCATCATGATCCCCGCCACGGGATATGCGCCCGGAGGTTTTCTGACCCTCTTTTTTGCACGGCAAGGGTCTTGGTCTGAGACTTCAGCCACACCATCAACCACTTCCAGTGGGGAGCGCGTCAACTCTTTGCACAAAGGGAGCATAAACGAATCGAAATTTCCTGGCTTTCGCCCCCGCTTGAATCTTCTTCTCGGTACTTGTGGCTCAACGGACAACACTGCATTCCGCAAATCCTCTATCGAGTAGAATAGCGTTTCGCTTCTGCAGCGGACAGCGTACTCGTCGAGGGGGTCTCCACAAAGAAGCACGTGATCCCAGGGTACGAAACCGGGTGCGGAAAGTAGCGCAGCATCGATAGAAGCCTTCTGTATCCATCAAGGGCAGATACTGAGCGACGAAGCGTGCGTTTACGTGCCACAGGGCGGTTCTCGGTGCGGACGTTGTGCTCGACACAAGCGAACATCAGATCACAGTCAATTTTCAACACTGCAAATGGGCAACCAGGCTGTGTATGAAGATGATAAAAAAACGAACGAAGCGTAGATTGCAACTTTTTCCTGTGTATGCATTGCGTGAACAACAGTTGGAAGCGGCAAAGTCGGGACTTTAACGCCGAAATCAATATCTAAGGACAGCTGAGAACGGCGCTAGAAGGTAGCGAGAGATCGGGATACTTCGAGCCGTAGATATGAGAGCGGAAAAGGAAGCAGGTGCAGAGAACCCCCCCCCAAAGGCTAGTGCTGATGACAGTGGCAAGAAACCCAAACTTTATCGTATGCGCTTGTGTTCAGGGAACTTTTACCTTTCTCCTGGCGTGGTTGTATTTCTTAAAAAAACATCAAATTAATGATGTAGCTCCCTCTTCTTTATGCAGCATACGATGAAAATCGTCTGACCAGAACCTGTAGCAGAGAATCCTCCTCGGGCTGGCATAGGCCTCGTCGCCAGCAGCAGTGCAGTTGCTGCCTGCATAGTCCCTTGCCAGCTGTAGAGCGACCGGATGCGACACGACGCACGGCGCGCGAGTTAGGGTTGCGCGATGCCAGCAACATGACAGAACTGATTCATTTTGCCCCGGTGATTCAATCAGTATGCATTGTACGTAGCGAACGGAGAGCAGCAAGATGCTCTGAGTGAACCAGCAGTCACAAAGATGTATCTGCGATCGCTGAACCTTGGCATGTACATTCGATCGTGACACCGGCAAATGCCAACCACTCCACGGAGGCCAGTCAAGACTGAAGCTGCCTCAAGATGCCTCATCTTACGATGCTATCTGCGAGGACCGACGCCATGCGACTCGATGCAACGAGCCCTGTGTAGATCGGGCATCGCCAAAACATGCAAGTGCGTACCCCGACGCGGCTGCCCAGTGCTTCGAGGAGATTCCCGTGAAAACGTCCACTGTCACAAGTGAAATACGTGGTAAAATCGTTTATCTGGGGCGCGCACGGATCCTATCAAGTTTTGGAAGACCCCAAAATGTTGTCGGAGCTCTGCCTTTTCAGTGTGGCTTTGCTGTTGTCTCGCAGCAGCCAAGAGGGCTCACAGAAAGGGAACGCATTTGCGCTCGCTTCTTTCCAGTTCTCAGAATTTGGGGCGCTACACTGTAGATAGATCGTGAACGCTGGATAAAGCGGAAAACGCTCGGAGACGCCAACAGCTACCCTCGATGTCATACTCTAAGCGACGCCAGTAACAGAGAAGCGCCGCAGTGTGCCCCCAGCGGACAGTACAGCCTAGAGTCTTCGACCACGGCGACCTCCTTTTCGCCTGGTACCGTCATGTGGTATGGGCGTCACGTCCTCGAGGCGTCCAATCTTCATCCCGCTGCGAGCTAACGCCCGGATAGCGGCCTGAGCTCCCGGCCCAAAGGTTTTAGCCTTGGATCCGCCAGTGCCACGCACTTTGATATGCAACGCAGTAATGCCTAGCTCCTTACAACGCTCAGCAACTTTCTGTGTGGCAATCATGGCTGCGTACGGCGAGGACTCATCCCGATCGGCCTTCACTTCCATGCCGCCAGACCGACGGACAAAGGTCTCTCGACCCGACAGATCCGTGACATGGATGAAGGTGTCATTGAAAGATGCGTAAATGTGGCAAACCGCAAAGCACTCTTCACCTTCACGGAGTTGCGGCCCTTGAGAAACCTCTTCGGAAACAACTGCCTGACGCTTTTTCGATGCCATTCTCGACCGAGCGCAGGATATACTCAATACCCGTCAATGCCAGTCTTATGGCCAACCCGCGCGTCGGCGTGGACGCCGCGCACGCCATGTCACGTGACGGCAGCCGGGCACGGATGCGGGCGGCGATTGCGGCTTGGACGTCGCACCTGCGCCAGGCAGCTGCTGCGGCGGCAGCAGGAGCGCATATGCTCTCTTGGTCGACAGAGCGTTGACAGAAACACGGAATGCCCGATTTCACGACTGCCAGCCGCGCCCGGGAGAGCGTCTTCGATATCGCAAATGGACGCCGATAGCCTGAACACCAAAATCGGGGACTGGATGCATCGATCCTGCACCAGAAAAATCGTCGATGATGCCCGCCTTGGCTGCGTGTCTGTATTCGTGCGGTGTCAGATCGATGACCTCAACTAGTTGCCGAGGTAGCGATGAAACTGGCTCGAATCTATAATAATTTCTGAAATCGTCTAAAGGCGCGTCTATGCATCACATGCTCCAGATCGAACCCCTTTATAGAGGAGGGACTCGGGGGATCCAGCGGCGTTACAGGTGCCATGCCCGTCGCAGGCACGTTGCGCGTCATCGCACGTTCTGCATCGCAATCGTCGTAGGTACACTGGACTTCTGCGCCTTGCACCTGGGTCCGGCAACACGACCGATTGCATTCGCATGGCGACGGAAAACAGTTGCCCTGCAACGGCGCGCGCACTCTCCAGTAGTGGAATCGCATCGACCCGATCCCGTCCGCAGTTTGTATAGGCACGCCAGGCATGCAGTACCATACCCTGCCATGTTCCGGATGACACAGCCTTGATCGCGGAAAGTGCAGAAGGCGTGCTTTCGGCAGATTCGCGAGCTACCCAGCGCTTCCCAATCCAGAAACGTAACCTGTTTCTTACGGAATGCGGTCGATGAATCGAACCAGATATGCCTCGCATAGAGACCGTTAGGCAAGGACGTCGGGTGGCAGATCGCCCGCGCTATAGCTGAGACATAGCAATCTGTTCGGTGTAAGTTCGGTGGGTCCAACCAGAGATCCCCGAGCACCAGCAGATGCACCGCTGGGCAGCGCGAGACCGCGGACAATCAGAAACGCATCCGCGATCCTCTGCCGCGCCGTGACGCCCCGAGCCGATCTATGATTGACGCGTGCAAACTGTACCAGTTGATCGCGAGCCTTCGTTTTGTAGGTGTCGCTCTGCGGAAAATGCCAGGGTTCGGAAGACTTTTCAGCTCCCGAAACTCATCAAAGGATCGGTCCACGAATTCGCGCACAGAGAACGTTAGTTCGTCTAACGACTTTTACGACGACACGCACCTGGGCTATGGGGTTGAAAGTCGTGCGAGACCCATAATCGAAGAGCCTCCCGACGAGAACGAAGCGCAAAGCTCGGCGGGCGTGGACGCGTGGGACTACCCGGGACACCACCATCGCGACTTACTGAACCGGGACGCGTTGAGTATCTGGGGCGGCGATAGCTTTAGTGATCCATTCTCTATGATGCGCAGCATGATGACGGAGATGGACTCTGTTTTCCGCAACCTTGATAGCCATTTTGGGGCATTCAGTACGTTCGATAGCGTTCTTGCAGACACGTCTGAGCATAGTTTCGCGCAGTCGACCCGAACCATTCGACGCACAAGGCCGGACGGGAGCGTCTACGAGGAAACCGTAACCACGAGACGCGCCCCCGACGGCACCGTGGAGGAAACTCGCACCGTGCGTGACTCCAGCACTGGGGAGAACCGAACAATCGCAAATCGAGGATTTGAAGCAAGAGCGCTTGAAAGCAAGACAGGCCAAGGACCTCGTATAGAAGAGTGCCCGGACGGCGAAGAGCTCTAGCTGCGTTTATAGAGGGCGCGGCGCGCTCGGTGCGCAGCCTGAAGCCATACGCTTACCAATTTTCTCACCTGTAAAGTTTTGAGACGTTTTGTGACATGGAGAACGGACAGACGCCTCCAAATATCAAGTAAAGCGGTTCATTTTGCTGCAAATCTGCAACCATATCAAAGTGTTCGATGCGAGCGTCCGCAGCGGGAAACGATGCTCATGGACTGTGTCCGGAATACGACCGGATGCTCTGGACAGCTCGCCGCGGCAGGCGTTCAGCTAAGCTCCCCGTCGATGCAATCTTCTATGGCGTTCTTCGCAGCGCTGCAATTGTTGCCTCGGTGCACAGAGACTGGAGCAAGCTTTTTTAGAAAACGATCATTGGAACAGGCGACAATGCCCTAGCGACACAAGGCTGCACCATCGTATGAAAGGGAAAATGTACCGGCATCGCTCTTTCTCCCTTGTAAGCAATGTACAGTTGAAGGGTTCGGATCCAATCTTTTCCGTGAATTGTTGCATCTGCGCTCGAGAGATCGTTTGAACAGGGACAGCAGGTCCCTGGAGCAGTTCATCGCCGACGCTCTTCGACTGCGATCCACTACCCGTGACGCTTTCTGTCTCGCACCAGAGGGTATGCGAGGATCTTCGCGGCCTTGCCAAGGTCTCCTGTGGCGATCTATGCTATCCACTAAAGATCAGTATTCTTGCAGCGAGATTACCCGCGCTTCACTCCTACACGAGCCAGTACGTCATTTCTTCAAAGAGCAACCAGAGCACCAACAGATAGACAGGAACAGATAGCACAGTGAGAGCACCACCGACCTTAAGCAGCGCGCTCATGCTCGTTCTCTTCGATTGGCAAACGTGCTGCTGACTGCATGCTGGTTCCTTCCAGAACGAAGCCGGATAGGTCTGCGCACCCGATTCCGTGCGACGCTCCGTGCTGGTTTCGTGCACGTCAGCCGGAGCGTGTCCCTGACTAGAACGAGTTTCGTCGAGCGGTTCTCTTCGATTCAAATCGTTCATTGAATTGAGCAGCGTCCCCAACACTTGGGCCATCTGTGCAAGTGACGCCGAGACCTGCTGCGTTTGTAGGAAAATTGCTTTCGTTTCGGCCCCGAGCTTTTCAATTTCAACATCAGCGGCATCGAGCCTCAGAGCTGCCAGGCCAGGGTCTAAACCTGAACTGCGTTCCCGCGCAGGCGTCAGTCTCCGTCGCCGAAGTACCGAACTGCCCTGTACAATTTCAGGGCTCGGTCTGTTCGGACTCGGGGCGGCACTCGCCTCGGCTGACCCACTTGCCTGATGGTTCAGGAGAGCTAGACCCTGGTGAAGCTCGCGCTCTTGTGAACGCAGAATAATTTCGGTCCGCTCAAAATCAGTAACGGCCTCGTCAAGTTCTTTCATGAAAAGCCTACGATTGAGCCGTTCCGATTTTAGGTTTCTCCGCAGTTCCGAGTAAGCTGTTCGTGTCAAAAGCTTCGTTTCAGTTTTTGGGACGCTCCGCGGCGTTCCTTTCTGTTCCACTTCATCAGATGGACCAATCCACGAGTGAACCAGTTCGGTGGAAGGCTCTTCGCAGAGAATCTGGCGGAGGCGCGAGCGATTCGGAGGCGTCGTGGCCTCCGTGCGCGAACGGTGTAGCTCCGAAGGTTCTTCCCCAGGTTCAAAAGAACCTTGGGTCGGCGTTGGCCCATCATCAGAGCGACTTGTGCTCCGGTCCGCGTGTCCAGTCTCAAGTTCGCTACCCATGGCTGAGCTCGCTCTCCAGGGGTGCACCTGCCGAGCGCGGCTCCCAAGTAGAGTGGCGTCAACGGAAGACGCGCTCCCGCGCGCCCCACGGATCAATCCTCGAGCCGACGCGCTCTGTGGTACAGCAACGCCGTTCTGTCTCCGTGCAGCGACCGCACCGGCGCTGTAGGCGCTATTGCTGTCGCTTTCGGCAGGCACTAGGCACACGATTGGACGTACGAAACGACCAGTATATCCGAGAAGAAGTATAGGTAATGTAAATTGGAGGTAGGGGTTTGATGGATACTTCACCGTGCGCTGAGAAAAAACACAAAAAGAAAGGAAAAAGCGCATAATCGGAGATCGCTGGTCTAGGTAAACGTTTTGTCAATGAAGAAAAATTGGATCGATCGCCAGCCCCCGGGGCCATCGTCCACACAGCATAACAGGCGGCGCGCTGCAGCGACCCTGTGCAAAGACGGTAACGAAAGCTTTCGCTTTTCTACCGTGCCTTGATTCTCAAAAGCACGTGATCCGTAGAAGTGTTGTAGCGGGCGTTTGCGGACGACGCCTACATCAAGGTTGATTGTTTGCGTGCCTTTGCTTGTCGTGTCTCACTTTGCAGCTTGATAGAATGCGCAGGGGGTGCGCTACCTCTGTTCGTTCATCCGAAAGCCATCCCGTTCGCGACAGGGATCGGTTCCGCAATGCAGCCTCATTTGATCGCATGAGGCCGGTCCTTGATGTGTTGGCCCTATATCAATCCTCTAATACGTTGACGAAACAGCGTCAGGATGCGCGTTCATATCAGATGCTGTCCGTCGATGCTTCTGAACGCCGCGATCCCACAGGCATCGAGTACCCACTGAATCGACTGCCGCGGTTTCGGAACCGTTTCATGATTGGGTTTTCGGAATCGCTTGCATACCTGCCATGCTCGCTTCGTTCGACTTTCCCACCGCAACGTTGACCCGAAACGTTCCAAACGCTGCCAGCCTCATTGATCCCATTCCGTGCATTCGCCCCTCACAGCAGGCATTATGCCCCATTCTGCAGCACGCATGAAAGCGCCTCAAGCGCGCTGCGCACATGCAGACTGCCCAGATACCAGTTAGTGCAAGCGGCACCGTTCCTCATAAAAGCCAGTCCCCAATGTTTGTCGACGGCTATCTTCTAGAAAGTTCGACTGTAATGGCCGTCTCTTCCGGACCCATCGATGATGCCGCTCTGTTCCTCAGGGCATGTCTCAGGCTACGGGAAAGCGCGATTCTACCATTTTGCGCTGACGGGTTCGAGACGATGGTGCCAGGTGCGTGCGCGTGCGGAATGCGAGCATCGCATGATCCGCAGGCCCTGCCTGGCTCGCCGTGAAATGTCACGTGATGCTGTTCCATGCGCTTCGGTCACATCGCTCGCGCGCAGCCGACTACGATACGCGTAGACAGAGCGTTATCGTTGGTGCGAGTTGTGCGGCAGCCTTCACGGTGGACGCGTGACCGTGGAGAGAGAGACTCTTCACGGGGAACCTGAGGGCCAAGTACTGCGCAGAACAGTATTGCCGTGACGGGACTGAGCCAATTCTGGCTTGTTGATCACACATGGGAAAAGGAGCGAGCAACAGTCACAAACAGCTGATTGAGACTTTCCTGCAAACCTACTACAGCGCCCTAAGCAGACAATTGGAAGGTTTTCATCGCTTCTATGTAGACAAGGAAGGTCAGCTTACATGTGATTACGTTTTGCGTGGAGTGACCTTGCCGTGGATCCCACTGCGCAGTGGGTCTCTGCCTGAGGAGGCACTGCCGGGGACACGTACCCCGGCAGCCGAGAGCCCTGGCGACGCTGCCCCAGCGGGCTGGAGCAGGGCTGATGTACCTCACGCTTCTGTTGACGGTGGCTCTGGGTCGCCCGCTGAGTTTCGTATCTCGGAGTTTAGTTTTGATCCAAAGCAGATGCCGCTTGAAACTGCGGTCGGACTGTTGCAAGCAGCGATCCAGAGCGCGCTTCCAGCGGTTTACTACGATATTCGAATCAGCTCGTACGATGTGGATGAAATCACGAGCCCAGGTCACCCAGGTTCGGTGACAAGCGACGTGTACGTAGTAGCAGTCGGTTCCATCCATGTGTCGGAAGTGCCTCGTCCCGCATGGAATGCGGAGCCTGTGCCAGTGTCGCTGCTGAAATACGTGGCGCTATTCCCATTCATCCAGACGTTTAGGCTCAGGCTTAAGCAAGTGAAGGCGGAAAGCGACGAAAAAAATGCTGCGTTCTTCAATAACAATCAGGATGCGATCCATGTCTGGATATGTCACGATGTGTTGCGTTATTTAGACGGCAATATTCTGAATTGGTTGCCGCCCGCAACCCACACGAGCGATGGTCAAAGTGATTCCGTTCCACAATTCTCGCGCGCTGGCCTCGACGCCGAGCAGGAGAGAGTGATAATGCCTGCAGCGCACCAGGGGCCGATGTACCCGTTTGCACCATCACCGCAACCGCTTTCGTACGCGGGCAACTTCCAGCGCACAGGCATGATGCCTTTTTTCCCGTACCCTTTCGGCACTCTGCCGAATGCGCATGTGCTGGCTTCAGCGGACGTGACCCGAATGATGCAGGGGCGCTACCAGATGCCGGGTTTCATACCACCTCAGCCTGTCTATGGGATGAATCCCGGTGCAGTACCAGCGAATATACCCATGTCTTCCGGTGTGAAAGCAGCAGATGACCTCCCATTTGCTTGTACGATTTGGGTTGGCGGCGTTCCTCCGGGGAGTACTGAAGATCTGATCCGCGCTGAATTTTCTCGATTTGGTCCAATCCACAAGGTGGATTATCGTCCGATGCGTGGTTTCGCATTTATTGTCTTTGTTTCGGAGAAGGCTCGCGATCGAGCAATCGAACAGTACCGAAGCGGTAACTTTGTTCCAACCACACGACATTTCGAAAATGCGCATCTGAAAATTGATTACAAACGCGAGTTCGGGAATCGTAGCATGCACCCGATCTACCGCGTGCCGTACCGCATGCAGCCACGAATTCCTCAGCCTGGTGTAGCCCATCAGTTTGAGGTTGTCGCTCGTGGGGACTATCCAGCGCCTCAGCAGGTAGCCTCAGTAGAAACCTCGCAAGAAATTTACCCTGCGCCGGGCGAGAGCCCTGTGCGTGCACCAACTCTACCTTCCCGATAGAGAACGCACACTTAGCGCCGTTGTTAAGTCGAAGCTAGCCATGCGTTACTCTAGAGCATCCTGGAGATAGCCATCAACAGGATGAAGGGGTTCCGTGGCTATTGCTATTCAACGTACCATTCAAAACTGCGTATGCTGCTGGTGCCGCGAAGACGTTGCGCAGCTCTCGTCTCCGCTGCATGGTGCTCGAGGGCAGTTGGTCGGGCAGCGCAGCGCACGTCAGGTTAGTGTCTGCCAGAACGTGGTCTTCAAGGCCCCACTACCATTTAGTATCGCCGAAGCGCTGCTCCGATCGTTCTGTCGATTGGTGCGTTCTTGGTCAAAAAAGTCGAGTAAACGTAGGGAGCGGCGTGTTTGTGCGCTCGCGCCTATGCCTCCCTCGGCAAATATGCGCAGCGAGATCGCATCATGGAGCACCTCTACCGTTCAGTGCTTGCCAAAGAATATCGCTCACAGTGAATATACTCGATATTCCAGCGTTGCGGCATTGCTGACCATACCACAGCAGTGTCTAGTTGTAGGCGAGAACGAAGTCCTATCTCTCCTGGTCAAAGATTTCCTCTTATCGAAACTCTTCCGCCTTTCAGCAACATGCCCACGCTGCGTACTGAATGGTGACCACCAAAAATCGCTCGACGCATAGCCGCAAGCAGCAAAATCTGGTCACTAAATCTGTTACGAATATCGTTCTGCAGATGCCAATAGAGTTGGATGAAAATAAAAGGCAGGTGTATTGAAAACCGGAGATAAGAGACAGGAAAAGGAAGCAGTTCCAGACAATGCCCCTACAGACTGACCTCGATGATGGTGACAAGAAAATCAAGTTTTGGTGTGTACTCCCGAGTTTACGAACTGAATCAGTTCCATTTCATTCTGCCGAAGATTTCATGATCGCAAAGCCGCACTTTCGAGCGCGCAACGATGCGGGTTTAGCAAACGTCATTTTTTTAACTTCGGAGGGCTTGCACAGATACCTCGCCAGATAAACTCACTGAATGGGTTTGCGTCCAGCACCGTCCCGTACGAAATCGCCGTGAGACCGGGCTCTTGGCAACCTCCGGCAATAACTATCATCTTCTTCTCCCGTGAACTGAGTGGAGCCAGGCAACGTGACATGAAAATTTCCGCAACTGATTTGTCAACATACTGAACACAGTCTTCGCGTACGAAGCCAGCCTCTGCGGCTGTCGAGAAGCTGCTCATTTCGGGGCACATGACAGTGGACAAGCGATTGCGTAGCTTGATGGCGTTACCAGCAAAATCTCACGTTGGAGAAGTCTCCGGATCATTGTAAAAGCCGCACGCCGAATTCGGCGTCCGAGGCTGGCCAGATGACCTCACCGGTGCCGTCCTGAGTTTCGCGAGCCATCTGGCTGGTCGTTGCTCTCGCGCCAAATACTGAACTGTGAGAAACTCAAAAAGTGATGGTGTGAAAAGTTCAGCATCATGCAGCCTTTCAGATTGGTTTCGAAGGAAATTCGAGCCATTGCACGTACACACATGCAGAGCGCTGGCATAACAGTTATCGCGAGACGCGCTATGCGACGAGGATACATGCGGGGAATCTCGTACAGTTCGACGTAACAGGTTATCGGATATTACGTAATCGGCAGCATTGAAAAATTTCATTCAGACACGAAGTTGATTTCGTTGCCGTACTCGGTTTTGCTAGCGAGGCTGGTTGGTCTTTACTCTAAACGTCGGAACGTATGTGTCGGGGTCCTCCAGACTCCTGCTGCACAAGGCAAAGCAACCGCAGAGGTCCGAGCTGCTCTGCCGTTCCGTGAGCGTGCCTTACACGCTAACGGACGCGTAAACGGCTTCAATCTTCAGCCTGCAACTGAACACCCCGTACACAGCCTGTCGCTCATCGCTGCGCACGCCGCGGCATCCGATGGAATCTGGAAAACACTCTACGGGAACTTGATGCTTTGCCCCAGCAGTGCACGATGGATACGACGCAAAAGCGCTGCTTTCGCGTGCAGCGCGCATATGCTCTACCAGATCCCCGATATATCCGCCCGACTGAATCTTATTTCCATGATGTGGTAACGGTTTCGAGGATGTCGCCAATGGAGACCTCGCCCAGTACCCAAAAATATCGCCTTCACGCATTGAAATGACTGTGATTCCACGTATCAAGTTCGACTTCAGTTCGACGATACGGTAACCGCATCAAGGATGTCGTCCAGTGAGACCCCATCTAGTTCCCCGAATATCGCAGTGGCACCGTCAAAAGACTGTGATTTCGTGTACCAAGTGTACGTGATCACGCAGCGGATGCCAGCCCCGCGAGCGGCTGCGAGGCCAATGGCGCTGTCTTCTATTACCAGACAATCGCTCGGAGCAACACCTAGACGCTCCAGAGCAACCTCGTATATCAATGGGTCCGGTTTTTTCTTTGGCACAGAATCGCCCGCAATTATGAATTCAAACATTTCAAAACGTGATTTGGATCGCGATGCGCCTGGCGGGCGCTCGCTAAGAATTCGTTTCAGAACAGCCTCCACGGATTCTCGATTCGAGGCAGAGCAGATCGCCAGCCGGATGCCCCGCTTATGTGCTGTATCGATAATCTCACCTACTCCGGGTCGCAGTCTGATGGAGTCATCGTTCCGTATTCTTTCCGCGTAACGCGCTGATTTGCTTTGGTGAAGATGTTGAATCAGCGCCTCACGCCCGCTGGGCGTCGTGGTGTCGAATCCGCACTGCTCGGGTGTGGGCCATCCCTCATTTTGAAAGTGATACAAGTACTTTTCTTTGCCACCACCGATCTTGTTCTGCAATATTTCGTAATAGTCCTGGGACCATTGAATATGCGAGAGGCCCTCTGCGTCAAATGTTTCGTTGTACGTAACCCGATGCAGTTCCTCGGACTCCACCAGCACGCCGTCGCAGTCGAATATAATAGCTTTCGGAACAAACTGCCTGAGTTTCGAGGTTTCTGAGGTGTCCCGCTCAGCAGTCACGTCTGCCCGTACCTTCAGCGCGTTTCGTTCCCGCTGGACACGAGGTTTGCGGTGTTCAACGTTCAACTGCGGCCACAAAGCTGCTCGCCCTGTACGGTTATTCCGGCTCAGGCGAGTCGCACCGGTACCTTTTTTGTAAAGGGGATGGCAACTGCTTCCAAAGCATGGTTGAATTCGACTCCAAGCACGAAGAGGCGCCCTGTGGCTCTGTTTCATAGACAGCAACACTGTGAACGCACACAGCACCTTGCCGGTGCTTCGCGCCGTTTCTTCCAACTTTTGCGACATTACGCAAAACCGAAAAACGTCGCGCAAGTGTCTACAGCTTCTCCTCTAGCCCCAGGCTCTCTTGAAGCGTACGATCGCGACCGGAAGTCGCCCCGAGTTTTCACGCGCCGAGAGAGCTGTCAGAAGTGGGCGCAGTTGCAAGCGTTCGCAGCGCCCGCTTCATCGCCCGAAATCGGCCTACCGGCAGCGTTACCGGAAGCGGCGTGCGTTCGCGCACAGCACACTGCGGCTCACGAGATCGATCGAGCCAGTGTTCCTCCGAGGAATGCAGAACGGGAGTCGTGGATCACGGAGGCCGTTGTGTGTTGAGTTTAATACCCACCCGGCCAATGAAGCTCTCGCCTGTTGATAGATTTGGCTGGAAGAAATCGTTCTGGCCTGATTTTGGAAATCGCCTTGCTCTTTGAGACCGCGGGCTCCTACCTGCCTCTCGTTCACGGGATACGCATCGTTGCTAGTATCGCGTTACATTTCCGCTCTTCACCCAGGCAACTCGCTTAACACCGGCGATTATGCGCAACGAACCGAAAAGACGCCACAACGTGTTGTTGCAAGCAACATGGCAACGACTTGCACGTTTTTCGAATGGAATACTGTTCGTTTTGGTGAACTCCCACACGCGACCTTGTTTCGCGCTTTACCCTGAAAAAGCAACACTGCACCGAGTGCAACGTTTCCAGCTCGGATTTGAGTCAGCTTTTCTGTGATGCTGCAGGGCTTAAACGTAGTTCGCAAGGTTGTTCGTGACAGATAGGTTTCCAACCAGGTTGCCGTCCAGGCTTCAGGGCATAGAGTTTCCAGAACAGGGGAGCATCGGAGATTCGCAGCACCACGTGCACTTTGAATGCGCGTACCGACTCTCGTATTTTGTTTGCGACGGGTGCGGTATTCGGCAGGAGAGTCCTACACCCATGTCAAAATGAAAGAAACAAGTCCACGAATCGGACTCTGGTGTACACACTAGCATTTGAGTCTCTTCGGTCTTCATCAACACCACCGTTTGCGGGGTTTCCCACGACTGCTTCCTTTTTCTCTCTCTTATTTCCAACTCTACACACGCCGGTCTCTCTATTCCCTCCGGTTCCGTTGCCAGCAATCAACTGATATTGATAAAAGCATCAAAATCCCATTTTCGCAGTTGCCGGCTGTTCTCTATGCATTTGATGCACCAGCCAAAAACGCGATCTACGCTTCGCTAAACATGTCCATGTTTCCAGTATAGAGCCTTGGTGAGCGCTTCGAAGCGGTGCCACTTCATTGTTGTCAGGTGCTCCTATATGCGCACCACACCTACTCCTCGGAGCGCAGCCAAGCGTCGCGTGATCGCTTGCACTCTTTCTCGTTGGATGTCCTTGAGGGGTACAGAAGGCTCACCCTTGTTGCCCATTACTGCTTCCGCTCCCGGTGCCTTACCCGTACGATCGTGGACTTGTTCTAGGCAATCCAAACGGCGAGCACTTTGTGTGCTGCACATGCAAGCGCATGCTCTCTCATTCGACAGATTATTTGTGGAGTGCGATGGTGTCCATGATCGAATACCTATGGCAAGGAATATCCAGTTTGGGCGACAAGTCGAAGAATTTCGATTCGTCTATGCTACCTTCGTTGAAATCATTGGCGCCCGCTCTACCAGAAGGGATAACTGGGAAGCGTTCATTCCGATTCTAAGACGCTTTCCAGCTAAGAAGAAGACATGGAATCAACTTGGAGCATAACGCATAACAGGTAGCATGCTATTGTGGAAGCCCCTTTCTTCGATAGCTACAAACAGACGACAATTTATCTAAATTATGGTACCAATAATTAGGCGTAAGAAGCGACGTCAACATTCGGCATGAGCTTGGAATGAATTTTTCAAGTAAAGTCGTCGGCTGATTTTCCGTTGTCAACCCAGCAGCGACAATTGCCGCGCTCACGAGTCGCCCTGAAAGGGAGAGATCGAAGCTTGGAAACTCTGAAATTCGAGCATGCTGCATGGAAGGAAAGGAGAAGCTTGGAGACTAGAACGTATGAATTGGATAATGAAATCGATTCTTTTACAAACGCTTATTCGAAAGCGTTGCGGATTTATCATAATTTCAGTGACGCGAAGATTTCCAGGAGCAAAGCCCTAAGGCAGATAGTCCAGGAGACGGCCTGGATGCCTAGAACTACGTATGAACCCATAACAGCGCGTTGCTGCACTTTGGATGTCAAGAGTGTTCATGTAAAGCAGTTAGGTAATATCGGAAAGCTGGAATAGAGAGAGAAGTGAAGTGCTCTCTTTTTGATCTGACACGGGGCTGGCTGCTGCACATGTTTCGAAGAACATCAAGACGAAAACATCCCGTTCAAAGGTGCAAGGAGAACGGCATCACGCAGTACACTGCTTATCTGGAATAGGGGCTGCTACCTGTATCTCAAACCAAATCAAGACCTCTGCAGTCAGAGACTTCGATTATGTTCTTTCAACAGAATATTATTTCATCCTCGCTGCGGTGTATGTTATGTAGTCGAAATCACGATGCAACGTACCTTATAGATCGTAGACGAATTGCCTGTAGCATGTACTCCTCACTGGACAGTGCCAGAAAGATTGCCTTTCCCCTTCTGGCCAGTCGTACCACAGTACTCATTTGGGTGGGGAGCACTGAAAGAAACAAATGTATTCGCTTTGCGCCATAGAGCCGGCTTTCTCAAAGCGTGCTTTCGGTCCGTGGTAGGAAACCACCGATTTTTCATCGTATGAAAGGCAAAAGCGACGATAGAAGCCATAACGGGCGCCTTCATTTCTCACCAGTTTGTTCGTGTGGTCCTGAAAACAATCGAATACTGTCACAAAAACAGAGCCCTAGTTCACCCACGGCTGTCTTCCATCGAATTCGCAATAACAGCTTTCCTGGAACGTTGCGATCGGTCTGAAGCACAGGGAAGTCGATTCCTTTCTGTCAGTGAGACTTGCTTCGGGCGAACCGGTCGGAGCGTGTGTGATTATTTGCGGAGAGGGAGTCCGTTGTACGTATGATCGAGCTCGATGAGAAAGAGGACATCATCCGTTCTATCTGCAGAGGATTTATTCGGCGGCCTCACTTTCGCTCATGGATATAGACATGGAAGTAGAATATCCTAAAGGGACGGTGTCGTTGGCCGCCGGAAAAAAAACGAAAAACTGTGCCGAGCAAAGCGGAACACGAGAACACAAAGAAGCAGAAGCAGGAGGCCCAACGTCAAACGCTACACGAAAGAGAACTGTGCGACGAGATGCTGGTGAAAGCCTGTCTTCAACGCCGTATAAAGGATCTGTACAAGAAAATAGATGCAAGGGCCATCAGAAACCGTGTCGCTTCCTTCGCGAACAGTGTTCGTAACACTTCTTTGGGACTGATGCATATGGCGAGGGAGATGTATCGCTACGTGCCGCACATCAAAACAGTCGATGTCCCGGAAGGGTTTCTCAGCAAAACCTTTATTGGTCAACTGATATTTGGCATTGGGGAAACCTCCAGGAGAAATGAGCAAGAACGTGCACTCCACGAAATTCACCCCGTATTCCGCTTCGACGGTACTAGACACAGGGGTGACGCGGATATTTTCTCCTACGGGGAGATCAAGTACCTCACGGACCTGAGGAACTACATGATCGTGAACCTCAAACGCTTCATGGTACGCTCCACACTTGCACTCTACCCGGGCGTATCTCGCAGGGCAAGATGGACCCTCGTCGATGGCATCGCTAACGATAGTAAGAATGAAAAGAAGATCGAATTCATCGACGAGAACACATCACACATAGGAAAGAATGACGCCTCTGTGATCCGTGCGACTATTCAAGAGCAACGTGCAGTTTTGGGGCTGGTCAACCCAGTAGAATAGGTATCAGATATGAAACAAAGATGAAAATAGATTTTATCCTCTCATCCTGGGCTGTATCGCGTTCGTGAACCGAGAACTCGAACGCAAGGCCGAAATGGAGCCGGTTGTGGGAAAAAAGTCGGAGAAACGGAAGGCTGCGCTTCTGGGGAAGCGCTCCCATGTCGTTCCGATATGCGAGATCACGTAGCACTTTGTGACAATCGACTTCGCAGCCCATGACGGTATCATGAGGGAGATCAGCTCGGAGTTCAATGTAAGCAGGGAGGAGTTCACTGGCGAAAACCGTGAGTCATTTTGTAGATATATCTTCGATTTCAAACGTCGCAAAATGAGCAAGAAAAAGGTGTTCACGTGGATGATCGGAAGCGATGGAGTATACATGTATGGACACTATCGGCGCTTGAAGGCAGATCGTCCTATTGTGTCTACAGCTTCGTCCTCGGCGAGGCATCAAGAAAAGGAGGCGCATCTTGCGACGCAGGAGCTGCAGGGGAACGACGTTGTCGTAGTCCTTTACCCTGGGAACACGAACATCATGACCATCCCTGCTCCCAAATGTAGCAAAAATGGTACCAAAGGCAACTTATGCTGAAACGATACGCGTCTTTTAATGTTCTCGAGAGCGAGATACTACCGAGAATGGGGAATAATGAATGCAAGGAAAAAAGTGAGAAACGGAACGCAGGAGCGATGGAGCACCTGGAAGTGATCAGTAATGTGAAGAGCCGCGGAGCGAACTTTCAAGCTTTTCTAGAGTTCATGGAAACACGAGCTGCTCATCACGAGGAGCTGGGGAAAGAGTACACAAAGCCCCGCTGAGCTCGTCAGCGTATGAAATTGTACCGTGGGAAGCGACATGCATTCTCCAATCTCTTCAATCAGTTGAGCGCTCTCAAAGAGACCAAGAGTCCAAGGCTCATCATAGCATACGGGTCAGGGCGCTCGGTTCCCAAAAAAGGAGTATACCAGCTTCATCGACACGAGCGTACAAGGAGTGCGCACACAGTTTTGTCACAATACTGGTAGATGAGTTTCGAACGTCATGTATACACCACGAGCTGGGGTGTAAATTTCAGCAGGTCGAGATGGAAAAGTGCCGGCGGAGCGCTGAGGATATAGAAAAGCACGGAGAGCTGACAGAACAGGAAATGGAGCGGAGGGCTCAAGTTCGAGGACTACTCACATTATTGAGTACAGCCACAACGGAGAGAAACGCATGGAGTTCGTGAATCGAGACTTTAACGCCGCTACAAATATATGGAGATGTGCGGTGCCGGAGAGGAGACCTCTGGAGTTTACAAGAGCCAATTTTGTGGGGGAACCTCTCCGGGTCGAAATGTACAAGGAAAAGCTGAAGCCGATGGCAGCCAGCCGGTCGAAAAAGACGGGGAGGCGTCTGTACGTCGGTATTGGTGTACTCTGCAGTCGCGAAACGTTTTCGCTCCGTTGAAACCTTCGTTGCCTCGCCCTCACACACTGGGGTACGCTGCTGCTCGCGGGCACGACCGCTTGTGTCGACGCGCAAAGGGCGTCCTGAAGTGTCTAGAGAACAGTATAGTGCAAGGCATTCTCCGCGTCTTTTCGTTTATGTATGATAGATCAAATAGCTGTTGTTGACTGCCAAACGCTGCCGGAAGCTGTGAAACAACGAACAGGCTGCAGCGGGTTTTTCGATGCCTTTGTCCAACTTTTTGAACAAACAGGACAGAAGAACTTGGTCTACACACGGTATGAGGCAGCACGGGGTGAGTTCCCTGATCTCGATGATTCCTCTCTGAGGGCCGTGTTCATAAGCGGTTCTTTTTCCTCAGCGTACGATGAAGACCTGTGGATTCAAACGCTCAAACACAATATCCAAAGAGCACGTGGTCGAATTCCCCTTGTGGGGATCTGTTTTGGCCACCAGGTCATAGCGGAGGCACTGGGTGGAAAGTGCGGGTCCGTAGCCGCCGGCCCGGAGGTTGGTTGCGTCTCGACGCAGCTGACTGCTCGTGGACGCGAGCTGTTCCGACGGCTCTCGGGGGGCACCCTGGACGCGGACACGGTTTGTCTGATATACTTCCACTTTGACGAAGTGCAGGTACTTCCGCCAGGTGCTGTATTATTGGCGTCGAGTCCATCTTGTCCTGTGGAAGGATACTTGCTTCCCGAAGATCGTATTCTGTGCCTGCAGGGGCATCCTGAGTTTGGCGCAACGACCGAACTCATGCCCGCGCTGCTTTCTTCAAGTCTTGAAAGGGGCAGACTCAAACTTGACGCGTATTGGAGTGCAGCGGCTAGCCTTAAGGTTCCACAGGATGGCCATGCGATTGGAGCTTGTCTTTTAGAGTTTGCTGTTTCCGATCCAAAGTCTTGGAGCGCTCTGCGCCCCTGGTCTCCAAAGTAGCTTGCGCTGTCAGTGCCAATATGAGACACGCCTGCTCTCCGCATGCATTGCACCCTCTATTTTGGGGCAGTCTATCTGCAGCGGCTGTTTGATCCATACACATGGCCACCCGGCGACAACTTTCGGAGTCTGCGGATCATTTCCAGGAGCATTCTGGCATAAGTTGCCCCATGCCGGCGGTATGGGCAAACTAGGGCTGAGTGGATGCCAAAGAGTATGGTGGAGCGGAAACCCTGACTCGGACAGTTGTCGACCAAGTTCCGGGGCAGATCTGACGGCTCTATTGATGAGCATGCTCTCGAAATTGTAAAATTCTTCCACTGATACATTCAGTTGGTATGATAGCTCTCGCAGCATTCGAACTTCAAGAGCATTCATTTCAGACAGGGGCAGACCGCCAACCTTGGCATAGTACGCATTATTGTAAAAAATATCGTCGAAGAATTTGGCGGCGAGCATAACAGCTGTGATGAGCAGGCGGTGCGCGGTAAAGCTTGTCAGCGCGAGGTTCGCATTGCGAGCGCTCAGACGATCCAGGTACAGAAGCGCAATCACGTAACATGCTTTGCTACAGAAAGCAAACGTGTAGATCCTCTCGAAATACGCCTCCACGGAGATAGATGGTATTCGACTGGCATGGAAAGGTGATGCTTCCTGCATTTGCATTCCTCTCGCTCTCGTCTGTTCGTTGTCCGCGACCCAGCTCAACAAAGCGGCACTGAGTATGCGCCCGACTAGATCGCCCTTTTCGCGATCATTGTTAATTTCGGCACTCCAGGAGATTAGGGAAGCGGATGGCGACGGGCAGAGCTTGCGTTGATTCGAAAAGTCCTCAAAAATATCGGCTGACTTTGAAAAGTACAAGCGCATTGTCGATGCTGAATCCAAAGTATGCCGTTCGTGTCTTCCATCCCGTGCCCATTCCGGAAAATGGCGTAGAAACACTGCATCCTGCCCGGTTTCAAGATGCACCGACGCAGGGCTGCAATCGTCTCCCGAAGAGGCCCCACTACGGTTCACAAACACGCTGCTTTGGTCTGAGTGACGCAAGACAGGTACTTCCGTGAATCCGACCGGCGTGCTCCGGTCGCACACACGGGCATCGGTTGGCGTATGCGCTGCCTCTACGACCCCGCTCTCTGTCCACGGAAGTCTAAGCGTGATTCCCGCGTAGGCCGACCAGTTCATGCCGGCGCTCTCGTTTCTTCCCATTTCTACAATGCCACCACTCAGGTCAACGCGAAAGAACCGCCTGTTGCCCCAAGGCGCCGTTGGACACAACCCAACGCTGTTGTGCACCTCTCTGCCTTGCTCGCAAAGTTGTGCCCGGTCACTGACCAAGACGGTGCAAGCTCTAGCGAAACTGAAGGCGCCGACACAGCGTGTACTCGTTATGGACACTTAAATCCTATATTGGTATCTGGCTCATAGCAAATTCTTGTGTTTTCCTCAGGATCTATGGTACCTGCTGACCTATTCGATGGCACGTCCCCGGCCTGGTCACCTGTTCGCACACCAACAACTTTTCACAGTTGCAACGCACGCACAGCACCCTCAGAACATGCGTGCGCTTCCTCGACGGCGACGCGACCGTGCGGCGCGCGGCGATTCGCGACACAGCCCAATACCCGCGAATTGTGTGTGCGCTCCGCCGACGCTCGAGGTGCCGCAGCAGGCGCCCGCCGCCTCGAGGCGAGCGCACGAGTGCGAAATGATTCTTTTCTTCCAATTTTGGACAGGCATGGTACGAACCTTTGCAGTCTTGGGTTTACACACTGGCCACCCTGGGAGCTGGATGTATGGAGCGGCCGGTGCATGATGACTGCTGCGCCCAGCCAGGCGCCTCTGGAAGCCATCCGGGACCTTGTGGAGCGAACATACCGTCAAGGCAGATTAAATCAAAGCGAGTGATGACAAAATGAATTGGAAAACGCTGTAACCGTATTTAGAAACGCATGTGGTGGGTTTTCGTGCCGACGTGTCCATCGGATCGTGCAATGCAAGCTCTTTCTTCAGCGAAGCCATCGTTGCCGATGGCGAGCGAGTACTGGCGACAAGGTCTTACGTACTGCTCGCAAGTGAGACCACCTCTGCGCCATGCAATTAGTCCGCAGCACTTCATGGAGACGCTTGAGCGTTAGCGGCCAGATCGTCTGCGAGAACCTCGCCTGTGCCAGCACTTTGTGTCAGTTCAGCTGACTGCGGAGGCACGTACTCAGGATTCGGTAAGCGTTTTGCCTCATATATTCTTCTGTCATTGTGAAAGATACTCTCCGACTTATCTATAGCGAAAGACATTAAACCGTGTTGGTCCCGCCAAACCTGCTCTTCGTCTAGGCGGTTATACCTCTCGATGCCGCCCACGCTGCGGTCTCGCCGATTGAATGTGATGCTAGAAGAGTTCAGCACCTTGTGGGAAAAGTGGTAGAATGCCACCACCACACCCAGGCCGACAGCACTCAGCACGGGCAACACCTCCGTCTTCAACCACGTCCGACGAAAGTTACTCCAGCCAGTCGAAGCCATAGAGCTCGATCGTTTCACTTTTGGATCAGCACGAAATCTCCCGACACACGCACACACTGTCACCCGAAACGCACGACTGCAATTCCTCGTTCAGCCGCTGGCAGCCGTTAGCGTTACGCTCTCTCAGAGACCACGGGCTCCGTGGCGGAGAACGCGCCGCACGGCGCGGGTCCCGTCTCTAGCACACATCGCAAGCGCCGCCGCCGGAGCGGATGCGCACCCGTTCGGATCGCCTGCCGGATAAACGGTACCTCGAGCCGCAACTTTTGCATCCAACAGCCGTCTCTGATTGAAATAGAACATTCAAATGCTCGCTAGCTTTCTGCGTTTCGATTACATCACCCAACGTTTTTAGACGTGCATCCCCTACGTTCAAAGTACAGTTAGAGGGGCTTACGGATTCATGTGCAGTTTCAGGATTCTCGATTGTCATTGCGGAGTAGCGCTTTCGACGCTTTCCCGTTGGAATTCGCAATGTCACCGAGATCAAGATGATTCACGCTGCCCTCGAACGAGTGTTCATAGAGTAAACGCCATCATTATTCAATGCACGCGTTCAAATTCACACTCTTCTTTTGTCCCTGCCCAGAGCATGCTGAAATCGCGCATCCTTCCAGAATCGAACCTGTGTTTTTCAGCTTTGTTGTGGAGGGGCGCTGCCGCGCAAATGCTTGGCCAATGCATTGCTTGAATAATGAGTGTACCAAAGGAGAATAGCAGTTGATCGACGACATGCAGTTCGTGCGGCGAGCGATGCGCGTCTTATCTGGTGCTATTGAAGGGCTTACGATCCACTGTAGGAAGGGGCAGCGGCGAAAAGCGAAGAAAGATGCGAAAATAGTGGAATCGAGGGGAGAGAGACGGGAGTTTCGTGCTTCCGCGAGGATCAGTCACATTCTTGACCGAGATCGATAGCGAGACACTATCCATTGCCAGCGAACGCGAACGTCTTTCAAGCTGTACAACCCGTCCACTGCCGAAACGTACCCCGGTTCAGGCGAGCAGATACGCTCGTAAGCAACGAGCAAGGTAAATGCATGGCCCGGCGGACTTGCTGCGCAATGCGATCTACATCGGCCAGGGTAAGTGTAGAGCGAACCTCTAGAGCTGCGCTTCCGAGAGACCCGCGGACGAGTTCCACGCTACTGTTTGGTAATCGACGATGCTCGGGGACCACGAAATTGAGCTTCTCCGACTTCCAGCAACTGCCGGAAGTTCTTCCTGCGCGTCTGTCATCTTGGCTTAAGTATAAGGGAGCGAATGATAGAATGGACTGAATACCTTATGGAACAGAGTAGAGTCTAAGAACCCTTGGATCCATTCTCGCAAGCGGGTAGACCGTGTGGACTCGATGCTCACGAGTATATGACCTGCCTTGGCGCCCTTCATACGACTCCGAAAAATTTATGGGCACAACATACAGAAAATGAAAAGCATGCACGGAAGCGAACGTTGAGATAACGAATTGCATAGCATGATCTTTCGTGCACAGCGGGCAGAGAATTCGTGGAGGATTTCATATACACAAAGCTGGCGATCGCATCTTACGGCACCGGGCTCGGAAACCGAGCACTCCTTCGAGAGCGGTTTCTGCACACGACAAGTGGACGTACCTAGCAATGAAGCGAGTACGCTCGCGCCAGTTGGTAGCCCTCGGAAGACAAAATACCGCGGGCGTATGGGAACAACTGAATACAGCCAAGCGCATCCGCTGCGAACGGCACACCCAGGGTATATTCAGAGCACATGAAAGTTGCAAACGAAGCTTTAATCAAACCGCTTTACTGTGCATGGAATGCATGAACGCCGGCCGGAAGTAGTGAAATCTGGACTCTAAAGCAGTCATGAGTATGCTTCTGTTGCTGGCAATAGATATAGAGGAAAATAAAAGACCAGCCTGGTGAAAGCCGGAGATCCGAGAGACGAAAAGGAAGCAGTTGCAGATAAGGGCCACACAGGCTTCCTCTGATGACGGTGACATGAGAGCAAAATTTTAGTGCGTACTCCAGAGTTAGCGAAGAGGATCCGCTCCATTCTATTCTGACATAGAAGGTATCGTGTAGCGGCGGATTCCGGTTCGATGCTCGACCGCAAACTCTTGAAGATGCGGTATCATCGGAGACGCGTGTTCGCTGCGCCGCCGTTCAAATCGCTATCCCGCAGGGCGTCAGCGCTGCCAGGCCGACTAGGTGGCGCCTGTGGTTCCCTGCGCACTCCAGGTCGTATGCAGTCGCAGAAACAGTCGCTGGAAAGCTCGGACCAACACGCAACTCCTCAACCTATTGGTGATTCTGCAACGGTAGAGGACTTGCTCCATCGAGAGTGTGAGCGCTTGGTCAGCCAGCTCCGGAGACGAGGAGCACAGCTGGAGCAGCGCTTGCGCTCTAATGCTCAACACCAGATAAGGCTCTTGGAGCGGCTGCTGGACTAAGGCCGTGTTTACCCATGAGCACATACAAAGTATCTGCCTGAAGGTCTGGATTCGTCGAGAAACTGCCGGTGTTCCCGACAGGACGCTTCAAGAGAGAGCTGCGTTGTCTGCTTTACGCTGCGAAAACAGTCTAGTCCAACGAGTGCCGTCCTTGAACGGTGGAAAATTCTGCGCCTGTGGTGGCATAGAAGCACCGGCAACTGGTGCCCGGTGCCATACTCTGCTGTGGTGTTTGACCTATGTTCCTATTCCAGGCGAGGCACTCCACAGGGACGCGGTCTGAAGCCGTTGGCCGTCTATCAGAGCGACAGCGCGTCGAGTTCGGCCCCTTGCCCATGATAGTCGGATGCGCGTTGCCCGAAGCGCAAGTTGCTTACTAACCGGGAACGCTTGCGCTCTCAATGTAGAACGGGTGTACAGTATTGAAAACGCACTCTTGCGCCGAGCAGAGAGCATCCTGCGCACTGCGTCTTAGGCGGCCGGTCTGGGTATCAAGAGGCTAGCGTTTCGGAAATCTCAGTGCTTTCTGGCAAAACGCTTCAAAAAGCACTGATGACGATAGAGTAGAAATTCCCAGTGTTCCCACTCAGGGGACATACACTTTAGACAGCGCAGCAGCCAAATCTGGTTTCATGGAATCCGACAACCAGGTAGGGATCGGCAATTTCTTTTGCTCGAGAAAACTCGGCTGAAACATTTTCTTTTGATAGCGAGAACCGCCATCACAAAGGATCGTCACGATGGTATGCCCAGGGCCGAGACTCTCTGCAACCCTGATCGCGCCGGCAATATTGATACCACTTGAGAGGCCAATGTGCAACCCTTCGTGCCGCACGACATCATAAGCTGCTTGCAGTGCCTCTGCATCACTGATCTCGAAGCTCATATCTGGTACGAATCCTTCAAGGTTCCCAGTAATTCGACTTTGACCAATGCCCTCGGTAATAGAATCGCCGACGGAGACGAGCTCTCCGCATTGATAGTATCGCACGAGAGCGGCCCCTTGCGGATCCGTTAGTGCAATTTTAATGCCAGGATTCTTTGCGCGCAAAAATGCACTGACCCCCGCCAGCGTGCCGCCAGTGCCGACAGCACAGTTGAACGCGTCAATATGACCATCGAGTTGATCCCAAATTTCTGGACCGGTAGTTTCCTCATGAGCTCTGCGGTTTGCAGGGTTATCGAACTGGTTTGCCCAGAATGCACCAAGTTCCTTGGCTAGCCTCTCGCTCAGGCGTACGTAGTTGTTCGGGTTTCTGTATGGCGCAGCTGGAACTTGCACGAGCTCGGCACCACAGGATCGGAGAAACTCTTTCTTTTCCTCAGACTGTGTTTCTGGAATAACTATCACCGTTCTATACCCGCGGGAGTTTCCCAATAGCGTTAAACCGATACCAGTGTTCCCTGCTGTGCCTTCTACCACAATTGAGCCGAGCTTGAGCGTCCCTCGCTTTTCAGCGTCGGTGAGAAGGTAGAGAGCAGCGCGGTCTTTCACAGATCCGCCGGGTTCCATAAATTCGGCTTTACCATAGATGTTGCAGCCAGTCCGCTCGGAGGCACGCCTTAGCTTGATCAGCGGCGTGTTTCCTATAGCATCCTCGAAAGAGTCATAAACGTTATGTACGAGTCTCATATCAAAAAGGCAACGAAGCAAAACCCGCTCGCGCGTTGAGCGCGCAACCCGGCCTCGAGTTTCTGCTTTGTATCGCAGGGGCGAAAAGAGCATTGAGCATGTCCGTTCGCAGCATGTTGGACCATTCCGCGAGTAGGTCTGGTTCTCTGGGCAGAAAGTTGGCATGAGTATGTGCTTCGTGCCAGGCCGCAGACTGCAACATACTTATGACTGGAGACTTTCTCTTTGTCGAGATGCTCGTTGAAAACAAGAAAATTTTTTCGTCACCGACTCACAGCCTGCAGCTGCTCTTCGAATAAAAAGCATTGAGTTCGAATGCTAGCCCAATAAAAAATGGAGCTCTCGTTTCCTCGGATGGTTCAGGGCCAAAATAAAACCTTGGATTCGGACACTCGTCCATAGGAAGTCCGGAAGAAACAGCGCACCAACGGGGAGCGAGTCACGCGTGCGCTGCGATTCTCGGTTTAGTCGCCTACGTGCCCGGAGGCGTAGCGTCGGTTTTCGCCACCATTTGCGCCTCGGGCATAGGCACGCGTAACTTCACTGGCTCCCTGCATGCGTACATGCATACATACGCTCGCACAGACACGGCTTTAATGCGAAATCGACGATACATGCGTGGTATTCTGGAGGAGCGAGGCCAACTAGCACAGGGCCGCTGCCTTTGGATGACGTTCTTGTCGGTATCTGAAAAACTTTCGCCGTTTCTACAATCTGCGGAATTCGTTGTTCAAGACACGGCAAATAGATCGCTCGCAAATGCCCTTGACTAGATGGAATGCCCATTTGCTTACGCTGTGCCACATTACTGAATATGATAAACATGAGCTCTAAACAATTGTCATAAAAAATGGAAAACCGAATTCCTCGATCAGTTCCCGCCTTTCAATTTGTTTCCGAACTATTCTGGAATATACAGCCTCGACATTCAAAGCCCAGTAATAAGGGCCTATCGATTCCTACTAGGATTTCGGATGTTTGGTTGCCTGGTCAGCGTGGCTCCTTCAAATCTTTTGCGGGAGTAATTCTCCGCGTAACCGGCATGAAGATGATTCTCGATGCGCTCTACTTCGGTTTCTGAAGATGACCTCTATGATCGACAAATTCGTGCGTGTCAATCTCGATTTGATTTCGTTCCTTACATTTACCAGGCTCAAATCACGAAGTGGTTACGGTTTCGATCTTTCAGTTTCGGGGCAACTCGTCGCCGCAGCGATTCGGCCGCTCGATTGACGAGGAGAGAACTCGACGTGACCCGTTGACGCCAACTTTACACGTTTATGCGGAAATACTAGTGACCTTGTCGCATCGAATTATCGATTACGTTCGGAATACGAATCCATCGCGGTTATTGGCCAGCGACGAGACGGAATCCGGCACCGGCAAGGCGCCTATAACGGGACACGGTACCAAAGAGGTCTATCTCTGCTATTTGCATGGAAAAATGTGTTGACCTCGGAACTCCGTCACTGAAGCGATCGCTTCCAGTAGAGCTTGCATTACCGCTTTGCGGGAAGGAAGCGTAGAGGGATCGAGTATGCCTGACTTGTAATTCAGCCCGAAATTTTCGTCCGGAACTCGTTTCATTATTTACAAGACCGCGCGCTGCAAATCCCTTACCGAATAAGACAGGAGGCGTTTGCGCCTGTAGCGGACAGAGTTCTCGCCAAGTAAATCGGCAAGAAGTAGCATGCGATCGTAGGGTACGATACTAGGTACGGAAACCGAGGAGGGCATCGATGAGCGCCTCATGGACTCGTCTAGGGTGCAATCCGAGCGATGGTGCGAGCGTCCACGCGCTACAGGGTGTCGCGCAGACATGTCGCGGACTTCTGGGATCAGCTAACCACAGTCGACTGTTTTCGCCGAGAAGGGCGCACTTGGGCTGTATAAAAGAAATTGAAAATGGAAAGCGATACGTAGATCGCAACTACCGCCTCTGTATGAAATGCATCGACGACATTCAGCAACGGTTAAATGAAGACTTTGTTGCTGCTATCAACACCCTTCGTCTGCAGTCAACGGAGCTGGAGGTACGGGATAGACCGGCGTATTTAAAGCAGGAGATAAGAGAGGGGAGAACAAGCAGTCGCAGAAAAAGCCCGTAGAGTCCGCTATTGAGGATGTGTGAAAAGGGATCCAAGCTTTAGAGTATGCGCCGGTGTTACAGAATCTGTCATATTTGATACTTACATGCGTGTAATGTGTCAAGGATGATCGCCTGGTACAGACGCTCAAACTTATATTCCTTATGACAAGTCTCATATATGTCGTCGAACCCTAAACCAGAGGGTTCAAACGATACGCTTTTCTTTTCGTGTCTGGACCTCTTGGACGAGGTGTTTATTTTACGTGCCAATCTGGAGACCTGTTTGAAAAGAGGGTACTTTGAGCTCGCACTCGAGCGTCGACGCAGTCGCTCGCAACACGTGGAATTACACCAGCTCGACGCTTCGAGATCTATATCGTCCGCTACGAAACCGAACGATCGAGACGTACAGCCTGCGCGAACCGGAGCGCTGCCAGACAGCGTGGAAAGCGAGTACGAACCGAACGCAATAGAGCGCCTGCACAGTCGCGGACTTCACCTCGAGTGTGCAAGGGATTCTTTTACTCAAGCTGTTCAGCTAATCTTCCAGCTTGAGGAAAAGCTACAGAAGGTATTTACGGACGCCACTGCTTTCAGAGACCATGAATCGCTTCGTTAGCCTACAAGTCGGCCGGTGACGTAGACCGAATTTTTTTGCTAACTGGTTCAGCTCCGGCAGCCGATGCAGAAACCTCATTCGGATCACGAAACTCCGTGTTGATGAAGGAGATGAGCTGCTTTGCAAGAGTCGGCCCGAAATGCTTCGCCATATTATCAGCTTCAGCGTTCGCCAGATCCGTCAGCGTTCGAAACTGGCGCATGAGCGCAAACACAGTTGCATTCTCGACGCCAGGCAGACAACGAAGCATGTCAAAAGGACGCATAGCGAAAGCGTCTCGTGCATTCATCACCGAATAAAGTGAAGCTTCTGCGGATGAGTCCTCGGTCGCTTCGGATTCGCCTGAAATCTGGCCCGTCGGTTCACCCGACGGTTCCGCTTCCCCAATTTTTAATGTGCCAAACACTTCGGCACCTGCTTGGGGACCTCGACACCACAGTAGGCGTAGACGAGGAAAATGAATTGTCAGTAGGCACAGTTTCCCGATTCCCGTGGCAGGACCATGCGAGGAATTCTCCTGAAAGGAGAGACTAGGCGCGAACAGATTTGTCACATGTGCTTTCGCTCCCGTGCTCCCGATGTCATCTTCCTGGAGCTCGATCATCAGCAACGGGTATCTATATAGTCGACACATTGCTTGGCATTGCGTATAAAGTCTCCCAGACGCCAAAGAACTCGTCAGATCCGGGATACTTTTGCGCTCGACACAAATATCCGGTGTGAGTACATAATCCCCTACTTTCAGGGTCCGAGGAAGCAGCTCGAATCCCGCTTGATACAGACAACCAGGAAGCGTCGAGCGAAATTCTCGTACATCCACAAGAATCTGGGGACGTCCAGACGAGGGCGAAGGTCTATCCGCCTTCGCAAGGGATCCCGCCCAAAGTGGCCAATAAATGCGTTCGGGCCCAGTATCCGGTACAGCCACGGCAGAGCTCTGATCGAGTCGAACGGCCATCGACGCCTTATGGCGGATCAAGGTTTGAAATGCGTGCTTCTCATCTGCTATTGCATTACAATATAGCTCATATTCGGGGGATTCTTCGTAAAATACTGCATAGACCCGGATCTTTGCAAATCTCGAGTAAGCGGCTTGGTATACTTCGATTTCTCGGACGTGTTGCAGGGTAGGATCCAACATAATAATTGAACACGGTTGCGAATCCAGCAAGAAAGGCAGTATGGTGGAGGGTCCGATGAGGTTTTCAACGCCCGTGCTGCTCTGTCTCCTGCCATAGGATTTGAGCAAAATCTCTACACGCGCTGCATCTGCACACTGCGACACGGCACTACTGGCATGCGCGGGAGCTGAATTGTAGTTATCCGACGCTGATTCGCGGGGGGATGCATGCCCTGCGGCATCGCCCTGTAGGTGACCGAATTTCTGCCCAGGGGAATCGTGTTCTGCTGTGATCCTCTGATTTGGTGCGTGTTGTCGCATATCAGTACAAGCGCTCGAGTGCTCACTTTCCGCGTTCGACGAGGATTGCGAGGCATCTATGTCATCTGACTTGACCCTAAGTGACGGCACCGCTTTCGACATTGTTGCCGTCGTCGCTCTGACAGACTCACGGGCTTTTCCACCGGATTTCGTCCCAAGATACAAAAGCAGTCGTCGATGCAATGCGTCGAAAGCGCCTTCACGATAGTGGAGATACTCGGCGAGAAACTGAATAGTGCAGGGCTCTCTCCCCAGAACAAGAACTCGACGAGTCGATGCGTCCGATACGTTTCCATGCCTCTGATGACCCATGAGCATACTTACAACTTCATCAAGTAACTCTTTCAAAAGTTCCCATTTGCTGTTCGGTTCCGGACAGACAAGCTTCTGGCTGAATTCGAACGGTAACTCACCAGTCTCGCTGGCTCGTAGGTCAAGCGCTGCATCCTGCATTCCCATTAGTTTGGAGTCTCCCCCTGTGTCGGTGCCTCGGAAGACTCTCTCCCTGGCCAGTCTATACAGATTTTGCGCCGATTCCATCGCCATCCACAAACTGGTCGCTCCTTGTGTATCCCTCAGTGACTCTAAATATGCCAAAAATGTGACACAGTCATCGTCCAGCAGACTCGAAAGAATGCTATTCAGGTTCTGGATATCCTGCAACAGCTGCCTGCTACGAGAATTCAATCGCCGCCATTCTTGCCCGATGCGCTGGGCGGCTTGTAAGATGCTCCTACTGGTAGCCGCTACCCTCAAATCACTCTCATCTAGTTCCGCGGCCGGCGAACTTCGTCTTAATTCGAAAAAGCAGGATCGCATGAGCACAAGGATCTCGTCCTGAATGGCTTTCATCAGTGCAGTCATAGGCTGATGCAATTCCAGCAACTCTATTCCCGCGCTCGATGAGGAATGAGTCCCATAACCTCCATCTACGTAGCTCTGTGGATTTTCTGTCTTGTGCTCAAGGGAGGTAACGACATCAACGTGAAAACGAGGATAAAGCAGTAACCTTTCGAGTCCGAGAAGGCGCATCAGTTTTTCTGCTGAGTGAAATCCGCGGCACAATGCTGGTGCCGCGTCACTAAAGGCGTGTATGAAGGTATCCTCCAGTTCACATCTTCCTACGTATTCTCTAAAAAGACGCGTTACAAAAGTTTCGCTTCGATGTTCTGAGATTTCATGCGCGTTATAAATCAGAATACCCAGAAAACTCAGCGTGGGGACTTTTTTTGCCTCGTGATCACCCAGATGAGATACTGCTGTAAGAAGGTCCACAGCCAAAGTTCGCGGCGTGGCAGCGATGATTCCTCCACAACCGTAGACTTCGAAGCGTTCAACCGCTGAAACGCTGGAACTCACATGTCTTGGGAGCAGGTGGATCGGAAATTTTGCAGGGTGCGTCGCTAGCAGACGGCCAAGTCGCTGAAAAACAGTTTTCGGGAAGTTGAGTGCCAAAATGGGCCTCCCTTCGCTTAGCAGAAGTTTTTCTGCTGCAACGATGGCAACGAGAGAACCTAGGTCTAGGCCGCGACTGAACACTGCCAGGCTGTTACCGCCTCTCAGAATCTCCGTCGCTGCGGTCTTTTCATAGTGAAGCATTTTGAAGCTGGCTTTGAATCACGGAGTCGAAACCTGGAAGCCCTGGAGCACCACTCCACCGCTTCCAATCATCACGTGCCAGTAAAAGTACTTCTGACTGCGCAGGATACCAGGCTTTCAACCCAGGACACCTTAGTTGCTAGAAGAATATCCTAAGCGCTCGCTCTGTGCAGGCCACGACAGCGAAAGCGAACGCCTTTCAAAAGAAAAACGTTGCTGCCGGCGGTGGACAGGAGCAGCGAGGAAGCCGCCCTAGACAAGACGTCTCCAACTTACGTACAGACGCCTCCCAGTCTCTTTCGACCGGC
>Ga0078972_1000925_pt1 | contig 117993 bp, 118 predicted proteins | sample YelNatPaOPGAMG01_FD_67568 | JGI IMG/M metagenome (GOLD analysis project Ga0078972, IMG submission 67568) | Hot spring thermophilic microbial communities from Obsidian Pool, Yellowstone National Park, USA - OP-RAMG-01 (SPADES assembly) (version 2) | ecosystem: Environmental > Aquatic > Thermal... | reverse complement strand
TGGGCAGGTCGGTCAGGGAGTCGAAGTTCGCCTGGTAGGCGATCCGCTGTTCAAGCTTCCGTTTCTCGGTGACATCCCGGAACACGATGATGCATCCCCGAATGTCCCCATTGTTGTCCCGGATCGGCGCCGCGGAATCCTCGATCGAAAACTCCTCCCCCGACCGGCTCAGCAAAAGCGTGTGATTCGCAAGCCCCACGATCGCCCCCTCAAGGAGGGCCTGATTCACCGGATTTTCCGCCGGCTCCCGGGAATATTCGTTCACAATCCGGAAAACCTCCGAAACGGAGTGGCCGGCCGTCTCCTCCACCTTCCACCCGGTCAGGTGTTCGGCCACGGGGTTGACATAGGTGACCCGCCCGTGCTCATCGGTCGTCACGACGGCGTCCCCGATCGATTTCAGCGTCACGAACCACTGTTCCTTTTCGAGATGGAGGTCCTGGATCAGCTGCTTCCGGCGGGAAATATCCCGGACCGCCACCATGAACCCGATCCGATCCCCTTTCCGGTTGTGGACGGCCGCGCCCCAGGCTTCTCCCCAGAATACCTGTCCGTCCTTCTTCACATATCGCATCTCATAAGGGGTCTGGACGGAAGGCGCCTCCAGGTTATAGCGAAGACGCCCCTGCTCTTCGTAATCATTCCGGTCGGCGTAGATGAAATCCGGCTTCCGGCCCACGACCTCTTCCGGGTCGTAGCCGAACAGTCGCGTAAAGCCGACGTTGATCCAGAGGATCTGGCGGGACAGGTCGACGGCGACGATCGCCTCGCCCATGGACCGGAGGATGAACTGGTGTTCGAACTCCGGCTGAAGGGGGTTCATCGGGGGAGGCTAGTATCCGGGATCCACATGGTCCTGGACCAGATCTTCTCCCGGCGCGGCCATGTGCCAGAGAAGGTAGGACGCGACCAGCGGCAGGAGGACGGTATGATGGTTGCCGGACTCCTCAAGGAGGCGGCGGAGGTCGCTCTTGACCTCCGTGATGTTGGTCGTGTCGAGGATGATGTCGACCGGCGGATTGCCGGGGCGGAGGGCCCGATGATAGTCTTCAAAGACCGGAATGCCGTCCAGACGGGCCTGCCGTGACACGGGATGGTTGGGGTCGATTTCACACACTCCCAGGATACGGACCTTCCCCTCTCCCATCTGCCGGAATTTTTCGTAAAAACGGGATCCGACCCGACCCAGGCCGATCAGAAGAACCGAAACAGGTTTCATCTTCCCTCCGGTATCATTGACCCTTGGCACGTAACGCATGAAGACGCAACAATCCCCTTCGCACGCCATCTTCTGTGGAAAACTTCCATCCGGTTGTCTTGAATCTACTAAACGTAGCACACATTTCCCAAAGCGCAAGGAGAGACCTTCCGTCTTTTCGGAAAAAAAATCCCTTTCCGACAACCTCCCGGATCCGTTCTTGATTTCAGAAAGCCATTGTGGCACATTGAAAATGAAACAGGGGTTCTCCTTGGCTTCAAGACGGCGATGGGGTTCGCCGAAACCGCACCGGAACGGACCGGATGATGATGACCCCTACTCAAACCAGAGTAGGAGGTCTATTGTGCTTGTCATCGTCCTGATTGTCCTGTTTTCTGTCCAGCTTCAAATCCTGATCTTCCGCGTCCTCTCCGTCATTCCGCGCGTACGCCGGGAACGCCTTCTCCGACAGGGTGGCTACCTTCTGGTCGGCACCCTCTTCACGGTCTTTCTTCTCTTCGAACTCTCTTTCCAGTGGCCACAGTTTTCGCTTCGACTCCCCACCTATAACCTGTGGGGACCTTCATGAGGCGACCCGGAAACACAGGTTTTTCCGAAAGTCCCTGGTGGACCCTCCTGACGGTCATCGTGGGCACGGGCATGCCTTTTGCCGACACGACCATCACCAATATCGGCCGGTACTACATCGTCAGCGGACTGGGAATCACCCCCTACGAGACGGGGTGGCTGACAGCCGGCTACAGCCTTGCCCTGGCCATGGGCATTCCCCTGTCCCACCGTCTGCGGGGGTTCATGAAAGAGAAGGATCTCTACTCTCTGGCCCTGCTGGTCTTCATGGCGGGCTCCCTCATCGTGGCGATGGCCTCCGTCTTCTCTCAGGCTATGGTGGGTCGCGGTCTGGAGGGTCTGGCCGGAGGGATCCTGATCCCCCTCGCCCCCGTCCTCATCCAGGAGGTGTTTCCGGAAAACAGGATTGCCGCTGCCCAGTCTCTCTTTGCCATATCGTCGAGCATCTGGGTCACCCTCGGACCGACCATCGGTGGCCTGATCATCGATGACATCGGATGGAGAATGGCGTTCGGGATCAATATCCCGATCGGATGCCTGGCCATGGTGATGGCCCAGTTTTTCCTCAGAAACCATCCCCTGCAGGACCGGCGGGCTTTCGATCTCCCGGGCTTTCTTCTGTTGAGCGCCGCGCTCGGGATTTTCTTCACTGCCACCATGTCGGCCGAATGGTACGGATGGCATTCCGCCCGCATCGCCCATCAGGAAATGGCCGCCTCCGTCTTCTTTTGTCTTTTTCTCCTCTGGACTGCCCGAACCCGATATCCGATCCTGCCGCCCGAGGTTTTCGCCAAACCCCTCTTCGCCCTGCTCCTTCTGGTCGATTTTCTCCAGGCGACGCAAAGTTTTGGCAGGCTTTACCTCCTGGCTCCCTTCCTGGAGAAAAATGACCGTTTCCAGGCCCATCACGCGGGGGCGATCGTGGCCGTGGGCGCCATCACGGAAATCATCGTCTCCCTCTCGTTTTTCCTGAACTTTCTCGGCCGGAGACGGTGGATCGCTCTTCTGGCTGCCGGCTGTTTTTTCGTGGGCATCGCCAACATTGACTTCCTGTTCCTGCCCGACAACGTGTTCGACATGTCGTTCACAGTCATCTCCCAGCTGGTTTTCGGCGCGGGTCTGGCCTTGTCCCAGATGGCCTTCCCCCAGCTCATCCGGGAGATCCATACCCCCGACCTCATCCGGGCCGCAACCACCTATTTTCTGTTTTTCCAGTTTCTCGGCGGGGCCTGGGGAACGATGATTTCCCGTTATTTCGTCCATCATATCCAGCCAGTCTTTTTGCTCTCCCTCTCCCAGTTCTCGCGACCGCCGGGAGACCGGGAAACCCTCCTGAAGATCCGCCATCTGGCGGCCGAATACACCTCGAACATGATTTTTTTCGACCTAGGTCTGACCGGGCTTCTCGGTGCCGCACTCACCCTTTTGTTTTTCCTTTTCTTCCGTCCTGCACCGGATCCGTCCGATCCTTCCGTCTCCCGGATGTGAACAACAGATCTTGTCTTCCCCGAAGGAGACCATTTTTGACGAAAAAGCCGGCCCGACCGTATCATGAAAAAAAGCGTTCGTAACGACATTTCTTTTGTCCTGAAGCCATCCGCCGGAACAATGCGCATCCATAGAAAATCGGAAAAAGGGAATGGAAGCATGCGTTTTCCCGTCAACGGGAAGAACGCTCATCTCCAGGGGAGGAAGCGCCGGAACAGGCGGTATCTCTCCCGCTTCCGGCGGGGTTTACTGTTAGGATGGGGAGGATGATATGGCCAGACTGTTCGATACCTGGAAGATGAAAGATGTGACAACCAAGAACCGGATATGCGTTTCTCCCATGTGCCAGTATTCTACGCCGGACGGGATCGCGGGAGACTGGCACATGGTTCATCTGGGGAGCCGGGCCGTCGGAGGCGCCGGCATCGTGATCGTCGAAGCCTCGGCGGTAAGCCCGGAAGGCCGGATTACGCCGGACGACCTGGGCATCTGGTCCGACCAGCACGGAAAAGCCCTCGAGCCGATTGTGGCGTTCATGGAGCGTTTTGGCGCCACTCCCGGGATCCAGATCGCCCACGCCGGGAGAAAGGCCTCCACCGCGGCCCCCTTCAAGGGGGGACAACCGCTGGAAGTCCGGGACGGGGGGTGGACGACCCTGTCTCCGAGCGCCGTCCCCTTCGGCAACTATCCGCCTCCGCGGGCCATGGAAAAGACCGACATGGACAAGGTCCGGGAGGATTTCCGGAGGGCGGCCGTCCGGGCGCTTTCGGCAGGTTTCCGCATTCTCGAAATCCATATGGCCCATGGCTATCTGCTCCACAGCTTTCTCTCGCCGCTTGCGAACCACCGGACAGACGCCTACGGCGGGACCCTCGAAAACCGGATGCGATTCCCCCTGGAGGTCGTCCGCTCGGTCCGTGAAGTCTGGCCCGAAAACCTCCCACTGTGGGTCCGGATCTCTTCCACCGACTGGGTTGAAGGGGGGTGGGACGCGGATCAGTCGGTGAACCTTGCCCGAGCACTGAAAGAAGCGGGGGTGGACGTCATCGATTGCTCGTCTGGCGGCATGACGCCCGACGCCCGCATCCCCCTCGGACCCGGCTACCAGACCGCCAACGCGGCACGCATCCGCCGGGAGACCGAAATGCCCGTCGTCGCGGTGGGGATGATCACCGATCCGGTCCAGGCCGAGCACATTCTGGTAACAGGGCAAGCCGACGCTGTCAGCCTGGCCCGGGAGATGCTGCGCGACCCTTATTGGGCATTGCACGCGGCACACCGGCTGGGGGCGGAGATCCCCTGGCCCGCCCAGTACGACAGGGCCAAACCCCGGTAGACCAAACCCGGACTGGCTGTCTGTTCCGCTGAAGAATCCTGATCATCGTTATCACATTTCGGCAGACGTCGACAGAGGAACGCCTGCCGCTCCGACAGAGAGGGTTTTTTGTGCCAAGACTCATACTGCCTGCAGCCGCCCTGGGTCTTTTGTCCCTGATCTGGGGGTACAATTGGGTCGTGATGAAGATGGCCCTCCGGGACTGTCCGCCTCTTCTTTTTGCCGCCATGCGCGTGCTGGGCGGAGCCTTCATCCTTCTGCCGCTCCTCCGGATCCTCGGGCGGCCCATGACCCTCCCTCCCCTGGGGTATGCCCTCCCCCTCGGCATCCTTCAGTCGACGGGGTTTGTGGGGTGCACACTGTGGGCCCTCGAATTCGCCGGCGCCGGCAAGACCGCCATCCTGGTCTATATGATGCCCCTGTGGCTCCTCCTCCTGGCCTGGCCCCTCCTCGGAGACCGCATCCACGGCCTCCAATGGCCGGCGATGGGGTTCGCCTTCCTGGGACTCCTCTTGATCTTGGACCCGCAACACCCTCATGAAGACTTCCGGGGAACCACACTGGCGATCCTGTCGGGCCTCTTCTGGGCCGCCTCCGCCGTCTGGCAAAAGAAGAAATCTCCGCCGGGCCTCGATCTTCTGGTCGTGACCACCTGGCAGATGGTTTTTGGCGGTCTGGTCCTGGCGGCCATTGCCCTTTCTGTGGATCCCCTGCGAATACACTGGACAGTTGGCCTGACGGAAGCGCTCCTGTACAATGCCATTCCGGGTAACGCCCTGGCATGGTTTCTGTGGGCCTACGCACTGCACCGCCTTCCATCGGGTGTCGCCGGGATGGGAACCCTGCTCGCGCCGATGGTCGGCGTACTGGCCTCCTGGATACAGCTGGGCGAGCGACCCGGTTCCCGCGAGTTTGCCGGGATGCTCCTGGTCTTTCTTGCGCTGATCCTTGTCACCTGGCAACATCTGCGGGCACAACAGGATGAGATGCCGCTCCCTTCCCCCCAGGAATGACCCCACAGCGAACGGGAAGGGTCTCAGTCGGGGAAAAGGTCGGCCCTGTCATTCCCTGGGTGCCGGACCAAGAGAATATTTTCCGTCGTACCGGATTTGGGGGAACTTTTGCGGAAAGACGGAAGAAGCGGAACAAACCTTCGGGGGGATGGCTCACGTCCATGCAGGGGAAAAAGGTTACCGTCGACTATCTCGTGATCGGTGCCGGAATCATGGGGATTGCCCTGGCGCGGGCAATCCGGGAGAGGGAGCCCTCATCCACCGTCACGGTGATCGAAAAGGAAAACGCGAGCGCCCTGCATGCCAGCGGCAGGAACAGCGGGGTTCTCCATGCCGGTTTTTATTATACCGGGGACTCCCTCAAGGCCCGCTTTACCCGGGACGGAAACCGGTTCTGGCAGGATTATTGCCGGCAGAACAACCTTCCGGTCAACCCCTGCGGAAAGGTGGTGGTGGCCCGGACCCCCCCGGAGACGGAAGGGATCCGGGAGCTCAAGCGCAGGGGGGACAAGAACGGAGTCGATGTCGTGATCATCGACGAAAAGGAACTGGCCGAAATCGAGCCCAACGCCCGGACCTCCCAGATCGCCCTGTGGTCTCCCCTGACAGCGTCGGTCGATCCGGTGGCCATCTCCCGTTTCATGGAACAGGAACTCATCCGGGAAGGCGTGCGCTTCCTTTATCGGACGCCCTACAAAAAAAAACTGGAGCCCCATGCTCTCGTGGCCGGCGAGACCACCTTTTCGTATCAGACTGTACTGAACGCCGCAGGACTTTATGCCGACCGCATCGCCAGGGATTTTGGATACTCCCTGGAGACCACCATCCTCCCGTTCAAGGGGGTTTACCTGGAATACGTTCCCCGGCCGGACGGTGAAAAGCCGGTCCATACGAACGTCTATCCCGTTCCGGATCTGGGTCAACCGTTCCTGGGGGTCCACTTCACCGTTACGGTCGGGGGGAAGGTCAAGATCGGTCCGACAGCCATCCCCGCCTTCTGGCGGGAAAACTATGAAGGCCTGAAAGGTTTCAGCCTGCAAGACCTACGGGAAATCCTCGGATGGGAAGCCCGTCTGTTTCTGGGAAACGATTTCGGCTTCCGGGAGCTGGCGATCGCCGAAATGCAAAAATACCGGAAAGCTCACATGGCCCGACAGGCGGCGGACCTGGTCAAGACCCTGGAGCCTTCCCGTTTTTCCCGGTGGGGTCGGCCCGGTATCCGGGCCCAGCTTTTGAACCGGAATACGCGCAGTCTGATCTCAGACTTCCTGGTCGAAGGAGATCAGGAGTCCGTCCATGTCCTGAACGCCGTCTCCCCCGCCTTTACCGCAAGCGTTCCCTTTGCCCGCTGGATTTTGGAGCGTTATGCGAAAAAAACCGGATGGAGCCGAGACGCATCGTCCGACTGATGGAACCCGGATCCACCAGGGTGGCGGATGTCTTCATCGGGAATCTCCCCAAACGTGATCTTCTCCCCCCGGATCATGGGACTCCAATCATTTCCGGATAACTTTCAACCGGTGATTGACGGCCCTCCTGTTTCCTCACAAAATAGAACGACACTATTTTCATTTTCAGAAAAACTTCCGCGCCCGGTGACAAAGAAAACCCGATGCCGGAGCAACGGACAGGCCCATGATGGCGGAGGTCCCTTGCGGTTTTCGGGAAACACCCTCCCGGAGAACATGAAAGGCGAAGGCACATGAGCGAAAGGCCGCCTGCCCGCATGCCGCTCACATCCCACAGGGATTTGGGGCGATGGCTCCTTGAAGCCATCCATTCCACGGTCAGGGAACAGGAGCTGTCCTCGCGCCTGGAATTCGTCCGCCGATCCCTGCACACATGGCTCCGGGAGGAGTATTCAGAAACGGAGCTTCCCTCCTCCGTCTACCGGAACCTTTATTTCGGAATCGCCGACACCCCTTCGGACAAACCCGGTTCCGGACGGATCGAAACCCTTTCCGACTGCGACCGTCTGCAGAGGCTCGTGCGAAACTGTACGGAAACGATTGTGGAAAATTATCCCCAATGTCTGGAAACGGAAGCCCTTCTCATCTCCCTCAGCGGCGCGGTTTATGAACTGAACCGGATGCGGAAGAAAATCGAAATGTACGGAGATCTCCGGGACAAATGAGGGGCTTTCACAGGCCACATCTTCTGAGACGGATTTTGTCATAGGGTTGGGCCGAACATTTGCGGAAGACAGGGCAATTCGTTCTACCGGATCGGCGGAATGCCCCAATTGTTTTTCGATAACGTTCATGCCTCTCGATGATGTCCTCCCGAATGGCTCTGATCTTCCTGGCAATGACCGGGAGATGTGGAGAAGAATACAGGGACAGGCTTGTGGTTCGATGGATAAAGAGAAAAACAGTCCGGATGCGAAAGTATCGAGGCAGGTCGGTCAGTCTGAACAGACAAGAGATTCTCGAGAAGACAAGGGAAAACTGGAGAGACGATAAAAATGTCGTCGCCGGATCGGCCGTCCGGCAACGGAGGATTTCAGCGGGACAAAGGAGGCTTGGAATCCGCTTCGCTTTTGGGGGAAGCCTCATGTTGCCCGGAGGATCCGGTTGGCTCTTCCCCCTTGTAGGAACTCCGGAAATTCGAGATGGCTTTTCCCAGTCCGGCACCAATCTCGGGCAGCTTCCTTCCCCCGAAGAGAAGCAGCACAATCCCCAGAATCACGATCAGATGGACGGGTTCAAATAACCCTGACAACATGACGACCTCCTGTTTGGAGAATAAAAAGCGTTTGTTCCTTCAATATAACACAGATGGCAATCCTTCGGCCATTATTCCTTTTTAGACCAGAAAATACTGCCTCCATTTCTGCACAGGACTCATCCACATCGATCTCTCAAGGAACCCTCCCGAGGAGGTCTCTTTCGCTCTTTTCGAAAAACATAAAAAAAGGGGGAACGCCCAAGCGTTCCCCCTTCTGAAAACAGTCAAGCAATTTTGACTTTTATGACTTGGCTGCCGCCCCTTCGGTTACGGGCGATGTCGTCACCGTAGATGGTGAGGTCGCCATGCGGTAGGCGTTATAGAGGAAGATCCACTGACCGGTAATGATCAGGAATCCGCCCCACGAACGGGCCACCATGTAAGGATGGGTTGCAACCACTGAATCAATATAAGGTACCTCGTACACCTTGGCTGCAGCCTGGATCAGACCAGCTGCCGTCAGACTCGTCCAGAAAATCACGAACCCGATCGATGTCAGCCAGTAGTGCCACAGTTCAAGGGTGGGATTGAACTTCTTCCGGAGAAGCCGTTCAATACCATAGTACGTACCGCCGATTTCCACAAATGTTGAAAACCCGAGAATTCCCAGATGGGCATGCGCCACCACCCAGTGGGTCCCGTGAATATACCAGTTGATCGCACGGGTCTGCTGGAAACCGCCCTGGAAATTCAGGGGGATCGCAAACAGGGTTCCGGTTGCCACCCAGCGAAGCGGAGGAACTTCCACAAACAGGCGCCATTTTCCGTACATGGTCAATAGGGCGTTCGCAAGGAATGCCATTGACGGAACAAGAATCAGCACGCCGGAAACGGAAGCGAAAGACTTGAGCCACTCGGGAATCGGTGCCCCCATGAGATGGTGTGCTCCCGGAGTGGAATAAAAGGCGAAATTGGACCAGAAGTTGAGGTGGGCCAGCTTGTGGCTGTACAGCGGATTCCCGGTCAGTTTCGGAATCATGTAGTAGGCCACGGCCATGGACATCGGCGTAATCCAGAGACCGAACAGGTTGTGTCCCGACCACCAGGTCAGGAGGGCCTCATTCAGACCGGTCACATGGAAAACCTCAACGGACTGTGACAGAGCAAAGGTTGTCGGAAGATACAGCAGGCAACCCATAAAAAACCAGAGTGTCGGGTAGATCCCCTTCACCTTCCGGTTCAGGACCGTCATGTAGAGGTTCAGCGCGAGAGGGGCCAGGATAAAGGACAGGACATATACGTCCACCGGCCAGATAAAATCGGAATATTCGCGTCCGGACTCGAATCCGAGATCCAGCGAAACGTCAGCAACAAATCCGCCGAGGTTCCACATCCAGCTGTTGAATAATCCGAGCTTCTCGCTCCAGAGCTTCGTTCCGCACAGAAGAGGTGTCATGTAGAGCACGGCAGCACCAAACGCCATGGAGATCCACATGAATGCCACCGTCATCACGTGCACCGGGCGGATGTGACCAAAATTGAGATAGGGTGTTCCGGCCAGGATGTCAGGATACGAAAGCTTCAGGGAGGTTACGAACCCCAAGGTTGTTCCGATCGCCAACCAGAGGATTGACGAGAAAAACATGGTTTTAGACGCAGTCCCGTCCGGGATCGTCTTCTTCAACATAGATACTCCCCTTTCATTGACTACCGGTTGTATCTTGCCCTCACCCCGACACCTGCATCCTGGAAGCTCCAGCTAAGCGCCCAGGATGAGATGTTGCCGATGCGGGCCTTATCATCCGGATGACGGGAGCATCCCGCCCCGGACGACATATGCGCCCCCCGATGCAGAAAGATCGATCCAGGGGCAAAACCATATCAATAATTCCTGTCGTCCTCAAGGTGCGAACGTACTGCCCCCTTCACAACACACCTTCAAACCGCACCTTTCATGGACGACGCCCAGGAAATCCGGTTTAAGGCCCATACTGTCTTGTGGAGGTGGACGACGCAATGCTATCAATAGCCCCATAGGTTGTCAAGACAATTTTTTCTCCCTGGAAACCCCCGGAAAAACTGGCTCTGAAGACCATCAGGAACAAGAATTTTCCGGACAACATGATTTCCTCCGGAAAATTCCCGCGGGGCATTTGCATCATTTTCATATTTGAGGAGCATCCGCCAATCCCCTACAATACACACTGGACAGCATCCGGAAAATCCGGAAGAGGGCTTTCGGATTTGTTCCGACCAGGCCGGCTTTCATCAGGAAATGAGGATCATGACCAACAAAAATACCGCCAGGGAATCAACGGGGAAAATCCGGTCCGCCGGAAAATCTGCCCCCACCCCGGCCGAAGTCCTGGGGAATCTGTCCCGAGGGTTCGTGGGCCACAACCCCGAACCGGAATACATGGATCGGGAAGACGCCCTGCTTTCATACCGATCCTACTACCATCCCCTGAGCTGTGCCAAGGGGAAAATACTGGCGGAGGAGGCACTTTCCTTTCCTGATCTTCCTTTTTTCCGAAATGACCGAATCCTGGACCCTTTTCGCATCATGGACTGGGGAACCGGAACAGGGGGGTTTCTGGAAGGCGTGCTGCAGACGGTCCTCCCCCGTCTGGAAGCAGACATTCCGGTCGATGCCTTTCTGGTCGACCGGTCGCCTCCGGCTCTCTCCCTGGCCAGAGAAACGGTCGGACAATTGCTGGGAGAGCGGGGAACCCTCTCTACCCAGTGCCTTCGCCTTCCGGATATTCCGGAGATACCCCAAAACCTGGACGTTCTCCTCCAGGCCAATGTCCTGGCGGAACATCCGGAAAGCGCAGGTTCTTTCGTTCCCCTTCTGGGAAAAGGGATCCACCGGCTGGTCAATGGTGGTCTCCTCATTCTGGCAGAACCCGCTGACCGTCTTTCTTCCAGGACACTTCTGTCTGTCAGGGACGCCTTGATTTCCAGCTTCCCCGGCCTTTTCCGGATCCTCTCCCCCTGTCCCAACGGCCAGGATGCCCCTTGTCCGGCTCTCCGCGATGAACGGGACTGGTGCCACGAAGATCGCGCTTTCGTCTTTTCCCGGGAGATTCTGGAGATAGCCAGGACCGTTGGACATGTCCGGGACGCCCTCAAGATGACCTACCTCATCGCGCAGAAAACGGAGCAACCTCTACCCTCGCCGACCGGAACACCGGATCGGACGGTGCTCCGTCTGGTATCCGAACTGAAAAAAGAGCGGGGGATGGCCTGGGGAATTTTCTGTGACGGGAGAGAACGACACCGGATTCGGCTCCTCCTGAGGCACAAAAACGACAGGAACCGCCTGTTTCTGGAACTATCCAGGGGAGACGGGATATGGACACATCCTCCCGGCAACCTTCCCCGCCATGGCCCCTTTCTGGATCTGTCACCCCAGGACCGGATCGAGCGGATCGATCCGGTCACTTCAGATGCCAAGGGAAACGGGTGAGATTGTCCTTTTTCCTCACAAACGCTTAAGGAGATCTTCTTTGGACCTGGTCACCATCGTCGCCCCCCACACGCCGGATTTGCTGGAGTCTTATCGAAAAGGACATTCCCGATCCCTCTTGGAGGCCTATCAGCACTTATACACCTGGCTTTCCTTCCCCCCTGTTCCGGTTCGGGCCATCATCGCCTTTTCACCCGGTTGGCAAACCCGGAATATCATCCTCGCGGACGACAGGCCTGAACTGGAATCCTCCGAGGACTATGCCGGTTTCGGGGTTACCCTCCGGTTTGATCCCCCCGGGGACCCCGCCCTGGCATCACAGCTGATCCGTCTTCTCAAGGAGAAAAACATTCCGGCGGCTCCAGGAATTCACGGGATCGACCACGGTACCGCGGTCCCCCTCTTTTTCCTGAACCCCACAGGAGAAATCCCCGTCGTTCCTGTTTCGCAACCCCTGAACCAGACCCGTTATGTCCGTGTTCTGGGAGAGGTTGTCCGCCACCTCCCCCTGTCCGGATACGGCAGGATCATCGTGCTACTGTCCGGCGTCTGGGCCCAGAATGAAAAAATGATGGCGAAAGGCCTGACCCAGGATAGCCTGGGGGGGTACAGAAACCGGATCGTCGGACTTCTGACGCAGGAAACACCGATCGATCCCTTGACTGTTCCGCTCCCGGAAATCGAGCAGGCCGCCCCGCCGGGAAAAATCCGGGAGCTTCATTTTCTCGCGGGAGCCGGACTGTCCGGCGGGCGGCTCTGGGGAACGGAGGAAGGTGTGGGACATTTCCAGACCCTGGCAAGCTTTGGTCCCGTGGATCTGGCGGGAAAACCGGAAAATCCCGCCCGGCAACAACAAGATGTCAGGCGGACGGATCAGACACGGGGAAAATAAAAATAACTGTCGATGGCGGACACCAGGAGGGCCCAGAACCAGGGCAGCTGGGGAACAAACCGCCAGAGAAAGCCGGGATCACGGTTTTCCGGCGGTCGGGGACGGATTTCGGAGAGGATGACGCCGAAACCGATCGATCCGGCGAGTGCACCGCCAATAAGAAACCATGACAGCATCCCGACCCACCCCACCCCGTTCAGAAGGGAGTAGCGATTCAGGCTCATTCCCGCCTGGATGGCCAGAAGCTCGATACCCAGAAACAGGATCAGACGGGCATAGAACAGTCGATTGTTTTCCAATTCCTGGACTCCTTGAGCGAGGGAAGGTCCGTGTCCAGGGCCAGCTGACCGCATGCCCCCAGAATGTCTTCGCCTCGCGTCGTTCGGATGGTGGCTGTGACCCCCTTTTCAAGAAGAATCGACTGGAATCGGAGAACCCTTTCCGGTTCAGGTCGGACAAAGGGGGATCCCTGGTAAGGATTGAAAGGTATCAGGTTGACCTTGCTCCGGAAAGGTGCCAGGAGCCGGGCCAGTTGACGCGACTGTTCCTCGCTGTCGTTCACCCCCCCGAGAAGCACATATTCGAAGGTGATCCGCTGCCGGTTCCGGAGCGGATAGGTGCGACAGGCGTCCAGAATCGCGCGGATGGGGTGATGGTCGTTGATGGGCATGAGGGTACCCCGCAAGGATTCGGTCGGAGCGGAAAGGGAAACCGCCAGGTTCACCGGAATGCCGCTCTCCCCCAGATCCCGGATGCGGCCGGCCAACCCCGAGGTCGAGACGGTGATCCGCCGGGGAGACAACGCGAACCCATCCGGCGCAGTCAGCATTTTCAAGGCCCGGACAAGGGTATCGAAATTGGCCAGAGGCTCCCCCATCCCCATAAAAACGATATGGTTGACGCGGTTCAGCAGGGGGGATTCACCGCCTTCCCCGGATCCGTCCCTGAACGGCCTTTCGGCCAGCATCCGGTTGGCGATCCGGATCTGGCCCAGCACTTCTCCGGCAGTGAGGTTGCGGACAAGTCCCATATCGGCCGTCCGGCAGAAACGGCAGCCGATGGCACATCCCACCTGGGAGGAAACACACAGGGTGGCACGGTCGGCTCTCGGAATCAGGACCGACTCGATCCGGGCCCCGTCGGATAGCCCCAGAAGAAGCTTTCTTGTACCATCACGGGAAACCTGTTCGTCCAGAAGCGCCGGAAGGGACAAGTCCCATCGTTGGGCCCATACCCGCCGGAGTTCTTCCGGAAGATCGCTCATTGTCTCCCATTCCGAGGCGTTTTGGCGAAAGATCCACCGGGCCACTTGCCGGGCCCGATAGGCCGGAACCGCCTTTACGGAAGAAAGGAGACCGGGCCATTCTTCCGGCAGATGATCAAGGAGCGGCGTTTTTGAAGGACTCATTATTATTTTCCCTGGGGTGTTTTGCGACCGGCCGGATTCCTCCCCATTTCTCCGGAAGCCGGGGCCAAACGAATCTGAGCGCGAACCAGCCCGACAGCGTCCCGATGAAGGCTCCCCCCAGTACATCTGATGGAAAATGGGCGCCCACATAGATCCGGGACACCCCGGTCAGGGATGCCAGGAAAACTGCCGGAACGGCCAGTTTCGGGTAGAGACCTCCGAACAGGACCGCGGCGCAGAACGCCGTTGTCGCGTGGCCGGACGGAAAGGAAAACCAGTGAAGATGGGGGCCCAGAACATGAACATGAATGTCATGGCGCCGGATGGCCGACGAGAAATGTTCGAGGGGACGGGGACGGGCGACCAGGTGTTTCAGGGAGCCTTCGGCCAGGAGCCCTGCGAGGGACGCCACGGTCCACAGGATACAGTCCCGCATCATCGTCGTCCGGGAAAAGATCAGCATCAGGGCAATGCCCAATGGATAAAGATAACCGCCATTGCCGAGTGCCGTCCCAACCAACATGAGCGGGTCCAGGATCGGGGATTCCCACCGGTTGTTCACCCAGAGGAAGAGGGCGTCATCCCATTTCTGAAGGCTTTCCAGCAACACTTTCCTCCGTTTGTCCTCAAAGGCGTTTTCCTTCCGGCTGACTCATGTCATAATGTCCGGAAGACCTTCGGCTAGTCGCTCCTGTCCTTTCCCAGGAAGGCTTCGATTCTCCGCTTCACTTCATTTTTCGGAAGTTCGCCCGGGAAACTGATTTCCTGGAGACCGCCGGCTTCAACAAAACCGTGTGCCGTCACCAGATATTCCGCGAGCTCAAGGATCTGGAGATGCCAGTCCGAAGCGCTGGAACGCTGAAAACCCTCCAGGAGGAGGTTGTAAAACTCGTCCTCGGTCCAATACTCTGGATGGAGGAGATAAACCCGGACAGGATGCGTCCTGTCCCGCGAGACCAGTTCATAAATATGCATGATGCCCCTTTCCGGCATGCCCCCAGACACGGATATATATTCTGGCAGTATAGCATGGAGGGCCGATGATCGTCCCGCCCCCATACAGAAGGAGACCCGATGGATCATGATCCTTCCCATCCCGATGACAACCGGCTCCTCCCTTCCGGGAGACTCAGGCTTTCCACCCGGTTTGTCCTCATCCTCCTGCTGCTTCCCGCCCTCTTGTATGGAAGCCACTACCTCAAGGTTGCCTTTCCGGATAACCCCGAATTGCTGACCCTGGGACAGATCACCAGCGTCCTTGTGGTGCTGTTTGCCCTTTATCGGGCACTGGTTTCCGCCGTGTTGCCAGCTTTCGCCGACCGGATCGGGGCGGAGCGCGCCAAATCCGCAAGGTATTTCCTCGATTTCCTGTTCGTGGTCATCATGCTGCTGTCGGTTCTGACCCTTCTGGGAAAGGGTTTCAGCAATCTGGCCATCGGGGGAACACTATTGTCGGTGGTTCTTGGAATTGCCGGCCAGAACTCCCTGACAAATTTCTTTTCCGGATTCGTTCTGGCCATCGTCCAGCCTTTCAGGGTCGGAGACCCGGTATCGATCGTCACCTGGCAATATACCCGGCTGGCCGCAACATTTCCCCACGACACCATCCTCCCGGAACATCGGGGAACAGTGGCCTCCATCGGCATGATCTACACGGGATTCATCGGGGAAGACGGCCGCAAGTTCATGCTGCCGAACGCCATCCTCCTCCAGGCGATGATTCTCGAATGGTCCCGGTCTCCTGTTCCGGTTTCCCTCCACCTGGAACTTCCCCTGGATCTCTCCTTCCGGGAAACGGAAGCGACGATCCGAAGCGTTGTCAAGGACTCCTTCGGGCTGTCGGGACCCGATTGCGACGTCCATCTGAATGCGATCGGACCGACCTCCTTCGTGGTCATTGTGCGGCTTTCCCCGACGACTTTCAAGGAATCCGTGGTCAAGGACGCCATTTTGCGAGCCCTTCTCTGGAAAAAACAGGACGCCCTCGCATCCCCGGCTGCAAAAAGCCTTCCCGAAGCGGAACACGCCACGGGAGAGAATCCCGAAAAAGCCTGATGATCAGAAAACGACCGGACGTTCAAGGCAGCCAAACCTGCCGACCCTTCCCGGGCCGGATCCTGTTTTTCTTTCTTTTCCTGCTCCCGGGAGGGTGTTTTGGAACACCGGCTTCCCCTTCCAACCCGGGGTTCATGATCGTTGTCAACCAGACGTCGACAACGGGTTCCGGCACACAGGGGCTCCTTGAATATACCCTCCCCCTGTCCTCCGGCCAGGGGCCGTTGGCAACACGCACTGCCCGCGGGACTTATGCGGGAGGGGTCATTGCACAAACCTTCCTCTTCGTCTTCGGCACCGCCTCCGGCATTCCGACACTGTGGCGCTATAATCTTCCTCTCTCCACCGCGCCGGCTCCGACCGCCCTCCAGGGATTTGCGGGAACACCGGTTGCGGCCCTGTCGATCGCCAACGGCCAATTTGTGGTCTTTCTCGAACAGACGACCACCGGGGGGGGGTGCCTACAGGGCTTTACCTTCGGATCTCTGGTGGATGCCACGGGTCCCGACCTGCCTTCCCCTTCCCTCGACTGCACGAATGCATCTCTGCCGCTCAACGGAGCGGCTTTCACCGCCGGGGGGCTCCAGCTGTCGGGCAACGGAAGCCAGGTCTATATCGAGGCGTCAACCTCCTCCGAAACCGAAGAGTTGACCGTTTCTGCCGGGAAGCTGTCTTCCGGTTCCCTGCAGGTCGTGGCCACCCACACTCTTTTTGCTTCGTCCCTTTCGGGCCCCTTCCAGGGGGCGACCGAATCGACAACCCTGCTCCTTCTGCCCGACCCCTCCACGCCGGCGGTCAGATTCTATGCAGTGACGGGACTCTCCCAGGGAGGAACCCTGTCGCCCACTGCCACCAACGGTATCAGCGTACCGGATCCCCCCAATCTGCTGGCCACCGGTCCTTTCGGGACTTTCCTGTACGCGGCCGTCACGAACCCCTCATCATCTTCCGTTCCTGCCATCCAGTCCTTTGACATCAGCACACTCCAGAGCGGACCCGGGCCGACGAACCCCTTCGCCCAGACCGGATCCGGTCTCCATCCTGCCGGACTGATCACCTTTACGGCGAGCCAGGGATGATTTTCCTGCCGTTGCCTCCCGGAAAAAACCGGTGAGCCATTTTTTCTCCCTGCTCGCAGGAGGGGTTTTGGCCGGCGCGGTATCGGGCCTCCTGGGGATCGGTGGCGCGGTCATCCTGATCCCTTATCTGTTGTATATCGTCCCGCTGTTCCTTCCCCTCGTCTTCACTCCGTTCGAGGCCACCCAGATTTCCATGTTCCAGGTGTTCTTCGCCGCGGTCGCCGGCTATATCGCTCACCGCCCCCAGCTTCTGCTGCCCGTCCGGACAATCTTGTTCTGGGGAGGCGCGGCCCTGTGCGGCAGCGCCATGGGAGGGGCCCTTTCAAGGTTTATCTCCGGGCGGACGATTCTTGAGATCTATCTGGCCGAGATTCTGCTTGCGCTTTACCTTCTCCATCGAAAAACCCGCCTGGAGGGAATGCCGGAAGAACGGCTCGCATTCAGACGGCGTATGGCCGCTCCCGTGATGATGGCCTCTATCGGTTTCGTTTCGGGCATTCTGGGAATCGGGGGGGGCTTTCTCTATTACCCCGTCATGACCGGCCTTCTGGGGTATTCGACCAAAGTTGCGGTGGGTTCCGCCCTGGGAATCATGATCCCCATGGCGTTTTCCGGTGTGGCCGGAAAGACCCTGTCGGCCGGGTCGTTTCCACCGGCCACCTGGCCGGTGGCACTGGGGGCACTGGCGGGGTCGTTTGCAGGAGCCCGGCTGCACGCCAGGCTCAATCCCCCCACTGTCCGGTGGGGCCAGACATTGCTGCTGGCAGCGACATTCGCCCGGATCCTCGTCTCCCTTTTCTGAATGCCCTCCCGGACGATCGGGTTATCGGGGCAAAACCCAACCGTATCCCTGTTCTGATCGATCCGACTGGTTGTAAAGGCGGGACAAGGAGCGGGCTCCCTTCCCGCACGCGGTCGGAAGAAAGGTTTTTATAGAGAGGGATTCTCCGGATTCCCCTTGTCTCCGATATGGTATTCGCGCAGCTTCGCATAGAGGGATTTCCGGCTGATACCGAGAATGCGTGCGGCCAGCGCCTTGTTCCCCCCGGTTTCCTGGAGAATTTTCCGGATCTGGTCCCGTTCGTTCTCCTTGAGGGTCCGGGGCTCCCCTTCCTCTCGAACCTCAAGGGAGGGACGCCGCAAGGATTCAGGCAACCAGTCTTCCAGAACAACGACGATCCGTTCACCCTCCATTTCCGATCCGTGCTCGATGGCCACAGAGATCATGGCATTCTTGAGTTCCCGGATATTTCCCGGCCAGGAGTATCCCTCCAGCGTTTTTCTCGCCCGTTCCTCCAGGCGAATCTCCCGCTCCTCCCCTTTCAGGGGGGGGAGGGCTTCCCGGAGAAAATGGATAGCCAGGGTTCCGATCTCTTCGGGTCTCTGCCTGAGAGGCAACAGACGGATGGAGTGGACGTTGAGACGGTAAAACAGGTCTTCCCGGAAACGGCCATCCCGCATCATTTCTTCCAGGTCTTCGTTGGTCGCACAGAGGATGCGGGCGGAAAACGGGATCGACACCGTCCCTCCCACCCGGGAAAACATCCGGGTTTCGATGACCCGCAGCAGGGCCACCTGCACCGACGGGTCCATCGTACCGATTTCGTCGAGAAAAAGGGTGCCCCGCCCCGCCGCTTCGAACCAACCGATTTTTCTCTCCACAGCCCCGGTGAAAGATCCCCTTTCATAACCGAAAAGTTCGGAAGCCACTAGCTCGCGGGGAATGGCGCCGGTGTTCACCGCCACGAACGGTTCGCGGGAACGGTCGGAAAAGCGGTGAATCGTACGGGCCACCATCTCCTTGCCCGTTCCGCTCTCACCGGTAATCAGGACGGGAAAGGAGTGGGACGCCGCTTTCCGGAGTCGCTCCATCATCTTTTCCATCGAGGAACCGACAGGCATCAACTCCCCGGTGGCGCCCGATTCTTCCCGAAGCTCCGGAGCGTCGGTCGACAGGGCCCGCTGAAGTGTGGACAGAAGCTCCTCCTCCGAAAGGGGTTTTTCGAGGTAGTGAAAAGCCCCCTTCTGGATGGCCGAAACGGCGGTCGGAACCGAAGCGTGGGCGGTCATGATGATGATCGGCGCGCGGGGTCGCATGGCCCGGATGGGAGGAATCAGATCGATTCCTGACTGGTGGGGCAGCTTCAGGTCCAGAAGAATGGCGCGCACGGATTCCCCATCACGCGAGGCCAGGATTTCCAGTGCCCGCTCGCCCGTTCCTGCCTCCTGGATTCCGAACCCCTCGTGCTCCAGAAGTGTCCGGAGATAGGCCCGGGTATTGGCGTAGTCGTCCACCACCAGAACAACAGGAGCACTCATCGTAGCGAGTTCTCCAGGGTCGAAAGCTCGCGGAAGGTCTTCTTCACCTGCTCCAGCTTCTTCTTGAGCTCAGCGTTTGTCTGTCTTTCATGGCGGGACTCTTTCCAGAATGAGAGGATAATGCCGGACGCCTCCCGGATTTCATAAGGTGCACCGAACGCGTCCAGGCGAATCAGGAGATCTTCCGCTTCCAGACGGGAGGCAGGGTCCTTGAGCCGGAGATCGACCAGCGCCAGGTCGAAACGGAGGCGGTCCCGGACAGCATCCGTCAGATGAGGAAGAGCCAGACGGGCTTTGAGAATGGGTTTCAGGCTCTTGAAACTGCCATCTTCAAAGAGAACCGGAATCCCCTTGAAATAGCGGGAATCGCGGTCAGACAGCGGAAGCATGACGAGCGGGGGGAGATAGATGACAGGCGGCATGACGGGCTGGACGGGAGCGGGTTTCGGCGCAGAGACGCACCCCGCCGCCACAAGCGCAAAGATCACCGCGAACATCATGAGACTTTTGGGTCCGGATGTTTTCAAGCTCCCTCCTTTCCAATCCCGAAAGATCCGTTGCCATCTTCGGAAACGACAGGTTCAAACGGCAATGTGACGGAAAAAATGGTCCCCCGGGGGGTATTGGGACGCACATGGATCCGTCCTTCCATGTTCAGGACAATGCCCCGGGTAATGGCCAGCCCCAAACCCAGGCCTTCCCGGGTCCGGTTGTTGAATGGAGTGACCTGATAAAACTTTTCAAACAAAAACGGCAGGGATTCCTCGGTGATACCGATGCCGCTGTCACGTACTTCCATCTCGAGCGTATTGTCTTTCCGGGTCATTTCAAGCTCCACCGATCCCCCCGCGGGGGTGAACTTGAAGGCGTTTCCCAGGAGGTTGTCCAGAATCTGGGCGAGCTTGCCCGGATCCGTCCGGATCTTCCGGGGGAGCTCCGGATCCAGAATCATGCGGAAGGTCAGGCCCGACTGTTCGGCCATCGCTTCATGACGGCTCTTGATACGATTCAGGAGCGAGGGAATGTCCACCTCCTGGATATCAAAATGAACCTGCCCCGATTCGATACGCCCGAGGTCCAGAAGACCGTTGACCAGATCCACCAGATGATCGACCTCTTCCTGGACAATGGCCAGCCCGTTTTGCTGTTCAGGTGTCAGGGGGCCGAGCTTGCCCCGGTTCAGCATCGACAGGAAACCCCGGATACTGGTGAGAGGTGTCCGCAATTCATGGGAAGCGATGGTCACGAATTCGGATTTCATGCGGCTCAGGTCGCCCAGTTTTCTGGCCATCTCGTTGAGGGCACGGGCCAGATCTCCCATTTCGTCCTCCCCGGTGACGCGGACTGGGTTGATGAAAACCCCTTCGGAAATACGCCGGGTCCCTTCGATCAGCCTCAGGACGGGAGAAAGTATCATGTTCGAAAAGGCCCAGAGAAGGATCAGCACGAGCAAAATCCCGACGGCGGTAAACTCTACGCTGACAATCATCATCCGTTTCTGTTCCGCGGTCATCGTGTCGATTGTCCGCTGGAGATCGGCGTTGAATTCGACCCGGAGTTCCTGGAGAAGCGAGGCGAAATGGATCAAAAGGGGGCCCGAACGGGTCTGCGAAATCCTGAGAGCCATATCGCGTTTTCCGGCGTTGAGGGCCCTGACTTCAGCGAGGATGATCTGTCGATAGGTGGCGACGTCCGTCAGGCAGGCCTTTTCCAGAAAACCGGCATGAACCGTCGGTGCAGGAAGGTTTGCGATCGCTACGGATATCCGATCCAGGTCAGCCAGAACCGGCGGCGGAGAAGACGGGGGGAGTGAGGAAAAAAACAGATAGCGCTTTTCGTCAGGAATCGTTCCCGCGACATCATGCTGCAAGCGGGATACGGACATGAGACCGGCAACGGTACGGTCCTTCAGTCCCAAAAAAACAAGGTGAATGTGGTAAAGGCTGAAAATGGCATAGAGATTCGAGAAAAAGATGACGGAAAGAAGGGCCGCAGAAAGGAACAGTGCCTTTCCGCGGAGCCTCAATCCCTTCCAGAATTTCATGCCTCCCCTTTCAAGAATGCGGTTGGGCGGACCCGGCCGAAAGGCCATGCCCGTTTCCCCATTCTACCTGTTTGAAGGGAAGGTCACAAAAATGGGCGCGAAACCGAAGTCCCCGTCAGTAGTCGATGATGTAACGGGTGGGGTTGACGGGCCGGTTATTCCGGAGGATTTCATAATGCAGGTGGGGACCTGTCGACAGACCGGTATTGCCCAGGTATCCGATGACCTCTCCCCGGCTCACCCTCTCCCCCGGTGAAACGACCACCGAGTCAAGGTGTCCGAAAAGGGTCTCCAGACCCTCGCCATGGAGAATCCGGATGGATTTTCCGTACCCCTGATCCCAGCCGGCAGCGAGAACCGTTCCCTCCGCCGTGGCGACAACGGGAATGCCTGTCGGTCCGGCGATGTCGATTCCCGGATGGAAATCCCGTCCCACTCCGAAGGGAGAATTCCGCCAGCCAAAGCCCGATGTCAGGACCCCGTGCACGGGCCAGATACTGGGAGTATAGGCCCATCGGGACTGTTCGCGCCGAATCGAGTTCCTGAGAGACGCCAGACTGACCTCCTGCCGGGAAACGCCCGATCGCAGGGCAACCATCTGGGTATCCATCTCAGACATCAGTTCCGACATCCCTTCCGGTCCTTTCTGAATCAGGACGGAGGGTGCCATCCGGGGCGGATCCCCTCCCCCTTCCCCCAGAAGCGTATCGGCTTCGGCGTCGGAAGAGGAGTTCAGGATCAGACGGATCTTTTTCTCTTCGTGTGCGAGGAGGAGAAGGCGGGAGTGGATTTCCTGCATCCGGCCGTAAATCCTGACAATCTGCTCCTTCTGGGTCTGGCTCTGGCGGGCCAATCTCACCATCCGGTCTTCCTTCCGGAGAAGGTACACCGTAACACCGGCAAAAACGACGGACAACGCGAATACGGAAAGGACACCGCTCCAGAGCCACAGCATGAAACGGTGCGAAATATCGAACCGCTTCATTCTCTCTCTGGCGGCAGGGATGAGCAGGACGGTGTAGGTCTTGTCCCTGTTTGCCCGGATTCCTTTAAAAAGCCTTCTCAAAAAGCCCCTCCCGGGAGGAAAAATCCCCGTCAACCATGACACCGGCAAGCCTGCCGCTTCGGAACACTATAAATCGAAAACGGTTTCCCCACAAGTCAAAAAATCAAACAATCTTCCGCCGCCGGAAAAATCGCAGTACCGTGTAAGTGTCAGGAAGCCTTCCCTTTTTTTCGGAACGCGCTCTCCTCCCCACGGACAAGCCGGCGGATATTGTCATGATGTCTGAACCAGACAAGGATGGAGATCACCACCAGATAAATGAGGTCTTCGGGAGGAAGAGCACCCTGTCGGGTCAGATAGGCTGAGAGCAAAGGGAGAAAAAAGTAGGCTGTCAGGGCGGCCACCGATGAAACCCGTGTCACGGCGAAAACAATCACCCACATGGAAAGCATCGCAACCCCCAATAGCCAGGAAAGCCCCAGACAGACACCGAGACCGACGGCTACACCTTTTCCGCCCCGGAAACGGAGCCACACGGGATAAAGGTGACCGAGGAATGCGAGGAAGCCTGCCCCGACCGGCGCCAGCGGAAGGGGCGAAATATGCGGGGCTATCCAGACGGCCAGGGCTCCTTTGCCCAGATCCCACAGAAGGACGAAGCCGCTCAGGATCTTCCCCCGCCGTTCCTTCCCCAGAACCCGCATCGCATTCGTGAAACCGATATTTCCGCTCCCGACATTGCGCAGGTCCACCCCAGCGAGCTTCCCGGCTATAACCCCGGCGGGGATAGAGCCCAGCAGATATCCAACCAGCAGGGCGAACAGCATCATGACCGACACCTTTCCTTACGATTCCTGGTCGCGCGATGAAATCCAGGCGTACCAATAAAAATACTGCACTCCCGACAACATGGTGAATATGAGCGATATCCAGAAGAGGAGCAGTCCAATCCAGTGGAAATTCAGGACCATCGACAAAAAGTGAAGATGGAAGTGCCGGTTGTCATACAGTAAAAATGTGAGGGCGAGAGTCTGGAACACCATCTTGATCTTGCCCAGATTTTCCGCCGGAATAATGACCCCATCGGAGGCGGCGATCGCCCGAAGGCCGGAGACGGCGATCTCTCTTGCGACGATCAGGATCGCCGGCCAGGCCAGAAGCAGATGGTGGTCGACCAGCAGGAAGAGTCCGGTCGCGACCAGAATCTTGTCGGCAATCGGATCGAGGAGTTTTCCGAGGGTGGTCACCATATCGAAACGCCTGGCGATGTACCCGTCCAGCAGATCGGTCGAAGAAGCCACAAAATACAGCAGGGACGCCATGACAGCGGGCTGGTCGGGGTGAGGATGGTAGACCACGACGATCAGGGGGATCAAAAGGATCCGTCCGATCGTGATGATATTGGCCCAGTTCACCGATCCTCCCGCTCAATACCGGAAAATCCGAACGATGTATCCCCCGTCCGAAGGAAACAGATCCAGTCTGCCACCTCCCTGACGGCCCCTCTTCCCCCGCCGGCGCGGGTAATCCAGTCGGCAGAGCGACGGAGGGAAAACGGCGCTTCCGGTACTGTCACAGCAACACCCGCCTCACGCATGACCGACAGATCCACCACATCATCTCCCATATACAGGAGTTCCTCCGGGGATATACCCCATCGACCGGAAAGTTCCCGAAAGCAGGGAAGCTTTTCCCGCACACCCAGAAAATGGTCGTCCACTCCCAGCTCGAGAAGACGCCGTTCGAGATCTTCCGACGCCCGTCCCGAAATGATACCCAGGGACAGCCCCAGGCGCCTCAACAGCACCAGTCCGTGCCCGTCCCGGATGTGAAAGGACTTCCCGTTTCCACCCGATGCATAAAGAACCGTCCCGTCCGTCAGGATGCCGTCCGCGTCGAGCACGACACCCCGGATCGCCCGAAGCTTCCAAAGGACGCGGGGGGAAACGGGAGGCATCAGACGACCTTGGCCCTCAGACAATCATGGAAATGCAGAATGCCTTCCAGACAGCCGTTGTCATCTGCGACCAGGAGCTGGGAGATTTTCCGGTTTTCCATGAGTGCCACCGCCTCGCTGGCCAGAAGATCCCGATGGACCGTTACAGGAGAACGGGTCATGAAAGAGGAGACCTCCTCCTCCAGAAAGGCGCCTCCCGCGGAACGGGTCCCCTCTCCTCCGGTCACCCCTTCCAGAATCCGCCTCAGGTCGCCGTCCGTGAGGATTCCCAGGATCTTTCCGGAAGCGTCCGTCACCGCCGCAATACCCAGCTTCTTGGCTGTCATTTCCATAATGGCGCTCTTGAGGGGGGTACGGGGGGTCACAACCGGCAACGCGTCCCCCACATGCATGAGATCCATGACCTTCAGGTAATAGCGTCTTCCCAGCATGCCGCCCGGATGAAGACGAGCAAAATCGGCCACATCGAACTCCCGCTCTTCCAGGAGGACCATGGACAGGGCATCCCCCAATGCCAGCATGGAGGTCGTGCTGGTTGTCGGCGCGATACCCAGCGGGCCGGCTTCCCGGGAAACCGGAATCAGAAGAACCACCTCCGAAAGCCGGGCGAGGGTCGATTCCCGCTCACAGACCATGGAGACGACCGGAATTTCGATACGTTTCAGCAGTGGCAGAAGATCCAGAATTTCCTGGGTCTCTCCGCTTTTGGACAGTGCCAGGACGATATCTCCCCGGTCCAGAACGCCAAGATCGCCATGGACAGCTTCTCCGGGATGCAAAAAAAAGGCGGGTGTACCGGTCGAGGATAGGGTCGCCGCGATTTTTCTTGCAATATGGCCCGATTTCCCCATTCCCGTCACGGCGACCTTTCCGGAGCTTCCGAAAATCGTGGCGACGGCATCGGAGAAAGACGATCCGAGCGCATCCGACAGATCCCCGAGGGCCCGGGCCTCCAGATCCAGAATTTCACGGCCCTTGACGATCCGGTTGGCGGGATCCTTTCGCATCATGGATCCTTGGCCTCAAAACCGGCTGGGTCTTCCGGAAGGGAGCGCTTCAGGGAGAAACAGGCCAAAAGTGACACAAGGAGATTTTCCAGCTGGTCGAGGGGAACCATGTTCGGGCCATCGCTCGGTGCATTGTCCGGATCCGGATGGACTTCCATGAAGATCCCCTGGCAACCCACCATTGCGGCCGCCCGAGCCAGCGGCCAGACATACCTCCGGTCTCCGCCGGACCGGTTTCCGGCTCCGCCGGGACTCTGGACCGAATGGGTGGCATCAAACACGACAGGATAGCCCAAGGAGGACAAAACGGGGAGAGAACGAAAATCGACCACCAGCGCGTGGTACCCGAACGAAACCCCCCGTTCGCAGACAAGAATCCGGTGGTTTCCGGTCGACTGGATCTTGTCGACCACGTTTTTCATGTCCTCCGGAGCCAGAAACTGTCCTTTCTTCACATGAACGGGCTTCCCGGATTCTCCGGCTGCGACAAGCAGATCGGTCTGCCGGCATAAGAAAGCCGGGATCTGGAGGACGTCAAGAACCTTGGACGCTTCCGGCACCTGGGACGATTCGTGGATGTCAGAAATCACGGGAAATCCCCATTCCGAGCGAATATCGGCAAGGAGTGAAAGTCCTTCTGCCATGCCGATTCCCCGGAAACTTCCGACGGAAGTCCGGTTGGCTTTGTCAAACGAGGACTTGAAAATGATGGAAACCCCCAGCCGTTCCCGGATCCGGGACAACTCCGACGCCACCTCCCGGACGAGGTTCCGGGATTCGATCACACAGGGCCCCAGGATAAAAACCGGAGGGAAGTCCTTCCCGATTGTCAGCGGCCCTTTCGGACCATCGACCAAAACATTCCTCAAGCGTTTCCCTCTCCATTGGAGCGACCGGCCCCGAACCCGACGGAGGCTCCCACAAAACCGAGAAATAGGGGATGAGGCTTCACGGGGCGGGAACGGAACTCCGGATGGAACTGAGAAGCCACGAAAAACGGGTGATCGGGCAACTCCACCGTCTCGACAAGACGTCGTTCGGAATAGGTTCCGGAAATCCGCATCCCCTTTTCCTCCATCGCTTTCTCATACTCCGCGTTCACCTCATAGCGGTGGCGGTGGCGTTCACGGATCCGGGACTGTCCATACAGTTCCCTGATCCGGGTTCCCTCTTTCAGATCAACGTCGAACGCCCCCAGTCGCATGGATCCTCCGATCTGGGTCTGCGCCGTCTGTCCGGGCAAAAGATCAATGACCGGATGGGCCGGAGACGGATCAAATTCACGGCTGGTAGCGCCTCCAAGCCCCAGGACATTCCGGGCAAACTCGATGACGGCAAGCTGCATTCCCAGACAGATCCCCAAAAAAGGGATCTTTTTCTCCCGGGCGTACCGGATGGCGATCATTTTTCCTTCAATGCCCCTGGCGCCAAAGCCGCCGGGGACCAGAATGCCCCCGAGCCCGTCAAAAAGGCGGGACGGGTCGTCGGCCGCCTCAATCTCTTCGGAATCCAGCCAATGGATCCGCACCCTGACACCCTGGTGGACACCCGCATGCTGCAGGGCTTCGATCAAACTCTTGTAGGAATCCTGCAAATCCACATACTTGCCGACAATGCCGATAGGAACGGATTTCTTGATCCGTCGGAACCGCTGGACCAGGTGCATCCAGTCCTTCATCTCGACTTTCGGGGTCTTCAGATGAAGATGTTTCAGCAGAAGGGAGTCAAGTTTCTGGTGATGAAACTCCAGGGGAACCTCGTAAATCGAAGGCACGTCCGGGGCGGAAATCACGGCTTCGGGGTCCACGTCACAGAACAGTGCGATTTTTTGACGGACGTCCTCCGGAAGATGTTCTTCCGCCCGGCATACAATGACGGTCGGACTGATGCCGATCTCCCTCAATTTGTGGACAGAGTGCTGGGTGGGTTTGGTCTTGAGTTCGCAGGAGGCCCGGACATAAGGAACCAGGGTCAGGTGGACATAAGCGACGTTTTCCTTGCCGACGTCCCTGGAAAACTGCCGGATCGTTTCCAGAAAAGGAAGGCTTTCAATGTCGCCCACGGTACCGCCGATCTCGCACAGAACGATGTCTGCATTCGCACCCCGGTCGATGATGACCTGCTTGATCTCATTGGTGATGTGGGGGACGATCTGGACCGTGCCGCCCAGATATTCGCCCGCACGCTCCCGGGTGATGACATCATAGTAAATCCGTCCGGTCGTAAAGTTGTTCTCCCGGGTCATCGTCAGCCGGGTAAAACGTTCGTAATGCCCGAGATCGAGATCGGTTTCCGAACCGTCTTCCGTTACGTAGACTTCCCCGTGCTGGTAAGGGTTCATTGTTCCGGGGTCCACATTGATGTAGGGGTCAAACTTCAGAAAATTGATCCGGTAGCCCCTGCGCTCGAGCAACAGGCCGAGGCTGGCGGAGGCGATCCCTTTTCCGAGGGCGGAAACCACACCCCCCGTGATGAACACATATTTCACTTTCCGGTTGTCTAGCTGTCCCATAACATATCCATTTCCGCTAGTTGTTCAAGGTCTTCCGGTGAATCGACCCTCCAGGACGGATACTCGGTCCTGGCCACATAAATGGAAAGCCCGAAATCCAGGGCCCGGAGCTGCTCAAGTTTTTCCAGCTCCTCCAGCCGGGAGGTCGGCAGGCGTGCAAATTCGAGAAGGGCTTCCCGTCGAAACGCATAGATCCCCAGGTGCTGGTCCCACGACAGGTCTTCACGGGACGGGGCAACCTGGTCGCGATCGGCCGGAATTGTCGCCCGCGAAAAATACAGGGCGAAATGGTGCTGGTTGGTGACCACCTTCACCACATTGGCGTTGATGCAGTCTTCGGGACGCGCGATCCGGCGCATGACCGTCGATACAGGAACGCCGGGGTCCTTGATCAGCGGAGCCACTGCCTGATCGATGGTCCGGGCATCACCCAGAATTTCGTCCGCCTGAAGATTGACGAATATATCCCCCTCCATGTTCTGGGCGACTTCAGCCACACGATCACTCCCCGTCCGCGCTCCGGATGACGACCGGACCACCTGATATCCCCGGTCCGACATGTGGTCAAGAATCCGGTCGTCATCTGACGTGATGACCACCCGATCCACCAGGGTCGCCCCGCGAGCCCGAAGGGCCACCCATTCGATCAGCGGCCGTCCCCGGACCGGCACCAGGGGTTTTCCCGGAAAACGGGTGGAACCAAAACGGGCCGGAATCACAAGAACAACTTCCGGGTCATCCGGGGTGTCAGGAACAACGGCCCGGCGGCCGGGAAACGGAACAAAAAAGGAGGTGACGGATGGCTCCTTGAGTCCCGTCATAGACGGACTCTGGGACGAAAACCTTCCGGACGGAACTGGCCGGATACCGGATCGAACAGGGGAGATGCGGACAGGATTTCCTTGAGCTCCTCCCGGGAAAGGGCGGCCGTTCCGACAATGCCCACCACCGCACCGGCTGCCATATTGGACAGGACGGCCGCTTCGAGCAGGGATGCACCGGAAGCAAAGGCGATCCCCATCGTCGCGATAACCGTGTCTCCCGCCCCTGTCACATCATAGACATCCTGTGCAACGGCAGGGATATGGGAAACATGCAGGGTGTCACCCTTCTCGAAAAGCGTCATCCCCATCTCTCCCCGGGTGATCAGGAGCGACTGCGAAGACAGCCGCTCCAGAAGTTTACGTCCCGCTTCAAGAAGGGTCTCGTCGTCGTGGATGTCGATTCCTGAAGACTGGGAAGCCTCGAGGTTGTTCGGCGTCAGGATGGTCGCTCCCCGAAAACTGTCGATGGAGGCGACCTTCGGATCGACGAAGACGGGGGTCCCGTACTTCTTGCCCAGATCGAACACCCCACGGGCAAGTTCCGGCGACAGGATACCTTTGGCGTAGTCGGACAGGAGAAGGACACCGGCGCCGGGAAGGACCCGGTCGAGCTGTTCGAGGAGACGTTCCCTGACAGCCTCGGGAACAAACCCCTTTTCCTCCTGGTCAAAACGAAGGAGCTGCTGGCTGTGCGCGACGACGCGGGTTTTTGTGGTGGTTGGGCGTCCCTCGTAGCGGACGACTCCCGACACGTCCACCCCTTCCCGTACCAGGGAATCGAGGAGGGTATTGCCCGGTTCGTCACCTCCGATCACCGAAACAAGCGAAGCTTTTCCGCCCAGGCGCTGGACGTTGTGGACAACATTGCATGCCCCCCCGAGCCGGACGGATTCATGGGTCACATTGACGACCGGCACCGGAGCCTCCGGGGAGATCCGGCTCACCTTTCCCCAGATATACCGGTCGAGGATCGCGTCGCCCACAACAACCACCCGCGTACCCGGCAACTTGTCAAGAAGAGCCAGGAGCCTATCGAGCGTGACCTGATTCATCCAATCCCCCACATCGATATCCGCAAGGAATCTGCTAACGGATCTTGCGTCCGATCCGCGAAAAACGGACCCGGTGACTGACATTGTTCCATGACCAGTAAATGATCTCGGCCTTTCCCAAAATCTTGTTTTCCCTGACAAATCCCCAATACCGGGAATCGTAGCTGTCATCCCGGTTGTCCCCCATGACAAAATAGGACCCTGCAGGGACAACAACCTCCTTCATGACATCGCGTGTCGGCTCGTCCGTCACGAAAGGCTGAAGGTACTGGACGTAGTTTTCGGACAGGGGGGTTCCGTTGACAAATACCTTTTTCCCGCGAACCTGAATATGGTCCCCCGGAAGACCGATCACCCGCTTGATAAAGTCCTTGGACTCGTCTTTCGGATAACGGAACACCACCACATCTCCACGGCGGGGGCCGGAAAAGTGGATCCAGTAATGGTCTCCGAACGGATCACGAATCCCGTAAGCGAGTTTTGCCACCAGGATCTGGTCCCCCACATCAAGGGTCGGGATCATGGAGCCCGAAGGGATTCGAAAGGCCTGGATAATAAATGTTTTCAGCAAAAGAGCGACGACGATGGCGGTAACAAGACCTTCTGCCATCTCCCGGAACAGGTTTTTTCCCCCGGTTTTTCCGAGGGTTCTTTTTTCCGTGATATCCGCCTCTTTGTCTTCCCTGTTCCTGAATGATAATGCCAACATCCCTCCCTAACCCGGGTCCTTGCCCGTTTCTGACACCCTGAGAACAGCCATGAACGCTTCCTGGGGAACTTCCACCCGACCGATCTGCTTCATGCGCTTTTTGCCTTCCTTCTGCTTTTCCAGAAGCTTTCTTTTCCGGGTGATGTCCCCTCCATAGCACTTTGCCAGCACGTTCTTGCGCATGGCTCCGATCGTTTCCCGGGCGATGATGCGCGACCCGATGGCCGCCTGGAGAGCCACCTCGAACATTTGCCGAGGAATGACCTCCTTGAGTTTTTCGACAAGAAGACGTGCCCTGTTGTAGGCCTTGTCCTGGTGGACAATGAAAGAAAGAGCGTCCACCTGTTCCCCGTTGACCATAATGTCCACCTTGACCAGGTTCGAAGGACGGTATCCCAGCCATTCGTAGTCAAAAGAGGCGTACCCTTTCGAAATGGACTTCAGTCGGTCGTAAAAATCAAGCACGACCTCGTTGAGGGGCATTTCGTACTGGATGGAAACCCGCCGGGAATCCAGATAGCGCATGTCCTTCTGAATCGCCCTCTTTTCCTGGCAAAGGGCCATGACCGACCCCAGATATTCGGAAGGCAGGAAAAGGGTTCCCAGGATGAACGGCTCGAAGACCTCCTCGATCTTGTTGGGCGGTGGAAGCTCCGACGGATTGACAACCTGGATTTCCTCTTTCGCCTCTCCGGCCAGCCGGATACGATAGACCACCGTTGGCGCGGTGCTGATCAGGGTCAGCTGGAACTCCCTCTCCAGCCGTTCCTGAATGATTTCCATATGAAGAAGCCCCAGGAATCCGCATCGGAATCCAAACCCCAGGGCCAGCGAGGTTTCCATTTCAAAAGTGAAGGATGCGTCATTCAGGCGAAGTTTTTCCAGCGCCTCTTTCAGGTCGTCGTACTGTTCGGTCTCGGTGGGAAAAAGACCGCAAAACACCATCGGTTTCGCTTCATGAAACCCCGGAAAGGCTTCGGGGGCCGGGTCGGATTCCAGAACCAGGGTATCCCCGATCCGGGTTTCCCTCACCGATTTGATGCCGGAGACGATAATTCCCACCTCTCCGGGCCCCATCTCCTCCAGCAGGATTTTTTTTGGTGTATGGGCCGAAATCTCGAGTACCTCATGAACCTTCCCCGTCGAAAACAGACGGAACCGGTCTCCGACCCGGATTTTCCCCTCAAAAACACGAACCAGAATGACAGCTCCCTGGAACGGATCAAACCACGAATCGAACAGGAGGGCTTTCAGGGGTCTTCCCGGATGGCTTTCCGGCGGAGGAACCTGCCGGACGATGGCCTCCAGGACATCGTCGACACCGATCCCGGCCTTCGCTGAAATCAGAAGGGCTTCCTCTGCCGGCAATCCGATAGCCTCTTCAATCTGCTCCCTTGTCTTTTCGATATCGGCTCCCGGTAGATCGATCTTGTTGATCACCGGAATCATGTGGACATCATTTTCCAGAGCCAGATAGGCGTTGGCGATTGTCTGGGCCTCAACCCCCTGGGATGCGTCGACAACCAGAAGCGCCCCTTCGCAGGCGGCCAGACTCCTGGAGACCTCATAGGTAAAGTCGACATGGCCCGGCGTGTCGATCAGGTTCAGGAGGTAGTCCTGTCCATCCTTCGCACGATAGACAAGACGGACGGTATGCGCCTTGATCGTGATTCCCCGTTCCCGCTCCAGATCCATTGCATCCAGCTGCTGATCCCGGGTTTCCCGGGCGGAAACCGAACCGGTCTTTTCCAGCAGGCGGTCGGCCAGCGTGGATTTTCCGTGATCAATATGGGCAATGATGCAGAAATTGCGAATCCGTTCCAGCGGAAAACTCAAAAAGGGGCTCCTCTACCGTGAAATATCTGAAAGATCATATCAGACGGTAATTTTTGGTGCAATGAGAGCGTGTTGGGTTCTTCCGGGTAGTCGGAGACCGTGGGGCGGATCTTACAACGGGTCATCCCAGGGATGCGGTCCAGCCGACTCCCTTTTCGAAAGCATGGACAAGGCGATGACCCACTCGGCATGACTCCACGCTAGGGGTGAGACGGAAAGGCGTGCGCCGGTCACAGGGTGTACCTGTTCCGGAAGCATCCCGCTGGTCCCCCCCTTTTCCACCGTCCAGTCGATAATCCTCTGGACGCCCTTGTCCCGCACGGGGGAGGGAGATGTCAGGACTTTCCACTGAAGCAGCCAGAGGGTGGCAATCACCCAGGGGTTCCCCGGAACAGAGCTGTCCTGGCTGTAATAGGGATCTTTCTCATACCGGGCCATCCCGCCGACCGGGCCCGGCACCCAAAGGCATCGTTCGAGCCAATCCATCGTCCGCACCATCCGGGCGTCCTGGGGAGACAGAACCCCGAACTGGAACAATGCCGCCATACTGGCGTCAGGCGTGGGATCGGGCACCAGGATGCTGTCAGGAGACAGAACGAGAGCCCGGTAAAACACCTCCCTCTTCGAATCGTACAGGTGGTTCAGGATCCCTTGCCGGACTTCATTCGCAGCGACCCGGAAGTCTTCCTCTTCCCGACCGTCGCCGAAACCTTCGGCAAATCGGGAAGCCGCCAGGAGGCCGGCATAGACACTTGCGGCCGAATGGGTTCCCACCCCCGCCCTTTCTTCCCAGAGGTCGTAGCTGGGAAGCGGCAGACCCGTCTTTTGGTCCCTGAACCCGGCCAAAAAGCGCGCGGCCGGCAACACAAAATGGTGGTAGATCGGGCGGAGGGTGTCCAGATCACGGTAACGGTCGAAATGTTCGAACAATGCCCAGATGGGAAGGGCCGTCTCGTCGATCTGTATCGGATACAGGGGTGCGCCGGAAATGCCGGACGGATGCCAGGAGGAACCAATCGACAAGGTCGGATGGTACTTGTGGTGCAAAAATCCTTGAGGAGACAGGAGCGACGGCAGCAACCGGTAGAATTTCCGCGTAAAGTCCCCGAATCCTGCCAGATCGAGGGCATAAGCCATCATAGCCGCGTCTCGGGGCCATAGATATGCGTATGTATCCCTTGAAAAAGACAACGATTCTGAGTCGATGGCTGCCATGACCGCACCGTTGTCATCCCAGTGTGTCCGGAGGAGAAGAAGACTTTTTTCATACAAGGCACGGGCTTTTTCCGACAACATCCCCAATGGAAGGCTGTGGGAATCGATCCAGAAATTCCAGAAGCCTTCAGACTGTCTCCGGGACACCCGGGCACTCTTTTTCCTGACACGCGCCAGGGTATCGAAGACCATCTCACGCGACGTTCCACACACGGTCATGACGGTGAAGGAGAGTTCCTGTCCGGGGTCAACCAACAACTTGACGGAAAAAATCGAATCCACCGCTCCCTGGGAAATAGGGTTGCCGCCCAGTTTTCCGTCCTCCGCATCCCGCCAGGTTCCTTCCTTGTCTCCATGACGTTTTCCGCAGGCAAATTCGCGCATGCGCGCCTGGCCGTGCCCTTCGTCGGCCAGCGCGACAAGAAAATACCGTTCATCCTTGTAATGCAGCAGGGCATCCGCTTCCGGAAGATAGACGGCGGTATCACCGAAATCCGAATACTGGATCATGAAATCCTGATGAAAAAAAAGCGTGCAAGAAAGCGGCGACTCTTCTTTGTTCCGGATGGTCACATTCCGGAAAAACACATCGCAGTCCAGATCGACCCAGTCTTCGAAGACCAGTTCCAGATGGCGGGGGGCTTTCCATCCAAAGACCACCAGTCCCGTCAGTGAACGGTTCTTGTAGCGGTGGGACACGAGATCCGCAGAGGTGACCCAGCGAAAGACGCCATCGACCAGAATGCCGTTCCGGAAACCGGAAGGACCGGCGTGATTTTCCTTCCCCACATGGGGATAGGTGAGTTCATGAATGCGGTGATGCTCGTCGAAAGCAACAAACAGTCGCCCGTTCGACACGGGAAGGAATCGGGCCATGGAGCTCCTGGCTTTCAAATGGGGAAATGTCGGATTTCGGACCGGATCGGACCTGAGGACGCCATGCTGGCTGACTTCCCCCGGTGCCCCGGGATGACCCGGGACTTCCGATACCTTATAATGACACAGTTACCCTTTACCGAAAAGGCGTCTTATATCTCCGACCTGAAGGACGAAGATATAAGACGTGCCTCGCATTGTGCTAGAATGGAAGCCATGAAAACATGCCGGGCCTTCAATCCCGTCTCGTTTCGACGCCCGAACAGGAAGATCTCCTGTCCTATGGGAATCTGGCGCAGATCCTGACTCTGTGGCGGACCAGCGATGAGTTCGGATTCCTTGCCCCCGGCCCGGTCCATCCCCAGCAGCAGACCGGCCCTGAAAAACCTTGACCGGGGGATGGGGCAGGCTTTGAACAGGACGAACTCCAAGAGATTTCCCCAGGTCAAAAGGAGCGGAGGATATCAAAAACATACCCGGCTGACCTGTCGGCCGGAAAAACTTCTCCAGCCGCCTTTTCCGGATCATTTCGAGGCGTATCTCTCAAGAAAGGTGCATGGTGTCAATATCCATCCGGGCTCCGAGGGGAATCAAGGACATCATTCCTCCGGACGCAACCCGATTTGAAGCAATCCTGAAAGACACCGAATCCATCCTGGAGCTCGGAGGGTTCAGGAAAATTCTCCTCCCCCTTTTTGAATCGACCGCGTTGTTTGCCCGGTCGATTGGCGGTGCCACCGATATTGTCGAAAAAGAGATGTATACCTTTCTCGACAAGGGAGGAGACCAGTTTTCTCTTCGTCCTGAAGGAACCGCCTCACTGCTCAGGGCCGCCATTGAACACCATCTGGTGGACCCATCCAGACTTGTCCGGCTCTACTACAGCGGCCCGATGTTCCGGCACGAGCGTCCCCAGGCCGGAAGACTCAGGCAGTTTTACCAGACCGGTGCGGAAATTCTTGGACCCCTCTCCCCGATGGACGACGTCGACCTGATCTCCCTCGTTTACCGGATGGCGGTATCTTTCCGGATTCCCGGCTGGTCGCTTCTCCTGAACAACATGGGTTGCCCCGATTGCCGTCCGGCATACAGGGAACGGCTTGTCGACTATCTGGACTCCCACGCGGAAGAACTGTGCGAAACCTGCCGGAAGAGGACCATCCAGAACCCGCTCCGGGTCCTGGACTGCAAGGTGCCTTCCTGCCAAAACGTCCTCGAAGCGGCTCCACGAATCGTGGACAGCCTCTGTCCCAAGTCCCGGGAGCACTTCCGCCTGGTCAGGGAAGGACTTGACGGCGTGGGGATCCCCTACACCCTCTCCCACCGGCTGGTCCGTGGACTCGACTATTACACGGAAACGACATTCGAATTTGTTTCCGACGCACTGGGCGCCCAATCCACCTGGGCGGCGGGAGGACGCTACGACGGTCTGACCGGAGAGCTGGGCGGTCCCGATGTTCCAGGAATCGGTTTTGCAGCGGGCATTGAACGCCTGTGGCTCTTGAGGGAAAAAGCCGGAACACTTCCCGGGCCGGAAAGTCACCCCGTCCGGATCACGATTTTTGCGATGGATCCGGCCGGACAGATCCCGGCTCTGTCTCTGGTGGGCCGGTTGAGACAGGAGGGCATTCCCGCCGCGGGCCATTTTTCCGCGGGCAAAATCAAGGGAGCCTTCCGCCAGGCCGAAAGGGACGGGTCCCTTTTCCTCGGTATCCTCGGTGAGAATGAAATCCGTTCGAAAACGCTCCAGGTCAAGAATCTGGAAACGGGAGACCAGACACCCTGGCCTCTGGACGACATAAAGGCGCTGGCCGAGATGATCCGGAAAACGGGCGCTTAGGGAATACGTCCCCCCGCTTTCCGAAAATCCTTTTCCACGCAAGGAGAACCTCATGCCCCGGGATTTGCCGATCGGAAACGGTACTCTCTTTATCTGTTTTGACGAACATTTTCAGATCCGGGAGATCACCTATCCCTTCGCGGGTGCGGAAAACCATACCGTGGGTCATCCTTGCCGGTTCGGTTTTTTCGTGGACCAGACAATGTCCTGGATCAACAGCCGCGACTGGACCCTCGCGCTCAAGTACCGGAAAGATTCCCTGGTCACCAGTGTGACCGGTGAGTCCTCGGTTCACAATCTCTCCTTCGCAGCGGACGACGGGGTCGATTTCTATCAGAACCTCTGGATTCGGGATCTCCGGATCACAAATACCGGCCGGATCTCCCGGGAGGTCCGCCCCTTCTTCAGTTTCGACTTCCACATCAACGGCACGGAGGTCGGCGATACCGCCGCTTTCAATCCCGTTCTCAAAACGCTCACCCATTACAAAAAGAACATCTACTTCAGCTTCAACCTCCTTCATCCGGTGGACGGGCCGGGAATCAACCTTTACGCCACCGGGCGAAAGGAGCTTCCCGGAGCGGAGGGAACATGGCGGGATGCGGAGGACGGCATTCTTTCCCTGAACCCGATCGCCCAGGGATCGGTCGACTCGACTTTCGGGTGTTCGCTTTTCATCTCTCCGGGAGAAACTGTCCAGCTCTTTGTCTGGATGGTGGTCGGGGAGTCCTGGGACGACTCCGAACAGCTGACCCGCAACGTGATTGAACGTCACCCCGCGAGCTTTCTGGAACGCACCCACAACTTCTGGACATTCTGGGTGGACCAGGACTGTTTCCATTCCAATGTCGAGGGAATTGCGATACCTTCCATCTCAACGCCGGAGGAGGCCGATATCGCCCATCGCCTGCGGCAGTTCATCCCCTCGGAATTCCAGGAACCCTATCTCAGAAGCCTCCTCATCCTCCGGACCCATGTCTCCCGGACAGGTGCAAGCGCAGCCAGCATCGACTCGGACAGTCTCTACCTGGCCCGGGATACCTATGCCTATCTGTGGCCAAGGGATGGCTCCAATATCGCGCTGGCCTTTTCCCAGGCCGGATACCATGGGCTGGCTCGCCGTTTCTATTATTTCTGCGGAGATATCATCAAAAAGGAGGGTTATTTTCTCCACAAATACAATCTGGACGGGACACTCGCGTCCTCATGGCACCCATGGATCCGGGAACAGACCTACCAGTTACCGATCCAGGAGGACGAGACCGGTTATGTCCTGTGGACGCTCAAGGAGCATTTCCAGATTGACAGGGACTTCGAATTCATCACCCCCCTTTACAAAAAGCTCATCAAGCCCGCAGGCATCTTTCTCCGGGACTACCGCGACCTGACCACAGGGTTGCCACTGGGCTCCTACGACCTTTGGGAAGAACGGCACGGGACCTTTCTGCATACGTCGGCCCTGACCTGGGCCGGGCTGATGGGAGCCGCCTATTTTTCGGGATCGTTCGGAGACGTGCCCTTGTGCCATTCATTTATCAAGGCGGCAAATGAAATCAAGGAGGGGGTGATCAAACTGATGCGGGATCCGGCGGAAGGGTATTTTTTTCGTTCAGTGGAAATTGACGAAGGAAAAATCGTCAATCAGGATACGACACCGGATATCAGTATGCTGACGCTGATCGAAACCGGCTTTCTCGACATGGAAAACCCTGCCGAAAAAGAGATGGCGAAATCCCTCCTCGAACGCCTCGACAACCGTCTGGCGGTACCCGGCCCGGTGGGAGGATACGCGCGGTACGACGGAGACGCGTACTACCTGTCGCAGCCTTCCCGTGATCACGGGGTGCCCGGCAACCCCTGGTTCATTTCGGCGTTCTGGATGGCCCAGGGCTACATCAAGCTGGGAACGCCGGAATCACTGGAAAAAGCACACGACCTTCTGCGGTGGGGACTCTCCCATAGCAACGCGTCGGGAGTCATGGCCGAACAGCTCGATCCCCTCTCCGGAGAACCGCTCTCTGTCGCCCCGCTTGCCTGGAGCCACGCGGCTTTGATCAATACCTTGCATGTCCTGGCCCGGCACCGGTCAATGCACCCCGAAAGCTGACTCCGGCCAGACCCAAAAGCATATTACCTCTTGCTTGTGTCGGTCTTGAGCGGGCAGGTTGAAAAACCCAGCAGGTAATAGACCCCGCATCGGCCCACAATCCCCGTCATCAGGGGCAGAAGCCCGATCCAGCCCCAAAGCGTTTTGGGACCGACAAATACCAGCGAAATCAGGGCCAGACCCAAAACAACCCTGAGAACGCGATCCACTGTTCCTTCATTGACTGGCGGCATTTTTGAACCTCCTCGATGAAATTCCGGCGTAATAATCCTTTCTTCTATATTCTACTCCCGCATCTGCATCACGACAATGGCTATCTTCCGGCGGACAGGGAATCATCAGGTTGTTCGTGAAGGACAGATCTCCGCCAGAACACAGTCGGCACACAGGGGTTTTCGGGCAAGGCAGACATAGCGTCCATGAAGCAGCAATCGGGCAGAGCCGGCAATCCAGTCCGTCGGATCCATCTCCCGCTTCAGATCCGCTTCGATCTCTTCGGGATCGTCCGAACGGGTCAGACCCAGACGTCGGCTGACACGCATCACGTGCGTGTCCACCGGAATAGCGGGTATTCCGAACCCATGGGCCAGAATCACGCTCGCCGTCTTCCGGCCGACGCCGGGAAGTGTCACGAGATCCTCCATGCGGGGAGGCACTTTTCCTTGGAAGCGGGACGTCAGGACCCGGGAAAGTTGGATCAGCTGTCCGGCCTTCCGCCGGAAAAAACCCGCGGGACGGATCAGGTCTTCGAGATCTTCCGGACGGGCCACGGCCATACTGGCCGGATCAGGGTATCGGATGAAAAGCGCCGGGGTCAACGCATTGACCCTCCGGTCGGTGGACTGGGCCGACAGGACCGTCGCCACCAGCAATTCGAAAGGGTTGCGAGCGTCCAGCTCCATACGGGGGTCCGGGACGGAGCGCGAAAGGCGTCCGAGAACATCGGACATCAGGGTCGGCCGAATGGGAACACGATTGACCGGAGATGTCTTGACCCCAGGGTTACGGCTTTTTCTTGCGGGAGCGTCCCCCGTCTTTCGGGGAGGCGGCATGGTTTGCTCCTTTCCGGAGACGGCCCTGTATCGGAAATAGTCGTTTCAGGAGGTCATCCATATGAACGACCGTGTGCACCTTCAGATCCTTTCGAACCTCCGAGGGAATGTCTTCCAGATCCTTTTCGTTGTCGACAGGAATGAAGACCTCCCGGATCCCCGCTTCCCGGGCTCCGATCAGCTTCTCCTTGATGCCCCCTACAGGAAGGACGCGTCCGGAGAGCGCGATCTCCCCCGTCATGGCGATTGTTGCGGGAACCGGTATTCCGGTGGCCAGCGATGCGATCGCGCTGGTCATGGTGATCCCGGCTGACGGACCATCCTTCGGAATGGCGCCGCTGGGAACATGAATATGGACTTCATGCTTGATAAAAAAATCCCGCGGGATCCCCAACTCACTGGACCGGGACTGAACGAAGGAAAGGGAAGCCCGGGCTGACTCCTTCATGACGTCACCGAGCTGGCCTGTCAGGATAAACCCTTTTTGGCCGGCAATGGCGACCGATTCAATGAAAAGGACGTCTCCCCCGTTGGGCGTCCAGGCCAATCCTGTCACAACTCCCGGAGGCGCTTCCATCAAACGTTTGGGAGGTTCGATGTATTCGTTGCCCAGATACTTTTCCAGAGAACCGGATTCGATGGTTATCTTCCGTTTCCTTTTCTGTTCGGTTCTCGCACGCAGGACTTTCCGCAGGATGGTCGACAACTTCCGTTCAAGGTTCCGGACCCCCGCCTCCCGTGTAAAACCGCGAATCAGGCGAACCAGCGCCTCATCGGTGAGATCGAACTCGGAAGCTTCCAGCCGGATGCCGGACATAATCCGCGGAATCAGATAATTGCGGGCGATGTGTCTTTTCTCCTCCCATGTGTATCCGGGAAGGCGGATCAAATCCATCCGGTCCAGAAGCGGAGGGGGAATGGTCTGGAAGACGTTGGCGGTGGTGATGAAAAACACGCGCGACAGGTCAAACGGAAGATCCAGGTAATGATCCCTGAAATCGTGGTTCTGCGCCATATCGAGCACTTCCAGTAGGGCTGAGGCCGGATCCCCCCGGTAATCTCCGCCGACCTTGTCGATTTCATCCAGCATGAAGACCGGATTTTTGGTTCCAGCCTTGCGCATCCCCTGGATAATCCGTCCGGGCATCGCTCCAACATAGGTTCTTCTGTGTCCCCGGATTTCCGCCTCGTCCCGGACACCTCCCAGAGAGACCCGGACAAACTCCCGACCCATCGCCCGGGCGATGGATTGACCCAACGTGGTTTTTCCCACCCCCGGCGGTCCGATCAGGCATAGGACCGGTCCCCGGTAAACCCCGTCCTGGACACGCGCCAGAACGGCGAGTTCGTCCAGAATCCTTTCCTTGATCTTCTCCAGCCCGTAATGGTCCTCGTCCAGAATCTTGCGAGCCTGATCCAGGTCGAACGTCTGTGTCGACAGGCGGTTCCATGGGAGATCAAGAACCGTATCCAGGTAAGTGCGGATGACTCCCGCCTCCTGGGACTGTCCGCTCCCGAGGCGGACGAGCCTGTCCACTTCCCGTTCCACCTCCTTGCGGACATCGGCAGGCAATCCCGCCTCTTCGATCCTTTCCCGGTAACGGACAATCTCTTCTTCCCCTTCAGCCCCGTCTCCGAGTTCTTTCTGGATCGCCTTGACCTGTTCCCTGAGGAAAAAATCCCGCTGGCTTTTCTGAACCTCGTCCTGGATTTGAGACTTGATTTTCCCCCCAAGCTCCAGAAGACCCAGTTCCCGTTCGAGCTGGGATGCCAAGGCCATCAGCTTTTCTTCAGTGGAGTCGATTTCGAGAAACTTCTGCCTTTCCTGGATCGGCATTTTCAGGAAGGTCACGATGAGATAGGCCAGATGGTGTGGGTTGTCGATGTTCAGCGCCATCGTCTCGAACTCGTCGGGCAGGTAGGGGGCCATGGCGGCCAGTTTTTTCACCTGGCCGAGGATCGTCCGCATCAGGGCTTCAACATTGCCTCCCCGCTCTTCCGACTCGGGGTCGGGTTCGATTCTTGCCCGGACAAGAGGTTCTTCCTGCAGCACCTCCAGAATACGGATGCGACGATATCCCTGGACCATGATGGCCAGTCCCCCGGCAGGTATCCGGAGAAGCTTGTGAATCAGCACCATTGTCCCAATCCGGTAAATCCTGTCGGCCTCCGGCTGGTTCTCCTCCGCAGACTCCCCGTTTTCGGGCGGCCTGCGGCCAACGCACACCAGCATCTTCGGCTCCCGGTTCATCGCCTCGTCGATCGCGGCCAGGGATTTGGGATCATGGAACGCAAGTGAAGAGAGGATATGGGGAAAAACGACCGTTTCCGGCATGACCACGACGGGACATTCCTCCGGAGTGGGAAGCATCTCGTCAGCCACGACCGTCTCCTTTCCCTTCTCCGACAGGAACGATGACAACCGGCTTGGGAGGAATCCGGCTGAGCGTGATCCGAAGGAAGCCCAGGGGAAATTCCGCCCGGATGGATGCGGGATCCAGTCCGGGGGGAATCGAGAAAACCCGTTCGAACTCTCCGTAGTTGATTTCCATCTGGAGGTAGTTTCTCTTCTTCTGGGAGTCGTCCTTCCTGTGGCCCCGGACAACCAGCCGGTCGCCGTCAAGGGCAATCGTGATGTCGTCCTTGTGGACACCTGCCAGCTCCATCTTGATGACGAGCGTATCTTCCGTCTCGAATATATCGGTCATCGGTTGCCAGTGGGTATCTCCCGGAGCCCGGAAGACCACTTCCGGAACGACGCCGCGGGAAAGCGCATCCACCAGTTGCAGGAACAAATGGTCGATGTCATGGGGTTTCATCCTGCCTCCTTAGAAGGCCGGAGCAAGGTCCGTCCTCCTGATGTGATTGGGCGACAACCGGGTTGGGTGGGCTTTCAGTCTTCCGGTACGTCCGTTTCCTGGTGGGTGCCGAGCGTGCCGTTCCATCGGGCCAGCAGATACCCGCGAATAAACAAGTCCAGATCCCCATCCAGAACCTCGGAAACCTTCCCTGTTTCGATACCGGTACGGTGATCCTTGATTAACTGGTAGGGTTGCAGGACGTAGGATCGAATCTGGTGCCCCCATCCGATCTCCTTCTTGTTCTGGGCCCCGGAAATCTTGTCGAGCTCTTCCTTCTTTCGTTTTTCTTCCAGTTCGAACAGTTTTGCCCGGAGAACCTTGAACGCCATCTCGCGGTTCTGGATCTGGGAGCGCTCGTTCTGGCTCGAAATGACGATGCCGGTCGGCATGTGGGTCAGCCGGACGGCGGACGACGTCTTGTTCACATGCTGGCCGCCAGCGGATGACGCCCGAAAGGTGTCGATCCGGATATCCTCGTCCCGGATGTCGATCGGAACGTCATCTTCCAGCTCCGGATAGACGAAAACAGAGGTGAAAGAGGTGTGACGGCGCTTGTTGGCATCAAAGGGGGAAATCCGGACAAGCCGGTGGATTCCCGACTCCGACGATAGATACCCGAACGCATGTTCCCCCCGGAAGAGGACTGTCGCACTCTTGATGCCGGCCTCTTCTCCGGACTGAACGTCGATCATCTCGACCGTCAGGCCGTGCCGTTCTGCCCATCGGACATACATCCGCAGAAGCATCTGCGCCCAGTCCTGGGATTCGGTCCCTCCGGCACCGGGGTGAATTTCCATGATAGCGGGGTTGTCGGACTTTTCGTCGGACAGGATTTCCTCGAGCTCAAACGTCCTGACTGTCTCCGAAAACTCCGGAACACGGCGGGAAAGCTCGTCCAGAAATTCGGGATCGTTCGCCATTTCAATCAGAGCGCGGATGTCAGACTCTTCCCGTTCGAGGCTCCGGATCAGTTCCAGCCGTTTTTCGATCTGGCTTTTTTCCCGGAGAAGCTTACGGGCACGGTCGGAATCTTTCCAGAAGTCAGGGGACTGGGTCTGGGCGTCGATCTGCTCAAGCGTCACAATCAGCCTGTCCGTGTCAAAGATGCCTCCGGATCTGGGCAATTCTCTGCTCTTCCCCTTCGAAACGTTCTCTCAGGGATTCGATTGTTTCCACGCTCATGAAACGGTCCTTTCTTTCGGATTTTCAGGGTCCCGGCCCAATGACGACCAGGCCAGAAGAAACAGGATGAAAAGGAGGGAAAGGCGAAACACCCACTCTCCGTGCAGGCGGTAAAATGTTGCCCGCCGGTTCTGACGGACAGTGATTGTAACCTCCTGGCGGGTAAAAAGTGAAGTCTTCCCCAGCAGGGTCCCGTTGGGCTCCATCACTCCCGACAGGCCGGTATTGGCGACCCGGAGGAGAGGAATCCCGTTTTCGACCGACCGCAGGAGAGATTGCCGGAAGAGCTGGTAAGGGGCGTCAGAATGACCGAACCAGGCATCATCCGAAAGAACGACCAGGAAGTCCGGACGACGAAGGGCCATTTTCCGGACCAGGGAGGGGTAGAGCGCCTCGTAACAAATGAACGGCGCCATCCGGACAATCCCTGTTCCGACCGGAAAGGAAAAGATGACCGGCTTTTTGCCGGCAACCATGTCTCCGGTGATACCGGTCATCGGGCGCAGCCATCCGAACAGCCATGGCAAAGGGATATATTCTCCGAAAGGCACAAGATGCATTTTTCGATATCGGAGAACCGGTCTTCCGGATCCGTCGAAGCCTGCAGCTTCGTTTGTGAACGCCAGCCTTTCCTTTTTGCCGGTACGGACGAGCCCCAGCGTACCCGTCACCACAGGGACAGGGAAGTCGGTGATCTCGCGGAGTTTCTTTCCAAGACCCGAAGGCGGATCGTCCAGAACAACCGGAAGAGCTGTCTCGGGCCAGAGAATGACTTGCGCCTTTTCTGAAAGGGCCTGGCGACTAAGATCCAGATAATGGTCGATGGTATGGCTCAGGAATGCGCGTGTCCATTTCCGGTCCTGGGGGATGTTTCCCTGGACCAGGGCAACCCGGATAGATGGTCCTTCCTCCGGAAAGTTCCGGAGTTCCATACCGCCGAGAAAAGACCAGAGCGAAACGATGAGAGTCATGGGCAACAGGCAACCTGTGACTGCCCGGGAAAAATTCCCCTCCAGAAACAACACCTGACCTTCCCCCAGGAAGCCCGCAACCAAGACCATCAGGAAGGACATCCCGGTTGTACCGGCCAGGGAAGCTACCCCCAGAAACGGAGGGTGACCGAAAAGAAGGGACCCCAAAGGATTCCAGGGAAACCCGGTGAACAGAATGCCCCGGAACCCCTCCGCCAGGACCCAGAGCATGGCCGCTACGGCCGGAATCCCCCATGACGGCAGGGTTCTCCGGAGAAACACTGTTCCCGTCCAGAAGATGGCCACGAACAACGCCATATAGGCGGACAGGAGAAAATCGCCAAAGATGGCAAGGGCCCAGGGCACATGACCATAATGGACCATGGTGTGGACCAGCCAGAACAAACCGGCGACATTCGTTCCGAACCCGAAGATAAATCCGCTGCCGAACGCCTTGCCAAGGGTCGTCCGGATTCCGTTCCACAAGGGAAGAAAGCAGACGGGAGCCAGCCACCAGAGAAAAGTTGCCCAGGCGTGGTGCTGGAACAGGAACCCCAGGGCTGTCCCTCCCAGAAGGGGCAGAAGGAGTTTGCCGGTCAAGCTGAAGAGGGTTTGATAGGTGACAGCCGCCATGGCGGTATACTATATTCATTGGCGATCAATACTTCCAGAAATTTTTGCATAAAGGGAATTCCGGGTGCTGTGTGTCCTTCGTATTGCCGGATTGCCCGGCAGTCTCCCCTGGCCGGTACAAACCGAAAGAATCCACCCTATAGTCGGACCGGTTTTACATGTGTCCATAAACCGGGAAAGGTCGAACATGAATCAGACAAGACAACACCGTGGTAGAAAACCCCTCCCCGGAAGATGCCCGGGGGTCATCCTTTCTTGTCTGCTCCTCCTGGCAACCCTGATGATTTCTCCGGGAACGGACGCAAGGGCGGGCGAACTGGATCCCGTACAGAACAGCGTGATCTCAACCGACATGTTCCTGTCCTGGCTGGGAAACCAGCAAAAAAGTCTGGGGCTGACCCAGGACCAGGTCCAGGAACTCCGGGACATCCGGGTCGACTTCAAACTCAAGAGCCAGAGTCTTGGACGGGAGATGGGCCGGATTGCGGGAACCCTTTCCCATGATGTGGGAACCTACCCCATCCCGCTGGACAAGGTCCGTCCATCCATTCGTCGGCTGTCCGATCTGAGGGGAGAGCTCACACTGGATGCGATCAGTTCGCTTTCCCGGGTTCAGGGAATCCTCAAGAAAGCCCAGTGGGACAAGGCCCGTACGGACTGGTCTGCGCGACTCAGGGCCTCCGGCACGACCAAACCTTCTGCCGATTCAGGCAAATCGTCCCGCAAATAGTTGTACCAGCCCATGAGGTGAGCTTTCCGGAGTCAGGGCAGGTGGGTCAGGTTATATCCGCCTCCCTGCCCCTGGATCCACCAGTTTCCTGGCCAAAGTCCTCCAGGCACACCCCCGGCGGTCGTCGTACTGTAACCCGGCTGCGGAAGATAGGGCGCAGAAATATGAGGATTGGATCCTCCGAACAGGTGGTCGAGAAGATACCCGAGCGTTCCTTCCGACATCAGCTGCGAAGCGGGGCTCTGGTCTCCCCCCATGGGCTGGAGGCCCAGGGGACTTTCCGCCTGCCCAGTCGCGGGAGAATCTTCGGAAGCGATCGGTAGCGGGGTATCAGGGGCGGACAACTGGCCCTTGCCGGATGACTGGTGGGCTTCCGATGTTGGGGAGATCTCGTTTCCGTTGAAGTTAAACGCGCACGCCCCCAGGAACACCAGGCACAAGACCGCGGGCAATCTGCTCAACCCGGTCCAGTTGTTTCCGGCAGAAAAAGAATCAGTTCTCATTGGTTTTCCCCTTGGATACAGAAGGCGACAGGAAGCCCTCTCGGTCTTGTTTCGTCAAGATATCTCCGGTCAAGAGGAACAGTGTCCTTTACTGGCCCCATCATCTATATTCTATATTCTACCCCGAATGGGGCCGAAAGGACAAAAATCACAGGCAATTGACAAAAAGGAGAACGGATTGTCCACATCCATCGAACGGGTCTGCGATTGCCTGAAGATTCTGGAGGGTCTTTCGGGAAGACTTGATATGGCCCGGGAACTCGGCGAGTTTCTCAGTGTTCTCGACAACCGGGAGAGGGGTCCATTTGTCTATCTCGTCCAGGGGCAGCTCACCCCCCCTTTCCGGGGCGGCGAGACAGGCATGTCGACCCGACTGGTCCTCCGGGCGATTGGTCGCGCGGCCGAGGATGCCGGGATTTCCCTGGAAACACCCCCCGAAACATTGCTCGGAAATTTGGGGGACATGGGGAACCTTGCCGAAACCATTTTTGTTGGTCGGAAAGGAGAGGCTCTCTCCTTTCTCCGGGTCTTTGAAACATTGGAAAGACTCTCCCGACAGGAAGGAGAAGGATCCCAGGAAGAGAAAATCCGGTCTCTGGCGGATCTTTTCCTGAAACTTTCCCCCCTCTCCGCCCGATTTGTGGCACGCTTTGTGGTCGGCAAACTGCGCCTCGGAGTCGGAGATGCCACCATCATAGATGCTCTTTCCCGATGGCAGGGCGGAAAGCCGGCTCGCGGACCGATCGAGAACGGATACAACCTTTGTTCGGACCTGGGCCGGATTGCCACAATCCTGGGAGAACAAGGGCTTGAAGGTGTCCGGAGCCTGAGACCATCCCCGGGATTTCCGATCAGGATGGCCCTGTGCGAAAGGCTCTCCTCCGGAGAGGAAATATTCGAAAAGATCGGTGCCTGTCCGGTGGAAAGCAAATACGACGGATTCCGTTGCCAGGTCCATACCGATGGAGACAGGGTGCAGGTTTTTTCCCGAAATCTGGAGGAGACCACCCTCATGTTTCCGGAAATCGTGACCGCTACAAGGAACCTGTTCGGAACCCGTCCGGCCATCTTCGAAGGAGAAGCCCTCGGGTACAACCCCGAAACCGGAGGCTACCATCCTTTCCAGGTGACGATCACCCGGAAGAGAAAACATAACGTCAAGGAGAAGTCCGACGAAATCCCTCTCAAGATGCTGGTTTTCGATCTGATGTTCCTGGACGGAGAAAGCTGGCTGGACCAGCCGTTTCTGAAAAGGCGCGAACAACTGGAAAAAATTTTCCCGACACACGCCTTCGCAGTGGATGAAATGGAAGTTGCTCCGCCCGGTGTTTTCGGAACATCCCGCCTGATCATGGCTGATCACCCTTCCGTCATCGATCACTTTTTTGACGAGGTCCTTGAGGAAGGGTTCGAGGGGATCATTGCCAAACGAAGGGAAGGCACGTACACGGCCGGCTCGCGGAACTTCAACTGGATCAAGCTGAAGAAAAGTTACAAGGACGCCCTTTCCGACACACTGGATCTCGTCGTGATCGGATATTACCGGGGAAAGGGTCAGCGGACCCGGCTCGGCATCGGAGCCGTCCTGACAGCAGCTTACGACACTGATCTGGACCGTTTTGTATCGATCGCCCGGATCGGTTCGGGACTGACGGAAGAAGAGTGGGTCTCCCTTCGGGGCGTACTGGAAGAAACGGTCGTTCCCGAGTGTCCCCATTCGGTTCTGAGCGAAATCGTACCGGATTTCTGGGTTGAGCCGAAATTTGTTGTCACCGTCAGGGCCGATGACATTACACGCTCCCCCCAGCACATGTGCGGCCGGAGGGACGGGGAGGAGGGGTACGCTCTCCGTTTCCCGCGCATGACCGCCCCCCCGCGGGCCGACAAGGACCCCCAGGACGCCACATCCGTCCGGGAAATCGAATCCATGTACCTCAAACAGAAAACCCTCTCCGCACGGCACCGGGTCAAGGAAGAGGAATCTCGGGAAAACGGAAGCTAACCGTTTCCGGGTCCTTGAAACTGTTTCTCCACAAGGGTCGCATAAACTCGCAGGGTGGAGACATATCCCCGGGAGACCCACGCCCGGTCACGGGCAGGTTCGTCACGGGCCATCACCTCGACCATCTCGACCTTGCGTCCTGAAAACCATCCCCAGAGCCGGTCATAGAGGGAATTTCCGATACCTCTTCCACGGAATGCCGGTTCAACGTACCAGTGGAGAATCTGCCCGATGCTCGACGGAAGCCCATAGGGACGTGCGTAGGTGTACCCCAGGATAAACCCGACATACTCCCCTTCACTGATGGCTACAAATCCCGCGCACCGCATGGGGTCTTCCAGCATCTGGCGGATGGTCAGCGCGCATGCGCGTTCTCCGTCCTCGCCGGCCTTAACGAGGGGAGGAGATTCCTCATCCATCAGACACTTCCAGAATCTGGCCAGTACCGGCGACATGGAGGGAAGAGCTACGGCATACTGGACCACAAATCAGTCTCCTTTCAACGAGTTTCGACGGGTTTTCCCGACAGGCATGCCGGTCGCTCCGGTTATGCCAACTCCTGATTGCCACGGGGTTGACGGAAAGTCTATCATTAAGAAGGAGGAGGACTCACCTCCCTATCGCTTCTGTGGCTTCCGGCCGACAAGAAAACAGGAATCCGATGACCGACAAAGACATGGCCAAGATCGACAAAGACGAATCCCAAAGTTCCTGGTCGGCGGCCATTCATCATACGCTGACCCAGATCAAGCTGATGGGTGTCCTTCTGGTCATCCTGATGGTGATTTTTACATTCTGGGGGAAAGAACACCTCAAATCCAGAAGTTTTCAGAAGAAACTGGTCGAAAGCCATCATCTTCTCCGGATCGGGGTCTACTCCACGCTCAATGAAGCAATGACGCACCTGTCCGAACGGGTCTCCGGAACCATCAAGGTTTATCGGTACGATTCCGGTACGCAAGTCTGGTTTGGCCACCTCTCTCTTTTCGGAGTCGCGTTTCCTGATGAGAAAGGCGTTATCCGGCAGACTCCCGGAGGCTACGAACTTCTTGAGGAAGACTGATTTTCCGGTAAAAAGGATGTTTCCGAATGCCGCTTGATCTTTTCAGACCAGGCAAACCTGATGGACGGGTGTAAGACCGAAAGGATAACCATGAAACTGACAATCCCTCTCTTTCCGCTTCCAAACGTTGTCCTTTTTCCGAAGACGCTGCGTCCGCTCCACATTTTCGAACCCCGCTACCGGGCCCTTGTATCCGAAGCCATCCGGACGGACAGTCTGGTCGGCATGGTCCTGCTGAAAGATGGATGGGAAGAGCAGTACGACAAATTTCCTCCCATCGAAAAAACAGGATGCGTCGGACGGATCATCCAGAGTAACCGTCTGTCGGACGGCCGGTATTACATTACCCTGCTCGGCCTTTCCTCCTTTACCATCGAACAGGAACTCGAACCGTCGGTTTTCCGCAAGGCCGAAGTGACCCTGAACGAAACTTTTGCCGAGAATCCGCTCTCGTCCGTCGAATTCGACCGGCTTTCACAGTCCCTTGAAGAAACCTTGTCCTTACTTGATTTGAACAGGGAGCTTTCCTGGATCCGGGACTCCACTCTCGATCCTGAAGCGCTGGTGCACCACTGGTCCGCTTTCCTGCCTTTTTCTCCGGAAGAGCGACAGTTCCTTCTGGAATCCCCCACTCTCAAGAGTCAGGCGGGACGACTCTTTGATCTGCTCCTCTTCAAGCGAAGCGAATACGACGAAACACAGCAGACAGGAAATTCGGAATCCAGCACAATTGAACCCTACCTCTAACCTGACGGCTTGCTGAAATGGAATTTCTGGAAGCTTTCGGGATAGCGCTCGACACGGACGTGCCCGCCTTTCGCGTCCTGTCCCAGGGGCGGGATCATCCCCTTCTTTACCCCGTCCGCCATCCCCGGCCGACACCCCGGGAAGGGCTTGTTGGCCTCGAATCCCCGCTGGGTCTCCTGCAAAAAAATCTGGAATGTCTCCATGCGGGGCTATCTCCTGTTTCGACGCTGGTTCACGGATTCAGGGGGACGGGGAAAACGTCGATGGTTCTCGAAGCCTGGCGGCAAATCAATGCCCGGCATACCGCCAGTGGCGCTCCTTTTTGCCGCCTGGTACAGATTGACCGGGATGGGATTCCCCACCTTCTTCCTCTCGTGGACATCCTTGGCGACAGGAAAGAATCTTTTCTCCTCTTCTTCGATGACCTGTACTTTCCGTCAGAAGACCCGAATTTTCACCAGTTCAGGGCCTTTCTGGACGGCGGGATCGCCAGTCTCCCGACCAATGTCGGCCTGGTGGTTACATCCAACCACCGTCATCTGGTATCGGAGTCTTTTTCCCGGCGGGATGACGCTCTCCATCCCGGAGAGACACGGGATGATTCATTGGCACTTTGGGATCGCTTCGGACTGACGCTCACCGTAACGGAACCTTCCCTGGAGGTTTTTCTGGACATGGTGATCGCCAAATGCCTGTCACGGAAGCTCCTGCCCCCTGGCTCCGTCCGTCCTGTATCCCCTGCAGACGGGTCTCTGGGACCGCCCCCCCTTGCACACCCCCCCGACACGCTTCAGGGGATCATGGAACGGGCACGACTTTTTGCCATGCGCCGGGCTTCCCGGTCCGGCCGAACCGCGCAGTGGTTTGTCGATCTACTGGAACGGGGTCTGCTCGACCATCTGCCTGGCGAGGGGCAGCAGGATGGAAATGAAAACTGAGGGCCTTCAAGACAAGGCGGATCATCTCATTTTGCGACTCGCTCTTTCCCCTCATCCGGAAGGGGGGCACTTTCGGGAGATTTACCGCTCTCCTATCCCGGTTCCCTATCCGGGTATGGGTCTCCGTCCGGGGGTGACAATCATTTACTACCTCCTCAAAAAAGGGGAAAGAAGCGCCTGGCACCGGATCCGGTCTGAGGAGGTCTGGCAATTCGTTTTAGGAGATCCCCTCGAACTGCTTACAGTCTCGCCCGATTTCCGGACAATCCGGACGCATACCCTTGCGCTGGAGGATGGGGCTGATCCGTCATTTCCCGTCGCACCAGCCACCTGGCAGGCCGCCCGCTCGCTGGGTTCATTTTCACTGGTGATGTGTACCGTGTGCCCCGGATTTGATTTCAAGGATCTGGAATTTCTCGACCCGTCCCATCCCGCCCTTTTTTCCTTGCCGGACAATGAAAAAAGACTCGTTTTTCCCTTTTTAAAAAACTGACGGGATGTCTTCCACGTACTCCTGGCAGGCATTTCTGCTGTGAAACTGGCCATTTTATTGACCACCCTGATCCGGCTCATGTATGATTGAAAGATAAAAAAATGAACATGCATAGTTGGAGAGGCCGGTCGTGCTGGAAGATCAAATACCCTTGGGGCTGACTTTTGATGATGTCATTCTCATTCCCCAGTACTCCGAACTGCTGCCCCATGAAGTCGAAACCAGCATTCAGCTTTCCCCCGGTATCTTCCTGAACATCCCGATTGTCTCTTCCGCCATGGATACCGTTACGGAAGCCCGGCTGGCCATTGCCCTTGCGCGCGAAGGCGGCATCGGCATCATCCACCGCGCTCTTTCCCCGGAAGAACAGGCCCACGAAGTCGATAAGGTCAAGAAATCGGAATCCGGGATGATTACGGATCCGATCACCATCCGTCCGGAACAGAGCGTCCACGAAGCCCTGAACATCATGGCGACCTACCGCATTTCCGGGATTCCCGTCATCAAGAACCGGAAACTGGTCGGCATTGTGACCAACCGGGATCTCCGCTTCGAAATGGACGGAAGCCGGAAGGTCTCCGAAGTCATGACCAGCCGGAACCTCGTCACCGCCCCTGTGGGAACAACACTGGAGGTCGCCAAGGAACTATTCCAGAAGCACCACATCGAAAAACTTCCGGTCATCGATGATAAAAATGAGCTTCAAGGTCTGATCACCATCAAGGACATTGAAAAAAAGATCAAATATCCCAATTCCGCCAAGGATCAAAGGGGTCGACTGCTTGTCGGAGCAGCCGTCGGGGTCGGAGAAGGGGCCATTGAGCGGGCCAAACTCCTCGTCAAGAACCAGGTTGATCTCCTTGTTGTGGATACGGCTCACGGCCATTCAAAGGCTGTCCTCCAGGTCATCGGGGCCATCAAGGACCTTTTTCCGAAAACGCCTGTAATGGCGGGAAATATCGCGACCGGAGAGGCGGCGGAAGCCATGATCAAGGCCGGCGTGGATATTCTCAAGGTCGGGGTGGGCCCGGGCTCGATCTGTACGACCCGGATCGTTGCGGGGGCCGGAGTCCCACAGCTCACCGCCATTTCCAACGTTTCGCGTGTCTCCAGAAAACATGGAATCCATGTCGTGGCGGACGGTGGCATCAAATATTCGGGAGACATCACAAAGGCCCTGGCCTCAGGCGCATCAGCCGTCATGCTGGGGTCTCTCTTTGCCGGAACCGAAGAATCTCCCGGTGAAACAGTCCTGTTCCAGGGACGTTCCTACAAGACCTATCGAGGAATGGGATCCATCGGCGCCATGGAGCGGGGCGGGGCAGACCGGTATGGCCAGGATGCCTCTTCCCGAAAACTGGTTCCGGAAGGTATCGAGGGCAGGGTTCCGCACAAGGGGAAACTGTCCGATCTGGTCTACCAGCTGGCAGGAGGTCTCCGCTCCGGAATGGGATATTGTGGCTGCCGGACAATTCAGGATTTGCAGGAAAAGGCTAAATTCGTCCGGATATCCTCTGCAGGCCTCCGGGAAAGCCATGTTCACGATGTCATCATCACAAAGGAAGCCCCCAACTATCGGCAGGACTGGGAAGAGGTCTGATCCCCCTGCGTTTTTCCCTTTGCCAGAGAACGGTCATACATGTCGAACTTAACGCCCGACCCGGTCATCATTATCGACTTCGGATCCCAACTGACGCAAAATATTGCCCGGCGGGTCCGGGAACTGGAGATCTACTCCGAGGTCCATCCTCCCCGGGAAACGGCAGACGAAATCCGGAGACGGAACCCCAAGGCGATCATTCTGTCCGGCGGTCCGGCATCGGTTTTCGATCCGGCTGCGCCGACCGTGGATCCCGGCATCTTTCGACTGGGCGTACCCGTTCTCGGTATCTGCTACGGAATGCAGCTGATGGCGCATCTTCTGGGCGGAAAAGTTGTCCCGGCTGAAATCAGGGAATACGGTGTCACCCCTTTCCACCCTGAAAAAGAGGTTTCTTCCCTCTGGCGTTCCCTGGTAGACCAGTCTCCCGTTCTGATGAGCCACGGAGATACCCTCCTGAATCTTCCCAAAGGCTTCCGGAAGACAGGAAGAACGCGGACAACCCCCGTAGCGGCAATGGAAGATAGCGAAAAGCACCTTTATGGTGTCCAGTTTCATCCTGAAGTCACCCAGACCCTTCATGGCACCGATTTTCTCAGGGCCTTCCTTCTGGAAATATCCGGCATTCGCCCAAACTGGACACTTTCGGGATATATCGAGCGTCAAATTGCGAACATCCGTGAGACAGTTGGAAAAGATCATCTGATATGCGCTCTTTCCGGAGGCATCGACTCCACCGTCACGGCCCTTCTCTGCCACAAAGCTCTGGGGGACCGATTCCAGGCCTTTTACGTTGACAACGGATTGATGCGGATGGGCGAATCGGAACAAATCATCCGGGAGCTCAAGGATCTGGGGCTTCCCCTCACGCCGGTCGATGCAGGGAAGATCTTTCTTGACCGACTGAAAGGCATCCGGAGTCCTGAAAAAAAAAGGAAAATCATCGGGAAAACTTTCATTGACGTTTTCTGGACGGAAGCCCTGAATCTCCCTGTTCGCCCCCGTTACCTGGCCCAGGGAACCCTCTACCCGGACGTGATCGAGAGTGTTTCCCACAAGGGACCTTCCAGCATGATCAAGTCCCACCATAATGTGGGTGGACTTCCCAAAAAAAACCCGTTCCGTCTGGTCGAGCCCCTGAGGGACCTGTTCAAGGACGAGGTCCGGCGCCTTGGAACCCAGCTGGGTCTTCCCGAGACCTTTATCAAAAAGCAGCCGTTTCCTGGACCCGGGCTGGCCATTCGGATCATCGGAGCCATTACCCCGGAGCGTCTCCGGATGGTCCGGGAATCCGACCGGATTGTCCGGGAAGAAATCGGACATCATTCCATTGCTGCCACTCTCTGGCAATACTTTACCGTCCTTCTTCCCATCCAGTCGGTTGGTGTCATGGGGGACCAGCGTACTTACGAAAACGTGGCAGCTATCCGTGCCGTCTCGAGTCAGGACGGCATGACCGCCGATGTAGCGGAGCTTCCCCACACCCTTCTTGCGCAACTCTCCCACCGCATCATTGCAGAGGTCAGGGGTGTCAACAGGGTCGTCTACGATATCTCCCCCAAACCTCCCGGAACCATTGAATGGGAGTAGAATGGAAAAGACCTTGTCGTCCCCCAACCATGAACCTGAATTAGACCAGGATGGCCTGGTCAGGTTACAGAAACTTCTGGCCCATCGCGGTCTGGCTTCCCGGAGGAACGCCGAGGAGATGATTCGTGGAGGCCTTGTCAGGGTCAACGGATCTGTCGTTACGGTGCCGGGGACAAAAGTTCATCCGGAAACTGACCAGGTCACAGTGGATGGCAAGAAAGTTCCGGTCGAGGCGGAGCCCTTCCTGTTTCTTTTTTACAAGCCGAAAGGTGTGGTATCGACCCTCCATGATCCCCATGGAAAAACAACCCTCAAGGATTTCTTTCCCCAGATCAACCCGCTGATCCATGTCGGAAGGCTCGACATCCAGACGGAAGGAGTCCTTCTCCTGACGAACAACGGGGATCTGGCTCAAAGGATTCTCCACCCCCGTTATGAAGTGCCACGGACCTATCTTGTCAAAATCCAGGGGGTTCTTTCTCCCGCACATCTGGAACGCCTGAAAACGGGAAAAATCCGGCTGGACGGGCGACCTGTCCAGCCCCTTGAACTCGAACAGGAAAGATTGACCCAGACGAACTCCTGGTACCGGATTACTCTGACGGAAGGGCGGAACAGGGAAGTACGCAGGCTGTTTGATACGCTGAACTATTTTGTGTTGAAACTGACCCGGATTGCTTTCGGAAATCTGGACCTTTCCGGACTGGAACCAGGTGAATACCGCCTGGTGAGTCCGGAAGAAATCGACCTTCTTCTCTCCGGCGCCCGTTGGAAAAAGAAAGAGCCCGCCGCTTCCTCGATATCCGGCCGTCCCGATGCAGCACGTGGCCGCAGAAAAGACACATACGGACCCCGTACCCAGTTTTCTCCCCGGAACGGAAAAGAGGCCACGCATCCTGATATCCCGGTGAGCGGAGAGGACTTCATTCCGTCACAACAGGACAAATTTGCTGACAGAAACGAGAGTCCGAATCGTTTCTCCGGAAAAACGGATCGCCGTTCAAATCACCGGCGAGAACCCGAGTCTCCTTTGAACAAGTCCGGCGGAAAGACTTTCCGCCCTTCCACGGGAAGATCCCGCTACGCCACAGCCGGAAGGGACGACAACCGCTCCGCCCCCCCCAGGGAACACCGGGACCACTCATCCCGTCCCGTCAACGGCCGATTCCAGGAATCTTCGGACAGGCCGGAAGGGAAACGCTTCCGCCCGTCCACAAACAGATCCCGCTTCGCTACAGCCGGAAGGGACGACAACCGCTCCGCCCCCCCGAGGGAACATCGCGAACACTCATCCCGCCCCTCCAACGGCCGATTCCAGGAATCTGCGGACAGGCCGGAAGGGAAACGCTTCCGACCGTCCACGAACAGATCCCGTTTCGCTACAGCCGGAAGGGACGACAACCGCTCCGCCCCCCCCAGGGAACACCGGGACCACTCATCCCGTCCCGCCAACGGCCGATTCCAGGGAAGCAGAAAACAGGAGAACCGTCCATCCGGGACCGGATATCGTCCGGATCACCCTTTGGAAGAAGGCTTCAGGGGAAAACCCACCGGCCGCTCCTCCAACCGGCGGGAAGAACCCCGGGAGACGGGAGACAACCACACCCGGACATTTCTTTCGTCTGGAGGAAATCCCCGAAAACGGCTCCCTCCAAGGAGACCCGGCTCAGGAAGTCCTCGCCAACCCGGAAAAAACCATCCCCATCAATCTTAACGGAGCTGGACATGTATCGTTCCCACCCCATTTTGGATGTGACAACCCTTGCACCCGGTGCACCGGTGACCCTGGCCGGATGGGTACAAACGGTCCGGGATCATGGGGGATTGCTTTTTTTTGATCTTCGCGACCGGTCAGGCATCGTTCAGGTTGTCGTCAACCCCGACACAAACCCCGTCCTTGGGGCATTGGCAAAGACACTCCGAGACGAGTGGGTGGTCTCCCTCCATGGGGCGATTCAGACCCGGCCGGAGGGCACCCGAAATCCCGCTATCCCGACGGGATCTCTTGAAATCGCCGCTCAGGATATTCATGTTCTGAACACCTGTCCGACACCGCCTTTTCCCATCGATGAACGGGTTGAAGTCTCGGAAACACTGAGACTCACGTACCGTTATCTGGACATGCGACGTGAACCTTTGAGGCAATCCCTCAAGCTTCGTGCGGATCTGACCCATTTTGTCCGGAACTATTTGCACGATCATGCCTTCTGGGAAATCGAAACACCCATTCTGACACGCTCCACACCTGAAGGCGCCCGTGATTTTCTGGTTCCCTCCCGTCTGGAGAAGGGTTCATTTTACGCCCTCCCCCAATCCCCTCAGCTGTTCAAGCAGATCCTCATGGTCGGTGGACTTGAACGGTACTACCAGATTGCCCGATGTTTCAGGGACGAAGACTTGAGAGCGGATCGGCAGCCTGAATTTACACAGGTGGATATCGAAGCCTCATTTCTGACCATGGATCAGTTTCTCTATCTGGTGGAAGGAATGATTCAGGAGATTTTCTGCGAATTTGCAGGGGTTTCGCTGGATCGTCCTTTTGTCCGTATCACCCACAGGGAAGCCATGGAAAAGTACGGTTCCGACAAACCGGACCTCCGGTTCGGGCTGCCCATCAGCAATATCTCGGTCGCCGCCGGAAAAACCCAGTTCAGGGTTTTTCGTGACGTCCTCGAACAAGGGGGCATCGTTCTGGGACTCCGGTACCCGGGAGGGGCCTCCCTGAGCCGCAAGGAAATCGACGACCTGACACAATGGACGATCGACCAGGGAGCCAAGGGTTTGGCCTGGATCAAGGCAGAAGGAGAAACCTTCCAGAGCCCGATCCTGAAGTTTTTTCCGGAAGAATCACAGAAAGAAATTGCGGAAACGATCACCCCCGAGCCGGGAGACCTTCTCCTTTTCATTGCAGACAAGGAGCCCCTCGCAAGGAAAGTTGCCGGACAGTTGCGCCTGCACATTGGAGACAGTCTGGGGCTGCGTCCCTCTTCTCTTTATTCTCTCCTGTGGGTGGTGGATTTTCCGCTGTTTGAATGGAATGAGGAAGAAAACCGGCTGGAGGCCCTCCATCATCCATTTACCGCTCCGAGAAGGGAAGACATTCCCCTGCTGGAAACAAACCCGTTGTCTGTTCGCTCCGACGCCTATGACCTGGTGCTCAACGGAACAGAACTCGGGGGAGGCAGCGTCAGGAATTTCGAACCCAAGCTCCAGGAAAGACTCTTCGAAAAAATCGGGATCACGCCCGAAAGCGCTCGGGAAAGATTCGGGTTTCTCTTGGATGCGCTGACATTCGGCGCCCCTCCTCATCTGGGAATGGCTCTGGGCCTGGACCGCTTCGTCATGCTTTTGTCCGGACGTGACTCGATCAGGGATGTGATTGCTTTCCCCAAAACACAGAAAGGCACCTGCCTGTTGACCCAGGCGCCTTCCCCGGTCGATGCGTCCCAGTTGCGTGAGCTCGGAATGCGACCCCTCTAGGCCGACCTTCCCATCAAGAGAACCGTACTCCGTCGCCGGTCAACTCCTGAAAAAGAAAGGCCCGGAAAATGATCTCCGGGCCTTTTGCCACATCTGTTTATTTTTTCGATACAGTCAAATGTCATAATACAGGAAGAACTCGTGTGGATGCGGCCGAAGACGGACAGGGTCGACTTCCTTCTTCTGCTTTTCCCGAATCCAGGTTTCCACCAGGTCGGGGGTGAAAACCCCTCCCTTCAGCAAGAAATCATGGTCTTTTTCCAGCGCCTGCAGGGCTGCTTCCAGACTCCCCGGCATTTGCTTGATTTTTTTGCGCTCGCGGTCGGAAATCTCGTACAGATCCTTTTCAATCGGATCCGGGGGCGTCAGCTTCCGTTCGATGCCGTCCAGACCGGCCATCAGCATTGCGGAAAATGCCAGATAGGGGTTGGCGCTGGGATCCGGCGTACGGAATTCAAGCCGCTTGGCTTTTTCACTCTTGGAGTACATGGGAATACGGATGCACGCAGACCGGTTGCGCTTCGAGTAAACCAGATTAATCGGCGCTTCATACCCCGGGACCAGCCTCTTGTAGGAGTTGGTCGTGGGGGCGATAATCGCCAGCAGGGCCGGAGCGTGATGGATCAGACCGCCAATATAGTGTATCGCCGTCTGGGAGATGTCCGCATATCCGCCTTTCTGGAAAAAGAGATTCTTGCCGCCTTTCCAGAGGCTCTGATGGACATGCATCCCTGAACCGTTGTCCCCGAAAAGGGGCTTGGGCATAAACGTGGCCGACTTGCCGTATTTCTGGGCAGTGTTTTTCACGACATACTTGTATTTCATGACATTGTCCGCCATCTTGACCAGCGTATCGTAGCGCATGTCAATTTCGCACTGTCCCGCTGAGGCAACTTCATGATGATGGACTTCTGTTCGGATGCCAATCTTCTCCATCGTCAGGATCATGTCGGAACGGAGATCCTGCAGGGAGTCCGTTGGAGGAACCGGAAAATATCCCTCCTTGTGCCGGACCTTGTACCCCAGGTTTGGCTCTTCGTCCCTTTCGGAATTCCAGATCCCTTCAGCAGAATCAACCGAATAATGGGAATAGTGGGCACCGCTCCCGTAACGGACGTCGTCGAATACAAAAAACTCGCATTCCGGACCCCAGTAGGAGAGGTCTGCAATCTTCGATTTCAGGTAATGCTCCGCCTTCTGGGCGATATGACGGGGATCGCGCGAATAGGCCTCTCCAGTGACAGGATCCTTGATATTGGCCATCAGGACAAGCGTCGGGACCTGGGTAAAAGGATCGAGAAATGCTGTCTGCGGATCGGGAAGCAGAAGCATGTCGGATTCATTGATGGTCTGGAAACCCCGGATACTGGAGCCGTCAAATCCCAGCCCTTCCGTGAACAGATCTTCGCTCAGTTCGTGGGTAGAAGTGGAAAAGTGTTGCCATACTCCGAACAGGTCCGTAAAGCGGATATCAATGATCAGGACATTGTTTTTCTTCGCAAACTCGATTACCTCTTTGGGCGTCATAAAAATTCAACTCCTTATTTTCAGGGAACGGTCCATGAAAGGGTTCAGGGTGGTTGTGATGATCAACCCGGGTCTACCAGACGCTTGCGGTCCCGACGCAAAAAAAAAGCGTCTTTTTCAAAAAGACGCCCTTGTCTTCTGAATGGAGGAAACCCGAAGTTATTGGCAATGATTCTATGGACTGCCTCGAAAAGTGTCAAGATCCACTTCAGGTCTTTATTAAGGCAAAGCGCGTTTTCTGACCGGATTTGCAGCTAAATGAGCCGCTTTCTTTGTACAGAGGGTCCCGGAAAGACCAAATTTTTCCATATTTCTCTCCAAATCAACAAAATTGAGGACTGGAACAATTCCCGTCCGGAAAAGAGATTGTCATCCCGGACATTTTTGACAACGCGGGGAGCAAAAACCCCGCACATACTTGACATGAAACACTGTTAACTGGTTAGATGACACACACCCTGACAACAGGTCCGGACATGCCTTTTTCCGATGCGGGAAAGGGCCCATGGATCCCGGAGGACGCTCATGGCTCGAGATCGGACAAGACGGTTTTCCCGGCCTCTTCACTTTCACTTCTCCTCTTCCTTTTTTCCCGTCAATGCCGGGAGAAAAGGAATCACCCGGATCCCGGCGATCCCTCCTGAAGGCAACAGGATTCGATGACAGCCGGACTGACGGGCAGGTTCGTTCCGTTCTCCGCGGAGCCCGATGGAAGGGCTTACGTCCAGCTCGATCAACATTCATTGACCATCAAGGATGCCAATCCGGCATTCGCCCTCCTGATCGGGGCAGATGAGCCCGAAACCCTGAAAGGAATTCCCCCTGAACTCTGGCTCTATGGAGCCACCCCGGGGGAGGTTCGGAACGAAATCGGCAGAATCTTGCGCGGGGAGAAGACCAACGGAATCCTTGCGGGGCGCGTCCTGCTCCGCAACGGCAAGTCTGTTTCCTGTGACATTCATGTCGAGTTGGCGGAAGACGGGGATATTTATCTCCAACTGACCGATCGTGAACCGGGAAACCCTTCGGACGAACTGCTCCGCATCTCCCTTGAGCTCGACAGGAGAATCCTGAGGGGGTATTCCCTGGAGGCTCTTCTCACGCTCTCTACCCGGCGGATAGCGGAGCATTTTCACTTCCTTTTCGTCTATTTCGTCGTTCCCGAACCTGACGGGAAGCTGAAATTCGTCGCCATCGAATCCGAAGAACCGGAAACGAAAAGAATCCTCAGGGAGTTATTCACCGGCATCCGGTGGGACAGCTTTCCGGGTAACACTCTTTCCTGCGCTATTGCTGCAAAAACCCGCATGCCCTGTTTCCGGGAATCCCTCGCGGGAGAGGACATGCTGACACAAACCCTGATGACCCTGGGCACCCAAACCGTCTTCGCACTGCCGGTACACAATGGACGGAATCCGTTTCCCCGGGGAATCCTGACAGTCGGGGCGCGTTCCCCGTCGGAACTTTCCCTGTCTGTCAGGGATCGCCTGCTGGACTTTTCAGAAAAGATCGGCCTCGCTTTTGACAACCATGAGAAGACCCTCCAGAGCGAAACGGAAAAAAATGCCATCTTTGAAGGTGCTCCTGACGGCATTTACATTGCCGATGCCGACTCCCTCCTGATTCTCGATGCGAACCGGACCATGTGCGACCTGCTGGGTTTCTCAGACAAGTCTGACCTTGTCGGAAAAACGGTACTGGCGATTTCCACGACAGACGAACAGACGGTCCGGGCCGCGATTGCCGACCTGGACCGGTCCAGCAAACCATCGAAGACCGTATTCCGGAATTTTAAAGGGAAAGACGGCAGCCAGGTTCCTGTCAGCATCAGTTTCAGTCGCCTGACCTACCGGGGCATGAACGCCTATATGTCCCATGTCCGCGACATTACCCGGGAGAGGGAGGATGAAGCCGTCCGGCGCATTTCGAATGAAATGGACCGGCAAATTCTGGAAGGGGCCCCCCTCGAGGCCCTTCTGGCACGCATAGTCGACGGGATCGCGGACACGTTCGGGTTTCCTCTGGTCTATTTTGCCCTTCCGAATCCGGACGGAACCCTCCGGTATTCCAAAATCCGGAGCCGTTTGCCAGGAATCGCGCAGACACTGGAAGAAGCCGGAAAATCAATGAAATGGAACACCCCGCCCGGAAACCGGAGGGTGGGCTCCCGTGCACTCAAATCCCGCAAGCCGATCTTCAGTCCGATCAAGGATTTCGGAGAAACCCCCCTGCTGGACGCCTTTGTCCGGGCCGGCGTCAGGGCCTCCTTCGTCATCCCCATTCTCAGGGAAACCCCCCAACAGCTCCCGTGGGGCATCCTGACAATGGCTTCCGAGCTTGAATCCTCCCTTTCCGAACGGGTCCGGGAGATCCTGCTCGACCTGTCGGAAAAGGTCCGGATGGCCTTCCTCCGCTTCGACGAACAAAACCGGATCCGGCTTCAGCAGACCGCAATGGAATCCGCCCGATCTCCGTTCTTGATCACGACGCCCGAAGGGATCGTGGAGTGGGCCAACCCGGCCTTTATGTCCATGATCGGACAATCGGGAGAGTCGGTTACTCCCGTTGGGCTTCAGGAACTCTTTCCAGACGCCGTCGGAGAGGAGCTTCCGGTCACGCTGCTCGACATCGTCCGGACTGGAACGTTTTTCCAGGGGGAGATTCCGGGGCATTCCCGGTCCGGAGATACCTTCATCACGGAAACGATTGTCTCACCGATCCGCGATGCCAACGAGCGGGTGACACACATGCTGATCCACATGAAGGACATCACGGTGGAAAAGGTCCAGGCGAATGCGATCTGGGAGCTGGCCCACGTCGATTCCCTGACCGGACTTCTTAACTGGACGGCCTTCATGGACATTCTCGACCGTGAAATCCACAGGGCCCGGGAAACCGGCCAGGAACTGGCCGTCCTCTTTCTGGATCTCGACGGCTTCAAGGAAATCAACGATACGATGGGACACGAAACAGGAAACCGTTTTCTTCAGGTCATTGGAAGCCGTCTCCAGCAATGTTCGTTTATTTCGGACACCGTCTCGCGTATCGGAGGAGACGAATTTGTCCTCCTGTGCAAAAAGAAACCTTGCGACCGGAAATCCCTTACGCCGGACATCAAGAATTTGATGGACTTCATTTCCCGGCCGGTTGATATCGACGGGCGGCATTTTCAGACCACGGTCTCGGTGGGCATCTCTTTCTATCCGGCAGATGCGGAAAAGAGCGCCGACCTTGTCAGAAAATCTGACATTGCCATGTACCAGGCCAAAAAGGGAAAAAAGGGATGGCGGTTCTTTGATACACAAATGGAAGAACGCATCCGTCAACGGTACGAAAGCGAACTGGCCCTCCGCAGAGGACTCAGAGAAGGCCAGATCTCTCTCGTGTACCAGCCCCAGGTCGACCTGGCGAGCAACCGTATACGCGGTGTCGAGGCGCTTGTCCGCTGGAGACGGGACGATGGGGTCGTCCATCACCCGAAATCCTTTATCCCGTTGGCAGAAGAGTCGGGAATCATTCTGGAACTGGGGGAATCTGTCCTGGAACAGGCCTTCGAAACCCTGCATCGATGGAACACGGACACATTCCGCAATTTCCGGGTTTCTGTCAACGTTTCCCCGCGTCAGTTCTGGTCCAGAAATTTCTGGACAGCCCTCACGGAAAGAATTGCAAACCAGCCGGGTTCAGGCCAAAGGTTGTGTCTCGAACTCACAGAAAGTCTTCTGATGCAGAACCCGGCGGAAATCGGAAAAAGGTTGTCGGCCCTCCGGGAAATCGGTGTCAGAATCTCGATCGATGATTTCGGGACCGGATATTCCTCGCTGGCTTACCTGAGCCGTTTTCCGGTAGACGAGATCAAGGTGCCCCAGGAGTTTGTCCTGCGGATGAAGGAACACCAACAGGACCGGACGATCGTCAAGACCATCGTGCAAATGGCCCTGAGTCTCGGGATCGATCTGGTCGGGGAAGGAGCGGAAACCCGTTCGGAAATCGACATGCTTTTCGGACTGGGTTGTACAACACTGCAGGGCTACGGGATCGCCCGACCTCTTCCACTGGAAGAGGCAGAAGATTTTATGAGACAATTTTCCCCGCCACACGGGACTTGAGGCCGTTCCCGGCCATTGACCGGCTCCCTGAAACCGCAAAATTGTCCCTCATACCGGCGGATATTGTCAGGCTTTTCGAATGAACCCGGACTTCTCAACCTTCCAACCCGAACAGGTATGATCGTGAAAGAAAAAACCGACATGATTGTCATTGGCGCCGGTTCAGCCGGAAGGTATGCGGCCCGAGCCGCGGCAACCCTCGGGAAGATGGTGACACTTGTGGAGAAAGGACCCTTCGGAGGTCTATGCATCCTGAAAGGATGCATGCCCTCCAAGGCCCTTCTCAAACCGGCCCACGTCTATCACATGATGAAACATCGGCTGGGACCGTTAGGGCTCGGGATTGACGGCACTCCCCGGGCAGACGTTCCGGCGATCGTCCGGATGAAAAACACCATGATCCGGGAGATGGCGGAAGATGCCCGGAAGGTGGTCGAACAGACCGAAGGGGTTACCCTCCAGACAGGAAATTTTCGCTTTACCGGACCTAATGCAGGCATGCTGGATGGTGCACCCATCCTGTTCGACAAGGCGGTTATTGCAACAGGCTCCCGGATCCACCTGCCGGCGATCGCGGGGCTTGAGGCCGACTGGATCATCACTTCGGACGACGTACTGGAGATGGAACGCCTTCCCTCCTCGACCCTTGTCCTGGGAGGAGGTCCGGTGGGCCTTGAACTGGGACAATACCTCTCCTGTCTGGGGAGTGACGTCACCCTGGTGGACACGAACATGAACTGGCATCCGCACACGGATCCCGAAATAGCCCGGGAATATCTGGGAGCCCTGGTATCCCGGGGGATGACCATCCATCTGGGCATCCGGAACGAACGCTTCGGAACCCAGGAAGGAAAGCCCTTTTTCCAGTTCCAGTCCGGAGGAAAAAACCACACGGTGTCATTTGAAAAGGTCCTGGTCGCGACCGGACGTCGTCCTGATACCTCCATGCTGGATCTTCAGGCCGCCCAGGTCCACACGACGAAGCACGGACACGTTCAGGTGGATCAGTTTCTCCGGACGTCAAATCACAACATTTTCGCGGCGGGGGATGTGACCGGAATTCTTCCGGTCCTGAACCTGGCAACGTTCCACGGAGAGATGGCTGGCAGGAACGCCGCCCTTCCAGAACCGGTCCCGGTCCGGGAACCTGTTGTTCCGGTCGCGATTTTTACAGACCCCGAATATGCCCGGGCAGGGCTGACTGAAGCCCAGGCTTCCACACGAAAGGTTCCCGTGATCACCGGAAGGATTTCCTTCTCCGACCTGGGAAAGGCGATTGTCTACAGGGAGACGGAGGGAGGCCTCAAGATCATTGCCCACGCCAAAACACGGGAAATCCTGGGGGTGGAGATCTTTGGCGCCGGCGCGTCCGACCTGGTTCACACGCTCACTGCCGCCATGCATTTTCATGCCACAATCGACCAGTACCAGGAGATGCTGCACATTCACCCTACCTTTTCGGAAATTTTCAAATATCTCGTGGATGACATGACCGGATCTCTCTGAAGCGAACGCCCGTTTGATCCCGAACGATCCCTAGTAGCCTCCGAACTCATATTCCACGAGAGCATATGTCGTGGGCTGGATACCGGAGGGTCCATACACGGAAATACCTTCCCCGATCTCTCCAAGCAACTTGTCGCCGAACGGAAAGTAGGCCACCTCCGGGATCAGGGAAAATCCCCGCATCGTTTGCCCCGATGTGGTCAAAAGAGCACTGTTGAAGTCGAACTGGACCTGGGTCGCCCAGATATTTTCCCATGTTCGTCCGATGCTGGTCCGAAAGAAATAATCCGCTACAGCCCCCTCGGAAACGGGCATCTCATAGCCGGTAATACCCTGGAAATAGACACGATGGTAGCGGAAGGCCCACAGAACTTCCGGAGTCAGTTCGTTTCCGACTCCCGGAAAGCTTTGCGCCTGGGGGGTCGGCCACCAAGTCCCCTCCACTTCAAACGAAAGGATGCCCGCCAGTCGGGAAACATCTGACCCACCCTGGATGGCGACAGCCCGGAGTCCAAGCGTGATGGGACCAAAAGAGGACATCCCCTGACCCAGCGGATAGGTCAGAAGAAAAACGGGAAAATCGAATTCCCCGCCCAACCAGGAGTTGAACGCAAAATCGAGCTCTCCGGACAAGTCCCACTCGTGTCCGGAGGAAAGGTTATCCTGATTGACAGAGTGGATATAAAAAGCGTTTTCGACCCAGGCTTCTTCGATATGCACACTCCGGACAATGCCCCGGTCGGGATCCAGATAAACCAGGGTATTTCCTCCGTCGTTTGCCTGTAAGGGAGGGGAACCTGTCACTGTTTCCTGGGAGCTTTCCGAAGGGCCTGCCACCGCAGAAGACGAACTGGCGGACATGGAAGGGGCCGGGGATGGGTCCATTGCATGGACCGTTGGAGGGTACATCCAGAAAAACGCGAACAACACAATACAATCCAGAAAGGAATGACGCAAAAGGATTTTCAGAGACAAACGCCCCCCTTTGACAACCGGAATCAAGATACAATGAGTGAAGGTATTTAGAATAATGATTCTCATTTTCAAATTCAACCATCCCGAAATCCTTGGATAGGGGCGTTCTTACTGACCTCCATGGGCGTTCGCCATCGTATATGACACAAACGACACCTCATTGGCGACCACCTTCTGCTCGTAAACAAGTTTTCCGACCCCCTTCCTTCCGCTATACCGACCAATTCCCCTTGCATAATCACCCCGCTCCAGATCGATATCGTGTCGAAGGATCATCATACCTACCCGGACATTGACGGCGATACCGAAGAGATCTTCCCGCCGGAGCGGAATAAGGGAGCCGGAGGTCTGCCTGGCGAAGTAACGCTTCCAGAAAGGAAAATGCACCTGAAAAAGACCGTAGTCTTCCGTTTTGCGGTTCAAGGCCCGGGGATTGAAACCCGATTCTTCCTGTGCAATCGCTACTGCGACATAAAGCGGAATTCCCTCCCGCCGGGATTCCAGCAGGATATGGCGCGCAATTTGCCCGCAAAGTTCGGGAGGTAATTGTCGGGTGCTGTGGAGTGAGATATATCGGGAAAGCATCCGCACTTTGCCGGCATCCGGAAACGGGTCGGCCCAGACAGGAGCTATCATCCCGGCGGCAAGGAAAAAAGGAAAAACAATCAGGCAGAGAAAGCTTGCTGAATAAAAAGAAAGGGAGATCCCCTTGTGATACAGGGATCTCCCTTGTCGATCTTCCGGATCCAGGTCAAAAACCCGCATCATCGCCTGACTTTAGGTGGAGAACGAACTCCCGCACCCGCAGGAAGACTTGGCATTGGGATTCTTGATGGCAAAACCGGAACCGTAAAGGTTCTCGACATAGTCGACCTCGGCACCTTCGAGGAGAGGATAACTCTGGGCATCAACAAAAAGCTTTACCCCGCCTTCCTCCACAATCTGGTCCATTTCACCGGGGGCTTCCTCAAATGCCATTCCATACTGGAACCCGTGACAGCCACCACCGGAGACGTAAACGCGAAGGCCATACCCTTTTTTGTTCTCCGACTCCAGATACTCCGAAACTTTTTCTATGGCTTTTTCTGTTAATGTAATCATATGATTCCTCCCTTGGATCAACTATAGGCCATAATCTTCCGATTGCGGCCAACAAGCGGTGCCGGGCGGTTTCGTCGATTCTCCAGGATAACGGAATCGACAATTTCACCGCACAGGATACACCGCCAGCCCCTGAAATTCATATACCCGGTGTCATCTCTCAAATCGCTGAACTCTTCTTCAATCATCTCGTTCTGGCATCGCGGACAATCCATTCTTTATCCCTCCTTGTCCTCATGGGGATCACCTGGGATCCCGTATGCCAATTATATATAGCAATACTCATGCCAAACGAGTCAAATCAGCGTTTTTTGTTTCGATGGCCCTCCGGATTCCTTTTAATTGTTCCAGAATGAAACATGTCGACATCCAACTATCCGTTTTGAAACACCCTAATGACCATTCATGGCACGGTGGTAGAGAGTGAAACCAAAATACGCGTTGATCAGGATTACCAGGGTTGGCACGAGAATCACCAGGACAAAGAGAAAAATGGTCACCCGTTTTTTCAAATCCAACAGTTTGCCTCCAGATATTCCCGAGATTCTCTCTTTCAGCCTGTTTCCTCATAGAGGATTTCCGCAATCGTATATCGCACCTCACCTGCCGGAACCCTGATCGTGACGGTCTCTCCTTCCGAACGGCCAATCAGCGCCTTTCCCACAGGGGAGTGCACAGATATCCGCCCGGACTTGAGGTCGGCCTCTTCCTGTCCGACCAGGGTATAGCATTTCTCTTCCTTCGAGTCTTCGGGCACAAGCCTTACGGTCGCTCCAAACGTGATACGGGAATGATCCTGGTGTGCTGCGGATACGACGATGGCCGAGGCCAGTTTCGCTTCCAGTTCCTTGATCCGGGAGTTGATAAAGCCTTGACGCTCCTTGGCTGCATGATATTCCGCATTTTCGGAAAGGTCACCATGCGCCCGTGCTTCCGCTATGTCCTGGATATTTTTCGGGCGCTCCACATGTTTGAGCTTTTCAAGCTCTTCCTGCAGCTTCTCGTACCCGGCCCTTGTCATCGGAAACTGGTTCATGTGATCGTTTTCACCTTCCCTGCACTCTGTTCGCCACCATCAGTAAACAATTTTATTATAACCAAAGCACCCGGTCCCCTCAAGGCGAAGGGGCTGCACGGAAAATTTCCTGCAAGGAATAAACCGGTCCGGGATGCCCACCGGACAGGTCTGAAGACAACGCCGAAGAAGCGGCGCGGGCTCCGGCCACCGTCGTATAATAGGGGATGTTCCGGACCAGGGCTTCCCGGCGAATGGAAAGAGAGTCCTTCTGGGCTGTCCGGCCGGAAACAGTATTGATCACGATCTGGATATCACCGTTCTTGATATGATCCACGATATGTGGACGGCCTTCCTTGACCTTGAGAACCTCTTCGACAGGAACCCCTCCTGATACGAGAAACTGCCGTGTCCCCTTCGTCGCGACAAGACGAAATCCCAACGAAACAAGTTCCTTTGCTACCGGCAGGATCGGAGCCTTGTCCTGATCGCTGACGCTGATCAGGACCGTGCCGGCGCGGGGCAGCATCATCCCGGACGCTTCCTGGGCGTCAAGGAATGCCTTGCCGAACTGCCCTGAAATCCCCATCACCTCCCCTGTCGATTTCATTTCCGGTCCCAGAAGCGTATCGACCCCCTGGAATTTACGGAAGGGAAAAACCGCCTCCTTGACGGCCACGAAACGATGAGAGATGTCTGTTTCGTCCAGCCCCAACTCCCGTATGGTGGACCCGAGAAGGATCCGCATGGCCATTTTGGCCAGAGGGATCCCGATCGACTTGCTGACGAAGGGGACAGTCCGGGAAGCGCGCGGGTTGACCTCCAGAACAAAGACTGTTTCATTTTGAACTGCAAACTGGATGTTCATCAGTCCCCTGACGCCCATCGCCAGTCCCAGCTGGCGTGACTGCTGGCGGATGTCAGACAGAACGTTTGCGGAGAGATTCATGGGGGGGAGAAAGCAGGATGAATCGCCGGAATGGATGCCGGCTTCCTCGATATGTTCAAGAATGCCCGCCACAAAAACCTCTGATCCGTCGCATAGCGCGTCCACATCCACTTCCGTGGCCTGCCCAATGAACGAGTCGATCAGCAAGGGAAACCTGAAATCCATGTCCTGGATGCGCTTCAGATACTCCTGAAGGCCTTCTTCGTCGTAGAGCACCTCCATGGCCTCTCCGCCGAGAACGTAGGAGGGGCGGAGAAGGACCGGGAATCCGATCCTTCGAACCTGTTCCGGAGCTTCCCCGATGGCGTGCGCCAATGCGCTGGAAGGCTGTTTCAGTCCCAGTTCATCGATCACCGCACGGAATCGCTCCCTGTCTTCCGCCAGATCGGTCATATCCGGAGAAGTTCCAAGAATCGGGATCCCCAGTTCCGCAAGTTTCCGGGAGAGCTTTAGCGGAGTCTGCCCTCCGAACTGGACAACCACTCCCCTGGGGTTCTCCCGATCCAGAATGGACAGCACATCTTCAATGGCCAGGGGATCAAAGTGAAGCCGATCGGAAATATCAAAATCTGTCGATACCGTTTCCGGATTGCAGTTGACCATCACGGCTTCTACCCCCGCTTCCCGAAGGGCCATGACCCCATGGACGCAGCAGTAGTCGAATTCCACACCCTGACCGATCCGGTTGGGCCCTGACCCCAGGATGACGATCGGCTTTGGGGTGGTGTCGACCGGGGGCATTTCCTCTTCACCCCCATATGTCCCATACAGATATGGGGTCCTTGAGGCGAATTCCGCGGCACAGGTATCCACATGACGGTGGTGTATGACAACCCCCCGCCTCAGGCGCATTTCCCTGACTGCCTCTTCCGGATGTCCCAAAAGTCGAGCAAGCATCTGATCCGAGAAACCGTCCTTTTTTGCTTTCATCAGGAGTTCTTCCGGAAAAAGCGCCAGTGGCTCCCCTTTCAGCCGGCCGATCTCCATTTCCAGTTCGATGATTTCCCTGATTTCCCGGAGGAACCAGGCATCGATACCTGTCCATTCCCGCACCTGTTCCAGGGAAACCCCCCGGCGAAACACTTCTCCGATCGCATGGATACGATTGTCCAGAGGGGTCTTCAGAATCTGGGCGATGTCCTCAGGGTCAGACGGAAGCTTGAGCGGCATCAGCCCATAAGTGTTGTTTTCCAGGGATCGAAGCGCCTTCTGGAATGCCTCCTTGAAGTTGTGGCCTATTCCCATCACCTCGCCAACCGATTGCATCTGCGGTCCCAGAACCCGTGAAGCCTGGGGAAACTTCTCAAAATGGAAACGGGGAATCTTGACAACAACATAATCCAGAGACGGCTCGAAAGATGCCGGGGTCGTGCCGGTAATGTCGTTCGGGATCTCGTCCAGCGTATAACCGATGGCGACCTTCGTTGCCACGCGGGCGATCGGAAAACCGGTCGCCTTGGAAGCAAGGGCTGAACTGCGGGAAACCCTCGGATTCATTTCAATCACGACCACCCGCCCGGTATCGGGGTGTACGGCAAACTGTACGTTCGAACCACCCGTCTCCACTCCGATCTCCCGAAGGATGGCGATCGCGGAATTTCTGAGATACTGGTATTCCCGGTCAGGCAATGTCATCTGGGGGGCAACGGTAATACTGTCTCCGGTATGGACCCCCATGGGATCAAGATTTTCGATGGAACAGACAACGATAGCATTGTCCACCCGATCCCGTACGACCTCCAGTTCAAACTCTTTCCAGCCCAGGAGGGATTCCTCGACCAGAACCTCATGAACAGGACTCATCTCGAGCCCCACGGCCACCCGCTGTTCGAATTCCTCGAGGTTGAAGACGACGCCGCCGCCGCTACCTCCCAGCGTAAATGACGGCCGGATCATGATTGGAAAGTTCAGAACATCCAAAGCCTTCCGGGCATCGCTCATGGAATGGGCAACAAAACTCACAGGACTGGCAAGGCCGATGGACTCCATTGCCTTTTTGAATAGCCCCCGGTCTTCCGCTTTACGGATTGTCTCCACCGACGTGCCAATCAGTTCGATACCCAGACGTTTGAGTATGCCCCTGTCCGACAGCTCGATGGAAAGGTTGAGCGCCGTCTGTCCTCCCATCGTCGGAAGAATGGCGTCCGGACGGTCTTTTTCAAGGACTTTCGCGACGGCGTCGGCCGTGAGGGGAACCATATAAGTCGCGTCGGACAGTTCAGGGTCCGTCATGATCGTTGCGGGGTTGGAGTTGACCAGTGAAACGCTGTAGCCTTCTTCTTTCAGTGCCCTTAGGGCCTGTGTCCCCGAGTAGTCGAACTCCCCCGCCTGTCCGATGACGATCGGTCCTGACCCGATGATAAGAATTCTTTTCAGATCTGTTCTTTTAGGCACTTCTGGTCTCCTGTTCGGCCAAAGATCCATCCCCGGACTCCGGAAAGACCGGATCTTCACATTCGGGTGAAAACTCCTGGACATACCCTTCCAGCAGGTTTTCCTGAAAAAGGGTCTCCAGGGCGTCTTCATACTCCTTTCGGGTAATCGGTCTGTCCAGAAGGGGCTTCTTCGAAGCCCGGTTCGTCGGAAAATACTGCGCCATCAAGGAGACTGCGGTCGTCTCTCCGAGGGAGCCGTGAATGAATCCTGCCGTCTTTTCCCATCCACCCAGTCCGTTTGGCATGATCAGGTGTCTCACGATCAGTCCTCTGCGGGCGATTCCTTCCTGATCGAGTACCAAAGGTCCCACCTGACGAAGCATTTCTTCCACCGCAGCCCTGTTATGAAAGACATAGCCTTCGGCCTTCGACACCTTCCGGGCCCACACATCGCTTGAGTACTTCATGTCCGGCAGGTAAATATCGATCCAGCCCTCCAGAAGACGCAACATCGAGACAGAGTCGTATCCGTTGGAATTATAGACGACCGGAATGCGGAGTCCGGCTTCCCGGGCAAGGACCAGGCTATGCAGGATCGGTGGAACGATATGGCTGGGGGTGACAAGATTGATATTGTGCGCACCCCGGACTTCCAGCTCCAGGTATATGGAAGCCAGACGGGATGGCGTCACTTCCCGACCGTAATCCATCTGGCTGATCGGAAAATTCTGGCAAAAATCGCAATTCAGGTTGCATGCAGCAAAAAAAACGGTGCCGGAACCGCGGGTCCCGGAAATCGGAGGTTCCTCGCCAAAATGGAGATTATAGGCGGAAATCTTCGGCAATACCCCCGTACGGCAGGTCCCCAGCTCCCCCTCCTTCCGGTTCACCCCGCATTCCCGCGGGCAGACGACGCAGGCGTCCAGAAAAGAATAGGCTCTTTCAACCAGGGACCGGGCACCCGGATCCCTGATGCCATCCAAATCCGGAATGTTGTCAGAAACCATTGGACGACCCTGACAAAATCCGGATGAACTCTCCAAAAACAGGATGGGCGTCAGTCGGTCCGGGGGCCGACTCCGGATGGAACTGGACGGAAAGAATGGGCGCGTTGGAAAATCGGACACCTTCCAGGGAGCCGTCATACAGGCTTCTGAACCATACATGGCAACCTTCCGGAAGGGTTTTTTCGTCCACAGCGTAATTGTGGTTCTGACTAGTGATCCAAACACGCCGGCTTTGGGTGTCCACGACAGGGTGGTTCACGCCATGGTGGCCGAAAGGCAGCTTGTAGGTCCGAGCGCCGGACGCAAGGCACAGAATCTGGTGACCCAGACAGATTCCCAATATTGGCACCCGGCCCAAAAGGGACCTGACTTCCGTAACGATGGAAGTCAGGCGGGCGGGGTCTCCGGGACCATTCGATAGAACGACACCGTCCGGACGGTCTTCCAGAATGGTTTTGGCGGAAGTGTTCGGCGGAACAACATTGACCTGGACGCCAGCCTCTTCCAGCTGCCGGACAATGGAGCCCTTGGCTCCGAAATCGAACAGGATCACACGAAGGCCCGTTGCTCTTCCGGAGAACCCATCCGGATGGAGCGTGCCGGCAACCTTTTCCACCCAGTCCTGTGTTTCTATCGGGGACACATGGGAGGCCCACTCCCTCATTTTTTCCCGACCGGCATCCTCGGTGGTCAGAACCCCCCTTTGCACCCCCGAATTCCGCAATCGTACCGTCAGCGAACGGGTATCGATCGCGGACGCGGCAACGACATTCTGGTCGGAAAGGTAACGGGGAAGAGAGGTCCGGCTCCTGTGGTGAGAAGGAACATCACACATTTCAGCCGTGACAAATCCGGCAAGGTGGACTTTTCCGGATTCGGCATCGCGATAATTGATACCGGTGTTCCCGATCATCGGCGACGTCATGACCACAATCTGGCCGGCATAAGAGGGATCGGTGAGGACTTCCTCATATCCGGACATGGCCGTGTTGAAAACGACCTCTCCCCGGACCGTGCCAATCGCCCCGCGGGACTCTCCCCGGAAAACCGTACCATCCTCCAGGGCGAGCCAGACTGGAATACTCATGCTTCCTGGTCCTCCTCCCGGTCATCAAAGACCTTTTTCCCTTCGACAAAGGTCATCCGGACCTTGCCGGGAAGTTTTTGTCCTGAAAACGGAGAGTTCCGGCTCCTCGACCGAAACCGGGGAACTCCGGCGACCGTCGTTTGCCGGGGGTCGAAGACCATCAGGTCGGCTAGACCACCCGGCCGGATCTCACCCCTCGGAAGCCCAAATACCCGGGAAGGCCTGACGCTCATCAGATAAAGAAGCATCGACAAGTCCAGGGCCCCGCGGGAAACCAGTTCCAGGCCCAAACCCAGAGATGTTTCAAGACCAATAATCCCGAAGGGGGCCTGGTCGAACTCCCTCTCCTTTTCAAACGGAGCATGGGGGGCATGATCTGTCGCGATCATGTCGATTGTGCCGTCCTTGAGTCCTTCGATAATGGCCAGGCGGTCCTCTTCCGTCCTGAGCGGAGGATTCATCTTCGCATCCGCGTGGTGACAGCGCACGGCTTCATCGGTCAGGGAAAAATAATGGGGACAGGTTTCCGCCGTCACATGCAGATGTCTTTTCTTGGCGTCCCTTACCAGACGAACGCCGCCGGCAGTTGACAGATGCGCCACATGCAGCCGGCCACGCGTGGATTTCAGGATTTCCAGGTCCCGGGCCACGATCACCTCTTCGGAGGCGGAGGGGATACCCCGAAGCCCCAGATCGGTCGAAACCCAACCCTCGTTCATCACTCCCCCGTCCGAGAGATCCCGGTCTTCACAATGATCGATGACCGGACGGCCAAAAAGGGCCGCGTATTCAAGGGCTCGCCTCAACAGGCGGGAAGTTTTGACAGGAAGTCCGTCATCCGAAAATCCGACGCATCCTGCCCGGGAAAGAGCCCCCATTTCCGTCAGGGTTTCGCCCTTCAGTCCCAGGGAAACGGCGCCTATGGGAAAAACCCGGCATAACCCGATTTCCCTCGCCTTGTTGATCATCCCGAGCGTCACTTCCGGATGGTCATTGACCGGATCCGTATTGGCCATCACACAAACGGTGGTATACCCTCCGGACACAGCGGCCCGGGATCCCGTCCCGATCGTTTCCTTATAATCAAACCCGGGCTCCCTGAAATGGGCGTGGACATCGACGAGTCCGGGGGTGACCACACACCCCTCCCCTTCCAAGACCGGAATGGAGGGTCCGGGAGGAGGAATGGTCCCGAACTCCTTGACTCGACCCTGTTCCACCCGGAGATCCCCGATCATGTCCACACCGGTTGCCGGATCCAGAAGCCGGACATCTCTCAGAAAAAAAGACCTTTCCCGGTCAGACCTGTCCATCTTTATCCCTTTCTATTGCCCTGCCATCAGGAGATACAGGACAGCCATCCGAATCCCGACTCCATAATGGACCTGGTCCAGAATCCCTGAATGGGAATGGAATGCCTCTTCGTCCTGGATTTCAATGCCCCGGTTGATCGGGCCGGGGTGAAGTACAAGCACATCGGGACTGGCAAAACGAAGCACCGCCGGGGATATCCCGTAAAGCCGGGCATATTCGCTGAGGGAAGGAATGAAACTGGCCGTTGCCCTCTCAAGCTGAAGTCGTAATGCCATCACAACGTCACAGCCCTTGATCCCCTCCCGAAGATCATGCGCTACATTCACTTTCCAGCCGCTCATGTCCCTGGGGATCAAGGTGGGAGGACCCACCAGGCGAACATCGACTCCCATCCGTGTCAGGGCCCGTATATTGGAGCGGGCAACCCTGCTGTGGAGGATATCACCGACAATCGCTACCCGCAGTCCGGTGAAGCGGCCCTTTCGTTTCAGGATGGTATACAGATCCAGCAGAGCCTGGGTGGGATGCTCCCGTAACCCGTCTCCCGCGTTGATCACATGACAGCCCACCCGGCGGGAAATCCATTCGGGAACCCCGGACGAAGGGTGTCGTATGACGACACCGTCAGCCCCCAGCGCCTCGATGGTCCTCACCGTATCGAGAAGGCTCTCCCCCTTCACAACGCTGCTCTGGGAGGTGGTGATATTGATGACGTCCGCCGAAAGCCTTTTGGCGGCAATCTCGAACGATGTCCGGGTCCGGGTCGAGGGCTCGTAAAAAAGGTTGACCAGCGTTTTACCCCTCAGGGAAGGGACCTTTTTGACCGTCCGTGAAGAAAGATCCAGAAAAGAATCCGCTGTCCGGAAAATGCCGTTCATTTCATCAAGTGACAGATCATCAATGGACAACAGGTGGGATGACGACAGGAAATCGGTCACACGCTCCCCCTTCCGGTTTCCTTCCGCAGAAGGGCAACGGATTCCCGGTTGGTCTCAAGCGAAACCTCCACCACTTCATCTCGCCCTGTCGGAATGTTTTTGCCGACAAAATCAGCCCTGATCGGAAGTTCGCGATGCCCCCGGTCGATCAATACAGCGAGCTGTACGAGCGTCGGTCTTCCCAGGTCCATTAGGAGATCGAGCGCACATCGGACGGACCGGCCGGTATAAAGGACATCATCGACCAGGACGATTTTCTTGTGATCGACAGATTCCGGAAGAAGACTTTCTTTCAGGAATGGAGGAGAGGGTTTGGTCGACAAGTCATCCCGGTAGAGGGTGATATCCACTGTTCCGAGGGATACGGGCCTGCCTTCAATGGACTGAAGACTGGAGACCAGCCGACGGGCGAGTGCTCCGCCACCCTGAAGGATGCCGATGAGGTAAAGATCGCGGGATCCCTGGTTTCGCTCCAGGATTTCATGCGCCATCCGGCGGATTATGCGATCAATCTGCTCCGGATCCAGCAGAATCTTCCTGGAGGAGACAGACTCCTCCGGCCGTGCGGGAGATGGGGAAGAACTGAAAGAATCCAACGACAGGAACCTTTCCCAGGCTCACGGACCTGGAATTAAAAGGCTTCGGAAATCCCCTTCTTCAGGGGGAAGATGCGGATGATTTCGAGAGGTCCTTCTGTTCCATCGCCAAACCATTTTCAAGCCCCATATGCCGAAACGAAGGCTTGACCAGCTTGGTCATGTGGGTCGACCCGTCCTTGTGCACCTCTGGATAAACACAGTAATTTGCGAGGATCGTCGCCTGTGTGTCCTTAAAAAAATTACCTGAAAAAGGACCACCGGTCAAGATAGATCCCGCTTTCAGAAGAAAACCGCGATACATCTCGATATTGCGCGGGTAAATCTTTCCCTTGTCGATATCGAAATTCGGCTTTCCAAGGACAAGACTCTCCTTGTCCTGCTCGACGGTCCACAACCACTCCCGGACACCCTGCAGATCGGTAAAGACGGCGGCTTCCCGCGTCCATGGATGCTGGTTGATCGGCATAAAATAATCATAAAACCCGTGGAGCTGGGCTTCTGCGACCATCATCCTGCTTGCCCAGGATTTTTGCCAACGGGCGTAAACGGCTGGCGATATATCTGTCCGGTCCAGCATGGAATCCATTTCCTGGGCCAGATTCCTGTATTCTCCATAAAGGGAAGCCAGCTGTTGGTGGACTGCCTTGACAGGATAGTCCGCCTTCTGGTCCACCACCCAAGCCAACGAAGGGGAAGGGCTCAGGAGGGCGACAAAAAAAGCAGCGGAAAGAACCAAAAACACCGGACGTTTCATGGCCGTATCCTTTCTTACTGGAAGCGTTCCCCGACCTTCGTCTCCACCCCACTTTCGAGACAGCGGAAGTGGGGATAAAGACGTTCATAGGAAGCCTGGAGCTCTTCTGGGAGAACCCGGACTTCATGAATCGTCGTCATGAAATTCGTATCCCCTTCCCAGCGCGGGAGAATGTGCGCGTGGAGATGATCCCGTATTCCCGCACCCGCACTTTTCCCCACGTTAATCCCGAGATTGAATCCAGATGGATTATACTCCTTTTCCAGAATTTTTTCGCAAATCCGGAGGAGGTCCATCATGTCCCGGAGGCTTTCCGGACTCTGGCCGGACAATGTCCCCCCATGGTTGTGGGGAACCACCATGAGATGACCGCTAGTATATGGGTAAGCATTCAGGACGACATAACAAAGCGTGGTCCTGTGCAGGACAAGACGATCCTTTCCCACTCCTGAACGGGATAGCTCACAAAGTACACAGCCCCCATCTTCGGTCGCACGCGACTCACCCTTGATATAACGCATTCTCCAGGGGGCACTCAAAGACTCCACTGACCCTCCCTTCTTCCGGCCGAACGCTCCGGCAAACCTTCATGAACGCGTTTACGACATACCGACTCCCATTGCCGGACCCACCCGTGATCCTCTCCCCTTGTGGTGGTCAGGGTCAAGACCCGCTCCCCTTCACCTTCCCACAACATACTGAGACGGCAAACGACAGGAAATAATTCACGGATGGTAGACGGGAGCTTTTCTCCCCATTCAACAAAAGACCATGAATAGACCCGGTCTTCCAGAAGGGGTTCGATAAAATCAGGGTCATCCCCTGTCGGCGGCAGACGATCCATGTCGCCATGAAAAACCCGCCATCCCTCACCGTAGTAAACCTGATGGGTCACAAATGTCGGGCTGTTGACCTGCCCCTTGAACCCCAGACTCCGCATGAATCCTCTCACCAGTTCCGTTTTCCCTATTCCGGTGGGACCTTCCAGAAGAAGCAGTGTTCCGGCGGGGAGAAACGGTCTCATGGATTCTCCGCAAATACCCGTGGAAAAATCCGGCGGACAGAGAATCACGCTAGGCAATTTCATCCTGGGCGAGCGCTCTCAGCAGGTCTGTTCGTCCGACAACTCCTGCAAGCTTCCCCTTGTCAAGGACCGGCAACAGGTCGGCGTTTGTTTTTTCAAATATTTGGGCCATTTCTTCAATTGTTGATGTCGGGGTGATTGTCACCGGGTTCTTCTGGTATATGTCCGCAACCTGAGTCGCCGATATCCGTTCGATTTCCTTCTTGAGACGACCGGGAGGCTCGATGAAAAACCAGGCATCCAGTAGTGAAATGGTTGTGGGGATATGCAATGGTTTTTCATGGTGGATCAGGTCATGTTCGCCCACTACCCCCAGGAAGTTCCCGTTGGAATCAAGAACCGGCACTCCGTTCAGACGATTCTTGACCAGGACATCCGCCAATTCCCTGAGAGATGCTTCCGGTGTGACGGATACCAGGGAACTGGTCATCAGGTCTTTTGCAGTCATTTCGGTGCTTCTCCAGAACGTACCGTTAAATTTCCCATATCAGTTTTCCTCATCCTATCCCAATTGAAGACATGTTTCCAGAGAGGGGAATACCCTTTCTAGCATCTGCACGCATATCGAATCAGACTTTCCGGTAAAGAAAGACGGCCATCATGGCCGAAAAAACTGGCACCAGAAGGAAGAAACCCAGGGAATGATCAAGTGATGATTTTTGAGAAGCCCAACCAATCAGGGAAGGAGAAGGCAAATCCCCGAAAACATGGGAAATCAATAAGCTCAATCCCATGAGAGGAGCCGAGACAAGAGGCGGATTCCTCGTCAGGATCAGACAGTTGACCGGAACTGTTCCCAGGAAGAGTCCAAAAGTCGCCAGTATGAGACCCTGCATCAACCACCCGTTTGCAGGAGCTGCCAGGACGATGATAATCCCGGCAGCTCCCAGGACCAGACCTCCAAAGGTCGTCCGGAACCCCCATGCGCCCGATTCTTCGCAGCGTTCCCTGTCCAGAAGGATCCCGCCCAGCAAGATTCCTGACAACCCCCCGAAAAAGAGAGCGCCGCTGGAAAAAAAGTTGGCCCTGGAAAGCCCCATCCCTTTGACCCGGGTCAGATAAACAGAAATCCATGCGGCCATTCCTCCCAGAACAAAGGTGATGGCGGACTGGACGAAAAACGAAAGAAGGACCGATTTCTTGAAAAAACCTTCCCGGAAATGACCCTTTCCCTTGAAACTGATTTCATCATCTCTTGTCCTTCCAAAAGACCTGTAAATCAGAAAGGACAATAAAATACCGGGAAGCACCGGAATCAATAATGCATACTGAAAGTCCCATGTCCGGGGGAAAATGGCTCCGAGGGCAAATCCCATGGCCGATCCGACAGGAATGGCCGCATAGAATATGCCCAGTCCAGCCCCTGTCCCCTGGACACGGGCGAAATTTCTGTTCATCAGAAAAACAGGAGCAAGGGTTGTTAAAACAGCCTCTCCGGCTCCTGTCAACATCCTTCCTGCAAACAGGAATCGGAGGTCCGGAGCCAATCCTGTAATCGCCATTCCTGCGGAAAAAGTCAGAATGCCTCCTGAAATCAGGACTCCGGGGGAGAGCGACCGGATCAGAATGCCGGCAAAAGGGGCTATCAGCACGTACACGGCCGTAAATGAAGATGCCAGCAGACCCAAAGTCAGATCCGGGATTGAAAATCGAAGCCGGAAAAGGGGGAAGAGGGACAGAAACAATTGTCTGTCGAGATAATTGAGCAAATTGGAAAATAAAAGGAGAAAGGCCAGTCCGGATGGACCTAGCCCATCAGGAAGGCGGCAGCAAAGTCTCGACAATTCCGGAATCCTCTTTCATCGAATGAAACAGGGACCTGTTCCGGATGAGATATATCACGATAATGACATTCAGGACGAATGCCCCCAGCCTAATCCAGGAGAAATGCTCATGGATGGCATAGACCTCGAACGGGATCAATGCCGATATTTCGATAATGGTCATATATTCAGCCCATCTGAAGCGCTTGTGCAGTCCCCAGGCTACAGAATAATTGACCAGGCCATAAATAATCCCTCCGACGGAAATCATCTTGAGCATATTGGGAGAAATCAGTCCGGCCTTGTGCAAAAGCTTTCCGGTCCAGGCGTTGTCAACATCCAGGTTGAAGTTCTGGGATAATTTGACTAGAAAAGATGACAGGTCGACATGGATCAGACTCAGCCCCCCGATCCCCAGTATGAGGGTCAAGGTTCCCTTCGCAATCCTTTCGAGGATGATGTATTTTAAAAAAAGGGGGGATTTGTGTTTGAAAATCATTCAGGAATTCTATCAGAGGGTTTCCTCTATGTCGAACCGTTCACGATGCAAGCGCCTTTTGACGATCATGTTCTTGTCCGGGTACCTTTTTTTGCCGGGAGTACCGGGCTTTCCAACGGCGAACGCCTCAGCATCGGGAGACGGAATTCACCTCTACATTCCGGAAAAGGTGACCGCTGGCAAGGAAATTCCTGTCAGGGTCGTTTTTGACCATCAGCCTCCTGCCAAAGAATTCTGGCACCTCGTCGTCGACATGGACGGGAGCCCTGTCGCACTGGCAGACCTCTCTCTTGGAAGGGAAACAGTCGTCAATGTCCCCTCCCCTGCCCCAGGTGTGCACAAAATGGCCGTACTCTGGAAAAATCCGCCCGGCGGAAAATCTCTCCTCCTCCAACGCTTCGTTACGGTCACGAGAGATCTCACGGGTCAATCGGATGGAACCCTGGATCAAAAACTTCTTCATTGACGAAACACACGTTTAGGAGAAAAAGAATGGAGCACCCTCCCTTCAACCTGAAATGGCGAATGGCATCCCCGAAAATCCCTGTCTTCAGAACCATGGCCTTGCTGTTGGGTCTTCTCCTGGGGGGCGCATGTTCAACAGGACCACAACCGCCGATATTCATCGATATGCCCCAGACCCTCACATTCTCTCCTTCAACGAACAAAAATACAGAACCTGTCCCCGTCGCCGTACTACCCGTTGTTCTCAGGGGAGACATCCATACCGCTGGCCTTCTGTACCACACAACCGGCGGCACGTCGAAACTTCTTGTCGAGCATTCCCTGACAGAAACGGTCAGGAAATCGCTGGAAGCCTCCCTGAAATCCGAGGGCTTCAAACCTTACGACGCGTCCACCAAACATCATGCTCTGGTCGTCCGCATGGAAATTCTCACGTTCGAAGATCGTGTCAGGGCCAATCTTCTGCATGTACGGCACAAGGCCATTCTGAAATGCCGTTATGTCATTATTCGCCAGAACGGCGAAAAGACCATCCGTGTCGTCAAGACCAGCGAGCGGGAACATTCCCCGACCCCTTCGGCAGTCTTTGACAGCAAGGTTCCGGCAAAACTCCTGGACAGCCTGCTGAAAGAATCCCTGGAAAAAGACCTGATACCGGCACTTGAACGGCTGGTCAGGGAGGAGTCCTGAATTGGAAAACCGTTTCAAGCCCATGAACAACGTCGCCGCCATCTTCGTGACGATCGCCGTAGCTGTTATCTTTTTTATCTTGTTCATGATGATTCCGGGGCCCCAGGGCAACCATCACGGTTCAGCCACCCACGCGGCTTCCGACAACAGGGTCCTTCCGTCCGGGTTATCCGGGAAGACCCTGTTCGACATGGCCTGTTCCCAATGCCACACCCCCCCGCCCCTGACGCACCGATCCCCGGAAGAATGGCGAATACTGGTTCTCAAGATGAACCGGAACATGCAACAAACAGGAAAAAAATACTTGTCTTCAGAGGAGATCACTCCGGTGGTGGAATATATTCTCTCCCGCCAGAAACCGGCCTGAGCCCGAATCGCATTCAGAGGGGAAGCGGGCTTCGGGGAAATCCTTTCCATCGAACCCCGCTTCCTATCCCTTTTGACAGAAGCATGACTTTGAAAGCCCCCCCCATCCGGAGCGGATGAATCAATGTGACCATGGCGGCTTTTTCCGCTTCCGAAAACTGCTCATCAGACAGATATTCCTCGATGCCCAGTGCGGTCAAAAAATGCATCTGGTCAGAAAAACCTTCGAGGCGCATTCCAAGAGAGAGCGCTTGTCTGGCGAGGAGTGGAAAGTCAACATGGACCGTGATGTCCACCGTTCCTGCCGGGGCCTTGAGAACATCCTCCACCACTGTATGTCGCTGATACCCCAGCAGACTCCCCTTCGACCGTTTTGCCGATTGTCTGTCTCCTGCCGTGTCGCCGTAATCGATCCACAGCATGAACCCCCGTTCAAGAACCTGGTCCATTTCACACATCACCCGACACAAGTCCGCCTGGACTTCCCATTCAAAACTGTCAGGGTAGTCTGATGGATGGGTGTAAATTCCCTGCACCAGTGAAGAATCAGAAAGCGGAGCAGAAATTTCATCCCAGCTCCCGTCTGGAGTCTGTTCGACATAGATCTCCTGCACCTCGTTTCCATTTTTTTTGAGGCGATGGACCGGCAAGGCATCGAGAAATTCGTTCCCCAAGATCATGCCGGTGAATGGCACCATTGTGGATAATTGTTCTGGGGTGACCCACACAGGCTCCCGGGAGAGAGAAAGTCCTGAGAGCGCATCCTTCTGCCTTGCCGAAAGCACCGGGCTGATCTCATAGAGGATGGGATGGATTCTATGAAAAAGTCCCGGTGTCAAAAGGCGCAGGCTGACAAGAATGTCCCGCATGAGAGTTCCGTTGCCTGGACCGGCTTCCATCAGGTAAAATGGGGATGGATGATTCAGGATGGAATCGGCTTCGGCGATTTGACGAGACATCATCAAGGCAAACACAGGACTCAGTTCCGGAGCCGTGTAGAAATCGCCGGACGCAAAGCCGATCCTGGCATTTCTTGTATAATACCCGTTTCGTTGGTCCGAGAGGGAACGTTCCATAAAATCCCGGAAGGTCATGCGTTGCACAGGCTCTCCTTATAACGGTATTGGTCCAGACGCGCCATGATGATTTTCCGTCTTGTCATCCTGATTCTTTTCTTACCGATTCTGGCCATGATCCTGAAAAGGATAGGAAAAAACTTCCAAAGCAAGCCTTTTCCGCTAGAACCCGGGAAAACCGTCCGGGATCCCGTCTGCGGAACTTTTCTGGATCCGGCTTCACCTTTCGTTCTTTCCGAAATCGGGGAACCTTCCGGAAAAGTGTACTTTTGCAGTTCGCAATGCCAGGTCCGGTATCATCTTCTTCATGAAAAACATTCCTGAACTATGGTTGGCGTTTCTGAAGACAGGGGATTCATTTCCGGCTATCAGCCCCTCCTGAAAAGACTTCTCCGGGACCTCCAGCCGTCTTCTTTGCTCCAGCAGTCCATTCTCAGGAACCTGGAGCCTTCTCCGACCGGAAAATCCGATTTCCTCCTGGCGACCGGAAAAGCGGCCCGCGGGATGGCCGAAACCCTATCGGCACAACTCTCCATCCCCCCCCAACACGTTCTTGTCGTCGTTCCGCGGGGATACCCCCCGCCTGATCATTTGCCTTATGTGGAGGGAAACCACCCCGAACCCGGAAAAGAAAGTGTCGATGCGGCCAGGGCAAGCCTGTCCTTCGTCAACGCCATCAATCCTGAAGGACGACTTCTGTTTGCTCTTTCGGGAGGGACCTCCAGCCTTCTTTGTATGCCAGTCCAGGGCGTAACCCTTGAGGACAAAAAGACACTTGTCGGAAAACTGATGAACGCTGGAGCACCTATTGATATTCTGAATTGCGTCCGCACCCATCTTTCGATGATCAAGGGAGGCAACCTTCTGAAAAATTTTCGCGGATATCAGGTCCGGACAATCGTTTTGTCTGATGTGCCCTGCCATCCACCGGAGATTGTGGGATCCGGACCGACAATCTTCCATCGTCTGGATGGCAAAAGAACGCTGAATATGATTGAACAATGGCTTCTTCCGCATGAAATTCCCCCGTCCATCCGTGTTCACCTGCTCAACCTGGTTCAAGGGGATCCCCCGCCATTTTCCCGGGGAATCCCGGAGGTCGTCGGAGATTCACGGGTTGTCCTGGAAACAGCGGCCAGCGTTCTGGGACGACCTGAAACCCGAATCCATTTTCTCACCCATTGTCTTTTTGGGGAAGCCCGGGACAAGGGGAAAGAAATCGCTTCCCTTGTCCGGTCCCTGGCTCCTCCCGGCTCAGGGAACCATCTTTTTCTGGCGACGGGAGAATGTTCCGTCAGGCTCGGAAAAACACGCGGAAGAGGTGGCCGTACACTGGAACTGGGACTTTCTTGCGGGTTATCCCTGAAAGACCGGTCCGCCGTTGTGGGAGCACTCGCCACAGACGGAGTCGACGGCAATTCAGGCCTTTCTGGAGTCCTTCTGGAAAGCCGGGTTTTCAGATCTCCCGAGAAGGAGAAACAGCTTCTTGAAGCCCTGGACGGTCATGATTCCGGTACCTTCAGCGAGAAAGAGGGCATCGGGCTGAATTTCGGAGCGACCGGAACAAATCTGAACGATCTTCTTTTCATATACCTCTCGAATGACCAGGAGGCTTCCCAGTCATGAAACGTCCTTTAGTATTCGTCCTTTTTTCAGTCTCGTTTTTTTTCTCCATTTCCTCTTCCGCCTGGGCGGACAACGAATATCCCGTGGCCTTCTGGGGGGAAAAGCACATTGGCGCGGCAGTGGCCCTGCACAGGGCCCTCACGCCTGATGACTTCAGAATCTCATGCAATTCGGGAAAGCTTGTCATCAGCCCAAAAACCAAAAACCCTGCCGAGATTGCCAAAGACTGGAGGCTGTTCGCCGGAAGCAAGCAAAGAATGGCTTATTGTCGGTCCCAACCTGGAAAAACATGGCATCTCCTCGGGGAAGCTCCTTACTTTATGCTTCCCGAAAAACCCGGACTCCACAAATAAAGCATCGTGGGACCACTTTTCGTCAGGAGACCAGCAACTTTGCCTGCATCCGCCAATGGACTACCTGAAGAGCTTTCGCTCCCAAATATTCCCGTGGATGCCAAAAAAGGCTCGCGATAGCGAATGACCTCGAATCGCTGAACGTGCATCAGTCGCTTGAGGTGATGAATCAGATCGTCCCGATAACCGATCCGGTCCACCAGATGATCTTTCAATGCCTGCCGGGCCGTATAGATCCTTCCGTCCGCGAGAGGTTTGAGAACGTCCGGAGCAATCTGGCGATTCCGGGAGACAATATCAAAAAACTGGGCATATAGATCTGAAATCAGCCCCTGAAAAAGAGATTTGTCCTTGTCCGTCATCGGCTTGAACGGGGACCCCATTTCCTTCTCCGGGCCACTGGCGAGAGACCTGTCCTCCACCCCGATTTTTTGCATCAGGCCTGTCACGCCGACATTGAATATGACAACACCGATACTCCCGACCACGCTTGTGGGGTGCACCCATACCTCGTCCGCGGCAACGGATACATAATAGGCGCCCGAGGCACCCATATCTCCCACCATCGCCATCACGGGAATGCCTGATTTCCGCTTGAACTCCCTGATCAGATGGTAGACACGATCTGATGCGGTCACGGATCCCCCCGCGCTGTCGATCAAAAGGACAATTCCCCTGACCTTTGGATCCTGGGAAGCTTTCCTGAGGGTGGCGCGGATCCGGGTGACAGTGTCTTCCCTTCCTCCCAAAAACGGGAGCCCCCGGCTGGTCTGGTCCCCAATAAAACCGTTGATGGGAACAAGCAATAACTTGTCCTTCGCTCCCTCCCCCGAGAGCACTTTTTCCTGAAGACCGCGTTCGGTGGGGAGCAAGTTGATGCTGATACAGGAAGTCAGCAGAAGGGAAAAAGACGCCACAAGCAAACCCCGGGTCAACCAAACCCTGACTGTTTTCATTTAAGCTTGCCTCCAATGGACAAAAGGGAACAAATGAGTGGGAACTGACCGAAATCTCCCGGAGAGAACCTCTGTTCAGGAACGGAAGTTTACAAACTGGAGATCATATCCGAAATCTTTTGACTTCAGGAGGGAAATCACAGACTGGAGGTCATCCTTCGATTTACCCGACACCCTGACGGTATCCGACTGGATCTGGGCCTGGACTTTGAGCTTTGCCCCCTTGATTTCCTTGACAATTTCCTTGGCCGCCTCAGTGGAAAGGCCTTTCTTGAACCGGACCCTTTGCCGAACCTTGCCACCAAGAGATTCCTCTATTTTTTGGCGATCCAGGCTCTTGAGGGAAATGCCCCGCCTGATACATTTGGAATCGAGAATTTCGTTGACAGCAGCCAGCTTGTGGGAGTCAGGCGCGTTCAGGACCAAATCTTCCTTGTCCCAGTCAACCATGGCTCCCGATGCTTTCAGGTCAAAACGGTTCAGGATTTCCTTGTTCACCTGGTCGACAGCGTTTTTCGCTTCCTGCATGTCCACGGTGGAAACCACATCAAATGAGGATTCTCCTGCCATCTGTTTTCCTCCACTCTTCGCATCACCCCTGAAATACCAATCATCGAAATATCTCTTGGATCTTCTCCTGCTTTCCCCTACACCGGACTTTCCATATTGAAAAGCCGGACCGCCAGGAAAATCATTATTGAACCGAATGCTCCAAGAGCCAGAATATCCACCAGAAGAGAAAAATGATGGGCTCCCAAAAGGATCCCCCTCAGCAAGTCGACTCCATATGTCACAGGATCCAGAATAACGGCAAGGGAAAGCCATTTTGGAAGGCCGTTCAGAGGAAACATTGCCCCTGACAGAAAATACAAAGGGAGGATAATAAAGTTCAAAAGCACCATGAATCCCTGACTGGATGACATCCGGACAGAAAGAGCAATCCCCATGGCCGTCTGAGCCAGACCGATCACGAACATCGTCATGACGGCCAAGATAAATCTCGCAGGGTTCAGGTGAATTCCAAAAAAAGGATAGAGGCTGAACAATATCAATCCTTGGACCAGGCTGTTGGTACTCCCCCCAAGAACCTTACCAAGGACTACGGCTGTCCTCGACAGTGGGGCGACGAGAACTTCCTTGAGAAATCCGACTTCCCTGTCCCAGACAACGGCAATCCCGGCGAAAGAGGCTGTAAAGAGGATACTCATCGCCAGTATACCGGGAAAGATAAACTGCTGATAGTTCCCTCCTCCTGAAAACCCCCCCGAAAACCTTCCTTTCAGGCCTCCTCCCAGAATAAAAAGAAACAGGACCGGCTGGATCAGGGATCCGACAAGGCGAACCTTGTCTCTCCATAAACGGATGATATCCCTGAGCCATAAGGTGTAAATCGCCCGGAGATCCCGATAGATGGGCGCGGGCAACTGGATCGGGGAATCAAGGGGTTTGATTACGCCTTCTGTCACAGCTTTCCCCTATATACGCGATGGAATGGCGAAGCATTTTCCTGGTTCAAAACCATATTTTTCCCTGTCATCTGAATAAAAACATCATCCAGGTCCGGTGTCCGAATTGTCATGGAACGAATACTTGCCGGAATGCTCCGGACGATGTTGATAACACTTTCAACTCCAGTGGGCATCGGAAAGGTGAGTTCTCCGGGCGCTTCAGAATGAAAGTCCCTTATACCGAAAGTATTTTCGAGATATTGACAGACAGATTCAAGGCTATGTGGATCTGTTTGTAAAATGACGATTTCCGGCCCCACCATTTTTTTCAGTTTTTCCGGTGTATCGAGAGCCACAAGGGAGCCTTCGTCCATTACCCCTACCCTATCAGCAGAATCTGCCTCTTCCAGATAATGAGTGGTCAGAAAAACCGTCATTCCCCATTTTTTTCTGGATTGATGGACATATTCCCAGATAACCCTGCGGGTTTTGGGATCCAGTCCGATTGTCGGTTCGTCCAGAATCAGAAGCCTCGGATAATGCATCAGTCCCCTGGCGATCTCCAATCGGCGACGCATTCCTCCGGAAAAACTCCGGACAAGATCATCTTTCCTGTTCCAGAGATCTACCATATGCAAGAGAATTTCTGTTCTCTCTCTTCTCTGGTTTCTGGACATCCCATAAAGACGTCCGTGAAATTCCATGTTTTCCAATGCGGAAAGACGGTCGTCCAGACTGGGATCCTGAAAAATAATACCGATCTTTTGACGAACAAGATGAGGCTCTTTTTCAACATCCAGATCGTCTACACGTACACTTCCTGAGGTGGGCTTTAAAATCGTGGCGAGAATGGATATGGTCGTTGTTTTTCCGGCTCCGTTCGGGCCCAGTAGCGCAAAAAACTCTCCGGTCCCCACCTTCAGGTCGAGGCCTTTGACTGCCGTCCTGATGCCTGATGGTGTTACAAATTCCTTCTTCAGATTTTCTATTCGGATCAAGGAAACCGACCTGTATGGAAAGAAGGTTTATTGAAAATAAAAAAGGAGCCCGAAGGCTCCTTTTTTATAAAAAGATAATACGAAACTACTGTTTGAAGGCCACTTTCTTGAAAGCCGAGTCGGGAAGAACCCCCATATTCCCCTTTGTGATGGGGATCGGGGTGGGTCGACCCTGAGAGCGTTCGATTGGCAAATAGGACTGCGGAACAGTGATGACGGCCGGGTCTATCAAGCCAAGCACCCATGTCGTCAAGGCTGTTGTCTGCTCGTCCGTCAAATGGAAATTGGGCATGATTGTCGGAGGAACCTTGAAGGCGGGTACTCCAGGGGAAATTCTTCTCGGGTTTTTGAAATGTTCCCATTCCCATTCCCGTTCCGAATGAATCCCATTGACATATTCAAATAGATGAACATTGTAAAAACCCAACTCTGTTCGTGAACCGAAACCGGAAAGATCCGGGGCCAACACTCCGTGAAGATTGAACTGAACCATGGAGTGGCAGGATCCGCAACCTTTCTGGGTTATCGTTTTTTTTGCCAGGTTGAGATAAGGCGTCATGGGAGGATTAACGCCAGCATTATAAAGATCGGTATGACATTTCGTACAGCTTGCCTCTGCAAAAGGACCAAATTTGGGCTGATAGTCGAGGGTTACATTAAAACCGTGCGCCGATGCAACTGTTGTTGCAAGACCGTTTCCGTCATGACAAACGGTGCATCCGAATTTTCCGAACGGGTGCTTGTGCATGAATCCCGCAAGGTCGGGATGCGTCGTAAACGGTTGAGGGGCATCCTTGAAAATAGGAATATTGATACCCATATGACAGGTCTGACAACGATCTGCCTTGTTCAGAATGACATTCCACGTCTGGACAATCTGCAGCGGGGAGTTTGCCAGAGCCGGCTTGTTCGTCTTTTCCGCCAGCAGTCGGTAATACTCTCTCTGGTAAACCATCCATCCCCTATGGGTATTCTTGTACATGTCATAGGCGATGGAACCAGCAACAAGAACAGTGGAAATAAAAAACAGAAGATAAATTTTAGTCTTCATGCCCGCCGACCCCTTTCTTTCATCGCATCGGGATCCTTGCGAAGCGGATGCCCTTCTGGGTAAAAGGATCGTTCTTGCCATTTCTGGAACCAGATCAACAAATAATAAAAGAAAGCCGTCCCAAGAATCAGGACAATCGAAATACCAATCCGGTAGGGAAACCCAAAGTATTGCTCAACCCAAGGTTCATTCAAGAGGTTGTGAAATGAACTCATAAACGCTCCTTACACAGCAGGCTTGAAAGTGAGTACAAATCCCCATCCCAGGAAAACAGAAAATCGTTTCCTTGACTCACCTGAGAAAAGGACAGGGCCAGATCAGCTCAAACATTAATCCATGGAGTCACGACGATATATTTGATGTTAAAGAGCAATCTGAGAACAATCTTGAGCCCAACCCCCATCATCGAAAGGAAAAAAATCATGAAGACAAAATACCGGGCACCACCCATTGCGTCATAGAATTTACGCATGAAGAAATAGGGAATGGCCATGCCGATCGCAAAATAGGCGAAGAAAAGGACATCACATAAGGCCTTGCCGACGTCCTTGGAAACATGAAGAAGGTTGACGAAAACAATATGCAATGGAACCAGCGTCACCAAAGCCGGATTCATATGGACCAAGTGATCACTCCAAGGCCAGTACCATTGCCAGTCCAGCCCACGGAGATATGTCCCGATGACAATCGTCACCCACCAGAGGGCAAACCCGAATGAATAGTTGAAAACAGCAAATTTTCTTTCAGAAAACGTGTAGTACCCAACCCCTTTGGGATTGGTGTCAACATAGGGAAAAGTCATCAATCCGACGATGATCATTCCCGGTAAAACCACTCCTGCGTACCAGGGGTCAAAATAGACCAGGAGTTCCTGTAATCCAAGAAAATACCAGGGTGCACGCATCGGATTGGGAGTGGTCGAAGGATCCGCCAAAGACCTAAGCGGAGCATGAACAAACTGAACCAGTATGATCAAACCTGCCGTCACCAATAATGCGCAAATCAGTTCGATCATGATGAGATGCGGCCAGGTGTAGACGGTATCTTCCGGCTCTTTCTTTACGATCGGAGCCGATCCTTTCATCAGCTCTACAAGACCATAGCTTTTCCTCGCATCACGGGGAAAGATTTCTCTCGTCACCTTGTTCTCCATCAGATATCCCCTCTCAGATCCTGAGTTCTTTCACATAAAGCTCAATAGAGTCTGTTCTTACAAAGGCCCTGAAAATCCATCCTTGCGAATTCGCCAGAAATGAACGGCCAGTGCAACGGTTACAAACAGGGGAAGAACAACACAATGCAGGACATAGAAACGAATGAGGGCGTTTTGACCCACAACCGTCCCGCCGATCAGCATGAACATGATGTCATTTGTCGGCAAGAAGCCCAGCTGGGCTCCCCATGGTCCATTTTGACCGATAAACGGTGTGTAGGAGGCCATTTTTGTTCCGACGGTCACAGCCCAGTAGGCCAGCTGATCCCATGGAAGAAGATATCCTGTCCAGCTCAGAATCAGGGTCATCACAAGAAGAAGAACACCCACGACCCAGTTAAATTCCCTTGGAGCCTTATAGGCACCCGTCATAAATACCCTAGTCATATGAAGCCAGACAAAAAGAACCATCCCGTGCGCAGCAAAACGATGGAGATCACGCATAAGGTTTCCGCCAAAGATCACAAACTGGAGGTCCTGGATGTTGTTATATGCCAGGCCGGTGTAGGGGGTGTAATAGAACATGAGCCAGATTCCGGTCACAGTCAGCATGATGAAGAGGAAAAGTGTAATTCCTCCCAGGCAAAACGTATACCGCATCCTGAGAGCGCTTCTTCGCACTTTTACGGGGTGAATATGGAGAAAAACGTTACTGAAAACAACATATGCCCGGTTCATGTCATTATCGGGAAACCCGTGCCGGAAAATAGAGCGAAATACTTGCGACTTGGTCAGTTTCTCCTTCAAATTCTCAAGCATCCGTGGTCCTTTCGGTTATGAGAATCATTGTCTTTTAACAGACAAAAAATCCAGCTTGCCGGTCCGGGAAAGACCGAAAATAAAATTCTAAGGTTTAGAAATCCAAAAATTACCTGTCACAGGTGTCAAAAAAGCCCGGAAGATCTTCCCCCATCTTCCGGGCCAGCCATTAGCAAAGCAGCCGATTGGATGAACAGGAAGCCCCGGGCGGGGGGGAATGCTGAATCCAGTAAGGCGAAATTTCCTTGACTTTTTCCTTGACCCACAATCCTTGAGGGGTTTGCGTCGGATTGGGGTCCAGACGAACAACCGTATTTACAACCAGTGCTCCGTCAACTGGATCTTTTGTGATCATGCCTCTCCAAAGTGTTCTCGGAGCGGGACCTCCACGGACATTACCATGCACGTCATAAATGGAACCATGACATGGGCATCTGAACCTTTTCTGATCCGGAAACCAGTTGGGTGTACATCCGAGGTGGCGGCATATGGAGATCATGTTGTAAATACCTCTCATATTCCTGACCACCCAGAAGCGGCCCTTCAACTTCCACCTCTCATCAACTCCAAGGCCGTACTCTGTCACGTGCCCGATTTTAAAAACCGTCGGCGGCTCATAGAGGATAGGGGGAAACATAAATTTGTATGCTGCATAGGTCGATCCAGCCAAGGTGAGGCCGACAACACTCCAACCGGCGGCCAGAATAAATTTTCTGCGACCCAGGTCCGAAGGGGTAACCGCATCATTCAGGGAATCCTGGTTTCCTGTTCCGCTTATAGTTGTGCTCATGGCAAGGCGACCTCCTGCTTGATTTCCAAGAATTCCATCGATATTGCACCCGTCGGACACCTCTTGGCACAGAGGCCACACCGGATACATCTCGATCCTTCCCAAATCATTGCCGTCGAATTAACGAGTTCTTCTTCAGTTCCTGATTCTTCCCTCTTCGCCAGATCAACTCCAAGAAAGCTTTCCACAACCTTGGCCGTTGATTCCTGGTCCAGATCCACGTCGGAAAGGGGGATCATTTTCAGCGCGTACTCGGGACAGACATCAACGCATCCGCCACACATGATGCATTTTTCACCCTCAAAAATCGGGTTTACATGACATGTCAGACATCGCGCTGACTGCTCTCTCGCCTCGTCTTCGCTGTAAGAAAGCTCTGCCAGCTCAAAGTTTGTTTTCCTGAATTCCGGCTTGAGCAATGAGGGGTTGGACCTTGCAAGCCCATAATAACCGTCCACATTAAATTCAACCGGCCAGATAGGGGTCGGGTTCCCCCTGTGGTCAACAGGCGTCGAAACACCATATATTTTCGGCGTTTCCACCTTTCCCGACAAGTATTTGTGGACAGAAGCAGCCGCAGTCTGGCCCCCCGCAATCGCATCAATAAAAATGCGCGGGCCAGTCACAACGTCCCCGGCAGCAAACACCCCAGGAATTCCTGTTTCCATTGAATGGATGTTCGCCCTGATGACACCGTTCCTTCCGATAACTGAATCAAACTCGGAAGGCACAAATGAAGAGTCAATTGTCTGTCCTATGGCAAAAATGACCGAATCAAAAGGAATGAGGGTTTTCTCATTTTCGTCATACTCCGGTGAGAAACGACCCTGATCATCAAAAACGGACAGAACCTTGACCACCTCGAGTCCCTGGACTTTTCCTTCTCCAATGATCCTGCGCGTCCCCTTCCGGACAACAAATTCGATCCCCTCTGCAACAGCATCTTCGATTTCCATGTCGTCCGCGGGCATTTCATGCCAGTCCTCCAGGGCGATCACGCTGACTTTTTCCACACCCGGTAGCCGGACAGCTGTTCGGCAAACATCCATGGCAACGTTTCCCGCACCGACCACGGCCACACGATGTCCCAAAGGTACAGGAGAATGATCCAGATAGACTGACTGGAGAAAAGGGAGGGCGGAGTAAACGTGTTCCAGCTCTTTGCCATCAAATGGTACAGGCCGACTTCCCCAAGCGCCGATAGCGATGATTGTGGCCTTGAATTCGTCCTGGATCTCCTTGAAGGAGACATCCTTCCCGACCTTTGTCCCCAGCCGGATATCAAACCCCATACTGGCGATGGCATCTACCTCGGCCTGAATCAGGGGACGTGGCAAGCGGTATTCCGGAACCAGATAGAAAAGCCCACCCAGTCTATTATTTGATTCAAACATTGTAATCCGGTAGCCCAGCCTTGCCAGGTCATGGGCTGCCGTTAACCCCGCCGGCCCGCCTCCAATGATCGCGACCTTTTCTCCGGTGGCCCGGCCATAGGGAACACCGGGAGCCGTTGAATAACGAAGCGTCGACGCCGGGTCCATCACGGCTTCAACCCCGAATTTTTCGGTAACGAATCTTTTGAGGGCGCGAATTGTCACTGGAGAGTCGATATTACCGCGCGTGCAGGCCGCTTCACAGGGAGCATTGCACACCCATCCGCAGACAGAGGCGAAAGGATTTGGCCCTCTCGCAATGGCGTAGGCCTTTTCATACAGGCCGCTCCTGATCGCCTGAACGTAACCCCCTGCATCCGTACCCACTGGGCATCCCTTACGGCAGGCAACCTGATCAGCATAATATTGATATTCCGGAATATGGAGCTTGTATTTCCCCTTCATTCTGCCATCCTCCGCCTCCGCCTCTCAGCGACGACTCGGTTCACAACGACACCTAAAACGGTTTAATCCGATTCGGGTAGGGATTCCCCCATAGAGAACCCTGTCCAACAGAGGCAAAGGGGCATGGGGGAGAATTCTCATGAACAGCAGTCATGGAAAGTGAAATTGGTACGTATTGGTTTGGCGTTTATAGCATGGGCACACAAGGAAGTCAAGTTTGGTTTCTATTTTGAAACGTCTATTTTATTGGTCATTTCATTTCGCATGACCTATCCTTCATTAGTCCCTTGGAACTGGAGATCAGGCCTTCCCTGACATTCAAGTCCTTTCGATTCCGGAACGCATTTACTCCATGTCCCGTTCATACAAAAGGACCACATATTCTCTTTCACAAAGGCTTCAATTTTGGAAGGGTTTCGTACTATAGTGATTGAATGGTCCTATTATGGTTGAAGGTTCGGCATTCTCCAGTTTCTTGACATGAAATTCATCCAGATCGCCTCTTACAAAGCGGATCCTCCATGGCCAAACAAGTTTCACGCAATCCCGTCCAGTCGGTCGGCATCTTCACCAAACCTCATCGATCCGATGACATCCGGCATATTCTGGAAACCCTTCTGCCCTGGCTTGAAAAAAAGGGTATTACCTATTATCTCGACATGGAGGGTTCTAAAACTTTTCCTGCAATAAACGGATGGAAAAAAGAAGATATTGTCCACCAGTCTGATCTTCTCCTGGTCCTGGGAGGAGACGGAACGCTTCTGGCGGCTGCGAGAGTGGTGGGTGAACATCAGCTCGGACGCACCAAATCCATTCAACCTCCCCCTATTCTGGGAATCAATCTGGGGAACCTGGGATTTCTGACAGAAGTTCAAACCTCCGAAATCTTTGATGTTCTGACAAGAGTCCTGCAAGGCCATTACACAACGGAAGAGAGGCTGATGTTGATGACCCGTATCATCCGTCATGGTCAGTCCATCACAGAATCTCATGTTCTGAACGACGTCGTGATCAACCAGGGATCCAAAGCGCGATTGGTCGAATTTGACATCTACATGGACTCCCTGTTTGTGACTTCCCTGAAAGGAGACGGGGTCATCTTCTCCACTCCCACCGGATCCACTGCCTATAATCTCTCTGCAGGGGGGCCGATTGTCTATCCCGAAATGGAAGGGATTATCATGACACCGATCTGTCCACATACTCTGACCCACCGACCTCTCCTGCTTCCGGACAAGATTCGTCTGGAAATCCTGATCAAAAAAGGGGACTCGGTGATTGTGACATTTGATGGTCAAGTGGACTTCCCGCTCGTAGCCGGAGACCTTGTCGAAATCACCCGTTCTCCGGCCATGACGACATTGGTCGTTTCGCCGGACCGAAATTACTTTGAAGTTCTGAGAGACAAACTTAAATGGGGAGACCGTTACCAGAGCTGAAAAAATCCCCGAGAGGAGTCCTGGAAAAGAGGAAGGCCTTTGCCTGTCTGATTTTAAAAGGAGGAAACAAAGATAATATGGAACAAATTCATGATCCCGCTGTACTACTGAATCAGATCATCTCTGCCGCCGAAAAATCCGGAGCCCGGAAGATCAGAAAACTTGGTCCTGTCCATTGGGACAATAAAGAGGTTCCCCTCGTCAAAATCCTGTTCAGATCCCGCCCTGAAAATCCCCGGATTTTGCTGTCGGCCGGCATCCACGGTGATGAACCTGCAGGCCCCCACTCCATTCTTTCACTCCTTCAAAAATGGAATGACCCCCGTCTTTCCCCCCTCTTATCCCGGATCAATCTGGATCTGTTCCCGTTGATAAACCCGGGAGGATTCGCCCAAAAAACCCGTCAGAACGCGGATGGCATTGACCTCAACAGGGAGTTTGCCAAAGGGCACCCTGCAAAGGAGGTCCGTTACCTGATGGACGACCTGAGATACAGGGAGTATGCCATCTCTGTCGAGTTTCATGAGGATATCGATGCCCGGGGATTTTATCTTTACGAGCATTTTCCTGAATATACCCGTCCATTTGCTCCCGCCATCATCAAGCACCTTGAAGAGGAAGGGTTCACCATTCTTAAGGATCCTGTCATTGAAGGGATGCCTGCAGAAAACGGAATCATCCATCCAGGCAGGGGAAGGAAAAAATCACATTTCAGAAGACATGGCTGGCCAAAGGCGATTTACATGTTCAGACATGGAACTCCGCGGACAATTACTGCGGAAACTCCAACGATGGTTCCTTTGGACGATCGCGTCAGGATGCACGGGATTGCTTTTATCACTGCACTGGAGGAACTTTGCGGAAGGGGTGAATGAGAAAAGGGAAATGCTCCCTCTTGTTGCTGCAGCCAAAACCCCTCAGGGAACGGGCAAAGGCATGATGGGATTGATGATGGGGGCAAGAGCCGCGATTCCGTTCAGGGATATTGTGAATCCGAATCCTGTCTGGGCAGGCAACGGAGCCGGTTCCTGGACAACATAATACATAAAGGCCGCACTCCAGCACTTCCCATTGTACCCTCCGTTAAATGACTCCATCTGAATGCCTCCTGACGGACCTCCTCCCAGGTCGTCATAATAGGCAATTCCCCCAAAAAGCCCCATCTTGGTGGTCACATTGATGGCGGGCACAATGAAATTCACGTTCTCCGGCTGATCATATCCAACGGTGATGGCTGTCGGACTGAAGAAATTTCCCATCATGGGTACAGCTCCCTGGCGAATGGATGTCTGTCCGATCTGGAACTGAAACATGATTGGCGCATCGACCAACGCTGCCTGATTGAGAACGATCGCCGTATCCTCCGTCTGAAAATCTCCTTGCTGTGGATTGAAAAACCCTTCTCCGAACACCGAGACAGGATTCCCGGGCAAAAGGTGGGCCGAAGCATAAATGGGAGAAAAAGGCTGGTTTAGAGGTACAAATGGATTGGGAAGCAATTGTCCCGCATAGTTGACCGGCGTCGAATTGTAGGGTTCTGTTCCCAGCTGGTAATCTTCGGCCAGTTTCACTGACAGAAGCTCTTCCGGCCCGCGCGAACCGGAATAGAAAAAACGGTTTGTCACAGAATAATAAAGAGAATTCATTCCCAGAATATTATCGGTAAATCCGCTCTGGATAATAGGGGTTTCGTTATTCTGCGGGGCATATTCGAAATCGCTGTCAAACTGGATTTGGTGGGTCAATGTTCCGCCTCCCAGAAAAGACGGAAGCGTAAAGTTTCGTTCGAGTGTCGACTCTGCAGTAATTCCGAAGTTCGGGATTGTCTGGTTATAAGGAGACAGAGTGGTGTTTGTTGTACTGTAAGCGGCTTCCAGGATACGGGCATGCGGTGAAACAATCAGCCCACCGTCTGCCAGAGAAAAGCTCCCGTCAAAACTGGGTTCTATCACACCTCTCTGAAGATATATCGAGCCCGTCTGGAACATGACTCCGGAAAGAAACGACGAGAAATAGAAAGGGGAATCACCCAGCCTGTAGTCGTAAAGGTTGCTGCTCCCCTGTGGAAGCTTTGATACCGTGGTATCGAGCCCCGGAAAAATATCCTCATTATATTCACCGGTCAGGCTGACCTCGCTGTTGTCACCGTAATAGTTTGCAAACACGCTCGACATCATCATGGGGCTGAATGTCATCGTACTGCCCGCACTCATCAGCTGATAGAAATCCTGGGCGCTTACATAATTGATATTTCCCACGACAGTGCTGTTTTCCCCCATATAGGAGTAAAGGTCCGTCGTTGACATGATGTCCGACCTCAGTCCGAGAGCCGGATCATTGACGCCCTGTTGCAGGATATTGAGGCTCAGGTTCTGGACGCTGGAGATGGATTGACGATAAGTGATCCCCTCTCCCAGACCGAAATTCGACATTTCGTCAAAGGCGAAGGTCAGGTCATAGGAAGGATCCAGATTCCAGAAAAAGGAGTCGTAGAAGACAACGCCCTGAATGTTGTTGAACTGGACAAACGGAAACAGGAAGCCGGATTTCTTTGGAGCGGTGGGAAAGGAGAAGTATGGGAGATAGATTGCCGGAATTCCCTTGATGTCGAGCGTGTCCCCTACACTGGAAAAATGATCTCCCAGAAAGACATCCCCGTTATTTGTCGACAACAACCAGTCAGGAGAGGAATCCGGGAGGCAGTCACAGGTGGTTACCCCCCCCTTGATTACATGAAAATGATCGGGAGTGACACGTTCGATGGTCTGTCCATGGATATAATAGGTATATAACTGCCGGATGTTCCCCTGCGTGTAGTACTGGGTTGTCTGGACCTTTCCGTTGAATACCGTTGCATGCCCCGTCGAGAGGTTCATCCGCATCCGGGGTCCCGTCATCAGCGTCTTGGGGGCCCGGAAACGGACATGACCTGATGCCCAGACAACGTTGGTGCGTTTGTTCAGGATCAGTTCATCCGCCTGAAGGTAAAGATTTCCCCGCTGGAGAAATGCGTGACCGTTCGCGTGAATCAGATGGGTCTTGTGATTGAAGCGGATATGGTCGGCCAGGACGGAAACCTTGTCGGACTGGCCCGCGTTCTGTGACACTTCTTCCGCATAGGCATTCCATAAATCGTCAAGCCAAGGGGAAAACAGTAACGAAATCCCGATCACGACCATGGAAAAACAAGACGCAAGCAGTGACCAGCAGGTTCTGGTCACGATTGAAGGGAGGCGGTGCTTCGCTCACCGGCAGAAAGCGGAGAGTCATCTCCGGAGTGCCATTTACGGACAGCACCCACAAGATAAAGGGAACCGGTCACTACCAGCAGGCGATCAGGGTCAGAGGCGACCCAGTCGAAAGCCGACCGGCACATCGCATCAAACGGTCCCTGGAAAACAACAATATCCGGCTGATGTTTGAGCATGGAATCCCGGATCCTCACTGGATCGACACCATCCGCACCGGGAGGGGAGACGAGAAAGAACTGATTGCCGGCACCAGCAAGGATTTTTATGATAGACTCCCAATCCTTGCCATTCAGGAAACCGGCCAGAAACCCGACCTGTTTCCGGCTTCGTGACATATTTCCGATCTGTTCCACAAGATGGTGGGCAGCTTCAGGATTATGTGCGCCATCCAGGTAGACATTTATACCGGGAACTTTTTCCCACCTGCCGGGGTGGGAAACATTTTCCAGGGCTTTACCGATGGACTGAGGCGATATTGTCCAGGGGCTCTTTTCAAGAACGGCCATGGCAGAAAGGAGATTGCGAATCTGATATTCGGCTGTCAGGGACGTCTGATATGTCCCGGATAACGGACCGCCCGCGTAAGAGAACCTGCGGAGCCCCTTCCTTTCGACACCTTCCCACTTTCCGTTAAAATCACGTCCATAAAGAACCGACACAAAGCCGATTCGGGATTCGTGTTGCGACCATTCCAACAAGCATTCGGGTGGGACATTTGCGACAAAAGGCTTGCCCTTGCGTCCGATAGCCGCCTTTTCACCCAATATCTTCTCCAACGTATCTCCCAGGATTTCCGTATGGTCTTTCGCAAGAGAAGTCAGGACCGAAACAGACGGAGTGCAAACGGAAGTCGCGTCCCAACGTCCGCCCATACCCACTTCAAGGATGGCCAGTTCAATAGCGGCAAGTCTGAAAACCAGGAAGGAAACAGCCGTCAGGGTTTCGAAAAAAGTCAGGGTGACTCCCAGATCTTTCTGGACCCGACAAACTTCTCCCAGAGAATGGAGAAACTGATCCGCCCCTACAAGATTTCCTCCAGTTCGAATTCTTTCTCGTAAATCCAGCAAGTGGGGGGAGGTATAAAGGCCTGTTCTATAACCCGCCTGACGAAAAATCGCATCGAGAATGACGCTTGTCGACCCCTTGCCGTTTGTTCCGGTAATCTGGATGGCTGGATAACTGGATTGCGGATGACCCAGCCTTGAGAGAACCCTTGAAACAGAGTCCAGATCCGGATGAATTCCGTGGCGCGTCAGCGATGCCAGGTATTTTTGGGCCGAAACGAGGTCCGGAAAGTCCAATCATTCCCCGCCTTCTTCCCCGATCGATTCAACTGAAGGACATTGCTGGCCGGATGAGGAAAAAATACACATCAGCTGGGAAAGGGTTTCCTTGAGACGCCCTCTTTCGACCACCATGTCGAGGAAGCCGTGGGAAAGCAGAAATTCTGCCCGCTGGAATCCTTCCGGAAGCTGTTGCTTGATGGTCTGTTCGATCACCCTGGGTCCGGCAAACCCGATCAGGGAACGAGGCTCTGCCAGGATGATATCTCCGAGCATGGCAAAACTGGCGGTCACGCCGCCAAAAGTCGGATCGGTCAGCACGGAAAAGAACGGGACGGCAGCATGGTGGAGTCGGCTGATCGCCGCACTTGTTCGCGCCATCTGCATTAGGGAGAAAATGCCTTCCTGCATTCTGGCTCCACCGGAAGAGGTCACAAGGATCAGCGGTATGCGTTTTTCCAGCGATCTTTCGGCAGCGCGGACAACCTTTTCACCCACGACGGAACCCATGCTGCCGCCCATGAAACCGAAGGAGAAGACACCCAGGACAGCCGCCTTTCCCGATATGGAACATTCCCCTATCCGGATAGCATCGGAAAGGCCTGTCTTTTTCTGTGCAGCCTTCAGGCGGTCGGTATACTTGATACTGTCCGTAAAAACCAGGGGATCAACCGACTCGATGTTCTGGGCAAACTCCGAATAACTACCGGGATCTGACAGCTGGAAAATCCTTTCCTCGACGGTGATGGGAAAGTGGTAATTACATTTTGGACAGACTTTTCCTGCTTTTTCGACTTCTTTCCGGTAGACAATTTGTCGACAGAGGGAACATTTGATCCACAGCCCCTCAGGAACCCGGACTTTTTTTTCCGAATCCGCCGGCTTATTGTCTTCCGTTCCGCCCTCAGGCCCACGGGAACGTGAGCGTGTCAGCCAACCCATTCAAAAACCTCCTGAATGTCCATTCCGGGATAATTCCGGCAGACCTTTCCCTTACACACCCGCAGTGGAAAAAGAAGGAACGGATCGCGCGACATCACAAAATGCGGCCAGTAGCGACTGCCAGCGATCCGGGTCAGTCTCTTCCCGAACAAGACGTGAACCTACAATGACCCCGTCGGCGACTCCCAGCACTTTTGACGCCACATCCGGAGACTGGATTCCGAACCCTACACATACGGGAGAATCTGTCAGAAGCCGGATCCGGGAGACAAGACGCGAGACCGTTCCGGTTTCCGACAATTCTTTACCCGTTGTACCCAACAAAGAAACAAGGTAAATAAAATCCTCGGATCTTGCAACAATCCTTTTCATCCTCCCGTCCGAAGTGGTGGGCGCAACAAAAGGGATGAGGGACATTCCTCCTGCATGAAAAATCCGTCTCACATATCCGGCATCCTCGAATGAAAGATCCGGAATAACGGCTCCCCGGATACCACCTGCCCTCTGTGCAAGCGTTACGAACTGGTCCAGTCCGATCGACAGGAACAGGTTGAAATAGGTCATCAGATACACAGGGGGACGCTCGTCGGATGGTACACCCTGAAGCCATGACAACAGATTCCTTAAAGTTGTCGAAGGCGCCAGGGAGCGACGGGCTGCCTCCTGTATGACGGGGCCATCGGCGGTGGGGTCCGAAAAAGGGACACCCAGTTCAACAGCCCACACACCTTCGCTCCTGGCGGCTTTCAATAATTTTCGGGTGGTTTCGAGATCCGGATCGCCTGCCATGAGATACGGAATAACTTTCTTTCCGGAAAACACCTTTTTCGAAGACTTCCTGATCATGAAAAAGTGACCCCCTTGATCCGTGCAACTTCCATGACATCCTTGTCTCCCCGTCCCGAGAGATTTGTGACAATGACCCTTGAAGGGCCTAATTGGCGGGCTAACCGAATCGTCCAGGCAATGGCATGAGCACTTTCAAGCGCCGGAAGGATCCCCTCAGAACGGCAGAGCATCTCAAAAGCCTCCATCGCTTCTTCATCCCCGACAGAAGAAAAAGTAATCCGGCCAGTATCATGATAATAGGCCAGTTCCGGACCAACCGCGGAGTAGTCAAGACCCGCCGACACGGAATGCGTTTTTTCGATTTGACCATCCCTGTCCTGGAGAACATATGTTCTCGTTCCCTGGAGCACACCCACCTTTCCCGTCTGAAAACGGGCGGCATGTTCGCCGGGATTGAAGGAACGTCCTCCGGCTTCCACCCCGTAAAGAGCGCAATCAAGATCTGACAAAAAAGGGTAGAAAAGTCCCATGGCGTTACTTCCTCCCCCCACGCAGGCGACAAGTGCGTCCGGCAAACGGCCTTCTTTCGCAAGAATCTGTTTTCGGGCTTCCCGTCCGATCACAGACTGGAAAGAGCGTACCATCAGGGGAAACGGATGGGGACCAAATGCCGTCCCCAAGACATAATGTGTCGTCATCACCGACTGGGACCAGTCCCGCAGGGCTTCACTGATAGCATCCTTCAGGGTTTTCGTTCCCTGATCCACTGAACGGACAGTCGTCCCCAAAAGATTCATCCGAAAAACATTCAGGGATTGTCTCCGGACATCCTCTGAGCCCATGTACACATCGCATTCAAAACCGTAACGGGCCGCCACCGTCGCCGTAGCGACTCCATGCTGTCCGGCACCTGTTTCTGCAATCAACCTCTTCTTCCCCATCCTCCGGGCAAGAAGGGCCTGACCAACCGTGTTATTGATCTTGTGAGCCCCGGTATGATTCAGGTCTTCCCTCTTGAGATAGATGCGCGCACCTCCCACCTTATCGGACAAGGCGGTTGCGCAATAAAGAGGGGTGGGGCGACCCACATAATCCCTGTAAACCCCCTCCATCTCCCTGTGAAAAGACTTGTCCTTCCACGCAAGCCGGAATGCGGTCTCAAGCTCATAAAGGGCCTCAATCAGGGACTCGGAAACATACCGGCCGCCAAAGTCACCAAAATAGCCCCGCTTGTCCGGCAGAGACGATGGTCTTCTGAACACCTGTGCCTCCACCTTGTCATCCCCCCGCATTGAGCCGAACCTCCTCCATAAACCTTTCAATTTTGCCTGCATCTTTCTTTCCCGGCTCAGATTCGACACCCGAGGCTACATCCACCCCAAAAGGGCGAACCGTCCTGACGGCACTTCCCACATTCCTTTCGTTCAATCCCCCTGAAAGAATCAGGGGAGCACGGAAGGGAATATTCCGGAGAAGACTGTAGTCCCAAGCCTGGCCGTTTCCTCCGGGAGCCCTTTCAACGTCACACTCAAACAGAAAATGCGTTGCCCCCTTGAAGGGTACAAAGGGCCCTTTCGGTACTCCCTCTTCCGGAAATATTTTCCGCACATCAATCCAGGGAAGGCCCAGTTTTTCGATTCGGGGGTACCAGTTGTCTGGAAATGGTTTCCCGTGCCACTGAATCATGTCCAGTCCTGCTCCGGTGGCCGCTTTTTCCAGATAGTCCCAGTCCGTCTCAACAAAGACTCCCACTTTCAGGATGCCGGAAGATACGGAGCGGACAATCTGTCGCGCCTCTTCCAGGCTGACATTTCTCCGGGAGCGGGAATAAAATATCAGACCAATAGCGTCAGGGCGAAATGAACTGGTCATCTTCGCATCATTTGCAGATGTAATTCCACAAATCTTAATCCACATCCAGCAAGAACTCCCTTAACGCTGCGCCCGGATCGGGAGCAGACAGAAAAGATTCTCCAACCAGCACAGCATCATAGCCCATTTGCTCCATCCTGATCCTGTCCCGCGCGCCTTTGAGACCACTCTCCGCTACCCGGAGAACATCTGACGGAATATGGGGAACCAGTTTTTCGGAAAGTTCCATATTCATCCTCATTGTGTCGAGATCCCGGTGGTTGACGCCCACCAGGTCCGCCCCGGCATCGAGTGCTTGATCCAGTTCTTCCCTGGAATGGACTTCGATCAGAGCGGAAAGCCCCAGACACCGGGCGATACCGATCAGTTCGGCCAGTTTCCGGGGAGAGAGGATCCTGGCGATCAACAACACAATGTCCGCGCCCATAGCCCGGCTTTCCCATATCTGATAAGGGGTCAGCAGAAAGTCCTTCCTGAGAAACGGGACGCGATTTTCGGGGTCTAGCTTGTCTTTCAGTATCCGCAAGTCATTCGGAGATCCCCCAAAGAATGGTCCGTCCGTCAGGACGGAAATCCCCGAGGCCCCATTGGCGAGATAACCGGAGACGATTGACTCGGGTTCGTAAGGGTCACGAATCACCCCCCGGGAAGGGGATTTTCCCTTTGTCTCTGCGATGGTCCGGACTCCATTCCCCCTTTGCCAGGCGTCACGCAAGGGCAGGGGGTTCCGTGATGCATTTCGAACGGTTTCCTGGAGGCGAAAAAGAGGGTATTCATCTTCGGCTTTTTCGACTTCGGCAAGTTTGGACTGAACAATTGTGTTCAGGAACGGATGGTCTTTGACAGGTCGATCCATGAATCCAGAATCTCCAGTGGTTTACGGGAAAAAATAACCTCGCGGGCCAGATGCACACCTTCGGCGGGAGAGGAAACGCGACCACACGCCCAGAAACCCAGGGCCGCATTGGCAAGAGTCACATCCAGAAATGCGCCCGGTGTCCCTTTCAGGACTTTTCGGAGGATTTCGGCATTTTCCAACGCAGTCCCTCCCCTGATTTCCCGGAGAGAAACAAACGGAAGATTGAAATCCTTGTGGTAAAGGGTTTTCTCATATAATTGCCCCCTTTCCAGCCGTACGATGGTCGTCGGTCCCGCCAGAGTCGCTTCATCAAGCCCGTCTCCATGCACCACACAAAACGACTCGTGGCCCATCAAGGACAAGACAGAGGAGATTTTCTGGACCATGGGAAGCGACGGCACGCCAACCATCTGGCGACGGACGAGGGCCGGGTTGGCCAAAGGCGCAACAAGATTGAACAGGGTCCGGATCGCCAGGCTTTTGCGGAGCGGAGCCAACATCTTGAGAGCCGGATGATAAAGGGGTGCCCATAGGAAGGTCACACCGAGATTCAGCAAGATTTCCCGGGCTGATTCGGGGGATATGTCAATACGGACCCCCAATGCCTCCAGGACATCCGCGCTCCCGGACCGGCTTGAAATCGCCCGGTTTCCGTGCTTGACGACAGGAATGCCGGCTCCTGCGAGGACAATGGCGGTTGTCGTCGAGATATTGAAGCTTCCCGACGCATCTCCACCTGTTCCGCAGGTATCAAATACCTCCCTCCCGAGAGGTTCCGGAAGAAGAAACGGGGTGAGGTGCTCCCTCAATGAATCCAGCGCGCCCGCCAGCTCGTCCCCGGTTTCGCCCCGAAATGAGAGGAGCGTCAGTACTGCCGAAATCTCTGTCATTTCGATTTGTCCATCAAGAACGGCGTTCAGCCACTCCTTCATGGCTTGCCGTTCCATCTGGCCGCCCTTGGCCAGATGAGGAAGCACAGACATCCGGGACGTCATGGGGACTTAACCAACAAGGATCCTTCCGCAAGCCTCCTGAAGTTGTCGAGGATTTTCTTCCCGTCCCGGGTGAGGATGGACTCCGGATGGAATTGAACCCCCCATACCGGCAAGATTTTGTGGGCCAATCCCATCACTTCCTGCTCCTGGGTCCACGCGATGATTTTCAGATTGTCCGGAACAGATTCCTTCTCCACGACCAGTGAATGGTACCGGGTGGCTTCAAAGGGTATGCTGATTTCCCGAAAGAGGTCGGATCCGTCATGGTAGATCATCGATGTCTTGCCATGCATCAGGCGGGGAGACCTGACAACCTTTCCACCAAACATTTCTCCGATCACCTGATGGCCCAGGCAAACGCCCAGGATCGGGAGAACCCCGGACAATTCCTTGACAACGGCCCTGCAGACCCCCGACTGGGAAGGGTCGCCCGGACCGGGAGAAAGGACAATCCCCGAGTATCCCCTGTTTCGGATTTCGGGAATGGTGATCTGGTCGTTGCGGACAACATCCATTTCACACCCCAGCTCCCAGAAATACTGGACCAGGTTGTATGTAAACGAATCGTAGTTGTCAATCATCAAAAAAGCCATTGTCCCTCTTCACCATTCGCTATCCTGAGGGCCCTCATCATGGCCTGGGCCTTCATCTGGACTTCCCTGTCTTCTTTTTCCGGTATCGAATCCGCCACGATACCCGCTCCTGCCTGAAAGAATGCCTTCCGGCCATGGATAAAGATTGAACGAATGGCGATTGCAAGGTCGCAATCACCTGTCAGGGAAAGGGTCCCGACGGCACCGGCGTAGGGCCCCCTTCTCACCTCTTCCAGTTCCTCGATAATCTCCATGGCGCGAATCTTGGGGGCTCCCGACAGGGTTCCGGCGGGGTATACCGCACGGATGACGTCAAATACGTCTTTCCCCGGTTCCAGTGTTCCTTCAACATGAGATACGATATGAATGACATGTGAATATTTTTCAAGAACCATCATTTCAGTCACGCAAACCGAACCTCTCCGGGCGACCCGACCCACATCGTTCCGCCCAAGGTCCACCAGCATGACATGCTCGGCCCTTTCCTTTGGATCCGCCAGGAGCTGGCGGGAATTTTCCTCGTCTTCCTCGACTGTTTCCGATCGCCGCACCGTCCCGGCAATGGGCCTTAACTCGATCCTGCTTTCCCTGACCCTTACCAGAAGCTCCGGAGACGATCCCACCAGTGCACGGTCCCCCTCCTCTATCAGATAAAGATAGGGTGAAGGATTGATGGAGCGGAGCACACGGTACAAATGGAGTGGATCTCCTTCATAATCGAGGGAGAAACGTTTTGAAATGACGATCTGGAAGATATCTCCCGCACGTATATGTTCCTGACACTTCAGGACGTTTTCCTTGAACACGCTGGAAGACGGTAATTCTTCCACCCGGAGAGGAGAAGCGGAAGATACCTCCGGCGCATCAAACGGATGCAGACGGACTTGGCGGACAAAGTTTTTCAGGTCATCTTCGGCCTTCTCATAAATACTGTCGGGATCTGCCCCCGATGAAACCTCAAACCATTTGACGATTCTGATTCTCTGGGATACATGATCAAAAACCGAAAGATATTCCGGAAAGACAAAGCACAGGTCAGGAAAGTCCTCCTGGGCCGCAATTCGGGATGGCAGTCGCTCGAACGTCCTGACCATATCATAGGACAAATACCCGACCAGCCCCCCTGTCACACCTTCAGGCAAGCCTCCCGGATCAATTTCCATCTGGGAAAGCTCTTTCCTAAGCAAATCCAGAAGATCGCCCCGCATCACTTTCACTTCAGGGTTTCCGTCGTTGGAAATACGGGTTACGGCCAGTCCCGTATCGATCCGCCCTTCAAACCTGAAACGGGCCCCCGAACCCACATAAGAAAAACGACCCCATTTTTCGCCTCCGACAACGCTTTCCAGCAAAAAACCCCTTTTTTCCCTGGGGAAAGAAGCGTAAAGCTGGACTGGGGTCAGTGCATCGGAAAGAATTTCCGTCGAGAAAGCGACCCACCGGTATTTTTGGGCTTTTTCACGAAAAACGGATCGGGTGGAAATGTTTATCATGCCAATTTCATTTCCTTGAGCCTTCTCCATAGGGTCGAACGCCCCATGGAAAGTCTGCGAGCCACTTCCGAAACATTTCCGCCATATTCGGCCATGGCCATTTTGATCAACTCTTCTTCGAGATATTTGACGGGGTTCGCCTCCAACATGGCAGATTCAAGGAATGTCGACTGCGCCTGGGCCGGAAGAAGATCACCGGGAAGATGTCTGAGGTCGATTCGGCTTTCATTGCACAAGAGGGCGGCATGCTCGATGATATTCTGGAGCTCCCGGATATTTCCTGGATAATGGTAGTTCAACAGGACCTTCATTGCTTCCGATGTCAGGCCCTGAATGTTTTTTCCAAGCTCCGCATTGTACCTGTCGATAAATGACTGGATCAAAAGGGGCAAATCTTCCTGCCGCTCCCGGAGCGGTGGAAGGGTGATGGGTATGACCCGAAGCCGGTAGTAAAGGTCCTTGCGAAACTCCCCTGTCTCCATCGCCTGCTTGAGATCCCGATTGGTCGCAGCAATCACACGGACATCCACCTTGACCGTTTTGGTCCCCCCCACCCGCTCAAACTCTTCTTCCTGGAGAACGCGCAAAAGCTTGACCTGCATGGACGATGAAATCTCGCCGATTTCATCCAGAAACAGCGTTCCGCCTGAAGCCAGTTCAAAACGGCCGGGACGACTCTGGACAGCACCAGTGAACGCTCCCCGAACATGTCCGAACAGCTCGGATTCAAGAACGCCTTCCGACAAGGCGGCACAGTTCAGCTTGACGAATGGCCCTTCCCGTCTGGAACTGTTTTCATGCAGGGCATGCGCCACGAGTTCTTTACCGGTGCCGCTCTCCCCTTCAATTAAAACCGTGGACTTGCTTTGTGCGATAACAGGCAGGAGGTCGAAAATTTCTTGCATCTTTTCGCTTCGGCCGATAATACGGCCAAAGGAATAACGTCCCTTCAGCTCCTCCTTCAGGGCGACGATCTGGGAAATATCATGAAAAATCTCTACACCGCCAAACACCTTCCCGGAAGAATCTTTCAGGAGGGCAGTGTTCAGCCGTAGGACCCTTCTGCGACCAAAAGCATCGACAAGGGAAATTTCCATATTCCGGATCGGTTCGCCCGTCTCGACAGTCTTGGCCAAAACGCAACGGGCCTGGCACTCCGAAGAATTCACCACTTTTCGGCAATCGGAGGATATCGGGTTCTCGTCTCTGGTTTTCAGGATCTCTCGGGCCGCGCGATTCATGTATAGAATCTTCTTGTCGAGACCTATTGCGACAATACCCTCTTCAAGAGAGTCCAGAATCGCCTGCGCATCAGAAGGCGAACCCCCTGGTGGAAAGGCGATGAGCCCTTCATTTTCGGACGGCCCGTTTTCTTCAGGCTTTCGAGAATAGGGCCTGATCGAAACCGGTTGGGATTTCATCCGTATGTCCTCTCCAAAAGACAGACAGCGCTGCTGCAGGACAGGAAATCACGCAATACCGGCAATAAATACAGGAAGAATCCCTGTCCTCCCCCGATACTGACAATACTCCCGTCGGGCAGATTTCCTCACATTCCCCACATGTAATACAACGGGCAAAATCAAGGAGTATCGATCCTCCTGCCACGATTTTTATCATAACACACCTGGATACAACTTCATTCTAAGAGCAACAGGCATCAGCCGGAGGACTTTCTGCCCAGAACCATGAGAAGGCCAATCAGACTCTTGGCGTCGGAAATTTCATTATTGAAAATCATTTGGCGAATCCTGTCATGTGAAAACAGAAGGATCTCTTCTATCGTTTCCCCCTCATCCGGATGGTTTTTTCCCAGCACACCCTCTGTTGACAGGAAGAGATGAATCCGTTCGTTACAAAAACCGGGGGTCGTCCAGATAGATGCAAGATGTTCAAGCTTTCCTCCAACGACCCCCGTCTCCTCGGACAACTCTCTGATGGCAGCCTGTCGAATGTCTTCACCCGGGTCAACCTTTCCGGCAGGAATCTCCAGAATCGAGGAGGCAACAGAGGGCCGATACTGGCGGATCAACAGGATCTTGCCTTCCACAACAGGAACGATGGCCACCCCTTCACCGAACAGGACCGTTTCGTGCCGGAAGGTTTTGCCCTGAGGGCCAGTCCAGCTCCGCACGGACAAGGATATGCGCTTCCCTCCATAGACAATCATTTCGCTGGAGGGATGTTGCTCCCGGAGTGCTTCTCCAGACAAAGGATGATCATCATCCGGAAGGTCAGGGAAGGACATTTCGGCTTCGGACACGACTGATATAAAAGAGGACTGCAAGGAGGGAGAGGATGAGAAAAGAACCAATACCCGACAAGGCCCCTATCGAAGAACGCAATCCGTAGGAAGGGCTTCTGGCAGGGTTATAGATGACAAACAGCATGGCATAAACTGAATAGGCCGTGATGACTGAAAAAATAAAACAGATGAGGGTGACCCACCCCAGGCGCCTGTGGACAAGGGGATTCTTGACCAATACCCGTTCACCATTTTCGATGGAACTCGATACAAATCCGTTAAACACCACGATTCCTGTAAGAACAAGCGCCGCTGTTGATACCAGAGAGTGGAAGATGATCACAGGATAGTAGACAAGATATTTGACATAATCAGGACCGCCAAATCCGATAATACCGACAATATACTGTTGCGCCAGATACATGAGAAACCACGCAGCCACAAGGACGGCAGAAATCAGCATCGTATTGTGGTGCAGCGTTCCCCGGTGTTTTCTTCCAAAGAAGCCCCCAAAGCCCAGAAAACTGAATACGATTGTTTCGGATGTGACGGTCAGATCCCACCAGAAATCTGCCTTTGTACCCAAGAATCCATGCATGTTGGCTTTTTCCCCTTTCAGGCCCCGTCGGGCCCCGGATTGTCGGTGCTTTCCAGTGCGCGGCAGACAAGATACCAGATCAGGAAGGGGACAACCCCCGCGAAAAGGATGACCATCCCGAAAAGAATTGTGAAACCCAGAAAAGCGTCTCCGGGGGACTTTCCGACTATCCGGAAAAAAGAATACAGGAAATGGCCACCCAGCAGGTTCGGAACCATAAATGTATATCCGAACCCCCAGAAAGCGAAAATGGCTGTCAACACAGGATGTTTTTTTGCCAGTTCGATAATGGAGGGTCGGGAGACCGTCAAAGACGGCACTTTATCAGCCTCTGGCCTTTTCAATATCCCGGATCCGTCCCAGTTCGTTCAAGAGGACATTAAATTGATCCCTGGTCACAGAGTTTCTCCTGATCGTTGCCTGGACGCGCCTTTTGTCGATCGTTTCACCCCAGACACCGAGGATCGTTCTTCCGCCCTGAAACGCCAGTCTTCGGACAATCTCGTCCGCATCGCCATTTTTCCATTCCAGAACCACACTTTTGTCGGTGATGGAAACCGACTTCAAGGAACGCCGGGTTAACAACAGACAGTGGTTGATGACGGATGTATAACCGGAAAACATCGCCAGCCAGAATGAAAAGAAAAAAACATAGAACAAGAGAGTGGGATGACCCTTTCCATAATACTCGTAGCTGAGAACTCCGGACATGAAAAGCGCCGCTCCGTGAAAGAGACCGCTCCAGAGCGCGCCTTTCTTGTCAGGATTGAGAATGAATTGTTCTTTTTCCATCCGATAAACGTTCTCCTCAATAGTGACGCCATTCAGTTTCCAGATTGGTGATTCTGCCCGCGTTGTATCCATACAATTCTCAGGAGGACGGAAGGAAATAGGCGGCGTCCTGACTGATCTCCCCCGGCTTGCCGTTCAGGGAACGGACCGTGATGGAAAAAGGATGAACCCCCGTGCCCAGGATTTCCTTCCCATGTTCAATCCGGAATGGGAGGACAACCTGTCCTCCACCTGGAACACTGACCGTTTTCTCCTGCCACTCAAGGGTTTTTCTGGGCAACCCCGTTTCGCTGACCTGATAGCTGTGTGCATACGGAGTTTTGTTTGTCAGCCGGACGGTATACGTGTCCAGTTTTCCGGGAACCTGGCTCAGGGTCATATGAAAGGGCAAATAGGTCACAATACCGTAAATAAAAAGTGACAGGGGAATCAGGCTGAAAGAACCCGCCAGAACAAAACGTGTAACGACAGGAGATAACCTGTTGATATGACGTTTGCCGGCATCGTCAACCTTGATACCGTTAAAGTGGAAGGTCAGAAGGGACGGAACCCCCCTTTTCTCCGAGTAGTCTTCACAAGCGATGACGCACTCTCCGCAGTTGATGCAACGGGTATAGTTCTTGGTATCCCTCGGATCAATGTCCACAATGCAGGAATTGACACACAGGTTGCAACCGGTACATTCGCCGCGGCGGGAGTCGTCAAACGCCACTTTCATTGTGCCTTCCGATTTGAAGAAATGTTGCCAGAGCGGATACGGACACACCCAGTTGCACCAGTAATGTCGTATAAGGAAAAGATTCAGGAGCATGACTGCACTGATCCCTCCCATTACCCATAAAAGCTGGTGCAAGTGTGTTCCCGTGGCAATATCACTCCAGATTTGCACGGGAGGGATAAAGTATCCGGCAAAAACAATACCCGTCACGGCTGAGATCAATGTCACGAGGAAGATAAAAAGAAACCATTCCCTGTATCCCACATTGGACGGCAGTCTCTGGGGAGCACTGGTCAATGTGTCGAGCCCTATCGCGTGCTTGTGGCGGCGGAATATTTTTTTGACCAGAAAATCAACCAATTCGGACAGGCTGTTCTGGGCACATGCCCATCCACAAAAAACCATTCCCAAAACGGAATACACGGTTGCCGCGCCAGAAATCAGAAAAAGCCAGAATGGAAGAATAATAAAGAAATCACTCCACCAGACCTGGTATCCGGCAACCAGAAACCGGCCTGACCCGAGATCAATCCGGAACAGGCCGGTAAACGGCAAAACGGCAAGAACAAACAGGACTGCCCCCTGGACAATATATCGAAAGGAAGTCACTCGGAGATACTTCCGGAAACCTTCCCTCTTGCGAAGGGTCGGCATCGGAATCAGGGAAGGGTTTTTGACTGTTGCTGACATATTTGCACTCCTCACCGCTCATGTCGGCAGGACATTTGCCATCTCTCTGCCCAACCGATGACAGGACAACAAAATGAAGTCATCACTCTTCCGACTTGTCATCTTTCCCGAGCTTGTTGGCCTCTATTTCATGACGCCAGTACCAGGAAACTCCCAAGTATAAAAATATGGGCGCAAGAACCCCCAGCATGAAAATAAGATAGGCTACCCAGGGAACCCCCAGTGTCACATGGACGTACCTGGGCATATAGGCAAATGCTTTTTCCGGCAGGAACGATAATATCACCACTCCTGCACTGATGGCGCCAACAGGATAAAAGCGGATAATGGCCCGCAACATTTTTTCAGGAAAACTAAACAGCGGCTTCAAAAGCCGGCACCTTTTCTTTTTCACGTTCGCTGGCAGGTATCTGTTTCTTGCCCCTGGCCACCTGAACCGTATTGTAGATATTGTAAGCAAAGACAAAATTTGCAAACAAGACCAGCATCCCGAACATGCCAACCATCTCCATATATGGGGTTTCAACGGGCTTGATATCCGCCACGTTCCCGTGCAGGAGAATCATCCCACCCTTGTAACCGGCAATACTGAACGCCAAAACCATCCCGACAAGCCCGATATTGTGCGTCCAGAAATGGATCTTCATCAGCCTGTAGCTATAGAGCGGAGACTGATACAGGCGGGGGACCACATAATAAATGGTTCCGAAGATTGCCATCTCTACCCACCCTAAAAGATTGATGTGGGTGTGTCCCAGAACAATCAGGTCAGAAGGCCCCCCCGCCCCAGCCTGGACAAATGTCCGGAACTGTTCGACCCCACCCATGATCGATCCCCAGGAAAACCCGATAATGGCGTAAAGAAGACAGGCATAGTAAAATTTCATCGTGTAGTCCTTGATTGCCATTTCCCTTCCCATTGTCTTCCCCCCAGCAAGAACCGAAAGATATCCTGATCAGTTTTTCATGGCTTTCTCATCATTCAATGCAAAGCATCTCGACATGTCCGGAACCCGAAAAAGTCAGACGCATAATCTGGCCACGTCGGATTGCGAGCGGACGTCCTGGCGCTGTATTGATCACTTTTCCAGGAACCTCCCCGCAAAACCATGTAAACCTTTCCCTTGACCCTTTGAAGCGTTCCCGTTGCATCGACCTTATAGGCAAAATATCGGGCCTTGTTGGCTGTATTGCCGGGATATGGTGCGTATTCCGACCGTGTCCACTCAAAAACATTACCGGCCATGTCGTACAAACCATAAGGACTGATTCCCGCGCTGTATCGTTTGACAGGCGTCGTATCCCCGACAGTATAGTTCGCATTGGCGCGCCTCGGATCCCATTGGTTGCCCCACGGCCATAAGCGGCCATCTGTCCCTCTGGCACCCTTTTCCCACTCCTCCTCCGAACACAGTCTGCTTCCTTCCCATTTCGCATAGTCAGCCGCATTGTAATAGCTGACAAACGTCACCGGGTGATCACCTTTGGAAGGGGGATAATTCCGGTTTTTCCAGCCAGGCGGTGCTATGTAGTTCTGACTGTCTATAAAACGCTTGTAATCCTTGTTTGTAACAAGGGTCTTCCGGATAAAGTACCCCGGAAGAAAAACCTTGTGAACGGGTTTCTCGTCAAAATTCGCAAAAGGATCATCGCCCCCCATCAGAAATGGTCCCGGAGGCACATATGAAAACCCTTTGGGAGCATGAATGCCCTCTGCCGCCGGAACCACGATCTGTTTTGTCGGAGCGAGACTTGCCAGCCTTCCCCCATTTGCTTCCTTTACAACAGGCAATGAAGAAGAAAGGCGGGGAACCACTCCACCCATCGGGCGAAAATTTCCGGGCTCCTTGCCATGGGTCCGGACGCTCTCCTTCGACAACCTGTTAATCCGGTTTGACGCCAGCCCGACAATCTGAATGGCACCAGCAATCAAAACCAGCACCACAACCGTAATGGAAATCGCTTTCCAGGGCAAAGCCCAGGGAGTCATCTCTTCCAGCGTCAGATCTTCATCTGAAAACTCCCCTCCGGATGAAGATTGTTTTTTATCTTTTTCAGTTTGATCCGAAATTGGTACCTCATTTTTCTGAATCTCACTCATTGGACCTTGGAACCTTCCTTCAGAGGGTTGACGGCCGGAAGAATGGATACGTTTTCTTTCCGGAAGTAAGTCACGAAAACGTTCAGGACAAACGTCCAGTGGGCCAAACCCATCAGGAGTGCCGAGAAAACAAAACCGATGCGATGATAAGGCTGGTAATGGGAGCGGGCTATCGGATATACAACCCCTTCATCCAGCATACGGTTACCTTCAAGGATTCCGAATGTGAGGAGAACCAGATAAAACCCTGCGACACCAGCGACCATCAAGTAATAATTGGCGGATCCCAGAGCACTTGACCAGATTCCTCTTTTCAGCATTCTTGGCAACAGGTAGTAGACCATCGCCATCATGATTGAAACCACTCCTCCAATCAGATTGATATGAGCGTGGGCCAGTGGGTCCACCAGATGACCCGCCTGTCCTGTCGAATGCACCCAGTGTCTCAGGCGGGGAGTCGATTGCAGAAACCCCTGGAGGGTTCCGATGAACAGGCAGAACACTCCGAAAAGGATAAACTTCAGCCCCAGGCGATCACTCATTTCAGTAGTCATAGCTTGATTCCCCTTTCAGAGGTCGATGATGCATTGCTCGCCAGGGACTCCCGCATACGCGCTTCCCTTCTGCGGCGCGTATCCCTTCTCTTCCTGAACACTTCACCAACCCACCCTCCCGCAAATGACACTTCCGGAACAGTAATAAAGAAGATCATCATGAACGGAGCCGTAGGAATTCCCAGAGAGTGATAATCAGAATGATGTGAAGCGATCAAATAGGCAACAAGAATATACCCCATGGGGGGTATGGCTGCCAGAAATTTCCCCCAGGGGCCAATCCAGTAGCCGACAAGGAAAGCGATCAGGGTCGGTACAAGCAGGTAAGTCCAGAGAATACCGCCTCCAAAGAGATGATGAAACGCCCCTTCCGTCAGGCCAAAAACACTGTCTAGGCCTGCAAAAAGGAGTATTCCGGCAACAATGGCCAATGGAATCCTCGTATGTGAAGGAAGATCCAGCAATGCCCCCTCCAGTCAGCGATTATTTTCTGTCTTTTGATTCCTGCGCTTTCATTTCCTCAATATGGTGTCTGCGTTCATCATCTTCTTCCTGAAAAACGACATATTTGATGTTTTCGTCAAATTGTCCATTTTTATAGGCCCAATAAATTCCGATGACGATCACGACAAGGGAAACCAGTCCCGTTGCAGTCCAAAGATAAGCAACAATTCCTTCCGGCAACTTCATTTTATCTCCTCAGACCCGAAGGCTGCGGCTCAATCATTGCGGGGGCTTGGGATAATTCGGAGACCCCGGCAATGACTTGAGACTCATCATCAAGTCGATCAGCTTGTTTTTATCGGATTCCGGAATATCGGAGAAATCCGTGGCGAACTTTCCGTCATGTCTCGTATTCGGAACCAGTTTTCTGGGGTTGGCCATATAGTGAATTAACCAATCCCTGGTTCGGCGCGTCCCCTCGCCATCCATGTCCGGTCCTGCGAAGTCCCCTTCACCATACAGGACATGGCAATTTCTGCACCCGTTTTTCTGATAGACATCATAGCCGGCCTCTGTTTGTTTATTAAAAATATAAACATCGTTGGTCGACCAGAAATTGATAATATGAAATTGCCCCAGAACATACAGGATCATCACAACACCGATCATCAGACCTGCAAGTATAAAAACGACGCGCTCCCCTGTTTTCATCCGCTCCCCGGTCAGACCAGTATTTTGAGAACCAACTGTATGACAGCAAACGACAATACGACCAGGACCCCGAGAAAACTCAGGACAACAATAACCTGCTCACCTTTTTTCAGTTTGGAAAAAGGACCGATGATATAACGGGACATCACAATAAAGACAAAGACTGCAGCAATCAGGAAGGTAAATATAACAATGGATACAGACATTTTAATATGCATAAGGGCCTCTGAAACAAGTATAGGACTGGCTGAATCAGAGGTCAATAAAAAAGGCGGCCATTACATGACCGCCTTTTTTTTGACAGGGAAAAACACTCTCACTGATTCAATCTGAGAGAGAATTATTCGGGTCTTCTTTCATCGATAAAGAACGAATAAACTAACCCGCATAACAACATTATCATTGTAATGACCCAAAACACATAAGGGCTATTCAGGTTCCACAATTTGCCCACCTCCTCGGAAATATCCCGACATATAATTGCTTGTCAGAAATCTTTTGCAACCTCGGTCCGCTTCAGCAATAGCCCCATCCATGTATAAAAAACAGCCACATAAGTCGAATTGATCACATATCCCTGGTCCCACCATGGACGTCCCAATGTTTTGCTCAGGTGGGCTTTCAGGACTGGAACGCCCTGAATCAGCCAGTGATGTGGGTGGCCCGGATACTGGGGACGAGCTCCAAACAACGGAAAGGTCAGCAGTTCAGCTGTCACAACAGTCATCGTCAGAATGAGGATCAAAGCGGCCGGGATATTATTTGTACCTTCCAGAATCCCGTCAAAACGCTCGGTCAACATCTCATCAATGTCAGCCATTGAATGACTCCTTATTATTCAATCAGTATAATTTCAAAAAACCCAAAGCCTTTGGCACTTTTACTCCGGAATAAATTCCGGAAACCAACTACTTGAATGTTCTATATTACTTGAGACTGGCCATATAATCTGCCAGGGCATCCAGGTCTTTTTTCCGCAAGTAATTGAACGCGGGCATCATGGACTTTGGCTGGACTGCCCGCGGATTCGCATGGTGGACCAGATGCCATC